>Ga0210138_1000339_pt1 | contig 10428 bp, 8 predicted proteins | sample Browns_ThreeSqC__FD_184850 | JGI IMG/M metagenome (GOLD analysis project Ga0210138, IMG submission 184850) | Wetland microbial communities from the San Francisco Bay, California, USA, that impact long-term carbon sequestration -... | ecosystem: Environmental > Aquatic > Marine > Wetlands ... | reverse complement strand
GCGTCACGGCGGCGCTGACGATGCCGGGCGCGACCAGCGGCGCCTTCGGCGGCACGGCAGTCGGCATCGCGCGTAGCGCCTCGGCGAGAGACGCCTCGAGGGTGCGCAGGCCCTCCGCGTCGGCCGCGCGCAGCGCAGGCGCGTTCGCCTTCAGATAGTCGCCGGTTTCCAGCAGGAAACCGCGTGCGTCCTGGTATTCGTGCGCCTCGGCGATGCGGCCGTGCTCGATCGATTCGGCGTATTCAGCGGCGGCTTTGCGCATCAGCCGCGTCGCGACCGTCGCGACGTGGGCCGCAGAGGCCCGTTTGCCCGCCTCCACGCGCGCCGCAGCAGCGTCGATTTTGGCGAGCACCGCACGGTAGCCGGCCTGCATCGTCTTCGCGTCGTGCTTGAGCACGGACTGCGCGAGCGCGTTCAGGTCGTCCTCGAACCGCGGCACGCTGCGCCGCGCGAGCTCGGCCTCGATCGGCTCGTAGCCCTCGGGGATCGGGTGCAGGAAGTGCGGGTAGGCCGCCTCCCACTGGCCCTGCCCGGCGAGCTCGCGGCCGATGCGCAGGTGGCCGCGCATGATCAGCAGGTGAAAGGCGTAGAACTCGTCGGTGCCCAGGCCAGTGGCACCGGCCTCGCCGCCTTCGCCACCTTCGCCCCCTTCGCCGCCGGCAGCGGCAACGAGCAGCTGGGCATGCACCGGTTGTGCCGGCGCATTTAGCCCGGTGCTCCCGCCATGCGACAGGGCGCCGGAAATTGCGATGCTGCTCGCGCTGGTGAGTACGCTTGCACCGATGCCAAGCCAGATACGTCGTCGAATCATGGTCTGAAAGGTCCTCGCCGCAAGTCAGCGCTCTGGCTGGAGGACCTTGATGTTATTGCTAACGATAATCATTCGCAATACTATCTCTCATCCTGAGTTTAGTCTCTAAAACCAACCGGTTACCCAGATGATGCTGGTGATCTCACAAGTCCTCTCCGAGGCCGATATCGAAGAGGCAAAGTCAGTGCTTGCTTCCGCGGCGTTCAAGCAGGGGCGCGACACCGCAGGCTGGCACGCCGCGCTCGTCAAGGACAACCTGCAGGCGGATCCCGCTGCCCCCGCGGTTCGCGCCCTGCAGATGCGCATCGGCACGCTGCTGCGGGCGAACGCGCTGTTCGAGCTCGCGGCAAGGCCGCGCGCGATCGCGCCGCTGCTCTTCAGCCGCTATACCGCGGGCATGGCCTACGGCAGCCACGTGGACGATGCCGTGATGGGCGGCGAACCGCCCCTGCGCTCCGACGTTTCGTTCACCCTCTTCCTGAGCGCGCCCGATGAATACCAGGGCGGCGAGCTGGTGATCGAATCGAGCGCCGGCGAGCAGAGCTTCAAGCCCGATGCGGGCTCGCTGGTGCTGTATCCCTCCTCGAGCCTGCACCGGGTCGAGCCGCTGCGCAGCGGCACCCGCTTCGCCGCGGTGAGCTGGGTGCAGAGCCTGGTGCGCGACCCGGCCCAGCGCGAGCTGCTCTTCACGCTGGACAGCGCGCGGCGCACGCTGTTCGAGCGCGAGGGCAAAACACGGGAGTTCGACCAGCTCTCGCTCTGCCTCGCCAACCTGATGCGCATGTGGGCCGAGCCCTGAGCCCGGCCGGGGGATGCGCTACTTGGCCGCCCAGCGACCGGCGAGCGCGGGCAGGTTGCGCACGTGGGTGATCAGCACGACTTCGTCGCCGGCTTTCAGGCGATCGTCGTCCCCGGGCAGGAGGAATTTCTCGTCGCGGTAGATGCAGATCACGCGCGTCTTGTCGGGCAGCCCGAGCTCTGAGATCGGCCGCGCATCCTCCTCGCGCGCGGCGAACGAGAACACCCGCGCCTCGGCCTTGATCATCGCCGAGATCTCGAGCGGGTTGGTGCCCTCGAACATCTCGGCCAGGTGACGCCCTACGGTGCGCGCCGGAATGATCATGTCCTCCAGGCCGAGCTCGATGCAGACGTGCTCGAACTCGGGGTCGTTGATCTTGGTCACCACGCGGCCGAAGCCGAGCGAGCGCCCGACCAGGCTCGCGATGATGTTCGCCTGGTCGCTGCCGGTCAGGCAGAACAGCACGTCGGTGTGCTCGGGGTCGGCCTCGCGCAGCACCGCTGGCTTGGATCCGTCGGCATGCAGGAAGCCGCAGTCGAGCTCCGCGGTCAGAGCGTCGATCACTTCCTTGTCCTTCTCGATGACGACCACCTCGTGCCCGCGTGCGAGCAGGAATCGCGCGGTCATCACCGAGAGCGCGCTCGCGCCGATGAAAACGGCTCGCATCAGTTCGCCGCCCTGTTGCCGATCCAGCTGCGAGGATAGAGCAGAACCAGCAGCGCCACGAACTCCAGCCGCCCGAGCAGCATGTCGGCGATCAGCACTGCCTTCAGCGCCGGATCGAGCGCGGCGCTCGTCACGCCGCTAGACAGGCCGACCGTGCCGAGCGCCGAGACAACCTCGAACAGGGCTTCGAGAGGCGCATGGCCGAGCGCTACGAATGGCAGCCAGGACAGGCCCGCCGCCGCCACGAACAGCAGGATCACGAGCAGCGCGCGCGAGATCTCTTCCGCGCTCACGGCGCGCCCGCCGAAGCGGACTTCGGCCACGGCGTGCGGCGGCAGCGCGCTGCGCCGGATCAGCAGCTGCAGCAGGCGCAGCAGCAAAAGCAGGCGCAGCAGCTTGACGCCGCCGGCGGTCGAGCCGATCGAGCCGCCTACAGACATGCTGAAGATCATCACCAGCTGCGCCGCCGGCCCGGCATCGGCCACCGCAAGCGTCTCGTAGCCGGTGGTGGTCTGCGCCGAGAGCGCGAGCCAGGCGGAGTGCGCCGCGCGCTCGCCCGGCGCCAGCCCGAGATCGCCCGGCAGGAACCACCACAGCGCGAGCGTCACCAGTGCGACCGCGGCCAGCAGCGCGTGCAGCTCGGGGTCTTCGGCGAGGCGCCGCCAGCCGCCGCTCCAGAGGCGGTGATACAGCGGCAGCGACACGGCGCAAAGCAGCGCGATCGTCAGCACGGCGGTACGCGCGGCGGCGCTCGGCAGCGCGGCGATGCTGCTGCCGTGAGTCGAAAAGCCGCCGGTGGAAACTGCCGACAGCGCATGCGCCACGGCGTCGAAGCCGCCGACGCCGAACGCCAGCAACGCGCCGATGCCGGCCAGCGTGATGCCGACGTAGACGGACAGCACGCGGCGCGCGTGCGCGCGCATGGTCGCGGCGAGGTTTTCGCCTGCGCCCTCCGGATCGACGAGGCGTCGCGCTGCGACGTGGTTGCCGAGCAGCAGCGCGACCGAGAGCACGACGATGCCGAGCCCGCCGTACCACTGCGCCCAGGCGCGGGCGAACAGGAACACGCGCGGCTGGCGCTCGATGCCGGCGACCGTGGTGAGCCCGGTGGTGGTGACCCCCGAGACCGCCTCGAACAGCGCATCGAGCCCGGCGAGGCCGCCCGCGGCGAGCGGATAGGCGAGCGCAGCGGCCGCGAGCAGGTAGCCTGCGGCTGTGATCACGAGCGCCTCGTTCGCCTGCACTTGCGACGCAACAGCGAGCCGGGCGAGCGGCGCGCCGAGCACGAGAAGCAGCACGCACACAGCGCCGAAGCGCAGCGCGAACTCCGTCTCCCCATCGACCACCGCGAGCGCGAGCGGCAGCGCCATCAGTGCGGCCAGCACCAGCGCGAGCTGGCCGACGTATTTGGCCACGACCCGAACCCGCACTGCGTAGCCGAGAACCGCGATGCCGTCCGCCACAGATCCGCCGCTCAAGAGACCGCGGCATTATGACCGGCGCGAACCGGGCGTGCCTTCCGAGCATCATTTGAGGCAGACTGCCCGCCATGCGCTTTCACTTTCCGATCTTCGACCTGCCGCCCGAGGCCGAGGCCTTGCGCGCCGAGGTGCGCGCATTCGTCGCCGACGAGATCGCCGCCGGGCGCTGGCAGCGCGGGGGCGATTTCGCGTCTCACTACGACCCGGAGTTCTCGCGCCGGCTCGGCAAGCGCGGCTGGCTGGGAATGACCTGGCCGCGCCGGTATGGCGGTCACGAGCGCTCGATGCTCGATCGGCTCGTCGTCACCGAGGAACTGCTCGCGGCGAGCGCCCCGGTGGCCGCGCACTGGATCGCCGACCGGCAGAGCGGCCCGCTCCTGCTCCGGTTCGGCAGCGAGGCGCAGCGCGAGGCATTCCTGCCGCGCATCGTGCGCGGCGAGATCTTCTTCTCGATCGGCATGAGCGAGCCGGACTCGGGCTCCGACCTCGCCTCGGTGCGCACGCGCGCCACGCCGGTCAAGGGCGGCTGGTCGATCCGCGGCCAGAAGGTGTGGACGACCTTCGCGCACCGCAACGATTTTGCGATCGTGCTCGCGCGCACGGGCGAAGCCGGCGCCTCGCGGCACGACGGGCTGTCGCAGTTCATCGTCGATCTCAAGGCCACGGACGTGAAGGTGCGCCCGATCGTCAACATGGCCGGACAGCAGGAATTCAACGAGGTGATCTTCCACGACACGTTCGTGCCCGAGGATCGCGTGGTCGGCAAGGTCGGCAACGGCTGGCAGCAGGTGACGAGCGAGCTCGCCTTCGAGCGCAGCGGCCCTGAGCGGTATCTCAGCTGCATCCGGCTGGTCGAGACGGCGCTCACCGGCGCAGGGCCCGCGCCCGCGCCGCGCCTGCGCGAGGCGCTCGGCCGCATGAGCGCGAAGCTGATCGCGCTGCGCGCGATGTCGATCGCGGTCGCCGCGCTGCTGCAAAAGGGCGAGATGCCGAACCTGGAGGCCTCGCTCATCAAGGATCTCGGCAACGCCTTCGAGCGCGACCAGATCGCGATCTTCCGCGCGCTGCAGCCGGAGCTCGCCGCGCCAGGCAGCGACTACCTGGCGGCGCTCGCCGAGACGACGATCTACTCGCCCTCGTGGACGCTGCGCGGCGGCACGCGCGAAATCCTGCGCGGTATCGTCGCGCGCGGTCTGGGGATCCGCTGATGGGCACTGCGCAGAACGACACGCTGCAGAGCGCGCTCGCGATCGATCCGATGGTGGTCGACGCCGCCGCGCGCGCCTTCGACGACCTCGCCGCAAAATGGTACGCGGGCGAGCCGAGCGCCGAAAAGCGCAACGCGCTGCTGCAGGCGGTCATCGAGCTGGGCTTCGCCGACGCCCTGCCGGTGCCGGACGGACGCGAGGCCTGGCTGGACGCGGCCGCGATCCTGCGCGCGCAGGCGCGCGCCGCCGCGCCGCTCGACATGGCGCGGCTGCTCGCGACCGGCGAGCGCGCCGCGAGCATCGCCTACGATCCGGGCCGCTATGCCTGCGCCAAGGCGCCGCCTGCGGTTTCCGACGCGCGGGCGGCGGCGCTCGCGCTCGGGCGCTGCCTGCAGATCACCGGCGCGATGGACGCGGCGCTCGATCTGTCGGTGCAGTACGTGCAGGACCGCAAGCAGTTCGGCCAGGCGCTGGCGAAGTTCCAGGCCATCCAGCACAGCCTGGCGATCGCCGCCGAGGAGATCGCCGCCTGCACCACCCTTGCCGACCTCGCGCTCGCCTGCGCGGTGCGCGATGGGATCGCTGCGGCGCGCATGGCGTCGCTGCTGGACGCCGCGGCGCTGGTCGCCGACCGCGCGGTGGACGTGGTCTACGACGCCTGTCACCAGGTGCATGGCGCGATCGGCTTCACGCGCGAGTACGCACTGCACCGGCACAGCCTGAATCTCCTGCGCTGGCGCGACGAACTGGCGCTCCTGCGCGGAGGCACGGTGCGCGCGGCCGAGCGGCTCGGCGAGCAGGCGCTCGCCGCGGGCGGCGTGTGGCGCGCGGTGACCATGCTGATGAAACCGGAGAAAACTGCATGAGCGATTTCGTGCTGTTCGAGCGCGAGGGCGACGTCGTCACGCTCACCTTGAACCGTCCCGACGAGCGCAACGCGCTGTCGACGCAGGCGAACTGGGACGAGATCGTCGCCTGCTGCGACCGGGTGCGCACCGACGCGACAGTGAAGGTCGTGATCCTCACCGGCGCCGGCAGCGCGTTCTCCGCGGGCGGCAACGTCAAGGACATGCGCGACAAGAAGGGCATCTCGGGCGGCAACCCCTACACGATCGCGCGCGGCTACCAGAACGGCATCCAGCGCATTCCGCTCGCGCTGCACGACCTGGACGTGCCGACCATCGCCGCGGTGAACGGCCCGGCGATCGGCGCAGGCTGCGATCTCGCCTGCATGTGCGACATCCGCATCGCCTCTGAGAAGGCGCGCTTCGCCGAGAGCTTCGTCAAGCTCGGCATCGTGCCCGGCGACGGCGGCGCCTGGCTGGTGCAGCGCGCGATCGGCTACCAGCGCGCCGCGGAGCTTTCCTTCACCGGCGACACGATCGACGCGCAGACCGCGCTCGGCATCGGGCTGGTCGCGCAGGTCGTGGCGCACGGAGCGCTGATGGATGCCGCGCGCGATCTCGCCGCGCGCATCGCGGTCAACTCGGGCCCGGCGCTGCGCATGACCAAGCGCCTGCTGCGCCAGGCGCAGACCGGCCGGCTGGACGAGACGCTGCAGCTCTCGGCCGCGATGCAGGCGCTCGCGCACCATACGCCCGAGCACGACGCGTCGATCGCGGCGTTCGTTGCGCAGCTCGCGCAGCGCAAGTAGCGCCGCGCGCACAGTCGAAAATGCCCGCTCGGCGGCGGGCGGCCGATGCCGCGGCGCCGGCGAATCGGCTAGACTGCGCCGTGCCATCGCGACACCGCCACACGCCCGCACTGCGCCTCGTTGCCGCGATTCTGACCACCGCATCGATCGCGGCCACGGGCGCCGCCGCGGCCGAAGCTCCGCTCGAATTCGACTGCCTGGTCGAGGCGCGCCAGGACATCGACGTGCGCTCGCCGGTCGAAGGCGTGATCGAAGCGGTCCTGGTCGAGCGTGGCAGCCTTTTGCAGAAGGGCCAGGAGATCGCGCGCCTCGCCTCCGGACCGGAGCGCGCCGCGCTCGAGCTCGCGCGCTCGCGCGCCAGCATGGAAGGCGAGGTCAAGGCGGCGCAGACGCGCGTCGAGCTGGCGCAGAAGAAGTGGAATCGCGCGGAGGAGCTGCTGAAGAAGAACTTCGTCTCGGCGAACGCGCGCGACGAGGCCGAATCCGAGTACCGTCTCGCCAACGAGCAGCTGCGCGTGGCGCGCGAGAACCGGCGCCTCGCGCAGCTCGAGGTGAAGCGCGCCGAGGAGGTGCTCGCGCAGCGCACGATCCGCAGTCCCGTGAAAGGGGTCGTCGTAGACGTCGTGCTGCGCCCGGGCGAGCTCGCGACCTCGAACCAGAAGGATCCGATCGTGCGGGTGCTCGAGATCGACCCGCTCAACGTAGAGCTGATCCTCCCGGTCGCCGCCTTCGGCAAGATCCAGCCCGGGCAGCCCGCGACCGTGACGCTCGAGGCTCCGGTCGGCGGCAGCTACGCGGCGCGCGTGGAAATCGTCGATCGCACCGTGGACGCCGCGAGCGGTACCTTCGGCGTGCGGCTGCAGCTGCCGAATGCCGACGGCAGGATACCCGCCGGCGTGAAGTGCCGCGCGCGATTCTGAGCCCGCGCGGCGGTCTGCGCTACTCGCCGCGGCCCGAGAAGGCGAGGATGTCCCCCAGGTAGTCGTCCAGGTCGAGCAGGTCGCGCCGCGCCCGCGAGTAGGCGCGCTCGGCGCGCCACTGCGCGACGCGGAACACGAGCCGGCCGAGCCAGACCGGAAGCCGTCCCAGGCGCTGCAGCAGATCCGCGGCGAGGGGAAAGAACGACGCCACCAGGTCCTCCTCGATCGCGAGGATCGCCTGACAGCTGCCCGGGTCGCCCTGGCGCGCGCAGCGCCCGAACAGCTGCCGGTCGATGCGCGCCGAATCGTTCAGCTCGGTCGCGACCACGTGAAGCCCCCCGCGCTCGGCGACGCCGGCTGCGAGCCGGATGTCGGTGCCGCGCCCCGCCATGTTGGTCGCCACGGTGATGCGGCCGGCTTCGCCTGCCTGCGCAATGATCTCGGCTTCGTCGCGGTCCTGGCGCGCGTTCAGCAGGCGATAGGGAATCTTCGCCGCGTCGAGATGTTCAGCCAGCGTCTCCGAGGCTGCGACCGAGCGGGTGCCGATCAGCACCGGCCGGCCGGCGGCGTGCAGCGCGGCGACCGTCGCGACCACCTCGCGCCACTTCCGCTCGGAGCGGCCGAACACCCGGTCGGGGAGCGTGGCGCGGCGGCCCGGCTTGTGGGTGGGAATGGTTGCCACGCGCAGCCGGTACACCGCCCACAGCTCGCCCGCGACCTCGCTCGCGGTACCGGTCATCCCCGAGAGGTGCACGAAGCGACGGAAGAACCGCTGGTAGCTGATTCGCGCGAGCGTTTCACGGCGTCCCGTGACCTCGCAGCCCTCCTTCAGTTCGATCAGCTGGTGCAGGCCCCGCTCCCAGGAGCGGTCCGGCATCAGGCGGCCGGTGTTCTCGTCGATGATCACGACTTTGCCCTCGCGCACGAGGTATTGCCGATCGCGCTGGAACACGTGCAGCGCGCTGAGCGCCTGGCGCACGAGCTGCTCGCGCCGCCGCGGGCCGCGCCAGACGCCGGCAAGCGACTCGCTCAGCGCCTCCAGCCGGTCCAGGCCGGCGTCGGTGATTTCGACCCCGTCCTCGCCGACCTCGAAGTCGCCCTCGTCGAGCTGCCGTGCCAGAGCGAGCGCTTCGCGGTGCAGTTCCTCCTCCTGGCTGTGCCTGCCCTGCGCCGACAGGATCAGCGGCGTACGCGCCTCGTCCACCAGGACGCTGTCGGCCTCGTCCACGATCGCGAACTGCAGACCCCTCAGCAGCAGGCGCTCGGCGACCGAGCCCCCTGCAAGCGCATCGATCTTCGATGCAATCGGCCTCGGCTTTCCCCCCAGCACCATGCGATCGCGCAGGTAGTCGAACGCGATCTCCTTGTTGCTGCAGTAGGTGACGTCGCAGCGGTATGCGGCGCGGCGCGCCTCGGGCTCCATGCCCTGCCGGATGCAGCCCACCTTCAGGCCGAGCGCCTCGTAGACCGGGCGCATCCACTGCGAGTCGCGTTCCGCGAGATAGTCGTTTACCGTGATCACGTGCACCGCCCGCCCGGCGAGCGCGGCGGTCGCGGCGGTGAGCGTCGCCGTGATGGTCTTGCCCTCTCCGGTCTCCATCTCGGCGACCATCCCGTTCAGCATCGCCCAGCCGCCGATCAGCTGCACGTCGAAATGCCGCTGCCCGATGGTGCGCGTCGCCGCCTCGCGCACGAGCGCGAAAGTCTCTGCGGCAAGTTCAAGCTCGCGGGATCCCGCACGCTGCAGTCGGGCGCGCAGCTGCAGCGCCCGCGCGCGCAATGCGGCAGCGTCCAGACGATCCACACCCGCCGCGGCTTTCTCGGTGGCGGCGACGATGCGCCTGAGCTGCAGCGGGCTCAGGCTCGCCGCGCCGGTGAAATAGCGTAGCGCCGTGACGGCGCGCTCGAGCCTGCCTTCGCGCGCTTCGTCCCGCTCGGGGTAGCTGGCGCCTGCGAGCGCCGAGGTCGCGGCCGCCATCAGACCGAGAAGCGCTCGAGGAAAAGCTGCCTCACCGAGCGGTAGATGCGCCAGGCCACCGGCTCCGGATCGTGCTCGAAGCGGGCGTAGACGTGCTCGCCGAGGACGAACGAGCGCGTCGCCGGCAGCTCCAGCTCGAACTCGAACCAGGTATTGAGCGTTTTCGGCCGTGCGGAATCGCTCGGATCGAGCGCCGCCATTCCGCCGCCGACGCTCGACATCGCGAGGTTGGAGATCCGGTCGGAGGCCGCCGGCACTTCGCGCCGGATTGTGGCCGTAAAGGTGTCGTACATCCGTCCCGCGAGCTTGACGCGCACCTGCTCGGTCCGCGTGCGCACGATGTCGATGTCGTCCTGCGAGACCAGCACCCGCGCCGTCGCCGTCGCGGCGGGTACGACGTAGCCGATTTCCTGCCCCTTGCGCAGAAACCGCCCCGGCAGATCGACCGCCGCGACCGTGAGCACGAAGCTGCCGCTGGTCGGCGCGTACACCGTCAGCTCCCGCTCGAGCCTGCGGTAGTGCGCGAGCTCTTCACGGGTGGCCTTGAGCGCGTCGCGCGTGATCTCCCAGCGCACCCGGTCGGTCTGCTGCTCGGCCTGGGCGCGCGTCTCGAGCAGCTGCACCTGTGCTTCGAGCACGCGGATCTTCGGCCCGAGCTCGGGATTCTCGGCGACGAGCAGCGGGGTGCCGCGGCGAACGATCGTCCCCGGCCGGGCAGCGACGGAGCGCACGAAGCCGTCCGCGCCGGCACGCAGCTGCGCGTCGGCCGGCACCCAGATCACGCCGTCGGCGCGCGTCCAGTAGGGCGTCGGCGCCACAAACAGCAGCGCTCCCGCGATTGCCGCGACCGCGGCGGTGATCGCCAGCGCCCGCACGCGCTGCCGGCGCAGGCGCGCATGAAACAGCAGATA
>Ga0210138_1000333_pt1 | contig 10529 bp, 5 predicted proteins | sample Browns_ThreeSqC__FD_184850 | JGI IMG/M metagenome (GOLD analysis project Ga0210138, IMG submission 184850) | Wetland microbial communities from the San Francisco Bay, California, USA, that impact long-term carbon sequestration -... | ecosystem: Environmental > Aquatic > Marine > Wetlands ... | reverse complement strand
GAGGGCGCCTCTTCGCCACCGAGTTCGGCGCGAACACCTCCGATGAGGTCAACCTCATCGAGCCGGGGGTGAACTACGGCTGGCCCGAGGTGGAGGGGACGGGAGGGGAGTCGACCTATCGCGACCCGCTGATCACGTTTCCCACGTCGCAGGCCTCACCGAGCGGCGCCGCCATCCTGACGGCCAGCGCCTTCCCCGGCTACGACGGCGACCTGTTGATCGGCGCCCTGCGGGGCGCGCGATTGAGCCACGGCGACCTGAAGGCGACCAACATCCTGCTGTCGGCCGCAGGCCCGGTGCTGATCGACATCGACGCTCTGCGCGCGCACCGATCCGAGGCCGCGTTGGCGCGCGCTCACGCGAAGGATCGCGCGCGGTTCCTGCGCAATTGGGAGGGCGATGCGGAGGCGGCGCGCCTGTTCGAGGAGGCGCTCGCCGGGTGAGCAGCGCAACGCGGCGCGCGCTTTGCTCTCGCGGGGCTGCCCTGTAGTATCCGCCGCCATGGCGAGCAGTTCGGCCCAACGGGGCGCGTCCAGATGCCCGTTGTGCGACGGCGCGGGGCATTACGCCTACACCGGTCGCGACCTCCTGCTCGATCGCCCGGAGCAGTACAGCTACCACGAGTGCGCGAACTGCCGTGCGGTCTACCTGCATCCGCTGCCCGATGCGGGGACGATCGCCGGCTTCTACCCGGAGAGCTACAGCGTCTACAAGCCCGATGACAGGCCCAAGCCGCCGGGGCCGTTCGAGCGGGCCGTGCTGCGCGAGAGGTTCGGTTACTCGGAGCTCGAGGCGCCTGCCTTCCATCGGGTGCTCGCCCGCCTGTTCGGCGCGCTCGCGTATCGCGAGGCGATCTCGTTCGTCCCCGGCGGCCGAATGCTGGACGTCGGCTGCGGCAGCGGGCGGTTCCTGCGCAAGATGGCGGCGCTCGGATGGCGCTGCGAAGGCCTGGACTTCAGCGAGACCGCCGTGTCGCTATGCCGCGCGGCCGGCCTGGACGTGCGTCGCGGCGACCTCTTCTCCGCCGGCCTGGACGATGCGAGCTTCGATCTTCTCACCGCGCGGCACGTGATCGAGCACGTCCCGGATCCGGCCGCCTTCGTGCGGGAAGCCGCGCGCATCCTGAAGCGCGGAGGCCGGCTCCTCATCCAGACGCCGAACAGCGCGGCGCTCGGACGGCCGTGGTTCGGCGCGTACTGGTTCGCCAATGACATCCCGCGGCACCTGGTGCTCTTCGCCCGCCAGAACCTCGACCGGCTTGCTGCGCGTTGCGGTCTCGCGCCGATCGCGCACATGACTTTCACCACCCCCAAGATCCTGCTGAACAGCCTCGACTACCGCCTGCGCAGAACGGGCAAGCCGTCGCGCAAGCTGCGCTGGCGCCGCCTGGCGGCGAGGAGTTACGTGCTCGCCGCCACGATCGCCGGGCGCGGCGACGAGCTCTACCTGGTCTACGAGAAGCGGTGAAGCCGAGGCGCGTGCTGTTCGTGTTCAAGGGCGCTAGAGCGGCCTCGACCCGCTACCGCGCGCGCTGCTACTACCCGTATCTGCGCGAACGCGGCTGGGACGTCTGCGAGTGGGCCGCGACGGCGAACCCGATCGCGAGGTTGACTCTGCTCGCGCAGGCGGCGCGCGCGGACGTGGTGGTATTGCTGCGCAAGACGTTCGCTGCGCCCTATGCGTGGCTGCTGCGCGCCGCGTCGCGCCGGCTGGTGTTCGACTTCGACGACGCGATCTTCGTGCGCAGCAGCGGGGCGCCGTCGCGGCTGCGCATGCGGCGCTTCGCCCGGATCGTCGCGCGCTGCGACCAGGTCTTCGCCGGCAACGCCTATCTCGCCGAGCGCGCGCGCGAGTTCAATCCGCGGGTGACGGTCGTTCCGACCTCGATCGACCCGCGCAAGTACGCGGTGGACGCGGCCAAGCCCGTGCAGACGCTCGATCTCGTTTGGATCGGCAGCACTTCCACGCAGAAGTACCTGGTGCGCGCGCTCGAGGCGCTCGAGCGCGCCGCCGGGTGCGTGCCGCAGCTGCGGCTCAAGATCGTCGCCGACTTCGGTCTCGCTTCGAGCCGGCTGCCGATCCTGCCGGTCGCATGGAGCGAACGCGGCGAGGCGATGGAGCTCGCCTCGGCCCACATCGGGATCGCGCCGCTGCCCGACGACGATTGGACGCGCGGCAAGTGCGCCCTCAAGCTGCTGCAGTACATGGCAGCCGGCCTGCCGGTGGTCGCCTCGCCGGTCGGCGCGAACCGGGACGCGGTGGAGGACGGCGTGACCGGCCTGCTCGCGGATGCGCCGGAGGAATGGATCGCGGCGATCGCGCGGCTCGCCGCCGACCCCGCGCTGCGCGCGGCGATGGGCGCGGCGGGGCGGGCCCGGGTCGCCGAGCGGTACGCGGAGGAAAAGACCTTCGCGCGCCTGCACGCGGTGCTCGAATCGCTGTGCTCGCGCGAGCGCTGAACCCTCGCGAGACAGCGACCACGACCTCTACTCGCGCAGCACTCCGATCATGTCCACCATCGTCGGCGCGAGCAGGTAGCGGTACCCTGCGAACCAGCGCAGCACGCCGATCCGGGCGAGCAGTTTGAGCGCGTCTGCGCCGAGCCCGCGCAGGAAATGGCCGCGCCTGCGGTGCCAGCCCCCGGCGACGTGGATGAGCCCGATGTCCTCGTCCAGCGGGCGGGACTCTCCGCTGGGGACGGTCGCCTGGCCCGCCGTGCCGTCGAAGGCGAGCCGCGGGAAAAGCTGCTTCACGCCTTCGTGGGTGAAGCGCCAGTAATCGGACGGGTAGCCGTGGAACTTCCAGGCGAAGGGCACCGAGAGGTAAACCTTCCCGCCATGCCGAAGCAGCCGGGTCATGTTCTCCGCCATCGCGAACGGCTGCGCGCAGTGCTCCAGCACGCTCAGGCAGAAGATCGTGCCGAACCGGCGCCCGCCCAGATGCCGGTCGACTTCCGCGAAGGGCGCAGTCATGTCCACCACGACGTCTACCCCGGGACCTGCGCGCAGGTCGATTCCGACATAGGTCTGTCCCGGGAACAGCTTGCGCAGGTCCTGGGTGGACCCGTAGTCGTGCGCACCGACCTCCAGGAACGGCCCGCTGAACTCGCCGCGGTGTCGCTCGACGAAGCGATGTTGATTGATATCGCCCATGCTCACCCTGAACCGGCGCCGCGCGGGTGCGCGGAAGCCGTTCTCTCAAGTTACGTCTGCCGCTAAGACTTGTAGTAGTTTCGGTACCACTCGACGAAGCGCGCGATTCCCACCTTCACGGGCGTCCTCGGCGCAAAGCCGGTCGCCGCCGCGAGATCGGCGGTCTCTGCGTACGTGGCCGGCACATCGCCCGCCTGCATGGGCAGGAAATTCATCTGAGCCTTCCTGCCGAGCGCTCGTTCCAGGGCGGCGATGTAGTCGAGCAGCTCTACGGGCTGATGGTTGCCGATGTTGTAGATTCGATAGGGCGCCCAGCTGGACGCGGGATCCGGATCGTCGCGGTCAAACGATTCCGGTGGCTGCGGAGGCTTGCCGGCGATGCGCACCACGCCTTCCGCGATGTCGTCGATGTACGTGAAATCGCGTTGCATCTGGCCGTTGTTGAATACATCGATCGGGCGATTCTCCAGAATGGCCTTGGTGAAGAGGAACAAGGCCATGTCGGGGCGACCCCAGGGTCCGTACACCGTGAAAAAGCGCAGTCCCGTCGTCGGCAATGCGAAAAGGTGGCTGTAGGTGTGAGCCATCAGCTCGTTCGCCTTCTTCGTCGCGGCGTAAAGGCTCACCGGGTGATCGACCGGATCATGCTCGGAGAAGGGCATGCGCGTATTCCCCCCGTAGACGCTCGAGCTCGATGCGTAGACGAGGTGCCGAACCTTGCGGTGCCGGCAGTTCTCCAGGATGTTGAGAAATCCCTCGACGTTCGTGGCCGTGTAGGCGTGGGGATTGCTGAGCGAGTAGCGCACACCCGCCTGGGCAGCGAGATGGATGACCGTTGCGAACTCTCCGCGCTCGAAGACGGACTGCAGGCCCGCGCGATCGCAGATATCAAGCTGATGAAACTCGAACGCCGGATTCCCGCGCAGGCGTGCCACGCGGGAGCGCTTCAGGCTGACGTCGTAGTAATCGCTCAGGTTATCGATGCCGACGACGCTCGCCCCTTGCGCGAGCAGCCGGCTTGCCGTGTGCATGCCGATGAATCCGGCCGCACCCGTCACGAGGATCTTCACCTGATTCACGGTCTGGGTTCGAATGGTTGTTACGCGCGCTTTCGATGCGCGACGCGCAGTCGCCTGGGTGATGCTCAAACGCGAAGGCGATGCGGACTAGACTCCGTCACTCACTGACATCGCGCGTCCGGCGTGAAGTTACTCGAAAACATGGCTGACCCGCAATGATCCGCCTGTTCCGTCGCAATGAAAAACAGGCACATCCCTTCCGGGGTCTCAGGCCTCCGCCACGCGTACACCCTTCGCCCCGAGCGCCGCGACGATCGCCTTGCTGTGCGCCCGGTCGCGCGTCTCGATGAGGAACTCGACTTCGGGCGACTTGACCGACGCAGTGCCGAACAGCCGCTGGTGCTGCACCTCTACGATGTTGCCGCCCGCGTCGCCGATCAGCGTGGCGACCTTCGCCAGGCTGCCGGAGACGTCGGGCATCGTGACGCGCAGGCGCACGAGCCGGCCGTCGCGCACCAGACCTCGCATCAGCACGGCAGCGAGCACGCGGGTGTCGATGTTGCCGCCGCACAGGGGGATGCCGACGCGGCGGCCGCGAAACGCTTGCGGGTGCTCGAGCAGCGCGGCGAGGCCAGCGGCGCCGGCGCCTTCGGCGACGGTCTTCTCGATCTCGATCAGCGCTACCACCGCGCGCTCGATCGTCGCCTCTTCGACGACCAGCACGTCTTCCACCAGGCGTCGCACGATCTCGAGCGTCAGCTTGCCGACGTCGCGGACCGCGAGGCCTTCTGCGATGGTGTCGCCACCGACCTCGACCGGCAGGCCGTGCAACCGCTGATGCATGGCGCGGTAACTCCTCGATTCGACGCCGAAGACGCGGATCGCCGGGCGCAGCGCCTTCGCCGCGGTCGCCATACCCGAGATCAGGCCGCCGCCGCCGATCGGTACGACCAGGACTTCCAGGTCCGGCACGTCCTCGAGCATTTCCAGCGCGATCGTGCCCTGGCCGGCGATGATCGCCGCGTCGTCGTAGGGATGAATGAAGGTCAAGCCGTCGCGTGCCGCACGTGCCTGCGCGTGGCTCGCCGCCTCGGTCAGCGATTCGCCCTCCAGCACCACCTCCGCGCCGTGCACCTGCGTGTTCTTCACCTTGGTGTTCGGCGTGCCCTTCGGCATCACGATCACGCTGCGAATGCCGAGCCGGGCGGCGTGGTAGGCGACGCCCTGCGCATGGTTGCCCGCGCTCATCGCGATCACGCCGCGCTCGCGCTCGTCATCCTGCAACAGCAGCAGCCTGTTCAGCGCACCGCGCTCCTTGAACGAGGCGGTGAACTGCAGATTCTCGAACTTGAGGAACACCTCGGCGCCGGTCAGCTGCGACAGCGTGCGGCTATGCAGGCAGGGCGTGCGCTCGACGGCACCCGCGATGCGTGTCGCGGCATCACGGACGTCGTCAAGCACGACTCCGGGGTCAGACCCCTGTGGATAACTCATAGATGACGATCAATATACGACGAGAGTTATCCACAGGGGTCTGACCCCTTTTTGACCTTTATGTCCTTTCGCCCAAAAGTGCTGCGCCGGGAAATGTGGCGAAGGCCTCGGCGAGCCGGATCCTGCCGCCGTGCAGCTCGACCCGCTCTCCGGTGATGGTGTTGATCAGCTTGGCATCCGCGGCAAGCTCGGGGACCTCGACCGCGGTGTCGCCCCACACGGCTTCGCCGAGCGGCAGCCGACCGGGCTCGCGCAGCAGCTGCGCGAACAGCCTGCCGGCGATGGTGACGAGGAAGTGGCGGCCGTGGCTGCGAGAGAAGGCGAGGACATGCGCGGCGCGCTCGCCGCTCGTCGCCAGCCCGCTGTAGTCGCCGTCGCGCAGCAGCTCGAAGCGCCGCTTGCGCAATTCGAGCAGGCGCCAGGTGACGAGCAGCTTCGCGCGGCCGTCCTGCGGCGCGGCGGCGAGCGCCTGCGCGACGCGCGCCAGGTCCGCCGGATCGAGCCCGCGCAGGTCATCGAGCAACTGCGCACGCGGTGCGTAGTCCACCGGGCGCCGGTTGTCCGGGTCGACCAGGCTGAGATCGATCAGCTCGTTGCCCTGGTACAAGTCCGGCACTCCCGGCGAGGCGAATTTGATCAGCGCCATCGATAGCGTGTTGAGGCTGCCGAACCATTCGATCAGTGCCGCCTGCTGCTGCAGGTCGTCCAGGAACGGGTTGGCATGCTCGCGCCCGAGCAGGGCGTGCACGAATCCGGACAGCGCTTCCTCGTAGGCGGCGTTCGGGTTGATCCAGCTGCTATGGGTCTTGGCCTCGCGCACCGCCTTCAGCATGTAGGTCTCGATGCGGCCGGCGTAGAGCGCAAGCGCCGCGCCGTCCAGCCCGCGCCCGGGGTAGGTGCCGAGCAGGGTCTGATAGAGCAGGTACTCGTCGTTGCGCGAGGGCGCGAGTCCGTCCTCGAGCTTGTGCCGGCGCGGCTCATTGAGCGCGCCCCAGCGCCGCAGCAGCAGGCGCCAGGCACCCGGTATTTCGGAGATCACGTTGATGCGCAGGCGCACATCCTCGGAACGCTTGTTGTCGTGCGTCGAAGTCGCGAGCATCGTGTACGGCCAGTTCTGCGCGCGGTCCGCGCTCGCGCCGTGAAATCCGCGCACGCTGACGCCGAACATTCCCGGATCAGAGCCGACCTCGTTCAGCGAAACCAGGCGGTTGAACACGTAGAACGCGGTGTCCTCTTCGCCTTTCGCGGTGACCGGCGCGGTGAACTGCTGGAACTTCATCGCGAAGCGCTGCATGCGCGCAGCGGGCGCCGCGGGCGCCCCCTCGGACGTGATGCCGAGCAGCGCCTGGCGCACGAAGCTGAATATCGTAGGGTCGGCCGCGCGGCTGCGCTGGGTCGCGCGCGCGATCGCCCAGTCGATGTAGCGCCGGTCCTGCGCCGACGGTCGGCGCACGATGTAGGTGCGGTACACGGGCATGCAGGCCGCGACCTCGGCGAGCGCGCGGCGCAGCGTATTGAACGTGAAATCGCGGGTGCGCACGTCCGCGCGCGCGATGCGCAGCAGCTCGGTGGCGAGCACGGTCAGCTCGGAGGCGAGCGCGCTGCGCATGGTGAGGTGCTTGCCCCGATAACAGGCTTCCTCGAAATCGACGTCGGTCCCGGTAAACGCATGCCAGATGCGATCGATACGCCCGCGTGCCGCCGTGTCGACGAACACGCCGTTCAAGACCGCGCCGAATCGGTAGCCGGTCGTGCCGTGCACTGCCCAGGCGGCGGGGACGTGCTCGTGGCGCGCGGTGATCTTCTCGATCGCGACGTACAGCGGGCGCGGGGGACGACCGCGCTCGGGCAGCCCCGGGTCGACGCCGGCGAGGCGCGCGTAGCGCTGCTGCAGGCGCCGGAAGTAGCGCGCGGGCTCGAACAGGCCGTCGGGATGATCGATGCGCAATCCGTCGACGTGGCCCTCGGCGGCAAGCGACAGCACGAAGCCGTGCGTGGCGTCGAACACCTCGTCGTCCTCCGTGCGCAGGGCCGCGAGATCGTTGATGTCGAAAAAGCGCCGGTAATTGATCTCGTCCGAAGCGACGCGCCAGAAGGCGAGCCGGTAGGCCTGCGCTTCGAGCAGGGCATGCAGCGCGTGACGATCCTCGCCGTTGAAGCCCGCCAGCGCGGCCTCGAGCGCGGTGCGCAGTCCCGGGTAGCTCTGCGCGAGCTGCGCCAGGCGCTGCTTGTGCAGCTCCTTGTCGCGCGCCCGCTCGCCGCGCGCGGCCGGATCGGTGGCGTCGCGCGCCGGCAGGTGACCGAACGCGGAAGCGAGGCTGGAGAACTCCAGGCGCGCGCTGCTCTCGAGATCGGCCGGCATGGCGGCTTCGGCGCGCTGCAGGATCGCCGGATACTCGCCCGGATCGATCGGGAAGCGGTGCGCGGTGTAGCGCACGGCGAACGCACCCGTCTCGGCCTCGAAGCCGAGCGACAGTTCGCCGCGGCTCAGCACGTTGCCGTAGTAGTCTCCCAGCACGGGGACCAGCACCTTGCCCTGCAGGTCCTCGTTTACGGGATCCCAGTCGATGTCGAAGTAGTTCGCATAGACCGACGCCGGACCGTTCTCGAGCACGTCCATCCACCAGGCGTTGTCGTCGTCCAGCACGCCCATGTGGTTCGGCACGATGTCGAGCAGGATGCCCATGTCGTGCGCGCGCAGCACCGCGCACAGCCGGTCGAAGCCCTCGCGCCCGCCGAGCTCCGGATTGATGCTGCGGTGATCGACGATGTCGTAGCCGTGCGTGCTGCCGGCGCGTGCGCGCAGAATGGGCGAGCAGTAAAGGTGGCTGACCCCGAGCCGGGCGAGGTAGGGGACGATGTGCCCGGCATCGTCGAACGTGAAACCCGGGTGGAGCTGAAGCCGATAGGTCGCGCGCGGCACGCGCGCCCGGGCGCCGGAGGGCACGCGCGCGCGCAGCGGATGCGGCCTCGCCTTCTGCAGCCGCTCGAGCAGCGCGCGCACGCGCGCAGTCTCGAACAGCGCATCCAGCTCGAGCGGCAGCTTGCGCCGCCAGTTGGGATGCTCGTCGATCGTGCTCGGGAGGTTGGCCTGTTCCGTCAGCCCGAGGGCGTCCTCCAGCTGCAGCATCATCAGCTGCGAGGGCGCCGCGGCGGCATAGCCGTGAACCGCCTCGATCATCTGCGCCTCGAGCGCGGGCGGCAGCGCGTCGGCGCTGACGCCTTCGGGCAGCAGCCCGGCGCGCCCGAGTGCGAGCAGCAGGCGCACGCGGTCCTGCGCGCGGCGCACCGCCTCGCTGTCGCGGATGGCATCGCTCGGAAACAGATTCAACGCCTGGCGCAGGCGCAGGTCGCGTCCCTCCCACCAGCCCGCGAGCGTCGGCAGATCGTGTGTGCTGACGCCGACCAGGGCTTCTTTCGGCAGAGCCTCCGGCGGCAGAAACTCGCCCGCGGCGTCACGCTCGAAGAACAGCACGCGATACGACAGCACACCGTAGCGGGCGAGCGCGGCGCGCAACTCGTCCGCCACGGTGCCGAGGTCCTCGCCGATCACCAGGCACTGGTCGCGGTGGCTCTCGATGGCGACGATGGCGAGCATTTCATCGAGCGCGTAGTGCACATACGCACCGTCCTTCGGCTTGCCGCCCGGCGGGATCCAGAACAGGCGCATCAACCCCATGACGTGGTCGATGCGCAGCGCTCCGGCGAGGCGCATGGCATTGCGCAGGGCGTTTACGAACGGCGCGTAGCGCAGCCGGCGCAGCGCCTGCGGCTGGAACGGGGGCAGGCCCCAGTCCTGGCCGCCCAGGTTGAAGTCGTCCGGCGGCGCGCCGACGCTTGCGCCGAGGGCGTAGCACTCGCGGTAGGTCCAGGCGTCCGAGCCGGCGCGGTCGACCGAGACCGCGAGGTCGAGATAGAGGCCGACTTCCATGCCGAGCGCCTCGCAGCGCGCGGCAACGCGCTCTAGCTGCAGCGACACCTGCCACTGCAGGTACTCGAAGTACTCGATCCGCTCGAGCTGCGCGACGCAGAACGCTGCGACCGCCTCGGCATCGTGGTCGCGGTAGGCCTCGGGCCACACCGGCCAGCCCCAGACCGAGGCGTCGGCGGCGTGAAAGTGCTCCTGCAGCGCCTCGAAGCTCGCGTGGCGGCGCAAGGCCTCGCCGCGTGCGGCCTGGAACTCGCGGAACGCCCGCGCACGCTGGCTCGGCCGATCGGCGGCCAGGTGGCGCCGGCGGAAATGAGCGTAAAGACGCTCGAGCACTTCGAATTTCGCGCTCGCGACGCCTACGTAGTCGACCGTCTCGGCCTCGCGCAGGCGCGCGAGCCGGCCCTGGAACTCGGGGCTGCGCACGAGGCGCTGCAGATCGTCGGCTTCGCCGTAGTCGGCGATCGCCTCGACGTCGAGGTACAGCACGTTCAGCATGACCCGCGACGACGGGCTGTAGGGACTGATATGCGCCGGGTTGTGCGGAAACAGCGCGTGCAGTGGATTGACTCCGACGATACCCGCGCCGCGTTCCGCGCTGAGCTGAACCAGGCGCAGCAGGTCACCGAAGTCGCCGATGCCCCAGTTGCGTGCCGAGCGCAGCGCGTACAGCTGCACCGCGGGGCCCCACAGTCGCACGCCGTCCTCGAGCGCCGGCGGCCGCCAGCAACGCGAGGGTGCGGCGAGGACCAGCGCCGACGTGGGCTCGGTGCCTTCTTCGGTCACGCTCAGGCGGTGGTAGCCCATCGCGAGCGCGACGCCGGGAGCGAGCGCAACTGCCTGCGCGCCGAGCCAGCCTTCGTGCCGCTCGCCCGATTCCAGCTCCAGCACCCAGTGCAGCTCGCGCCCCGTGCCCTGTGCAGGCGGGCGCAGCGG
>Ga0210138_1000329_pt1 | contig 10600 bp, 6 predicted proteins | sample Browns_ThreeSqC__FD_184850 | JGI IMG/M metagenome (GOLD analysis project Ga0210138, IMG submission 184850) | Wetland microbial communities from the San Francisco Bay, California, USA, that impact long-term carbon sequestration -... | ecosystem: Environmental > Aquatic > Marine > Wetlands ... | reverse complement strand
GGGTGAGCGTCCCGTCGGCCGAGCGGTCGAACTGCATGAAGACCAGGTTCCAGATCTCGAGCATGCGTCCGGACTCGGCCAGCCGCACGAACTCCTCCTGCGACATCTTTCCGCTCTTCTTCCCGCTTCCCTTTGCCTTCTTCCCGTTCCCCGTTCCCCGTTCCCTGTTCCCCCCTCCCAGATCGACATAGATCTCGGAGCACGGCCCGCACGGCCCGGTGTCTCCCATCTGCCAGAAGTTGTCGGCGTCTCCCAGGCCGTAGATCCGGTCGTCCGGGAGTCCCGCCAATTCGCGCCAGAGGGCCCGGGCCTCCTCGTCGCTGTGATGCACGGTCACCCGCAACCGCTCGGGATCGAGACCCAGGTAACGGGGATCGGTGACGAACTCCCAGCCAAAGCGGATCGCGTCCCGCTTGAAGTAGTCGCCGAAGGAGAAGTTCCCCAGCATCTCGAAGAAGGTATGGTGCCGGGAGGTGTGGCCTACCTGCTCGAGGTCGTTGTGCTTGCCGCCGGCCCGGACGCACTTCTGGCAGGTGGCCGCGCGGACATAGTCGCGCCGTTCCTGGCCGAGGAAGACCCGCTTGAACTGCACCATGCCGGCGTTGGTGAACAGCAGGGTGGGATCGTCGGCGGGAACCAGGGACGAAGAAGGCACCTCTCGGTGCCCTTGGGCGACGAAATAGTCGAGAAAAAGGCGTCGGATGGTCGCCGACTTCATGGGTGGGGAATATAAGGCAGCCCCGGAGGGCCGACAGGCCGATCGGCGTGTGCGCTCAGTACTGACTCAGGACTCAGACAGGGCGGTCAGGGTGGTCGCAACAGGGCGGACAAGACGGACAGGGGGACAGGAGACAAGGCCTTTTGCTTTGTCATCGCGAGGGACCCAGACCGAAGCTCGGGATGACAGGCCCCTTGGGGTCCGGTTCCGCGTCCCCCGTTCCCTGTTCCCTGTTCCCCAACCCACTCAGTACACAGTACTCAGTACTTACTCAGGACTCAGGACTCGGCACTCAGGACTCTACTGACCGGGTCCGCGACTCCGTGTGCCGTTCGACGGAGGCCATGGCCCCGCGAACCGCCTCGATCCGGAGGGCCCCGCTGTAGCCGCGCCGGGCGAGGAAGCCGAGCAGGCGCCGGCGTTTGACGTCGGGGGGAAGCGAGCCCAGCTGAGCCGCGCGCTTCCGCGCCAGGGCCAGGGCTGCGGTCTCGGGGTCGGTGTCCTCGGGCCAACCGTTCGCGAGGGCCTCGTCGATCACCGCGTTCTCGACCCCGACCGCGCGAAGGTCTCGCCGCAACCGGGCCGGCCCTCGACCGCGGGCGGCCCGGGTTTGAACAAAATGGAGTGCAAACCGCCGGTCATCGACCAGCCCCGCCGCAGTAGCCCGCTCGATGGCCGCTTGCACGGCGTCAGGTGGGTGACCCCGCCGGAGCAACCGGCGCTCCAGCTCTGCTCTCGAGAAAGGACGCCGCTCCAGAGCGCGGAGCGCGGTGCGGTAGGCCGCCTCCGCGTCCGCCGCACTCTCGATCCGGGCCTGGGTTTCGCGATCGATGACCTGCCCCACCTCGACCCTGGCGGCGGCTTCACTCGAGGCGGGGAGGGAGCAGTAGGGCTTCCCATCCACCAGGAGCCGTAAGGCACCCGGCTGGAACGGGTCGGGCTCGAGGCCGGTGAGACGCGGGGCGTTAGGCATTGGGCACTCGGCAATGGAAGGGACCAGGGACCAGGGACCGGGGAACGGGGAACGGGGACCGGGGAACGGGGAACGGGGAACGGGGAACGGGAGAGGCGAATCTAGTCCGACCCCAATCGGCAATCGGCACTCAGCACTCGGCAATCCATTCCCCCATTCCCTCACGCCCCCATTCCGCTACTCCTCCGCTTCCTCGCTCGCCGCCGCTACCGGCATCCCCCCCTTCACTCCCAGGACCTCCTTGACCTTGGCCTCCAGCTCCGCCATCAGAGCCGGGTTGTCCTTCACGAACAGCTTGGCGTTCTCACGGCCCTGGCCGATCCGCTGATCGCCGTAGGAGTACCAGGCCCCCGACTTCTGGATGATGTTGGCCTCCGAGGCCAGATCCACCAGCAGACCGGTATGGCTGATCCCCTCGTCGAACATCACGTCGAACTCCGCCTGCTTGAAGGGCGGAGCCACCTTGTTCTTGACCACCTTGACCCGGACGTGATTGCCGATCACCACTTCCCGCTCCTTGACCGGGCCGATCCGCCGGATGTCGAGCCGGAGCGAGGCGTAGAACTTGAGCGCCTTGCCGCCGGTGGTGGTCTCGGGGTTGCCGAACATGACGCCGATCTTCTCGCGCAGCTGGTTGATGAACACCACGGCGCAGTTGGAGCGGTTGATGGCGCCGGCCAGCTTGCGGAGCGCCTGGCTCATGAGCCGGGCCTGGAGCCCCATGTGGCTGTCGCCCATTTCCCCTTCGATCTCCGCCTTGGGCACCAGGGCGGCCACCGAATCCACCACGACCAGGTCCACCGCGCCGGAGCGCACCAGGATCTCGACGATCTCCAGGGCCTGCTCCCCGGTGTCGGGCTGAGAGACCAGCAGGTTCTCGACGTCCACCCCCAGCTTCTTGGCGTACTCGACGTCGAGCGCATGCTCGGCGTCGACGTAGGCGGCCACCCCACCGGCCCGCTGGACGCTGGCCGCCAGGTGGAGGGTGAGGGTGGTCTTGCCCGAGGCCTCGGGGCCGTAGATCTCGGTGATCCGCCCCCGGGGCACCCCGCCGATCCCGATGGCGGCGTCGAGGTTGATGGCGCCGGTGGGAATCGCGGCGACCCGGACCCGGGGCGTCTCGGCCCCCATCCGCATGATCGAGCCCTTCCCCAGCTGCTTTTCGATCTGGGAGATGGCGAGGTTCAGTGCCTTGCGGCGTTCGGGCTCGAGCTTGGATTCAGGGGTGGTGGTGGCCGGGGGCATGAGAGACCTCAAGTTCTTATGTGGATGATTTTGAATCACTTGGTGACGATCCAATGTAGTACCGAATAAGGGCCGAAGCAAGAGTGTGGTGGTGGAGCGTTTTCGGGCACCGTGAATTTGGCACCTGGCATCAGACGTCGAGCATCCGGGCACTGGGCACTCGGCGCTCGGCACTGGGCCTAGCCGATAAGGTCGCCCGTGGGTTTCGACGACCACCTACTGTCGACCGGCTCGCCCGATAGCGCTGCAGGCTTGTGATCAACCGAGTCAACATGCGTCCAACGTCACGAACAGCAGCTAACAAGGGCGATTCGTCTCCAGGATGACAAAGGCCCAACCTCACCACAAGAAGCACTTGAGTTTCCAGTTCCATGATCGATCCGCGCGCAATACAGAGATGGTGCAGGTACTGGCCCAGCTGGTTGCGCCCGTAACCTTCGGCGATGTTCGAGGGCACCGAGATCGCGGCCCGCTTCACCTGGCTGGAGAGCCCATAGAGTTCAGTCCTTGGGAGGCGACTCACGAATCCATAGGCCTCAACCACCAAGTCCATTGCCCGCTGCCAGACTCTGAGATCGCGGTTGCTCCTAATTGCGGGCGCGTCCTCCCCCACTTTGCTGCCCCCCTCCCCATTGCCGAGTGCCCAGTGCCGAGTGCCCCTCGACGATGCCAATCACCGGCTCAGCCTCCACGCATCCTCCAGATGCTCGATCGCCACTTTACCTCCCGGCCCCTCAAGCACCTCGATAACATCAAACCGATACGTGTCCCCCGCCCTGCCGTTCCGGATCCGCCAGATCTCCGCCACCCGCGCGATGGCCGATTGTTTCCAGCGACCCACCGCCGAGGCGGGGGAGCCGAAGCTGGAGCCACGGCGGGTCTTGACCTCGACGAAGGCGACCACGCCATTGCGCCGGGCGATCAGGTCGATGTCGTGACGTCCCAAACGGAACCGATGCTCTTCGATCGACCAGCCGCACGCGGTGAGGTAGGCCATGGCCGAGCGCTCGCCTTCGAGACCGCGGATCTGGCGGGCGTCTTCCCATTCACGGGTCGGGATGAAGCGGCGGGTCTTCACATGGGCAAGCTAGACAAGACCTGTGCGGATGCCGGCACCATTCTCATGCGGAGATAGGCAAAATTTCACGCGGCGATCGCCAAATTCTTGCCCGACAGCGGCATTGCGCTCGATCTTCGGAGGGGATAACGTATCCCGCCTTGGCCTGCCTGGTGGCCAGGGCGGTGCCTGAAACCGGCACCTCCCCGGAGAGCGCGGTCCCGCGTTGGCCGGCTGTCCTCAATCGTCTTTCAGGTCGAAGGCGGAACGATCGACCGACCCGCGGTCGCTGACATTCGCGCCGGCGGTCAACCTTTTCGTGTCGGAATCTTCCTCATGAAGCACCGCCCAGTACTCATCGTGTCTTCGGGCCTTGCTGCGCTGGTCGTCGCCGGCTGCGGCAAGTCCGCGCCGCCGCCCAGGCCACCCGCGGACGTGGTCGTCACCTCCGTCGTGCAGCAGGACGTGCCGATCTATCAGGAGTGGATCGGCACCCTCGAGGGCTTCGTCAACGCGGAGATCCGGCCCAAGGTCGAGGGCTACCTGGTCAAGCAGCTCTATCAGGAAGGGAGTTACGTCAGAGCGGGGACCCCGCTCTTCGCGATCGACGCGCGCCAGTTCGCCGCCCAGTACGACCAGTCCTCCGGCAACTTGGCTCGTGCCGAAGCCGCACTGGAGAAGGCCAATCGGGACGTCGCGCTCTACACCCCGCTGGCCGCTCAGCAGGCGGTGAGCCAGAAGGAACTGGACGACGCGATCTCGAGGCGGGAGGAGGCCAAGGGCGCGCTCCTGAGCGCGCAGGCGGGCCAGGAGCAGAGCAAGCTCAATCTGGGGTGGACCGAAGTTCGCTCCCCGATCGACGGGGTGGTGGGCGTGGCGCTGGCGCAGGTCGGCGACCTGGTCAACGGGGGCACGGTCCTGACCTCCGTCTCCACCATGAATCCGATCAAGGTCGGCTTCAACATCAGCGAGCAGGAGTACCTGCGGTTCGCGCCGATGATCAACCAGAGCGTGCGCAGACCCGACCAGGGCGCGGGGAACCTCGAGCTGGTCCTCGAAAATGACAGCGTCTATCCCGCCAAGGGAAAGGTCATCGCCGCCAACCGAGAGGTGGATGTGAAGACCGGGACCATGGCGGTGAAGGGATCCTTCCCCAACCCCAACAACTACCTTCGGCCCGGTCAGTTCGCCCGGGTCCGGGCGGTGATTGAAACCAGGAAGGGAGCGCTCCTGGTTCCCCAGCGTGCGCTCAACGAGCTGCAGGGGAGCTACCAGGTCGGCGTGGTGAAGAACGACACGTTCGCCGTGAAGGTCGTGACCCCGGGGCCCAAAGTCGGACTGCTCCAGGTGATCGAGAAAGGACTCGAGCCGGGTGACCAGGTAGTCGTCGAAGGATTTCAGCGGGCCCGGCCCGGTGAAGCGGTCAAGATCGTGACTCCGAAAGCCGACACGGCAAAAGCCGAAGCGCCCAAGGCCGACACCTCGAAGGCCAAGCGGTAGCTCGTGTCGAATTTCTTCATCCGGCGGCCGATCGTCGCCATCGTCATCGCGATCGTCACCGTCATCGCCGGGGCGGTCGCCATTCCGGGGCTCCCAATCGCCCAGTACCCCGAGATTGTTCCGCCGCAGATCCTGGTCAATACCACGTACACCGGCGCCGACGCCGTCACCGTCGAACAGTCGGTCGCGACCCCGATCGAGCAGCAGATGAGCGGGGTGGACAACATGCTGTACATGCAGTCCACCAACGCCAACGACGGGACCATGAACCTCCGGGTCACCTACTCGGTGGAGACCTCGCCCGACATCGACCAGGTCAACACCCAGAACCGGCTGTCCCAGGCGACCTCGCAGCTCCCCTCCGACGTGAACAATTTCGGCGTCACGGTCCGGAAGTCGACCACCAATCCGTTGATGCTGATCTCGCTCTATTCACCCAACGGGAGCTACGACCCGACCTTCCTCGGCAACTACGGCACCATCAACCTGATCGACGCTCTCTACCGGGTGAAGGGCGTGGGCCAGGTGCTCAACTTCGGGGTCGCGGACTACGCGATGCGGGTCTGGGTCCGGCCCGACCGCCTCGCCAAGCTGGGGCTGACCATTCCGGACCTGGCCAACGCGATCAAGCAGCAGAACACAGTGAATCCGGCCGGCCGGCTGGGCGCGGAACCGGCCCCTCCGGGCCAGGAGTTCACCTACAGCGTCCGGGCCCAGGGCCGGCTGCTCACCGCCGAAGAGTTCGGCGACATCGTGGTGCGGCTCAACCCCGATGGGTCGGTGGTCCGGCTCAAGGACGTGGCGCGGATCGAGCTGGGGGCGCTGACCTACAACCAGATCGGGCGGCTCAATGGGAAGCCGTCGAGCATCATCGGCGTCTTCCAGGCCCCGGGGTCCAACGCGCTGGCCGTCTCCAAGGGGGTCCGCCAGGTGGTGGCGGATCTGTCGCAGCGCTTCCCCAACGACCTCACGTACGCCATCTCACTCGACACCACGGCGCCGGTAGTCGAGGGAATCAACGAGATCCTGCACACGCTGGTCGAAGCGGTGGTGCTGGTGATCATCGTGGTCTTCATCTTCCTCCAGAACTGGCGGGCCACGCTGATTCCGCTGATCGCGGTCCCGGTCTCCCTCATCGGTACCTTCGCCTTCTTCCCGTTGTTCGGCTTCTCGATCAACACGCTCTCGCTGCTGGGCCTGGTGCTGGCCATCGGCCTGGTGGTGGACGACGCGATCGTGGTGGTCGAAGCGGTGGAGCTCTGGATCGAGCGCGGGAAATCCCCCAAGGAAGCCACCATCAAGGCCATGGAGGAGGTGTCGGGTCCGGTGGTGGGTATCGCGCTGGTGCTTTCCTCGGTGTTCATCCCGGCCGCATTCATGGCCGGGATCAAGGGGCGGCTCAACCAGCAATTCGCCCTCACCATCGCCATTTCCGTACTGATTTCCGCCTTCAACGCGCTCACGCTCTCCCCCGCCCTTGCCGCCATGCTCCTGCGCCACCGGACGCCGGGAGAGAAGAAGGGATGGCTGGGCCGGTTCTTCGCCGCATTCAACCAGTGGTTCAACAAGTTGACGGCCGGTTACGTGAGCTACTCCGCGTTCTTCATTCGGAAGATGATCGTAAGCGTCGGCCTGTTCGCCGCATTCATAGTCCTGGCCGGTCTCCTCGGCTCACGGTTGCCGTCCAGCTTCGTCCCGGACGAGGACCAGGGCTTCTTCTACATGAACGTGGAGTTGCCGGCCGCGGCCTCGCTGCAGCGGGCCGACGCCGTCTCCAAACAGATCGAAGGGATTCTCGCCCGACACGAGGAGATCGAGTACTACAACACGGTGGTGGGCTACAGCCTGCTGAGCCAGACGGCGGCCACCTACAACTCGTTCTTCTTCGTCTCGCTCAAGGAGTGGAAGGAGCGGACCGGGAAGGGACAGGACGTCAAGTCGCTGGTGGCCAAGGTCAATCGCGAGCTGGCTGGGGCTCTTCCCGGCGCGGTGGCGTTCGGCTTCCTCCCGCCAGCCATCCCAGGCATCGGGACCGGGAGCGGCCTCTCGTTCTACCTGCAGGACCGGAGCGGTGGCACGCCGCAATTCCTGGCGGAGAACACTCAAAAGCTCATGGCGGCCTTCCAGAAACGCCCGGAGCTAGCCGGCCTTCGAACCATCTACCGGGCAGCGGTGCCGCAGGTCTTCGCCGACGTGAATCGGGACAAGGTGGTCAAGCAGGGAGTGGCGCTGGCCGATGTCTATCAGACCCTGCAGGCTAACCTCGGCGGCCTCTACGTGAACCAGTTCAACCGGTTCGGCCGAGTCTGGAAGGTCTTCCTCCAAGCCGAGGCGCAGCAGCGCCTGGAGCCGGGACAGATCGCCAACTTCCACGTCCGCAACAACAGTGGGACCATGGTCCCCCTGGGGGCGATGGTCGAAACCAGCCGGGTCTATGGGCCGGAGTTTACGCAGCGATTCAACCTCTTCCGGGCCGCCCTGATCGCCGCCACCCCCGCCGCCGGATACAGCACCGGCGACGCCATGGCGGCCATGGAGCAGGTGGCCAACGAGACCCTGCCCCGCGAGCTAGGCTACGAATGGACCGACATGAGCTACCAGGAGAAACACGCCGGTGGCTCAGCCGGGGTGCTGATCATGTCGGTGGTCTTCGTGTTCCTGGTGCTGGCGGCCCAGTATGAGAGCTGGACGCTCCCCTTCAGCGTGCTGTTGACGGTACCGGTCGCAGTCTTCGGGGCCTTCCTCGGGATGCTGCTCAGGGGCTACGACTTCGACGTGTTCGGTCAGATTGGGCTGGTCATGTTGATTGGCCTCGCGGCCAAGAACGCGATCCTGATCGTGGAGTTCGCGGTGCTCCAAATGAAGGAGGGCAAGTCGCTGGTGGATGGGGCGCTGGAAGGGGCCAAGCTGCGCCTGCGACCCATCCTGATGACCTCGTTCGCGTTCATTCTGGGCTGCGTCCCCCTCTGGATCGCCTCCGGGGCGGGAGCCATCTCTCGCCAGGTGCTGGGCACCACCGTGATCATGGGGATGATGGCCGCCACCGGACTGGCCATCTTCATCATCCCCGCGTTGTTCGTGCTGGTCGAGCGTCTCTCGGGGACGCCTGAAGAGGGGCACAAGGCGGAAGGGCATGGTGAGGAAGGCGGTCACGGCGGCCACGCCGAGGGAGCTACCCACGGCGGCGGGGGGCACTGACGATGAAACGCATCGGTCTCGCCTTGCTGGCCTTGGTGGTGGTCCCCGGATGCGCCGTGGGACCGAACTACCAGCGCCCCGAAGTGGCGACCCCCGAGGCCTACTACACCCCCGACATGGCCGCCCCGGCGGTGGACACGGCGGCGCTGGCGGAGGCCAAGGCCCTCACCAGCTCCTCCTGGTGGAAGCTTTATCGCGATACCATCCTCAACAATCTCATCGATACCGCGCTGGTGCACGGCTATGACGTGCGAATGGCCGCGGCGCGGGTCGAGCAGGCGCGGGCGCTCTATGGCGTCTCCAAGGCCGACTTCTACCCCCAGATCGGGTATAACGGGAGCGTCGTCCGGCGCGACCTGCCGACTACCTACGTCGACTCGCTCAACGCAGGAGAGACCACCCGCTGGATGGGGCTGCTCAACCTGAACTGGGAGCTGGATCTCTGGGGACGGGTGCGGCGCCAGAGCGAGCAGGCCAACGCCGCCTACATGGCCACCGAGGAAGCGCGGCGAGGGGTCCTGATCTCGCTGGTCAGCGATATCGCGCAATCCTACTTCGAGCTGATGCAGCTCGACGCCCAGGTGCTCGCGACTCGCTCGACCATGGAGGCCCTGCAGAAGGCCCACGATCTCTTCAAGGCCAAGCTGGAAGGCGGTGCTGCCTCTCGCCTGGAAGTGAGCCGCGCCCTCGGACAACTGGCCGGCGTCTCGGCTCAGCTTCCGGAGTTGCAGCGCCAGATCGTCGCCAAGGAGAATCAGATCAACCTGCTGCTGGGACGGCCGCCGGGCCCGGTGCCCCGCGCCAAGCTGGGTGATCAGACCATCCTGCCCGACGTCCCCTCCGGCCTTCCCTCCGAGCTGCTGGAGCGGCGGCCTGACATTCGCTCAGTCGAAGACCAGCTCCGGAGCGCCAATGCGGCGGTCGGGGTGGCCACGGCTAATTTCTTCCCCAAGATCAGCCTCACCGGCCTGCTCGGCGGGGTGAGCAAGGAACTCAGCGACATCTTCGGACCCGGAGGCCTGTGGTCGATCGGGGCCGGGATAGCGGGGCCGCTGTTCCAGGGAGGCCGGCTCCGAAAGGAGAAAGCGGCGACCGTGGCGCAATGGGAGGGGACGAAAGTGATGTATGAACGGACCGTGACCAGTGCCTTCGGCGAGGTCTCCAACGCCCTGGTGGCCCGCGAAAAGTTGACCGAGGTGGAAACCCAACAGGCCCGCTCGGCCGCGGCCTACCAGGACGCGGTGGACCTGGCCAATGTTCGATATCTGTCGGGGCTGGCGTCCTATTTCGAGGTGCTGGACGCGTTGCAGGTGCTCTATCCGGCCCAGCTGCAGGTCGCGAGTGCCCGGGCTAACCGTCTGGTGGCGGGCGCCAATCTCTACAAGGCGTTGGGCGGGGGCTGGGAAGCGGCGGATTCGGTGATCGTCAAGGCCGCGGCGCAGGCCGACTCCGCCAGACAACACTAGTTCGCATCAGCCGATTCAAAACGCTTCGGTGAAGTTGAAGTAAACCCCGTTGGATTGACGCCCCACGCCGAAGTCGACTCGGACATTCGAGCGCGGCTGCAGCTCGAACCGGTAGCCGACGCCCCCGTTGGGGAGAAACCCTTCGAAGGTCGTACGGGAGCCGCCCAGGGTCCCTCCCCCCAGCCAGGCGACGAATCCGTGCCGGCTGAGCCTCCCGTTGCTCCGCAGAAACATCTGCCGGAATTCGACGATCGCCAGCAAGGTCTGCAAGTCCCTGAACCGTCCTTCGCGATAGCCGCGGAGATCGTAGCCCGTTCCCAGGAGCGATAGTTCGGGCCAGGGCACGTCGTTGGCCCCCCACCGCGTCTTCACCTGCCAGGCCAAGGTTCTCCCCGGTCGCCCCAGTTGCTTGTAGTGGCGGTAATCGAGCAGATAGACCTGGT
>Ga0210138_1000328_pt1 | contig 10600 bp, 10 predicted proteins | sample Browns_ThreeSqC__FD_184850 | JGI IMG/M metagenome (GOLD analysis project Ga0210138, IMG submission 184850) | Wetland microbial communities from the San Francisco Bay, California, USA, that impact long-term carbon sequestration -... | ecosystem: Environmental > Aquatic > Marine > Wetlands ... | reverse complement strand
ACACCACCCGTGCAAACGCCTGCGACGCATCGCGCTCGACGCGCACAACCCGAGCGACCGCCACGCCGGGCGGATAGCTGCCGTCGATGCCCGAAGTGACAAGCAGGTCGCCATTGGTCACGTCCGCGTTCGCGGGCAGGAAACGCAGCTCGATCATTCCGGAAGCACCCGCACCGAACGCGACTGCGCGCAGGCCGTTGCGCACCACTTGCACCGGGACCGCCTGCGCCTTGTCCGTGATCAGCGTGACCTCCGACACCAGGGCATGCGCCCGCGTCACCTGGCCGATGGCGCCGTCGGCGTCGACCACGAGGCTGCCCGCCGTCACGGCGTGCTGCCGACCCTTGTCGAGAATGACTTTGTAGTCGAAGGGGTCGCGCCCGCTGTAGAGCACTTCGGCAGGGATCGCCTCGCGGTTGAACCGAGTGCGCATTTCGTTGACGCGGCGCAGCTGCGCGAGCTCCGCGGACGCAGTCTGATAGCGCTGTGCGTATCGTCTCGCCTCGAGCAGCTCGGCGCGCAAGGCCGAGTTCTCGCTGCGCAGCCGCTCCTGGGTGACGAAGAATTCCGCCGCGCGCCGCATCATGATGATCGGCGCCGTTGCCGCCGCCTGGAACGGATAGGCCGCGAGCGCGAGGACGTCGCGAAGGCCGTCGACGTAGCGGAAGCGTGCGTCGAGGATCAGCAACGCGACAGACAGTGAAGCGAAGAACGCGAGCCGGACCACGGGCGCCGGACCACGCTTGAAGAACGGCGGCGGCGTGTGCTCCATCTGCACCTAACGTCGAGGTGCTGTCGCGCGTTTACTCGTTGATGAAAATCGGACCGAAATGATCGACTTTCTCGAGCGCCTTGCCCGAGCCGCGCACCACGCAGGTCAGCGGATCTTCGGCGACGATGACCGGCAGCCCCGTCTCTTCCATCAGCAGCCGATCCAGGTCGCGCAGCAGTGCGCCGCCGCCGGTGATCACCATGCCCTTGTCCGCAATGTCCGCACCGAGCTCGGGCGGCGTCTGCTCCAGCGCGCTCTTGACCGCGGAAACGATCTGGTTGAGAGGCTCGGTGAGCGCCTCGAGAATTTCGTTCGAGGAGATGGTGAAACTGCGTGGGATGCCTTCGGCCAGGTTGCGGCCCTTGACGTCGATTTCGCGGACTTCGGAGCCCGGAAACGCCGAGCCGATTTCCTTCTTGATCATTTCCGCGGTGGACTCGCCGATCAGCATGCCGTAGTTGCGGCGTATGTAGTTGATGATCGCCTCGTCGAACTTGTCGCCGCCCACGCGCACGCTGCCCGAATAGACCATTCCGCCGAGGGAAATCACGCCCACCTCGGTGGTGCCTCCGCCCACGTCCACGACCATCGAGCCGGTCGCCTCCGCGACCGGAAGATCGGCGCCGATCGCCGCGGCCATCGGCTCTTCGATCAGATACACCTGGCCGGCGCCTGCGCCGATCGCACTTTCTCGGATCGCGCGGCGCTCGACCTGCGTCGAGCCGCAAGGCACGCAGATGATGATGCGCGGGCTCGGCGAGAAGAGCTTGTTGTCGTGCACCTTCTTGATGAACTGCTTGAGCATCTGCTCGGTGACCGTGAAGTCGGCGATGACGCCGTCCTTCATCGGCCGGATCGCGACGATGTTGCCCGGGGTCTTGCCGAGCATCAGCTTCGCTTCCCTGCCGACCGCCTGAATGGTCTTCTTCGCGTTCGGGCCGCTCTCCTGCCGGATCGCGACGACCGAAGGCTCGTCCAGTACGATCCCCTTGCCGCGCACGTAGATCAGCGTGTTTGCGGTGCCGAGGTCGATGGCGAGATCGTTTGAAAAGTAGCTGCGCAGGAATCCCAACATTTGCCTTCCGGTTCGGTCGCTTTCCGCGACTCTCTATCGCCGTACCTTAAGTTCCTCTCCTAACGCCGCGTCCGAACAGGCGCTTCGCCGCGTCCGCCACGGATGGAAAGTGCCTCGTATGATACCCTAACGCAACCCCCTGTACAGGCGTACAAAGGGGGTTTTTGCATTGCACCAATGTCGCTCTCCAAAGACGAGGTCGATCGGATCGCCCGCCTCGCCCGGCTGGCCGTGCGCCCGGACGAGTCCGCGGCTGTCCTCGAGCGCCTGAACCGGGTGCTCGGCATGATCGAAACCATGCGCGCCGTCGACACCCGCGGGGTCGAGCCGATGGCGCACGCGCTCGACGTCGTGCAGCGACTGCGGCCCGACGCGGTGACCGAGTCCGATCAGCATGCGGCGCTGCAGGCGGTGGCGCCGGCGGTCGAGCGCGATCTGTATCTGGTGCCGAAGGTCATCGAGTAGTCCTGCACAGCCCGCGCGCGCGGCTGCGTGCGACGCGACCGAGATGCTGAACGCCACCGTTGCCGAATTGTCCTCCGCGCTCGCCGCGCGCCGCATCTCGAGCGTAGAGCTCGCGCAGCTGTTCCTCGACCGCATCGAGCGCCTGAACGGAGTGCTGAACGCGTTTATCACGGTAGACGCGGAGCACACGCTCAAGGAAGCGCGTCGCGCGGATGCAAGCCGCGCGCGGCAGGACGCAGGCCCGTTGACGGGGATTCCGATCGCTCACAAGGATATCTACTGCACGCGCGGCCTGCGCACGACCTGCGGCTCGCGCATGCTGGCGAATTTCGTCAGCCCGTACGACGCGCGCGTCATCGAACGGCTCGCGGAGGCTGGCATGGTGACGCTGGGCAAGACGAACATGGACGAGTTCGCGATGGGCTCGTCGAACGAGACTTCGTACTTCGGTCCGGTGCGCAATGCCTGGAGCGCCGCCTGCGTTCCGGGCGGATCGTCCGGCGGGTCTGCGGTCGCGGTGTCGGCGCGGATGGCGCCGGCGGCCACCGGGACCGATACCGGCGGCTCGATTCGCCAGCCCGCCGCACTGACGGGCATCTGTGGGCTGAAGCCTACCTACGGTCTCGTGTCGCGCTACGGCATGATCGCGTTCGCGTCCTCGCTCGATCAGGGCGGACCGATGGCAAGGACGGCGCAGGACCTCGCGCTGCTGCTAAATGCGATGGCCGGATTCGACAATCGCGATTCGACCAGCGTCGAGCGCGCGCCCGAGGATTACTCGCGCATGCTCGAATTGGACCTCGCAGGCCTGCGGATTGGCGTGCCGGCGGAGTTTTTCGGGGAGGGCCTCGATGCGGCCGTGCGCAAGCAGGTCGAGGGGGCGATGCGCTGGTACGGCGAGCAGGGCGCACGCATGGTTCCGGTCCGCCTGCCGAACGCCGGACTGGCCCTGCCGGTGTACTACGTGCTCGCGCCCGCCGAGGCATCGTCCAACCTGGCGCGCTACGACGGCGTGCGCTACGGTCATCGGGCGCAGGACTGCGCAGACCTGCTGGACATGTACGTGCGTACGCGCACCGAGGGCTTCGGCGAAGAGGTCAAGCGCCGGATCCTGGTCGGCACCTACGTGCTATCGCACGGCTATTACGACGCCTACTATCTGCAGGCGCAGAAGCTGCGCCGGCTGATCGCGCGGGATTTCGCCGCGGCCTATCACGACTGCGACCTCATCATGGGGCCGACCGCGCCGACGACCGCGTTTGCACTGGGCGCGAAGATGGACGACCCGGTGCAGATGTACCTGAACGACATCTACACCATACCCGCCCCCCTGGCGGGCTTGCCGGCGCTCTCCATTCCCTGCGGCTTCGATGCGAAGGGTCTGCCGGTCGGTCTGCAGCTGACCGGAAACTACTTTTCGGAAGCGCTGCTGCTCGGCATGGCGCACCGCTACCAGCAGGCGAGCGACTGGCACTTGCGCGTGCCGGCGGAGACTCCGCTGTGAACTGGGAAATCGTCGTCGGCCTGGAGACTCACGCGCAGCTGAGGACGCGCAGCAAGATTTTCTCGGGCGCCTCGACCGCATTCGGTGCCGCGCCGAATGCGCAGGCCTGTGCGGTGGACGTCGCCCTTCCGGGGGTGCTTCCGGTGCTAAACGTCGCGGCCGTCGAGCTGGCGATCCGCTTCGGACTCGCGGTGGGCGCGACAATCAACCGCAGCTCGGTCTTCGCGCGCAAGAACTACTTCTATCCGGACCTGCCGAAGGGCTACCAGATCAGCCAGTACGAAAGACCGATCGTGCAGGGCGGCGCGGTGCCGGTCGCGCTGCCGGAGGGCGAGAAGCGCGTCGCGCTTACGCGCGCGCATCTCGAGGAGGATGCAGGCAAATCGCTGCACGAGGACTTTCACGGCATGTCCGGGATCGATCTCAATCGCGCCGGCACGCCGCTGCTGGAAATCGTTTCCGAGCCGGATCTGCGCGGCGCGAAGGAGGCGGTGGCCTACGCACGCGCGCTGCACGCGCTCGTCGTCTGGATCGGTGTGTGCGACGGCAACATGCAGGAGGGATCGTTCCGCTGCGACGCCAACGTGTCGGTGCGCAGGGTCGGCGAAACCGCCTATGGCACCCGCTGCGAGATCAAGAATCTCAACTCGTTCCGCTTCATGGAGCGGGCGATCGAGTACGAGGCGCGGCGGCAGATCGGCGTCCTCGAGGACGGGGGGCGCATCGACCAGGAAACCCGTCTCTACGACCCGGAGCGCGACGAGACGCGCTCGATGCGCAGCAAGGAGGAGGCGCACGACTACCGGTACTTCCCTGATCCTGATCTGCTTCCGCTGATGCTTGGCGCGGCGGACATCGAACGCATACGCGCGGCAATGCCCGAACTGCCGGCCGAACGCCGCAAGCGAATCGGCGAAGCGTTCGCGCTGCCGGCACCGACCGCGGCGATCCTCACCAGCAGCCGCCAGATGGCGGACTACTTCGAAGCGGCGATCGCGGGCGCCGATCCGGAGACGGTGCGCCAGACCGCGAACTGGATCGCGGGCAGCACCAGCGCCAAGCTGAACGAGCGCGGCATCGGGATTGAAGACTGTCCGGTCGACCCCGCGCAGCTGCGCGGGCTCATCGGCCGCCTGACCGACGGGACGCTATCGGCCAAGCTCGCCAGGGAGGTGGACGATGCGATGTGGGCGGGCGAGGGCAGCGCAGACGAGATCATCGCCAAGCGCGGCCTGAAGCAGATCAGCGACGCCGGTGCGCTGGAAAAGGCCGTAGACGAGGTTCTTGCCGCCAACCCACGACAGGTCGAGGATTATCGTGCAGGCAAGCAGAAGGCCTTCAATTCGCTCGTCGGCCAGGTCATGAAGGCAACGCGCGGCAAGGCGAACCCCACGCAGGTCAACGCCATTCTGCGGCGCAAGCTCGGCTGAGCCGCGCGGCCGCGCCGGTCAGTTCTTCGAATCCCTGCGCGGCTGGGTGAGCTCGAGGAAGTGCTTGCGGTCTTCGTCATACCTCGCGTTGATCGCTTGGGCTTCCTTCTGCTTCGCGTCGCGCAGTCCCTGCTGGGCTTCGAGATCGATCTGCGTGTTCGTGATGTCGCGCTTGAGTTCGTCCGGCGCCGGCTTGTCCTTGTAGAACTCCAGCTCCTTGCTGAGCTGCGCCTGGCGCGACTTGATCTCGGCAATGCGCTCGTCTACGTCCTTGATCGCTGCAGTGTTTCCCTCGAGTGCGCGCGCCCGCGCATTCTCGATTTCGTCGACGCTGGTGTAGGTCGCGAGCAGCGCGCGGTTACGGCGGTGCTCCTCGCGCCGCGCGGCCTCCTCCTCGCGCCGCTTCTTCTCCTCGGCGGCCTTCGCGTCGCGCTCGGCTGCCGTGGCCTTGGGATCGATCCGTCGTACCACCATCCCCTGCGCGTTTAGCTGCTCGACAACCTCGCCGATGCACGGACGCGGGATTGTCTGCCCGTAATAGATCTTCCCGTCAGACCCGGTGCAGCGATAGGACTGTGCCTGCGCGATCGTCGGCAACGCGACAAGCGCCACCGCAAACAAGACGGTGGCAGCGAGCGAGCCGTTGCGGTCCATTTAGCCTCCTGCGCGTCCCAACGATGGACGCAATTCTAACGCCTCCCGGCGCTTAGACTTCGAGCTGATAGAATCCTCGCCACGCTCCGCGCCGTCAACCAGATGCAATCCGCCGATCGCGCCTTCATCGCCGAGACGACCGCCAAGATGCTGCTCGAGGTGAAGGCGGTGCTGTTCTGGGAAGACAAACCTTTCATCTTTACCTCGGGCTGGGCGAGCCCGGTGTACATCGACTGTCGCAAGCTGATTTTCTATCCGCGCATTCGCGCGCAACTGGTGGACTTCGCCGAGGCGACCCTGGCGCGCGACGCCGGTTTCGAGCAGTTCGACGTCGTCGCGGGAGGAGAAACCGCGGGGATCCCCTACGCGGCATGGATCGCCGACCGCTTCGCGCTGCCGATGCAGTACGTGCGCAAGAAGCCCAAGGGCTTCGGCCGCAACGCGCAGATCGAAGGGGACGTGCGCGAGGGTGCGCGCACGCTGCTGGTCGAGGATCTGACCACCGACGGCCGCTCGAAGATCAACTTCTGCAAGGCGCTGCGCGACGCGGGCGCCGTTGTCGATCACGTTTTCGTCAATTTCTTCTATGACATCTTTCCGGAGTCGAAGAAGATCATGTCCGACCTGAACGTGCGCCTGCACTACCTGGCGACCTGGTGGGACGTTCTGGCGGTGGTCAAGCAGGGCGGCTATCTCGGCGCCAAGCAGATCGTCGAAGTCGAGAAATTCCTCAAGTCGCCGGCCGAGTGGTCGGCCGCGCACGGCGGCGTCTCGAGCTTTCCTTCGTCCTGAGCGGCCCGCGTGCGGGTCGTCACGCTCAACGTCAACGGGATCCGCGCTGCGGCGAAAAAGGGCCTGTTCCGCTGGCTCGCCGCGCAGCGCGCCGAAATCGTCTGTCTGCAGGAGATCAAGGCGCAGGAAGCCGACCTCGATGCGACGATGCGCGCGCCGAAAGGCTACGTGGCTGCGTTCTCGCACGGCGAAAAGAAAGGCTACGCCGGCGTCGCGCTCTACAGCCGCGCAACGCCGGACGCGATCGTCGAAGGATTCGGCATCCGCGAGTTCGACGCCGAAGGGCGCTATCTGGAGGCGCGCTTCGGCAAGTTGTCGGTAGTCTCCCTGTATCTGCCGTCGGGCTCGAGCGGGCCTCATCGTCAGGCCTCCAAATACCGTTTCATGGAGTCGTTTCTGCCGCAGCTGCGCAAGCTCAGGCGCGCGCGCCGCGAGGTGATCCTGTGCGGCGACTGGAACATCGCGCACAAGGAAATCGACCTCCGCAACTGGCGCGCCAACCAGAAGAATTCGGGGTTCCTGCCCGAGGAACGCGCTTGGCTGACGCGCGTCTTGGCCGAGCTGGGCTTCGTCGACGTGTTCCGCCGGATCAATCCGCGTCCGGAGCAGTACACCTGGTGGTCGAATCGTGGCCAGGCCTGGGCGAAGAACGTCGGTTGGCGCATCGACTATCAGATCGCAACGCCGGCGATCGCGGCGCGCGCGGCGCGCGAATCGATTTACAAACGCAGGCGGTTCTCGGATCATGCGCCGCTCACGATCGACTACGACTGGCCGTTCGACTGAAGCGCGATGGGCTGTCGCGCGGCGGCCTCAGGAAGCCTCGGCGCCGCCGCGCTCGATCGGCGCGAGCGCGGGCCGCTGGCGTCGCCGGTCGAGCCACCAGGCAAGCGCGGGCAGCAGCGCGAATCCGCCCGGCATGACAAAGCACATCAGATAGGGCGAGATGACCGACAGGCGCCGGAGATGCCCGCGCAGCTCCGCGCGTTCCGCAAGCGTCCACGGCAGATGGTTGCGGCGCTTCATGAGCAGCGGCATCAACCCTCTGACCTGCGCCATCTCGGAGAGCAGGTAACGCCGTTCGCGCGCCACGAACTTCAAGGGCGTGAGCATGGGCCTTCGCGGTGCGGGCGTCATGGCGGGCATGCGGCAAATGTCGATTCGGGTATCGAGCGAACTCTCCAAGCTGCGCATGAGGCTACCGAGTTCGGATCTGCACATCAATCGAGAAACGACCGCAGACGGTTAGAATTCGTCAAGACTCGGGCACCGCATGCCAAACGACGCTCCGAAGGGCATCTCCGCGGTGTTCCGCAGCCGCAAGATCTTCCTGCTGTTGCTGCTGGGATTCGCTTCGGGCCTTCCGCTCGCGCTCACGGCCGGCACGCTGCAGGCCTGGCTCGCGGTGGAACGCATCGACCTGACGACGATCGGGCTGTTTGCGCTCGTCGGTCAGCCGTATACCTACAAGTTCCTCTGGGCCCCGTTGATGGACCGTTACCGGCTTCCGTTCCTCGGACGGCGCCGGGGCTGGCTCGCGACGACGCAGCTCGCGCTGCTGGCGTCGATCGCATGGATGGGAACGCTGTCGCCGCAGACATCGCCCTGGCTGCTCGCGGGCGCGGCACTCATGGTGGCTCTCCTGTCGGCCTCGCAGGACATCGTTTTCGACGCCTACCGCGCGGATGTGCTGGAGGCCGAGGCGCGCGGCGCTGGCGCTGCGGTCTCCGTGCTCGGCTACCGCATCGCCATGCTGGTCTCGGGCGGCCTCGCGCTCATCCTCGCCGATACCTGGCTTGGCTGGCATGGCACCTACTTCCTGATGGCGGCGCTGATGCTCGTAGGCCTTGCCGCGACCTGGCGCGCCGACGAACCGCCGCCGCCTTCGCATGTCCCGCACGCGCTGCTCGAAGCGGTGCGAGAACCGCTGCAGGAGTATTTCTCGCGGCACGGCGCATGGCTGCTGCTGATTCTCGTGATCCTGTACAAGCTGGGCGACGCTTTTGCGGGCAGCCTGACCACGGCGTTCCTGCTGCGCGGACCCGGCTTTACGCTCACCGAGGTGGGCCTGGTCAACAAGTGGCTCGGCGTCGCTGCGACCATCCTGGGTGCGCTCGCGGGCGGGGCGCTCATGGCGCGGCTGCGCCTGTATCGCGCGCTGCTCCTGTTCGGCCTGCTGCAGGCGCTCACCAACCTCGGCTTCATGCTGCTCGCATCCGCGGGCAAGAGCCATGTGCTGATGATCGTCGTCATCGCCGCGGAGAACCTGTGCGGCGGCATGGGCACGGCAGCCTTCGTCGCCCTGCTGATGGCGATGTGCGATCGCCGCTTTTCCGCCACGCAATACGCGCTGCTCTCCGCGCTGGCGTCGTTCGGCCGGGTATACGTCGGACCCGCGGCCGGTGCGATCGCCGCGAGCCTCGGCTGGGTGGTGTTCTTCTTTCTCACTTTCGTCGTTGCTCTGCCAGGCGTGCTGATGCTGGTGGCCCTGCGCCGCCGGATCGACGCGCTGGACGTTGCGCCGCACGGCTCCTGATCCGCTGCCCGGTCTGCATCCCGGGGAGCACTGGTAAGATCGATTGCCATGCCGGCTTCTCAAGCTGCACTCGAGATCGAAGAGTTGTCGGGTGCCGGGCGCGGCGCCACGATCCGGGTGTCGGGCGATTGGACCTTTGGCGCACTGAGCAAGCGACGCTTTCGGCTCGCCCGGGTGGCCGCCGATCTGCAGCAGCGTCCGGCGAGGGCGCTGCGCTGGGATCTGACGGGAATCACCGCGCTAGACGATGCCGGCGCGGTCTGGCTCGCTCGGGCCCTCAGATCGGCCGAACAGATCGATGTCGATCCGCGCTTCCGCACCATACTGACTCAGGCCAGCCAGGGCCTGCTCGTTCAGCGTCCTGCGCGCGGAATCGACCCTCTGGCCGGGGTGGTGCGCATCGGGCAGGCCGGCATCGAATTCGGGTTCCATCTGCGCGACGGCGCCACGCTGCTCGGACAGCTGGTGCTCGATCTTGTGCGCGTGCTGAGACGCTGGCGCGATTTTCCGCTGCTCGAGCTTTCTGCCAACGTGTACCGCGCCGGCATCTCGGCGCTGCCGGTGACGATGCTGGTCGGCTTCCTGATTGGCGTGGTGCTGACCTATCTTTCGGCGCTGCAGCTCAAGCGCTATGGCGCGGACCTGCTCGTCATCAACATCGTCGGCATCGGCGTGGTGCGCGAGCTCGGGCCGCTGCTCGCATCGATCATTGCCGCCGGCCGCTCCGGTTCGGCGATGACCGCGCAGCTCGGCGTGATGCGGGTGACCGAGGAGATCGAGGCGCTCTCGGTGATGGGCGTGTCGGTGACCGCGCGCCTCGTGCTGCCCAAGGTGCTCGGGCTCGCCATCGCCCTGCCGATGGTGTCCTTCTGCACCGACGTCGCGGCACTGGCGGGCGGGATGCTGATCGCAAAGCTGACGCTCGGCATCGCGCCGCCCGCGTTTATGGAGGCGCTGCCGCGCGCGGTAGAAGTGGTGAATTTCTGGATCGGCCTCGGTAAATCGGTCGTCTTCGGCATTGCGGTGGCTTTCGTCGCCTGCCATTACGGCCTGCGCGTGCTGCCCAATACCGACAGCCTGGCGGCGGGCGTGACCCAGTCGGTGGTGGCCTCGGTGACGTCCGTGATCCTGCTCGATGCCATGTTCGCGATCCTGCTGCGCGATGTCGGCTGAAGCCAAACCGCAGAATGCCGTCGATGCCGTCGTCGAGGTGCGCAAGCTCCTCAACAAGATCGGCAACTTCGTTCTTCACCGCGATCTGGATTTCGAAGTGCGCGCGGGCGAGGTGATGACGCTGGTCGGCGGCTCGGGCAGCGGCAAGACCCAGCTGGTGCGCGTGATCCTCGGCCTGAAGCGCCCGAACGGCGGGTTT
>Ga0210138_1000327_pt1 | contig 10621 bp, 10 predicted proteins | sample Browns_ThreeSqC__FD_184850 | JGI IMG/M metagenome (GOLD analysis project Ga0210138, IMG submission 184850) | Wetland microbial communities from the San Francisco Bay, California, USA, that impact long-term carbon sequestration -... | ecosystem: Environmental > Aquatic > Marine > Wetlands ... | reverse complement strand
CCGTCCACCCATCCTCCCCGTCATGACCGCGCGCGAGTTCCGGCGCTTCGCCCTGAGCCTCCCCGACGTGTCGGAGGCGGCGCACCTGGGCCACCCCGACTTCCGGGTCGCGGGCCGGATCTTCGCGACGCTGGGCTACCCCCGCCCCAGCTGGGGCACCGTGAAGCTCACGTTGCATCAGCAGGCGTTGCTGGTCGGCACGCAGCCGGCCGCGTTCCGGCCGGTGCCGGGCGCCTGGGGCCGCGCCGGATACACCAACGTCCGCCTGCGGGTCGCCGACGCGGACGCCGTGCGCGGCGCGCTGGTGATGGCGTGGCGGAACCGCGCGCCCCCGCGTCTCGCGGATCGGCTGACGTGACCTCCGGGCGCCAACCCCTCACCAGGAGACGACCGACGTGACTACCCCGAGCCGAGTGATTCACCACGTGCCGACGATCGGCGCGTTGGTCCTCGCCGCTGGGTGCGCGAGCACGCGCAACGAAGCGGCCACCCATCAGCACGCGCCGTCAGGGGCCGGCTACGGGATCGAAGCGGAGTTCGGCGTGCAGCGGGTGCGGGCGGCGACTGCCGCGTTCGTCAGCCTCGACTCGGCGGTGGCGGCGGGGTATGCGCCGACGGTCGCGCGGTGCATCGCGCATCCCGAGCACGGCGCCATGGGGTTCCATCACGTCAATCGCGCGCTGATGGACGCGCAGCTCGAGGTGGAGCGGCCGGAGATCCTCGTCTACGAGCGGCTCGCCGACGGCGGCTACGTGCTGAACGGCGTGGAGTACATCGTCCCCTATTCGCGCTGGTCGCGGGATTCGGCGCCGCCCACCGTGCTGGGCCAGCACCTCAAGCGCGCCGACGAGCTCCAGCTCTGGTACCTGCACATGTGGGTGTGGCGCGAGAACCCGGCGGGGCTGTTCGCCGACTGGAATCCGGCGGTCCACTGTCCCACCGGTTGACGCCGGAGGACGGGCGCCCAGTATACGAGGCCATGAGCCCCGCGCGCCTGCGGCAGTGGACGCTGCTGCTCGTCATCTGGACCGCCTTCGGTCTGCTGCTCGCCGGACAGCAGACCATCGCGTCCACGCTGCGCGGCGCGCCCGTCCCGTGGTCCACGTCGCTGTTCCAGTGGATGCCCGTCGCGTACGGGTGGGCCCTGGCGACGCCGGCGATCCTGTGGCTCGGTCGCCGCTTCCCCTTTCGTCACGGCACGTGGAGGCGGAGCGCGCTGGTCCACGCGATCGCGTGCTGCGTGCTGGTGTTCGTCCTCAGCCTCGGGTACACGCTGCACGTCGTGCACCTGCTGCCGGCGTCGGGCGCCGGCCGGCCGCCGTTCGACCGGGCGGTGCAGCTATTCGTGGCCTGGGTCCTGTGGGACGCATTCCTGTACTGGGCCGTGCTCAGCGTCGGCTCGGTCGCGGACAACGAACGGCGAGCGTCGCGCCTCGAGACCCAGCTGGTGGAGGCGGAGCTGGACGCCCTGAAGATGCAGCTCCAGCCCCACTTCCTCTTCAACGCCCTGCACACCATCGGCTCGCTGGTGCGGAGCGGTGACCGCGAGCACGCGGTGCGCGTGGTGGCGGGGCTGGGGGATCTGCTGCGCCGGATGCTCGACGGCGCGCGGCGCCAGGAGGTGCCCCTCAGCCAGGAGCTCGATTTCGTCCGCGCTTACCTCGAGATCGAGCAGATCCGGTTCCGCGACCGGCTGACGGTGGACGTCGCGGCCGAGGAGGGGGTAGGGGACGCGGCGGTGCCGCACCTGCTGCTCCAGCCGCTGGTCGAGAACGCCATCCGCCACGGCATCGCGCCCCGCGCCGCCGGGGGGCGGGTGGAGGTGCGCGCCCGGCGCGTCGGTGCCGCCCTGGAGCTGGTGGTGCGGGACGACGGCCCCGGCGCGGCGAACGGGGCGCCCGGACTCGAGCGTCCGGGCGTCGGCCTCGCCAACACCCGGGCGCGCCTGGCCCGGCTGTACGGTGCCGGCGGCACGCTCGACGTCAGCGACGCCGCGGGCGGCGGCGTGGAGGTGCGCGTCACGCTGCCGTACCGGCCGGCGCCCGGGGCTGAGTCGAGCGCGCGATGACGGGGCCGATCCGCGCCCTGATCGTGGACGACGAGCCCGCGGCGCGCGACACGATCCGCGCGCTGCTGGCGGACGATCCCGAGGTGATGGTGGTCGGCGAGTGCGGGGACGGGCGCTCCGCGCTCGAGTTGATCCGCGGGGCGGCGCCGCAGCTCGTGTTCCTCGACGTGCAGATGCCCGAGATGGACGGGTTCGCGATGCTGCGGCACCTGGCCCCATCCGAGCTGCCGGTGCTGGTGTTCACCACGGCGTACGATCAGTACGCGCTGCAGGCGTTCGAGGTCCACGCCCTCGACTATCTCCTCAAGCCGTTCGACGACGAGCGGTTCCGCGAGGCGCTGGCGCGGGCCAAGGAGCGGGTGCGGCTGGGGCGGGTGGACGCGGTCAGCCGGCAGCTGCGGGAACTGCTCGACGAGCCCGAGCACGCGGCCGGCGACGCACGCGACCGCTATCTGACGCGCCTCGTCGTCCGGTCGGGTGAGCGCACGGTCGTGCTGGCGGTCCGGGACATCGACTGGGTGGAGGCGGATGGCGACGCCGTGCGCATCCACGCCGCGCGGGCGGAGTACGCCCTGCGGCAGACCATGAAGGACCTGGAGCGGCGCCTCGATCCGTCGCGCCTCCTGCGCATCCACCGGTCGACCATCGTCAACGTCGAGCGCATCCGGGAGCTGCAGCCGTACTTCCGCGGCGAGTACGTGGTGATCCTGCACGACGGGACTCGACTGAAGCTGTCGCGCGGGTGCCGGGCGAGGCTCGAGGCGGTGCTGGGCGGGAGGTTCTGAGGGGAGTCGTCTGGTGTGGGCGTACCCCTTCGGCGTCATTCCTCTCCCCCTGTCCCCCTCCCCCTGACGGGGGAGGGGGGACGCAGAACGGGCGCAGCAGCCGCTCCTCCTCCTAGCGGGGGAGGGGGACGCTCAGGGGGCGCAGCAGCTTCTCGAGCGTCACCGCCGAGAGATCCCCGTTGCGCACTCTCACCACGCGATAGCCCAACCGCTCGAGGTAGGCCTGACGCTCCCGGTCGTAGGTTGCCTGGGCTTGCCGGTCGTGATGAGCGCCGTCCAGCTCCAGCACGATGCGCCGAGCGGGGCAGCAGAAGTCGACGATGAACCTCCCCAGGACGTGCTGGCGCCGGAACTTCAGGCCGAGCATGCGACGATTGCGGAGCAGGTTCCACGCGTAGCGCTCGGCGGGCGTGGAGCTGCGGCGGAGGTAGCGCGCGAGCGTCACCTGCGTCGCCGTTGGCGTGGCTACGCGATCGAGTCGATGCCGAGCCATGGGGGGAATCCGCACGTCGATCGACCCCGCGCAGAGAACGGATTCGCGCGTCGCGGTGTCAGAAAAGGCGGTGCCCGACCCTTCGTGCCCCCTCCCCCGTCAGGGGGAGGGGGACAGGGGGAGAGGATGGTTGGGCGGGCCGGTGCAGGTTGTGGACGTCGAGACCGACGTGGCCAACGGCCGGCTGAAGCTGTCGCGCGGGTGCCGGGCGCGGTTGGAGGCGGTGCTGGGCGGGAGGTTCTGAGGCCGCGCACGAAAAAGGTCCCGCCTGCATCGATTCGGGTAGCGGCGGCCGGCGTGCCCCATCGTAGCGTGGAGCGTGCTCGCCCGGGTCCGCTCCGCCGCCGTGCTCGGCATCGACGCCTACCTCGTGGACGTCGAGACCGACGTGGCGAACGGGATCCCCACGTTCGCCACCGTGGGCCTGCCGCAGGGCGCGGTGCGCGAGAGCCGCGAGCGGGTGTACGCGGCGATCGCCAACACCGGCTATGCCTTCCCGTTGAAGAGAATCACCGTCAATCTCGCCCCGGCGGACATCCGGAAAGAGGGCTCGGCGTTCGATCTGCCGATCGCGCTGGGCGTGCTGGTCGCCACCGAGCAGATTCCGGGAGGCCGACTCGACCGCGTCGCCGTGCTGGGCGAGCTGGGACTCGAGGGGGCGGTGCGGCCGGTGCGGGGCGCCCTGCCGGTGGCGCTGGCGGCACGGGCGGGGGGAGTCGAGACGCTGATCCTGCCGCGCGAGAACCTGTCCGAGGCGGGCGTGGTGCAGGGCCTGCGCGTGGTGGGGGCGGGGACCCTGTCCGAGATCGCGGATTTCCTGGAGGGCCGCCTGGAGCTGCCGCAGGCGAGCGTGGACGTGGCGCGGCTGTTCGCCGAGTCCCTGGTGGAGGACGTGGATTTCGCCGAGGTGAAGGGGCAGCAGCACGCCAAGCGGGCGCTCGAAGTGGCGGCGGCCGGGGCGCACAACCTCCTGATGGTGGGCCCCCCGGGGTCGGGGAAGACGATGCTGGCGCGGCGCTTGCCGACGATCCTGCCGCGGATGAGCCTCGATGAGGCGCTCGAGACGACGAAGATCCACTCGGTGGCGGGGATGCTGCCGCTCGGCGCGGCGCTGGTGGCGCGGCGGCCGTTCCGGGCGCCGCACCATACCATCTCGGACGCCGGGCTGATCGGCGGCGGCTCCTACCCGCGGCCGGGCGAGGTGAGCCTGGCGCACGGGGGCGTGCTGTTCCTGGACGAGCTGCCCGAGTTCCGCAAGAACGTGCTCGAGGTGCTGCGCCAGCCGCTCGAGGACGGGGTGGTGACGATCTCGCGCGCGGCGATGAGCCTGACGTATCCCGCGCGGTTGACGCTCGCGGCGGCGATGAACCCGTGCCCCTGCGGTTACCACGGCGACCCGCATCACAGCTGCTCGTGCAGCCCCCTCGACGTGCAGCGCTACCTGGCGCGGGTATCGGGTCCGCTGCTCGACCGCATCGACATCCACCTCGAGGTCCCGGCGGTGCCGTATCGCGAGCTCGCCGACCGCTCGGGCGGGGCGCCGAGCGCGGTGATGCGCGAGCGGGTGGACCGGGCGCGGCAGGTGCAGCGGGAGCGGTTCGCGGGCCGGCCGGGGATCTTCGCCAACGCGCACATGGCGCCGCGCGACATCCGGGCGCACTGCCGCGTGGCGGACGCGGCGGAGACGCTGCTGCGCACCGCCATCACGCGGCTCGGCCTGTCAGCGCGGGCGTATCACCGCATCCTCAAGATTGCGCGGACGATCGCCGACCTGGACGGCGCGGCGGGGCTCGAGCCGAAGCACGTCAGCGAGGCGATCCAGTACCGCAGTCTCGACCGGCGGGTCGGGACGCCGCCGGGCGAGGTGCGGCGCGCCGCGGCGGGGGAGTGATCCCCCGGGGCCGCATATGAATCCCTGGAGAATTGACATCTGAAAGCATACACAATAGCATGATTCGTATGCGTACCACCCTGAACCTGCCGGACGCCCTGGTCGACGAAGCGCGGCGCCTCCTGGGCTTCACGTCCAAGACCGACACGGTCGTTCTGGCCCTCACCGAGCTCGTGCGGCGCCGACGCCTCGAGGAGCTGCAGGCGCTGCTGGGCGATGTCGAACTGGAGATCGACGTGCCCGCCTCGCGGCGTCGCCCGGGGCACACCCGGTGATCTGCGTGGACACATCGGTCTGGGTCGCCGCGTTCCGACGTGGCGTGGGGCCCGAGGGGGTCCACTTGCGCCGTCTGCTCGACGCCGACCTCGTGGCGCTGGCGGCCCCGGTGCGGATCGAGATCCTGGCCGGCGCGCCGCGGCGCGAGCTGGCGCGCCTGCGCCGATTGCTGTCGGCGCTGCCGCTCTGGCTCCCGACCACGGCGACCTGGCACCGCATCGACGGGTGGCTGTCGCGCGCCGTGCCGGCGGGCGAGCGCTTCGGGGTGGGGGATCTCCTCATCGGTGCCATCGCGGCCGACCACGACGCCGCGCTGTGGTCGCTCGATCGCGACTTCCGCCGCATGGAGCGCCTGCGGTTCGTGCGACTGCACCCGGGGCGGTGACCCGCGCGCCGCGATGTGGGCGCGCCGCTGACCGCTCTTCAGGCGATCAGGGCGTGGGGCCCTTCCCGGGCGCGGCGCCGCTCGCCGCCGCTCCGCCGAAGCTGGGTGGCGGGTCGTTGTTCACGACGTTGAGCGGCGTGATGACCGTCCCATTCAGGGCGAACACGTACCACAGCGTGCCCGGGGAGTTCGGGACCGTGAACGACTGCACCAGCTGGTTGTTCTGGTACACCGTGACCCGAGCCGCGGAATTCGCCAGCGTCAGGCTGGTGGAGTCGGAGTTGGTCGTGTAGTCGTGCACCACGAACGTGTACAGACCCGCGAGCTGCTGGTGGATGGTGATCGTTTCCGGACCATACCCGCTCGTCACGTCCTGGTCGAGCGTGGCGAACGGGTACACCACGGAGTCACCCGTCAACCCGAAGTACACGACGGGCGGAGTCGCGCTCGTGTCGGTGGGCACCACGAGATAGGCATCGAGATCCGGGGGCAACGAGTCCCACGAGAGGATGATCCGGGTCTGGCCCGTCTGCTGCGGCGGTGAGAGCGCGACGTCGAGCGTCCGTACCTCGCCACCGCTCAGCACGATCCCCGGGACGCGCGCGGTGAGGAAGTTCGTGGCCTGCACGAACACGGTGTAGGAGCCCGCGGCGAGCCCCGTCACGGCGTAGTCTCCGGCGGCGTCGGTCACCGCGGACTGGAGCACCGGGTCGCCCGATGCCGCGTTGCCGCCCGCCTTGACCTGCACGGTGGCGCTGACGACGGCGCCGCCCGTCAGCGCGTTCCGCACGGTCCCCGCGATCTGCGCCGGGAGCGGCGCTTCCAACGTCACGAGGACCGAGTCCGCCACGCCGGTGGGCGTGGTCGCGATCACGTAGACGCCGGCGCGCGCCGGCGCCACCGCGGCCGCGCGGAACAGGCCGGTCGCGTTCACCGTGCCGCGCAGGGAATCGCTGGTGCTCCACCCCACATAGAAGTCCGGCACCGGCGCCTGGGCCGAGTCGATCGCGGTCACCGTGAACGGCAGCGAGTCGCCGGTCGTCACCGTGGTGTCGCGCGGCAGGATGGTGAGTGTCCCGATGTTCGCGCCGGGGCCGAAATAGCTGAGTGGCACGGGCGTGGGTGGCGTGGTGCTCGCGTTCGAGGTCACCGTCATGGACTGGCCGCCGGAGAAGAGCACCTGCGTGCCGGCGCGCAGGTCCATGCTGACGAACAACGTCTCACTCGGCTCCTCGAGCGGGACGTGGACCGTGAGGCGGAGCTCCTCTGCATCGACCGAAAACGGGGTCGTCACGTCGGTGACCACGGCCTCCGAGGCCGGCCGAGAGACGATGACGCGGACGTTGTCGATGACCAGGCTGAGCGCGTCGAGGCGCGTGCCGGCGGCGAACGTCGGGCGGAGGGCGAGGGTGGCCGAGCCCGTGGTCCCGGAGGGATCACCGCACGCGGTCAGCGTTACCACCGCCAGGGCGGACAGCGCCCGGCGCACGTTCCCCCGGACGGCACGACGGACGTCGGTCAGCATGGTGCGGGTTCTCCGTGGATTGTCTGAGGGTACCCTACCCATTACCGCTCGTGCCGCAAGGGCCGTGCCCCCGGGGGGCGCGAGGTGACTGGCACTAGCCCGGAGACTCCGTCGGCGGCATCTTGAGCGTCCGTGACCGATTCCCTCGCTCGCCTCAACGCCACCATCGCCGACCGCTACCGCCTCGAGCGCGAGCTCGGGGCGGGGGGCATGGCGACCGTCTACCTCGCCCTGGACGTGCGCCACGACCGCAAGGTCGCGCTCAAGGTACTGCGGCCCGAGCTGGCGGCGGTGATCGGGGCCGAGCGGTTCCTCAAGGAGATCAAGGTCACCGCCAACCTGCAGCACCCCCACATCCTCGGCCTGATCGACTCGGGGGAGGCGGACGGCCTGCTCTTCTACGTGATGCCATTCGTCCCGGGCGAGTCGCTGCGCGAGCGGCTGGCGCGCGAGAAGCAGCTCCCCGTGGACGACGCGGTGCGGATCGCGCGCGAGGTAGCGAGCGCGCTCGACTACGCCCATCGTCACCACGTGATCCACCGCGACATCAAGCCGGAGAACGTCCTGCTGCACGACGGCGCTGCGCTGGTGGCCGACTTCGGCATCGCGCTGGCGGTGAGCACGGCCGGCGGGACCCGGATGACCGAGACCGGGATGTCGCTCGGCACGCCGCACTACATGAGTCCCGAGCAGGCGATGGGGGAGCGCGAGATCACCGCGCGGAGCGACGTGTACGCGCTCGGCGCGGTGCTGTACGAGATGCTCTCGGGCGAACCGCCGTTCACCGGACCCACCGCGCAGGCGGTCGTCGCCCGTGTGATGACCGACACGCCGCGTCCGCTCATTCCGCAGCGGCACACCATCGCCCCGCACGTCGAAGCGGCGGTGCTGACGGCGCTCGAGAAGCTGCCGGCGGACCGCTTCGCCAGCGCCGCGGCGTTCGCCGAGGCCCTTGTGACTCCCGGCGCCACGGCCGCCGCGCCGGCGATGCGGTCGGCGATCCGCGCGCCACGGTCCCGGTCGCGGTCGATGGTACTCGTCGTGGGCGCGCTCGCCCTGCTGGTCACCGGGGCGCTGGTCGGACGGCTGACCGTGGGGCGACCGGCGCCCCCGGCGGTGGGCCGCTTCTCGATCCCGCTCGGCGAGGGATCGCATCTCACCGACGGCCCCCAGGTACACGTGGCGCTCTCGCCCGATGGCACGACGCTCGTGTACGGGGCCACGCCCGGCGGGAGCGCGAACCAGCTCTATGCGCGGTCCCTCGGCGCGCTCGCGGTCACCCCGATCCCGGGGACGCAGAACGCCGCCAGCCCTTTCTTCTCACCCGACGGCCGCTGGCTCGCGTTCTTCGCCGACAACCAGATCAAGCGACTGAGCGTCGCCGGCGGTGCGCCGGTGGCCATCGCGTCGGCACCCGGTGGCCGGGACGGGACGTGGACCGACGACGGCCAGATCGTGTTCAGCGGCGCGGGCGGCGCCTTGTGGACCGTTCCGGCGGAGGGTGGCACGCCGGTGGTCGCCGTGGCGCCGGACTCGGCGGCACACGAGCGCGACATCGCGCTGGCGGATGCGCTTCCCGGTGGACGAGCCGTGGTGGCGACCGTGGCCCGCAGCGCCACGATGGGCGGGACCGATCTGGTCCGCATCGATCTCGAGAGCGGCGCCCGTACGGTGATCGTTCCGAGCCGGGCCGTGCAGGGGCGGTACTTGCCTGGCGGGTATCTGGTCTACGCGGTGGACGACGGCACCCTCTTCGCGGCGCCGTTCGATCCCCGCGGTGGCACGCTCACCGGATCTCCGACCACGGTCCTCGAGCGCGTCCGGATCAACTTCCGGCGTACGGCGCAGTTCGCCCTGTCGCGCACCGGTACGCTGGCCTATGCCGGCGACGAGCCCGCCCAGATCGGCCTGGTGGACCGCCGCGGGGCGAGCACCCCGCTGCCCACGCAGGGAGAATTCCATCATTTGCGTTTCTCTCCCGACGGCCGCCGCCTGGTAATGGACATCGCGCAGCCGTCGGGCCGGGACGTCTGGGTGCGGGACCTCCAGCAGGGCACGCTGACACGCGTCAGCTTCGAGAGCGATGCCAACGACCCGGTGTGGACCCCGGACGGCCGTCGGGTCTGCTACGGCACCGCTGGTGGCGGCGTGCGCGGGGTGTGGTGCCGCCGCGCGGCGGGCGGTGCGGATGCCGAGTCGGTGTACGTGGGGCGGCAGGAAACGACCCCGGGGGCGTTCACGCCCGACGGGCGGGAACTGGTCCTGATCCAGGCCACATCGACGGGATATCAGCTGCTGCTCGGCCCCGCCGCGGGTGGCCAGCCGGCGACCCTGCTGTCATCCACGTTCGAGCTGGCCTGGCCGGCGCTCTCTCCCGACGGCCGCTGGCTGGCCTACGTCAGCAGCGAATCGGGCCGCTACCAGGTGTACGTGCGGCCCCTCAAGGGTGAGGGTGACCGGGTCCAGATCTCGGCGGACGGCGGCACGGAGCCGGTGTGGTCGCGGGACGGTCGGGAGCTGTACTACGTGACCGACCAGAACGGCGTCATGGCGGTCGGTGTGGCCGCCGCGGCGTCGGAGTTCCGGGCGCTCGGCCGGACGCTGCTCTTCACGCTGCCAGACATGCAGACCGCCACGCCGCACGCCAACTACGACGTGGACGCCGCGGGCCGGTTCGCTATGGTGCTGCGTCCCGCCGCGGGCGCCGTCGTGGTGGTCCTGAACTGGCGGACCGAGCTGGACCGGGCCGGGCGCACCCCGTAGCCCGAGCCCCGGTCGCTCAGCCGAAGACCCGCGCGATCAGATCGATCACCCACCGCGCCCGCGTGCCGTAGGGCGGGTGGAACAGGCGCGAGATCGCGAGGCCGCGGTCCTCGATCACCGACCGCTCGTGCGAGAACGCCCGGAAGCCGTGCCGGCCGTGGTAGCTCCCCTGACCGCTCCAGCCCACGCCACCGAACGGCAGGTCGAGGTTGCCGTAGTGGATGAAGACGTCGTTCACCACGGTGGCGCCGGCGCTGGTCCCTGAGTTCACCCGGTCCACCGCCTGGCGGTCGCGCGCGAAGACGTACAGCGCGAGCGGCTTGGGGCGGCCGTTCACGAACGCGATCGCCTCGTCCAGCGTGGCGCAGCGCACCAGCGGCAGCACCGGCCCGAAGATCTCCTCGCGCATCAGCGGCATGTCGGCGGTGACGCCCG
>Ga0210138_1000325_pt1 | contig 10713 bp, 8 predicted proteins | sample Browns_ThreeSqC__FD_184850 | JGI IMG/M metagenome (GOLD analysis project Ga0210138, IMG submission 184850) | Wetland microbial communities from the San Francisco Bay, California, USA, that impact long-term carbon sequestration -... | ecosystem: Environmental > Aquatic > Marine > Wetlands ... | reverse complement strand
GAATAGCCCCCACCAGCTGGACGACGACGAACGCCGCCGCCAGCAGCACCGCCATGATCACGACCAGGACGGCCGTGTTGCGGAGGTCGCGCGCGACGTAGTGGTATTCCACCAGGGCTGCCTCGCCAAGTCGTGAGCTCCCGCCCGCCGGCGCCATCGCTCCCGGTCGGGGCGTGGCCGGACGCGGGCTGGCCGCGGGCGCCGCGGGTGGCGGGGGAGCGACGGGAACCGCCGCCTCTCGTTCCGCTTCGGGGAGCGTCTCAGGCGCTGCGGCCGGTTTCGGCGCTGCGGGCGCGGCGGCCTGCCGGTTTCGGCGCTGCTGTCGTGCGCGCCGTGAAGCCGCCTTGCCAGTTCGTCGGGACACGTGCACCTCGTCGCATCGACCGGCGCGCACGCCGGATGGGCGAATGGGGGTGGCATGATACCAGCCGTCCCGTTCGCATCGGTCCAGGTGCCCTGCCGTGCCCGAGCTCAACCAGTGGCTGGTCGACAACCTGTGGCTCGTGGCCGCCGTGCTCGTGGCCGCCGTCATCGGTTTGACGGTCGCGCTCGTCATCCTCGCCCGACGGCTGGCCGCCGCGACGGGGGCCTACCGCGGCCTGGTCGACGAGGCTTCGGGCGGCTCCCTGGGCACGGCCCTGGCGGGAAACGCAGCCAGGGTCCAGGCCGTTGACGCCCGGCTCGCCGAGCTGACCGCGACCTACGCGGCGCTCGAAGCCCGGTCCAGGGGCAGCCTCCAGCACATCGGCCTGGTCCGCTTCAACCCGTTCGAAGACACCGGGTCGGACCAGAGCTTTGCGATCGCCCTCCTCGACGCCGACCACAGTGGTGTTGTCATCAGCAGCCTGCATGGCCGTGCGGGCACCCGGGTCTTCGCCAAGCCCATCACCGCCGGGCAGGCCACCCACACCCTGTCCGACGAGGAGACCGAGGCGGTTCGGGTGGCGACCGACGGATCGCAGAAATCAGATCGGTGAGCCCAGCCGGCTGAGGGCGGCATCGGCGCTCGGCAGCGGCTCACCCGCGGCCTGGCGTGCCTGGCGGAAGGCGGCCGCCGCGGCGGGGCGGTCACCGCCGGCCTCGTAGACCTCGCCGAGGCTCAGGAGGACGTCGATCCAGCGACCGCGAAGGAGCTCGCGCTGGTCCTCGACTGCCGACGAGTCGCCGTAGAACGGGCAGTCGTCGAGGTAGTCGCCGCGGTACAGGGCGCGCGCCCGTTCGAGGTGCGTCACGCGATCCGTGACGTCGGTGGCCTGGCTGGCGGCCAAGAGCTCCGCTTCCAGGTCGGCCACGTCGCTCCCTGCCACCAGCCCCGGATCGAGCCGATAGCGGTCGTGGTGAAACGTGATCGCGTCGCCACGGTCACGCGCGCGTCGGCTCGGCTCGAGCACGGTGCGCAGCCCACCCAGCGTTCGGTGGAAGGCCAGGTCGGCGCGCTCGAGATCCACGTCCGGCCAGATGAGCTCGAGGATCTCGTCCTTGGCCACGCCTCGTTCTCCTCGGTCGAAGAGGAACGCGAAGATCGCCTCCGCCTGTCGCGAGCCTGCCTTCTCGCCGCCCCACCGGCTCAGCGGCACTCCGTCCCGCTCGACCCGCAGCGGCCCGAGGGCATAGACCCGGAAGCCGGTCGTGACGCGGGCCTGGGCCGCTGCCCCCAGGGCCCGGCTCAGGTCCTCGCCGCGCCGCTCGACGCCGGCCTTTCGCCGGGAGAGGTCGGACAGGGCGTCGGCCTGTCGGTCCTGGTCGTGCCCGAGGTCCAGGAGGTCGGCGAGGAACAGGGCTCCGTCACTGAGGAGGGTCATCTCCTGCGCGGTGAACGGCAGGTGGGTGCGCTTGGGCCCAAAGACGGCCGTTCCCGCGGTCGAGGTCTGCCCCGTCGCCCGCAGGGGAACGCGCAGCGAGCCCGCATCGGCCGAAGGGTCGGTCCCCACCTGGGCCAGGGGCGCGCCTTCGGCATCGGTCAGCAGGGCACCTCTCAGCCGGAAGGTCCGCACGAGGCGCGCCAGCGCCGGTTCGATGGCGCGGTCGGGGGTCTGGGCCATCAACAGGTCGTCATCCAGGGCGCGCTGCAGGCGCTCGGCGATGCCCGAGTACTCGGCCCGGCCGACGAGGTGCCGCACCCGGTCGGCCACCGGGTCGAACAGGGCGATGACCGCCACCAACGACAGCGCGGCGACGAACGGGACCTCCAGCCCCAGGCTGTGGCGGACCAGCGAGTCGAGCCCCACCACTGCGACGGTGACGGCCACGATGCCGAGGCCGATGACGAGCGAATACAGGAAGGCCCGCCCGGCGATGGCTGGCGCCAGGAAGACGCCCTGCGCGAAGACGGCGTATGCCGCGATGACCAGCGCCATGGCGATGAGGAGGACTCCGATCCACGGCTCCGAGGGGGCGGCCTGGGAGACGATCCGCAGCGCCCCACCCGCCGACCCGAGGAGCACGGTCGCCAGCGCGGCGTACAGCTGCTGGCGGCGGGCCCGGTCCACCGATGTGATCCGCAGCGGCGCCGCGATCCAGGCCGCCGCGAGCGCGAGCATGGCGAGACGGGCCACGACCCAGATCCACCCGAAGACGCTCCCATCGATCGAGCCCCAGCTGAAGTTGGGAGGGGTCAACGCCCATGCCTGGTCCGGCGCCAGGAGGGCAATGGACGCCATCAGGATCGAAATGAGATAGGCGAGCACGATCGTGGCGGTCCGGCCGGCGCGCCGGGGACCTTCGCCGCTGAAGACGCCCGCAACGTGCAGCGTCACCGCCGGTACGAGCGAGCCGGCGGCGTCCTCGACGCGGTTGAAGGTGTCCGCCACACCCGGATCGGTCGTGAGGCGCTGAACGAGGATTGCTGCCGACCAGGCCACCAGCAACGCGCACAGGGTCCCGAAGACGTTGGCGGCGGGAACGCGGCGTGCGCGGGTGATCACCGTCAGTCCAAGCCAGATGGCCAGGACGGCCGTGGTGCCGTGCGCGGCGATCTCGAATGACTCGGCCGTGGCGGCCCCCTGCGCGAGCGTTCCGGACCCAAGCCTAGGGCTCGCCCCCTGGCACGGCAAGGACTTTCGGAATGCGATAGCGCACGCGACCGACAACCTGTCGCGGCGGCAGGCGACCCTGCCGCCATGGTCGATCCCTCGGCTACCATCGAATCCGTGGCAGCGGTTGTTCCGTCCCCCAACCAGATCCCGATCTTCGAGGAACTGGAACCGGCGGCCCCACCGCGTCGCCCGCGCCATCTCCGCGTTCAGCCCCCGCTCCTGGCGGACCTCACCGCACGCCAGCGGAAAGCGGTGACCTGGGGGGATGGGCCCCTGCTGGTCGTGGCCGGCGCCGGAACCGGGAAGACCACGGTCCTCACCCGGCGGATCGCCTGGCTCATCGCGGAGCAACGGGCGCGTCCGTCGGAGATCCTGGCCCTGACCTTCACCGAACGCGCGGCCGCCGAGATGCAGGAGCGCGTGGACCAGCTTGTCCCGTACGGCTTTGCGGACTCGGTGATCTGCACCTTTCACGCGTTCGGCGACCGCCTGATTCGCGAGCACGGGCTGTCGGTAGGCCTCTCGGACCAGCTCGCCGTCCTGTCACGGCCGGAACAGGTCACGTTCCTGCGCGAGCACCTCGACGAGCTGCCACTGGACCGATTCCGCCCGCTCGGCGACCCCACCCGCTTCCTGTCCGCCCTCGCCACCCATTTCTCACGCGCCCAGGACGAGGACGTCTCTCCGGAGGCGTATCGAGCCGCTGCCGCCGAGCTGGAGGCCGCATCCGCGTCCAAACCGGAGGATCTGGCCCTGGCCGAGCAGGCAGCCCGCCAGGCGGAGCTCGCGGCCGCGTACGAGACGTACACCGCCCTCCTGCGCGCGACCGATCGGATCGACTTCGGCGACCAGGTGGGTTTGGCGCTCCAGATCCTGCGCGACCATCCCGACATCGCCCAGGCCGAGCAGAGCCGATACCGCTACGTCCTGGTGGACGAGTTCCAGGACACGAACCATGCGCAGTTCGAGCTTGTGCGCCGGCTTGCCCCGGCGCCCTCCGGCAACGTGATGGTGGTGGGGGATGACGACCAGAGCATCTATCGCTTCCGTGGCGCCGCGCTGTCCAACATCCTCGGTTTTCGGGCCGCCTACCCCAAGACGGGTCGGGTCGTGCTCACCGACAACTTCCGCTCGCCCCAGGTCGTGCTCGACGCGGCGTACCGCCTGATCCGCCATAACGACCCGGAGCGCCTGGAGGTTCGAGAACGGATCGACAAGCGGCTGCGGGCCCGCACCCCAGTCCGGGTCCCGGCCGGAGAGCCCGCGGTACAGGTCCTCGCCTATCCCACGTCGTCGGACGAGGCCGACGGCGTCGCCGAGCAGATCGCCGCGTCGGTGGCCGGGGGTCGTCGGATGGGCGACCACGCCATCCTGGTGCGCGGCAACCGCGACGCCGACCCGTTCCTGCGCGCCTTGTCCGTTCGCCGCATCCCGTGGCGGTTCAGCGGGACGGCGGGCCTGTACCACCAGCCGGAGGTCCGCGTCCTGCTCAGCGTCCTCCGCGCCCTGAACGACCCCGAGGATTCGGTCAGCCTCTTCGATGTCGCGACCTCGCCCATCTTCGGGCTCGCTCCGGAAGACGCGACCCGCGCACTCAACGGGGCGTCGCGCCGCCACGTGCCGCTCGAGGTCGCCTTCCGCCAGGCGGTGACGGATGCACCCCGTGGCCCGCTCCGGGGGCCTGCCCTGGGCATTACCGAGCGGGTCCTGTCCGCGCTCGACGCCCATCGGGCCCTGGCGGCGCGCCTCGAGACCGGTGAGATCCTGTACCGCTTCGTGACATCCACCGGGTGGCTCGGCCGGCTCGCCCTCGAGGCCCGCGAGTCGGGGCCTGAACGACTCCAGAACGTGGCCCGCCTGTTCGACATTCTCCGCCGCGCGTCGTCAGTGATCCGCGACTCGCGCCTGCCGTTCGTGGTCGCGCGCCTCGACGTCCTGATCCAGGCCGGGGATGACCCGGCCACCGCTGACGCGGTCGAGGCGGGGGAGGCCGTGCACGTCCTTACCTGCCACAAGGCCAAGGGCCTCGAATTCCCCATCGTGTTCATGGTCGGCCTCGCCCAGGACCGGTTCCCCACCCGCGCCCGCCGGGAGCTGATGGATCTGCCAGACGGGCTGGTGGCCGATGGCGCGGTGGACGGCGATTTCCACCTCGCCGAGGAACGGCGCCTCTGCTACGTGGGCATGACCCGCGCCCGGGAGTCGTTGCGACTGAGCTGGGCGCGAGACGAAGGCGAGCGACCGCGCCGGCCGAGCCAGTTCCTCCTCGAAGCCCTGGACCAGGCCGCCACGGTCGTAGACCCGGTCCACCCCAGCCCCTTGGAGCGGATCGAACGCGGCCGCCCGCCAGTCATTGATCCACCCGCGACCGTGCCCATGCAGCGACCCGGGCTGGTTGATGCCCCTCTCACCCTTAGCTATGGCCAGGTGAGCGATTACCTCGCGTGCCCGGCGCGGTATCGGTACGCCCACCTCATCCGTCTGCCGACGCCCTCGAGCCACCCGCTGGTCGTCGGCCGGGCCCTCCACGCCGTGGTCCAGGCGTTCCACCGATCCCAGATCGACGGCTCACCGATGAGCCTCGCGGACCTGCTGGCCGAGCTCGACCGCCAGTGGGAGTCGACCGGCTTCGTGACCCGAGCCCACGAGGACGCCCGCCACGCCTCGGCGGTCGCGGCGCTGACCCGGTTCTGGCACGAGCAGCAGACCTCGCCGTCGCCCGTGATCGGCGTCGAGCAGGAGTTCGCATTCCGGTTCGGCCCCGACCGGGTCCGGGGCCGCATGGATCGCATTGACCGCGCCGAGGACGGAACCGTCACGATCGTCGACTACAAGTCCGGCGACGTCCGCGATCCGGCCACCGCGAGCCGTCGCTCGCGGGAGTCTTTGCAGTTGGCGATCTACGGCCTGGCCTGGGAGTCGGAGCATGGGCAACCCCCGGATCGCCTTTCGCTGCACTTCCTCGAATCGGGCGAAGTGGGGGTCAGCCAGGCCACACCGGCCCGGCTGGAGAAGGCGCGGTCCCAGATCGCGACCGCGGCCAGCGGGATCCGGGCGGGCCAGTTCGAGGCCAACCCCGGGACTATGCGCTGTGGAACCTGTCCGTTCCGCACGATCTGCCCTGACGCGGCGACGTGAACCGTCGCGATCGCGTCGCCCTCATCCTGCTGGTCCTCGGGGGGGTCGCCGCCGTCGGCGCTGTCGTCGCGCTCGCCAGCCAGCTCTGCCCCGGAGCCACTCCGACTGACCCATGCCCGGACGCGGAGCGCAACCGGCTGTTGGTCATCGGTGTGGCTGGCGGCGCAGTCGTTCTCTTGATGACGCCGATCCTGTACCTCCTCGACTACGCCACCCATCGCCGCATCGCCTACCGCGGAGCATGGTTTCGGGCCGTCCGCCGGGGGCTCCTGTCCGGGCTGGCGCTGGCGGCCGTGGCCGCCCTCCGAACGATGGATGCCCTGACCCTCTTCTCGGCGGCGGTTGTCATCGCCATCGCCGTCGCGCTCGAGTGGGTCGCCATTCGCCGACTCGACGGCGCGTGATCGTTCCGGGGGACCCATTCACCGGGCAGGCCACCGACGAGGACGAGCTCGCGCTCATCTACGACCTCGAGCACGACCACGTCACAGAAGACCGCGCGTTCTACCGCGAGATCACACGCCGGGTCCGCGGGGCCGTTCTCGACCTGGGATGTGGGTCAGGCCGCCTGTTCTCGTCGTATCTCGACGGGCACACCAGCCGGATCGTGGCCGTGGACGCCTCGGGAGCCATGCTTCGCAGGGCGGAACAACGCATCGCGGATGACCCGCGCCTGGCCGAGGCTTACGCCCAGGGGCACATCGAGCTCGTCCAGGCCGACGCCCGATCGCTGCGCCGCCCGGAGCGCTTCGGCCTCATCGTGGCAGCCGGCGTCCTGCCCCATCTCGATGGCCCGGAGGACGCGTCGCGCCTCCTCGCCCGCGCCGCGCGTCTGCTCCAGCCGCGCGGTCTGCTCGTGATTGACGATCTGGGCCCGGCGTCGATCCCGCAGCAGGACCTTCCCCTTGCCCTGGACTGGGTCGCGGAATCGGACGGAACCCGCTACACGCGTCGCAGCCAGCTCGTCCGTCGCGAGGCACCGGAAGGGCTGCGCGTGATCCTGTCCAGCGTGGTCGACCGGCAGGACCCCGATGGTACGATAGCGCGGCTTCCGGCCAGTTTTCGCCTCTGGTACCCCTCTCTTGACACCGTCGCGCGGCTGGTTGAGGCCGCGGGACTCGCTGTCGCGGCGACCCACGGGTCTCACGACCTGGAGGCGTTTTCGGCCGACAGCGAGCGCCTGATCGTCCTCAGCCGGCGAATCCGGCATCGGTCGGCGCGACGGGCGATGGAACACGGATGAGGCGAGATCGCAGACGGTGGCAGGAGAGCGAATCCGGCTCTTGATGATCGAGGACGTGCCGCAGGTGGCGTCGCACGTCCGGTCCCTGCTGATCGCCCAAACCCAGATCCAGGTCGTCGAGGTCATCGGTGACGGCGATCGTGCGCTGGCGGCGGTGGGCGACTACCGGCCCGACGTCGTGCTCATCGACTGGCTGCTCCAGGGGCGGGTGAGCGGGGCAAAGGCTGCGTCGAGCATCCGCCAGGCCCATCCCGACGTCGGAATCATCATCATCACCGTCCCCCAGGAGCCCATCGCCGAAGACCCCGCACGGGGGATCGATGCCGTCCTCCGCATGCCGCTGGCTGGCTTTGACCTGACGTCGGCCGTTCGGCGCATCGCCGAGGAACGCGTGAACGCGGCCGCCGGGGGTGGGGCCCAGATCATCAGCCTCTTCTCGCCCAAGGGCGGAGTGGGGCGGACGACCCTCTCGTACAACCTGGCCGTGGCCCTCAGCGGCGAAGAGTCGGTCTGCCTGGTCGACGGCTCGCTCCAGTTCTCCGACCTGCGGGGACTCCTCCGGGCGCCGGCCAATGCGCCCTCGATCCTCGACCTGCCCACCGACCGGATCAAGGAGGGCGACGTCTCGGAAGTGATGTTCCACGACCCGTCCGGGATCGATGTGCTGCTCGCGCCGCCGCGAGTGGAGATGGCCGAAATGGTCACGACCCGCGACATCGAGAAGTCGCTGTCGCTCCTCCGGCGCCTGTACGGGTATGTCGTGGTCGATACCTGTGCGGGTCTGACCGATGAGGTTCTGGCCTTCCTGGATGCATCTGACATCGTGCTCCAGGTCCTGACCTTCGACGCGATGGCGGTTCGGGCGTTGGCCATGGCCAACGAGGCTTTTGCTGCCATCGGGTACCCACCGTCCAAGCTGGCGGTGGTCCTCAACCGCTCCGATGCGCAGGGGGGGATGACGCGCGAGGAAGTGGAGGAAGTCCTCGGCCAGCACGTCGACTTCGAGATCGTTTCGGACGGTCGGCTCGTGTTGTCGGCCAACAACGAAGGGGTCCCCTTCGTCTCGGCCAGCCCCGACGCCCAGATTTCGAAGGGCGTCCGGAGCATCGCCGCCGCCCTGCGGGCGCAGCGTCGAACCTCGGCGGTGTCCGTGGCAGCTCGGTAGGCATCGTGGTCTCGCCCGACCTGCGCCCCATCGCGGTCTTCGACTCCGGAGTCGGAGGCCTCACCGTCCTTCGCGAGATCCAGCGCAGGCTGCCCGGTGAGTTCACTGTGTACCTCGGGGACAACGCCCGGACGCCGTACGGGCCTCGTCCGGCCGACGAGGTCCGGGCGTTCACCCTGGACTGCGTCGAGTGGCTCCTCGCCCAGGATCCCAAGGTGCTGGTTCTGGCCTGCAATACGGCCACCGCGCAGGCCCTGCCGGAGGTCCGTGCGTACTCCACGGTTCCCGTGATCGGCGTGGTGCGGCCCGGTGCCGTCGCCGCCGCCGCGGCGACCCGCAGCCGGCACGTGGGGGTCGTGGCCACCGCCGGTACAGTCGAATCCGGGGCGTATCTGGCCGCCATCGGCGAGGCTGACCCCGGGGTCTCGGTTCGCCAGCAGGCATGTCCTGACCTCGTCCCCATGGTCGAAGCTGGAGAGCTGAGCGGACCGCGAGTCGTGACCGCGGTGGGGGGGTACCTCGACGCGCTTGGGGCGCAGGATCCGCACCTCGACACCCTGCTCCTGGGGTGCACCCACTACCCGCTCCTCCGGGCGATCTTCGAAGCGCACCTGGGGCCCACGGTGAGCGTGGTCGACTCGGCGTTCACCACCGCGCTCGCGCTCGAGGACCTGCTCGACGCGCTCCAGGCCCGGGGCGGCTCGCGCACCGGCGTTCCGCCCGGACGGCACCGGGTGGCTTCCACTGGTGACGCCGTCGCGTTCAGCGCGGTGGCGGCACGGCTGTTCGAGGGACAGCTCCCCGTGGTCGAGGCGGTTGACCTCTCATCCGCGGAGCCGGCCCGCGCCGACTAGACTGCGGGGCGTGACCCGAAGCACCTCCCGCCTCACCGCGGGCATCATCATCGGAGGCCTCCTGACCGCGACCATTGCCGTTGCCGGAAGACGCCTCGAGCAGCGTGCCGGAAACCATCTCCTGGACTGGCCTACGATCCGGGCCATCGCCTATCGCCGGGTTGGCGCCCGAACCGGCCGCCTTTCGGCCTCGGATCGGGCGGCAGCCGAAGCGTTCTACGCTCAAGCGGCAGCCGACGTGGCCCCGCTCGTGGCCGCCCAGATCGGTGCGGAGCTGCCTGAGCCGCTCGCCGCGCCGGTCGTCATTGATCGGCTGGCCTGGATCGACCTCAACATCGGTACCTTCCGCCGACTCATCGGCCGCCTCGAGTCGGACCTCATGGGCGAACGCCGCGCGCCACGGGGAGCGGGTCCGTCCCTGGCGCGGATCGTGAATCGGACGGCCGGCAACCACCAGCTGGGGTGGCTCCTCGCGTTCCTCGCTTTCAAGGTCCTGGGCCAGTACGACGTCAGCCTGTTGGCGTCGGCGGCACCGTCCCGCGGACGCCTGTACTTCGTGGAACCCAACGTGGTGGCGACCGCCGACGGGCTGGGAGTCGGTCGCGACGCGTTCCGGACGTTCATCGCCATTCACGAGGTCACGCATGCGTACGAGTTCGAGGCGCACCCGTGGCTGCGCGACCATTTCGCCTCGCTCGTGGACGACGTGGTGCACCGCCTGGCGGCCGATGCCGGGGGGATGTGGGGCCGGCTTGCCACCGCAGGCCAGCGCCAGGGCCACTGGATGGAGCGCCTTATGACCGAAGACCAGCGCGCCGCATTCGAGCGGATCCAGGCGCTCATGTCGCTCCTCGAGGGTGCGTCGAACCACGTCATGGACGCGGTGGGATCACAGATCCTGCCCGGCTTCGACGAGCTCCACGAGCGCTTCGAAGGGCGGAACCGACGACGCGGGCCATTCGAGCAGTTGGTGCTGCGGATGACCGGGCTGGACCTGAAGATGGAACAGTACGCAGAGGGCCAGCGGTTCGTGGCCGCGGTCACCGCCCAGGCCGGCGCGGATGGGTTTGCCCGCGTCTGGCGCGGCCCCGAATGGCTGCCGACCCTCGACGAGATCCGGTCGCCGGATCGGTGGATCGCCCGCGCCCAGGGCCTTGCGGCACGGGCCGAAGGGGAGGCCCGGACCTGAACCCACTGCGCGAGGTCTGGATCCTCGCCACACCCGTCTTCGGCGCCCCCCTGGCTCCGGAGGTCATCGCCCGCATTGAAGCCGTCCCC
>Ga0210138_1000322_pt1 | contig 10772 bp, 7 predicted proteins | sample Browns_ThreeSqC__FD_184850 | JGI IMG/M metagenome (GOLD analysis project Ga0210138, IMG submission 184850) | Wetland microbial communities from the San Francisco Bay, California, USA, that impact long-term carbon sequestration -... | ecosystem: Environmental > Aquatic > Marine > Wetlands ... | reverse complement strand
ACCGGGCACAGCGGCATCGCGCAAATGCTCGGCCTCGAGATCGATGTCCTGAAACTGGACCGCTCGCAGATCGTGCTGCTGACCAGAGACGTGACAGCCGAGCGCTTGGTGCGGGGCATTATTGCGCTGGCATCCCTGATTCGCGCCCGAGTGGTCGCCGAGGGCGTGGAGTCGGCGGCGCAGGCGTTATTTCTGCAGGCCGCCGGCGTCGACTACGGACAAGGCTGGTTCTGGAGCCCGGCGCTGCCGGCGGCCGAACTGCCGAAGATGCTCGAGGCCAGATTTCCGAATTGGCGGCGCGATCTGGTCGCGCGGCTGAACGACGCACGCTGATGCGGATCGAGTGACGGTCGATCTCCGACCGGACGCGGGTTAGGAATTCCCGGTGACGAAGACTTCGTCCATCAATCGCGTGCGCTGGCTGAGCCGCGTGGCCCCGGGCGTGCCGGCGCTGATCGGCTACGACTTCAGGGCCGATTTGCGCCACGACATGGTTGCCGGCGTCTCGGTCGCGGCGGTGGCCCTGCCGGTCGCCGTGGCCTACGCCCAGCTGGCGGGATTCAACCCGGTCGTGGGCCTGTACTCCTGCATTCTGCCGCTGGTGGCGTACGCGCTGTTCGGCACCTCGCGGCAGCTGATGGTCAACCCCGACGCGGCCACCTGCGCCATGGTGGCGGCGTCGGTGGCGCCGATGGCGATGGGGAATCACGAGGTGTACTGGTCGCTGTCGGTGAGCCTCGCGTTCCTCACGGGCCTGCTCTGCGTAGGCGCGAGTTTCCTGCGCCTGGGGGCGCTCGCCGACTTTCTCTCCAAGCCGATCCTGATCGGCTTTCTGAACGGCGTCGCCATCAGCATCTTCCTCGGGCAGAGCGGCAAGATCTTCGGTTTCGCGATCGAGAAAAGCACCATCGTGCCGCGGTTCATCGAGTTCGCGTCCAAGCTGCCCCAGACGCACCTGCCTACACTGTTCGTAGGCCTCGGTACCTTCGCCGCCCTCTTCCTGGCGCGGCGTTTTCTCCCGCGTCTGCCGGCTGCTCTGGTGGCGATGGCGGCCGCCGGCCTCGCCGTGGCGCTGACCGGCCTGGATGGTCGGGGCGTCGCCGTCCTGGGGAATGTTCCCGCGGGCCTACCGCCCCTGCGCCTGCCGTCGTTTCCCGCCGAGCACCTCCCCGCGCTGGTCGCCCACGCCGCCGGCCTTGCTCTGGTGCTGTTCTCGAGCGGCATGCTCACGGCGCGCAGCTTCGCCGACAGGAACCGCTATGCGATCGACGCCGACCGCGAGTTCGCCGCGCTCGGCGCGGCGAACGTCGCCTCGGCGCTGTCCCATGGCTTCGCGGTGACCGGCGCCGACTCGCGCACGGCGATGGCCGACTCGGCGGGCGGCCGCACCCAGGTGACCGGACTGGTCGCGGCGGCCGCCATTGCCGCGGTCCTGCTCTTCTTCACCGGCCCGCTGGCGTTTGTTCCGATCGCAGGACTTGGCGCAGTGCTGGTGTTCGCGGCCTTCGCGCTTTTCGACCTGCGCACGCTGCGCGAGATCTGGCGGGTCGACCGGCCCGAGTTCTGGCTTTCGATCCTGACCACCTTGGGAGTCGTCGTGGTCGGCGCGATCGACGCCATCCTGGTCGCGGTGGCGCTGGCGCTTGCGCGCTTCGTCAGGATCACGGCGCGGCCGCGCGACGAGGTGCTGGGAAAGGTCGAAGGGCTGCCGGGCCTGCATTCGATCGAGCGCCATCCCGGGGCGCAGACCTGGCCCGGCATCGTCATCTACCGCTTCGACGGGCCGATCACCTTCTTCAACGCCGCCTATTTCAAGCAGCGCGCGCTGCGCGCTGCCGACGAGGCCGGAGCGGACCCCAAGTGGTTCGTGCTCGACATGATCCCGGTCAGCGGCGTGGACGTGACCGGTCTCTACGCGCTGCGCGATCTGCGCGAGGAGCTCGAGGTGCGGGGCACGCGCCTGGTGTTCGCCGGCCGTCGCACCGAGATCATCAACTGGATGCGCGAGACCGGGATGCGCGAGACCGGCCTCTACCGGGAAGGGTTCGAAGAGCGCATGTTCCCGACCCTGCGCCAGGCGCTCAAGGCGTACCGGCGGCAGGCGGGAAGCACGCACGCGCCGCCGGTGGAGGACTAACCTCGCTCGCGCACGGCATCGGGATGCGTTTCTGGCATAGTCCGGCGTCCAGCACCGAACGACGGGAGCCCCGGCGATGCAGACCGAAACCGTGCCGCGCGTCTACGACATCCTCGCCGGCGCGTTCGCGCAGGAGAAAATCGAGGTCTGCTTCGCGCTCCTCGGCGACGCGAACATGAACTGGGCCGCGCGCCTCGCGGCGCGCGGCTGCCGCATGCTCTACGTTCGGCACGAGCACTGCGCGCTCGCCGCCGCCATGGCGTACGCGCGCAAGAACTTCGACGTCGCCCTCGCCTCGGTCACCTGCGGGCCGGGCCTCACGCAGCTGATCACGGCGCTCCCGGCCGCGGTACGCGCGCACCTGCCGGTCGTGGTGTTCGCGGGCGAGGCGCCGCTGAAGGCCGGCTGGTACAACCAGGGCATCGACCAGGCGCCGCTCATCGCCGCCACAGGCGCCGCCTACCACGCGCTGCACCTGCCCGAGCGCATGCCGGTGGCGGTGCGCGACGCCTTTCTGCAGGCGCGACGCGAGCGCCGGCCCGTGGTGATCGGCGTGCCCTTCGACCTGCAGGACCGCCCATGGCAAGGAGCGGCGCAGCTGCCCACGCCCTCCTGGCAGCTTCTGCCGAAGCCCGGGCCGATGCCGCCGCATCCGGAGGACCTCGCGCGCGCGGCGAAGCTCGTCGCCGGCGCCGAGCGCGTGGTGGTGCTTGCCGGGCTGGGCGCGGTGGAAGCGGGCGCCGGGCCCGCGTGCCGCGCGCTCGCCGCGCGCTGTGGAGGGCTGCTCGCGACGACGCTGCCGGCGCGCGGGCTGTTCCGCGACGATCCGTACTGCATCGGCATCTCGGGCAGCTACACGCCCGAGGTCGGCCTCGAGTACCTGAAGGAGGCCGACCTCGTCGTCGCGCTCGGCGCTTCGCTCGCCTATCACGCCGGCGGCGGCGGCCAGCTCTGGCCGAAGGCGACGACGCTGCAGGTCGACATCGACCCGGTCGCGCTGAGCCAGGGACAGGAGGTCGCGCGCCATCACCTGCGCGCCGATGCGCGCCTGGGGGTCGAGATGCTGACCGCCGCACTGCCGGCGCGCAGCAAGGGGTGGCGCAGCGAAGCGATGGCGGCGCGCATCCGCGATTCGAAGCCCGACAGCCACGCCTTCGAGATCGAGCCCGGACTGCTCGACCCGCGCGAGGTCGTCGAGGCACTCGAGAAGCACCTGCCGCAGGACTGGGAGCTGGTGAACTCCTCGGGCCACTGCTCGTGGTTCTTCGCCCAGATGCCCTCGCGCGCGCAGGAGCGCTTCCTCACCATCCGCGAGTTCGGCGCCATCGGCAACGGCATCTCCTTCGCCATGGGCGTCGCGGCCGCGCGGCCCAGGCAGCGCGTTGTCTTATTCGACGGCGACGGGAGCCTGCTCATGCACGTGCAGGAGCTGGAGACGATCCGGCGCCACGGCATGAAGATCCTCATCGTGGTGATGAACGACGGCGCCTACGGCTCGGAGGTGCACAAGTTCCGCGCCGAGGGCATGCCCGAGGACGGCGCGGTGTTCGGCTACACCGATCTCGCCGGCATCGCGCGCGGCTTCGGGCTCGCCGGGGAGACCGTGCGCTCGCTAGACGCTCTGCCGCGGCTCGTGACCGGTCTCGCGTCGAGCGACGGCGCCGCGGTCTGGGACGTCCGTGTCTCGGACAAGGTGGTCTCGCCGACGATGCGGCGCGCGCACCCGGGCGGAAAGAAGAAGGGTTGACCGGCAGCGGCCTGCCTGAGCTCGGCGAGGTCGGCGGGATTCGGGGCCCCATCGCCGAGCCGCGCGCGCTTCGGGGCACCGAGGAGAGCATCGCGACACGCTGCTCGATTACGACGGCTGGGAGACGAAAGGCAACCGCGGTTGATCGCGCAACGGGGCGCTGCCGTACGTCCGCAAGGTCGAACGCTTCGAGCACGGTGGCGCGTTCAAGCCCTGCGCGCAGCATTGAGATTTACCGCTTCACGACGCTCTCGCGTTCGCAACTGCAAGTCGAAACCCTTCATACGCGAAGGCTCCTGCGATCGTCTCGCAGTCCTTCGCGGAGACGCCTTCCCGGCGGGCAGTTTCGTGCCACTGGTTCTTGATCGTCTGCTCCATCGTGTCGATGACTTGTTTCGCTTCGTCTGTTGACACTAGGAAGCGCGCGCTCTGCGAGAGCAGGTTGTCCGCATGCGCGTAGCGGCCCATGTCGCCGCAGGCTAGTGCTAGGTCGCGGCGCTCGATGCTGACCGGCATCGACGGCGTCAGATCGTAGGCCGGAGACAGTCTCCAATCCTTGTCCATCGCGATCACCGCGTGATTGCGCGGATGATCGTCGGTGTTCGAGATCAGCGCGTTGAAGCACATGCGCTTGAACAGCTCAGCCGCGTCTTCTTTGGGCTGCGCGGAGATTCGCCGGAGTTCTTCGACAAGCCGCACGTAGGACCAGTTCTCGCGGTCGGTGTGCGTGTCATCCGCGCGCAATAGCGTGAGCGCGCTCAGCATTCGAGCGCGCTGATATCCCGTCTCAGTCTTATTGCGATCAAAGCGCTTGATCAGCAGCGCATTGCGATCGCCGATCGTGGTGAGTCTGTTCTCGACCGCGTGGATGCCGCAGGTTTTGGCGAGCACGAGCATTGAGTGCTCGACCTTCGCGTGATTCCACTTGTCGTCCGGGCGGTTGAATTTTGCGATCCACAGGCCGTCATAGTCCTCGACGACGGCCTTGGGGCGCGCACCGCCCATCGAGGTGCCCTCGAGCATCAGCTCCTGCGCCTGCTGCGCGTCCGCTTCATCCGGCAGCTCTTCACCGGCGATGACCGCATCGGCGAAATCCTGAAGTTTTTGCAGGTCGATCGTGCGGTTGAATGTCCTCTTCGGCGCAGGGGGCTCGGGCCCCGTGCCAAAGCCCAGCGCTCCTGCGCGGTCGTCAGGCGATTCGAGCAGGTAGTCGAGCTCGTCCGGGCCCGGGGAGCCGAAACGCCGCTCGATCACTCGGCGACCCCAGTAATCGGGGCTTGCATCACGCAGCGCACCGAACACGCCGTTGAGCACTCTCGTCTCGTAAGTTCTTGACGAGAGCTTGAGTTCGACCGGGTCGAGCGGGACCGCATCGTTACGGGCAAGGTAGCTCTTGCCGTAAACAAAGCGGCCGATCGCAACGCCGTGGCGGTCAAAGTCCCGGCGGTAGCGTGCCGCGGTCACGAATTCCGTCTCGCGGGGCAGAGCGATATACACGAAGCACTCAGAAGTCACTGTCCAGCTCCCGTGATTGCGTTGACCGCGCGCGTTCGCGCCGCGCGGACTTGGCCAGGCCTTCGCTGTCCGTTGCCGGGTCGGCAAGCGCGCCCATCGGCGCGAGCAGGTCGTAAGCCCAGAGCAGGGCGGTATAGACTGCCGCGCTTGTCGAAGGCTTGCCTTTCTCAGCTTCGAGGACGGCGCGCCGGCCGGTGCCAATCTTCGCGGCAACGTCTTCAACCGTCAGATTGCGGCGCAGCCGCGCCGTGCGCAGGTTTGCGCCGAGGCGGCTGAGTGCCTGCTCGACCGGGTAGGGCGGGTTTGCCGTCAGTATGTTTTTCCGTGCCATCGTTCGTTCTTGCGTCTATGAGATTGTGTGCCATTTATAGCACGTTAATAGTTTTAAGATGCTATAAAAAGCATGTATTCGTGACCTGTATGCAACTTTAAAGTGTGTTTTAAAGCACTTTATCGTCGTTAAGGTCCCATACATCGCATGATTCTCAGAATTTGTCTCTATCTAATAAGGACATGACCTGGAACTACATCATCGTCGGCGCCGGCTCGGCCGGCTGCGTGCTCGCCAACCGCCTGAGCGCGGACCCGGGCGCGCGCGTGCTGCTGCTCGAGGCCGGCGGCGAGGCGAAGAGCCCCTGGATCGCGATCCCGGCGGGCTTCCAGAAGCTGATCGACCACCCGGTCTACAACTGGCGCTTCGCGACCGAACCGGAGGACGGCACGCACGGCCGGCGCATCCCCGTCCCGCGCGGGCGCGTCGTAGGCGGCTCGAGCGCGATCAACGGCATGCTGCAGGTGCGCGGCCAGCCGCTCGACTACGACGGCTGGGAGAGGAAAGGCAATCGCGGCTGGTCCTGGAGCGAGGTGCTGCCCTACTTCAGGAAGGCCGAGCGCTTCGAGCGCGGCGGCGACGCGCTGCGCGGCGGCGACGGCCCGCTCGAGGTCGCCTGCATGCGCGAGCGCCACGAGCTGGTAGACGCCTTCATCGCCGCGGGCGTCGAGTGCGGCCACCCGCGCAACCCGGACTACAACGGCGAGCGCCAGGACGGCGTCGGCTACTACCAGGTCACGCAGAAGAACGGCCGGCGCGTGAGCGCCGCGGACGCCTACCTCGATCCGGTGCGCGGGCGGTCGAACCTCGAAGTGCTCACCGGCGCGCGAGTGCGGCGCGTTCTCTTCGAAGGCCGGCGCGCGGTCGGCGTAGAGTTCGACCGCGGCGGTGAAACCGAGACCGCGCGCGCCTCTCGCTCGGTCATCCTAAGCGCGGGCGCGGTGCAGTCGCCCCAGCTGCTCGAGCTCTCGGGCGTCGGCGCGCCCGAGCTGCTGCGCGCGCAGGGCATCGAGGTGCGCCACGCGCTGCCGGGCGTAGGCGAGAACTACCGCGACCACTACTGCGCGCGCATCGCCTGGCGCGTGACGCGCCCGATCACCCTGAACGACGATACCCGCGGCTGGCGCCTCGCGCGCGAGGTGCTGAAGTATTTTCTTTTCCGCCGCGGCGCGCTCACCTGGACCGCCGGCATCGGGCATGGCTTCGTGCGCAGCCGCCCCGGGCTCGAGACGCCGGACTGCCAGCTCTTTTTCGCGCACGGCAGCTTCGATGCCGACACGCGCAGGTTCGAGCGCGAGCCCGGCATGACGATCGGCGTCTACCAGTGCCGGCCCGAGAGCCGCGGCAGCATCCACATCGGCTCGCGCGATCCGTTCGCGCCGCCGAAGATCCGGCCGAACTTCCTCGGCGAGGCGCTCGACCGCGAAGCGCTTCTCGGCGGCATGCGCGTCGCGCGAAAGATTGGTGAAGCCGCCGCGCTCGCGCCCTACCGCGGCGCCGAGATCAAGCCCGGCGCCGACTGCACGAGCGACGACGCGCTGATCGACTACGCGCGGCGCACCGGTTCAACCACCTACCATGTCATGGGCACCTGCGCGATGGGACCCGAGAGCGATCCGATGGCGGTGGTCGACGAGCGCCTCTCGGTGCGCGGGCTGTCGGGACTGCGCGTGGTGGATGCCTCGGTCATGCCGACCATGCCCTCGGGCAACATCAACGCCGCGGTCGTGATGGTGGCCGAGAAGGGCGCGGACATGATCCTCGAGCACGCGGCAGGGAATAGAACCTGATGCGGCGCTGTTATCGCATTCGATGCGGCGGCGCCGCCGTTGCAGGATGGCTGCATGCAATCACCCTGAGAGAGGAGGACCGGATGAGCAAGAAATTTCTGTCTGCCGCCCTGGCGCTCGCCATGGGCGCAGGTTATTCGCTGACTGCGGTTTCGCAGGCCAAGCCGGAGGTGCTGGTCAAGCAGCGCCAGTCGGCGATGACGCTGCAGGGCAAGTACTTCGGCCCGCTCGGCGGCATGCTCAAGGGGGCTGTGCCCTACGACGCGAACGTGGTCGCCCGCAATGCCGGCTACCTCGAAGTGCTGAGCAAGATGCCGTGGGACGGCTTCGCCGAGAGCACGAAGGGCGCGCAGAACACCAGGGCCCTGCCGGCGATCTGGACCGATGCGGCGAAGTTCAAGCAGAGCCAGGAGCAGTTTCAGTCCGCGGTCGCGGCGCTCGTCGCCGCATCCAAGAGCGGCGATGAGGCGAAAGTCAAGGCGGCGATCGGCGAGGTGGGCAAGAACTGCGGCAGCTGCCACGACAACTTCCGCGAGAAGTAAAAGCCCTCCCGGTCCTCCGCGGCACAGCCCCGCTGCGGCGGGGCTCTCTCTGCCGAAAGGGCGTCGATAGCGTGCCGACCACGATGAGCCGGACGCTGCGGACTGCGGCGCGCGCGCTCCTCGCCGCCGCGGCGTCCGGCGCACTCGCGCAGAGCGCGCCTGATGCGAAGCGCGGCGAATACCTCGCCAAGGCGGGCGGCTGCGCCGGCTGCCACACGGAGGCGAAGCAGGGTGCGGTTCCCTATGCGGGCGGCCGCGCGCTGAAGACGCCTTTCGGCACCTTCTACGGCCCGAACATCACTCCGCACCCCCAGGCGGGCATCGGGCGCTGGAGCGAGGCGGATTTCGTGCGCGCGCTGCGCCAGGGACTGCGGCCGGACGGCGCGCATTACTTTCCGGCATTTCCGTACCCGTCGTACACGAAGATCAGCGATGCCGACCTGCGCGATCTGTGGGCGTACCTGCGCACGGTCGCGCCGAGCGAGCGCGCCCGCCAGGCGCATGATCTGCGGTTTCCGTTCGGCTGGCGCTTCCTCGTCGCCGGCTGGAAGTGGCTCTACTTCACCCCCGGCCCGCAGGCCGACGACCCCGGGCGGTCGCCCCAGCTGAACCGCGGCGCCTACCTCGTGCAGGCCCTCGGTCATTGCGGCGAATGCCACACGCCGCGCAATGCCCTCGGCGGCCCGAGGCGGAATCGCTACCTGGCGGGCGGCAAGGGGCCGGATGGCAAGGCGATCCCGAACCTGACGCCGACCGGCCTGAAGAAGTCTAGCGACAAGGACCTCAGGGATCTCCTCACCACCGGCCTCAGGCCGGACGGCGACGTCCTGGCCGACGCGATGGGGGAAGTCGTGTCGAACACGACCAGCCAGCTTAGGCCGGCCGACCTTGCGGCGCTGATCGCCTACCTGCGCTCCCTGCCGCCGCTTCCCGACGAGCCGAAGTGATTGCGGCCGGGCCGCATCCGCCCGAGCAGTGCGTCGCGCGCCGGATAGAAGCGGGTCCACGCCACCCGATTCGGGCACCGTGCCCCTGCCGACGATCGGAGCGCGCTCCGAACGTCTTCAGGGAGCGAGAGGCCCCCGGCAATCCATCGTCATCTTCGACGCAACATTCATGCTGGCGCTTGCGTTGCTCGGGGTAACATTGCGCTTTGTGGACGAAGGACTGCTCGAGGACCACTTGTCAGCGATTGCAGCGGGGAGCGAGGAAAATCCCAGGCAGTCCATTTGTCGCTTCGCCGCGGATTCACGACAATGCAAAGCCGATGTGCCAGCCGATAGTCGCTGACAGTCACTTCCGGCCGTTCGATGATCCGATTGACCCCAAGTAGTGCCGATGGCGGGATCGTCTGCCCGCGCGTGCGCGCCGCGCGGTGGGTCCTCATCGCTTCGCTGTTGGTGATCGCAGGCTGCGCGACGCGCCCGGTCAATCCGCCGCTCACGCACGTCGACCAGAGCAAGCCCTACAGCATCGAGCGCCAAGGGCAGACCGCGGAACAGCGGGATGGGTTGGTCATCCTGGCGTTTTCCGGCGGGGGCACGCGCGCCGCGGCGTTCTCCTACGGCGTGCTGGAAACCCTGCGGGGCACCGAAGTCGCGACCAAGACCGGCGACAGGAGACGGCTGCTCGACCAGGTCGATGCCATCAGCGGCGTCTCGGGCGGCAGCTTCACCGCGCTGGCGTATCGCCTGTACGGCGAGAAGCTGTTCGACGAATACGAAAAGCGCTTCCTCAAGCGCAACGTTCAGTCCGAGTTGATCGGTCGCGTCCTCAATCCCCTCAACTGGGGCGCCCTGTCATCTACCGGATGGGGGCGCTCCGAGCTCGCGGCCGACCTGTACGACGAGATCCTGTTCAACGGGGCGACGTTCGCCGACCTGGCGCGCAGCGACGGGCCTTACATCGCGGTGTCCGCCACCGATCTCGCGAGCGGGTCGCGCGTGGTGTTCGTTCCCCCCAATTTCGACATTATGTGCGCGGACCTGGGCCCGATCCGTATCGCGCGCGCTGCGGCGGCGTCCTCCGCGGTGCCGGTCGTGCTCTCGCCCCTGACGATCAATGTCTACGGCGGCAGCTGCGGGTACCGCTTGCCTGCGTGGACGAAGCAGTTTGTCGATAACCCCGAACCGCCGCGGCCCTCCGCGCGCGTGCTGAAACGCCTGCACGAACTGCAGGGGCTCGCCGCGCCCGGCCAGCCGTACCTCCATCTGGTGGACGGTGGCGTGTCCGACAACTTGGGGGTACGGGGCGTGCTGGATATGCTGCAGCTCGTCGAGTCCCTGCACGATGCGGGGTTGCCCACGCCGCTCGACCACGTGCGTCGCATCGTCGTCGTCGTCGTCAATTCGCTTTCTGTCCCGGTCACCGACTGGGATCAGTCGGAGGATCCGCCCGGCACGATCCCGATCCTGATCAAGGCGGCCGGCGTGCCGATCGACCGCTACTCCGGCGAACAGATCGAACAATTGCGGGACATCGAGGCGCGCTGGCGGGCGACGCGCAAGGTTCGCGATTCGATCGCATTCCAGAAGGACAAGGACCCGGCGCTGGCATTCATCAAGAACGTACCCGATGCCGAGCTGTACGTGATCGACGTGTCGTTCGCGGCGCTCAAGGACGAGGCGGAGCGCGACTACCTGAACGAACTGCCCACGTCGTTCGTCCTGTCCGACGAGGCCGTAGACCGCCTGCGCGCCGCCGCGGCGAA
>Ga0210138_1000320_pt1 | contig 10826 bp, 11 predicted proteins | sample Browns_ThreeSqC__FD_184850 | JGI IMG/M metagenome (GOLD analysis project Ga0210138, IMG submission 184850) | Wetland microbial communities from the San Francisco Bay, California, USA, that impact long-term carbon sequestration -... | ecosystem: Environmental > Aquatic > Marine > Wetlands ... | reverse complement strand
TGATGCCCTGGAGGCGCATCGCGATGGCGTTCGCCTCCGACGGACCGATCCAGATCGGCAGGTATCGGTCCCGCTCGGTCTCCTTGAGGATGACCACGTGCTGGCTGGAAAGGACGTGCACACGCACGCTCTCGACCACCATTTCGATGAGCTGGGTCACGTCCCGATTCTAGTGTCTGCTACTCGAGGACGACGCGGATCACTCGATCGGGGGTGCACAGGTAGGCCACCGGTGGGCCATCCGGGGTGGACAGCACGGCCATCCCGACCACCTCGTCCAGGATGGCGGCCCCGTCGCCGCGGCGCGGCGCCATCCATTGGCGGAGGAAGGATCCGTCGGCGCGGTTGAACGCGATGATCCGGGCGTTGCCCCGGTCGTACACGAAGAACTCGTCGCGGTCGCCCACGGTGGCGGCGTCCACCAGGCGGTAGTCCAGCGGGTCACGGACGGCCGCATCCGGGGGGCGGTCGAGGGAGAAGTCGGACTGGGGGACCGGCGTGCCGAAGTTCACGCGCGTGATCGTGGTCCGATGCAGGAGCCACAGGTTGGCGTCCGCGCGGAGGTCGGTGGCGGCCGCCGGGTCGAGGTCCGCCGGGTCGGTGAGGAACGACTCGGCGGGGTCGGGGAAGGTGACGGGGATGACGGCCGGCGGGGTCCACTTCCACACGTCGCCGGTGGCATGGTCCACGGCGTACAGGGTGAAGATCTCGAGCGGCGGCCGGTGTTGGAGGGCCGTCATCAGGGTGCTGGCAGAATCGAGGGTCTCGATCCCGGCCAGCGGCATGGCGCGCGGGACGCGCTCCACCAGGTCGGCGCGCCAGGCCTGGTGGTCTCGATCCACGATGACCGCGTCCGTGGCGGCCGTGGCCAGGAGCCACGGGTCGCCGGCCACGCCGCCGTCCAGCTGCTGCCCGGCGCGGTACACCGCCTCGGTGGTGCCGGCCACGGGGTCCACCCGGAACACGCGCCCGCGGCCGGTGTCGAGGACCCACAGCGACCCATCGGACGCAGCCACCATTCGCGTGGCCTCCACGGCGGTGAACTGCGACGCCAGGTCCGCGATCGTCGTGAGCTCCCGAATGCGAGTCACGCCGTAGATGGCGTCCAGGCGGCCATCCAGCCGGATCCGCAGCGGCTCGAGGGCCGCGGCGGTCACCCCGGCACCTTCGGCCCGATCGAGGGCGACGGCGGCTTCCGCCAGCAGGCCCTTGGCCCGCTCCGGGTCGCGGTCCACGAGGTCCTGGCCGTCCACCCGGGCCTCGACCGTGGAAATCCGGTCTTCCGCCTCCGCCACGGCCTCGCGGGCCACCGTGAGCCGGGGAATGGCCTGGGTGGGGTCCAGGGACGGGTAGCTGGCGACGGTGACGCCCACCGCCAGGGTCGCCGCGACGGCCACCATGCCCACGATCCCGATTCGGCGGCGGCGGCGCGCCTCCACCGCCTCGGTCCGCACGACCTGCCGGGGATAGTCCACCCGACGCCGCGGCATGAGGGACATGAGGCGACTGAACGCCAGGTCCAGCGAGCTGCCGACTCGCGACTGCGCGCTGTCCACGGCCCGGTCCGCGCGGCGGATGGCGCCTCCCACCGCGTCCGCCCCGGGGACGGGGCTGCGGTCCGGCAGGCCGGCCAACGGGTCGGCCGGGCGCACCGGCTCCAGCCGGTGGGTGGTGGTCGTCAGACCGATGGCCGTCAGCTCGATCGTGATCAGCCCGTCAGAGCCGGTGCCGCCCCGCTCGCGGAAGAGCTCGTGAATGCGGGCCGCGGCCGCGGCGGGCCGGCCCTCGAGCAGGGCGGTGCGCGTGTCCTCGGCCCCCACCACCTCGGCCAGGTTGCGGCTGACGAGCGCCACCCGGTCGCCCCCGGTGAGCTCGCCTGACCAGGTGACGGGCTCGACCTCGAGCGCCTCCCCGAGCGAGGTCGCCACGCGACGCTCCGGGCCGAAGTCGTCGGCCGGGGCGGCCACCGGCGGCGGAAGCTCAAAGATCCGGTCCCCGCGGACGATGATCGCGCCGGCCGGGCCAATCTTGGCCACGTGCAGCTCCCCGGTCCGGATGACCGCTCCCACGATGCTGAGCGCCGCCCCCTTGGCCAGGCCCGCGCGTCCCCGACCGTGGAAGAGACGCCGGTTGGCCTGCGCGACGGCGCGGGCCAGGGTGTCCTGCGGCCCCGCCGAAAGGTCGTAGTAGTACTCGTGCTCGATGGCCTCGAGCGACTCCCGCGCGGCGCGGATGGTCCCGGTGGTGGGGTTCGTCAGCTGGGCCAGCAGGTACAGGCTGCCCTTCGTGCGGACCGGGGCGCCGACCGTGGGCTCGTTGACCCGGACCAGGTCGGTGGCATCGGCGGCGCGGTCCGCGTCGGGAACCAGCCCATATCGCGCGGCCAGGCGCTGGCTCATGGGGTCTCCCCCGGCGCCGCCTCCCCCGGGCGCACGCTGACGGCCAGGCTCCGCAGCTGGTGGTGGGCTCCGGGCCGGCCCCGCTGGCGCTCGTTCACCGCCTCGGTCAAGGCCGCGCCGCGCAGGTTCAGCTCGGCCGCCAGGATCGGCTCGGAGGCGACCACGGTGGCCGTGCCGTTCTGGACGGTCACCAAGCGGCTCCACATCCCGCTCGGGGCCAGGCCGAGGTCAGCGACCACCTCCTGCCACGCAACGCGCGCCTGCGCGAGCGCCAGCTGCTCGGCAGCGCCGGGACCCACGCACTGCAGGAGGGCACGCTGAACGGCGCTGATCGCCTCTTCGGTGGTCGCGGCTGTGCCCATCGGTCCGGGCTACGCCACGCGCGAGGCGCGGGCCAGCTGGCCGTCGCCCACGGTCCAGATCGGCACACGATGGCGGTGGCGTGCGGGGAGCAGCCCCGGATCGGTGATCGTGACCAGCACCTGGCCGCGCTGGCGCAGCAGGTCGAGGGCGCGCTCCGACCGCTCCGAGTCCAGCTCGCTGAACACGTCGTCGAGCAGCACGATGGGCGAGGGGCCGCCGGACTCGGCCAGCAGGTCGGTCTCGGCCAGCTTGAGGGCGACGATGATCGTCCGCTGCTGGCCCCGGCTGGCGTGGGCGGCCACCGGGACGCCCCCGAGCGTCACCGCCAAGTCGTCCCGCTGCGGGCCTACGAGCGACATCCCGTTCCAGATCTCCTTCTGGCGGACCTCGGCCAGGCGGCGGCGGAGCGCCTCGGCCAGGCGGACCGGGTCGCGAGCGTGGGGATCGGTCGCTGCGGTGGCGCGCTCGGGCCAGGCGTCCTTCAGGGTGTCGACGTAGGCGAGCCCCACTTCCTGCCCGAGCTCGTCCTCGGGCGCGACCGCGTCGTGCAACGGACCGATGCGCAGGCCCAGCTCGGCAACCAGGTCCAGCCGGGCGGCGAGAACGCGTCCGCCGGTGATGGCCAGGTGCTCATCCCAGGCCGCCAGCCCGGTCTCGTCGGCCTCCTCGGCGCGGATCGCACGCAGCAGCGCGTTGCGCTGGGCGAGCACGCGGGCGAGGTCCGCCAGATCCTGAGCGGTGCCGCGAGATCGCTGGGCGAGGATCGCGTCGAGGAACCGGCGACGCTCCGACGGCGCCCCCACCAGCAGCAGCATCTCCTCCGGGCGGAACAGCACCGCCCGCACGACCTCCGTCAATGACGCCTGGCGCCTCGAGACGCCGTTCACCGTGAGCCGGCGCCGCACCCCGGGGAGCGGCTCCTCCCCCGGGATGACGAGCTCCAGGTGGCTCTCCACCGCGTCTGCCCCGGCGACCCGCTCGGTGGGCCCAACGTCCAGGCGAACGCGGGCCAGGGGTGCGCCATGGGTGACCAGCTCAGCGTCGGTGGACGCCCGGTGGGAGCGACCGGACACGGCCACCCAGATGGACTCGAGGAGGTTCGTCTTGCCGGCCCCGTTGGGCCCGGCGATGAGGGTCAGGCCGGGATCGGGCTCGAGCTCCGCGTACGGGTAGCTCCGGAAGTGATCGAGCTCGAGGCGGACGAGACGCACATCAAGGTCAGGACGCGGTGCGGACCGGCATGATCACGTGGACGTAGTCGTCCTTCACCGCGGCGCCGTCCGTGCCCCGGATGACGCCGGGGGCCAAGGGCCCGGAGAGCTCGAGCACGACCCGCTCGGAGCCCAGGGCGCCGAGGACATCGGTCAGGTAGCGGGCGTTGAAGGCGATCGTGGTGGGCGTGCCCTCCACCTGGGCCTCGAGCGCGTCGGCGTTGTCACCGATGTCGGCCGCGTGCGCGCTGATGGTGACCCCGGCCGCCTCGCCGTCCTCCCCGCCCACCTCGACCTTCACGATGTTGGCCGAATCGCGGGCGAAGAAGCTTGCGCGGCGGGTGCCGGCCAGGAAGTCCTCGCGGTCGAGCGTGGCGCGGGCGGTCCATGCGTCCTTGCGCGGGACGATGGGTTCGTAGTTCGGGAACTGGCCCTCGATCAGTCGGCTGACGAGATCGATCCCTTCGACGTGGAACAGCGCCTGGCTCTTGTTGGGCGTGATCGTGATCTCGACCTCGGTCTCCGCGTCAGGCAGGATCCGGACCAGCTCCGCATAGCTGCGCCCGGGCACGACGACCGTGGTCTCGGCGGCGACGGGGCGGGCCAGCGTCAGCTCGCGGACCGCAATGCGGTAGTTGTCGGCCGCGGCGAGGGTCATCTTGTCGCCCTCGAGCTTGGTGAGGACGCCGGTCAGGATGGGCCGCGACTCGTCGCTTGCGGCGGCGAAGACCACCTCGCCCAGGGCTTCGCGCAGGACGCGGGCATTGACCGCGGTGATGGGCGCGTCACCGATCCCGCCCACGACCGGGAATTCGTCGGCCTCAATGCCCTTGATCGAGGCGCGGCTTCCTCGGCAACTGACCTTGAGGCTGCGGTCCTTGGCCGAGAGCTCCAGGTCGATCTTGTCATTGGGGAGCGAGCTGACCAGGTCGGTCAGGAGGCGGGCCGGCACCGTGATCTCGCCCGGGTCCTCCACCTTGCCCGGAACCCAGCACGTGATCCCGATCTCCAGGTTGGTGGCAGTGAGCTTGAGGCCTCCATCCTCGGTGCGCATCAGGACGTTGGCGAGGACCGGCAGGGTGGCCCGGGTGGCCACGGCGCGGCTGACCATGCCGAGGCCACGGGCCAGGTTTTCCTGCATCACGGAGATGTTCACGAGGGGCTCACTGGGCTGAACGAGCTGCTCACTACGGTACCTCTGAAGAATAGAGTCTTTGAATAGCCGTCTCTGGCCGTAGGGGTGTGGACGGTGTGGACATCCCTGCCCGATGAGCCCGCATGGGCCGTCAAACCACTGTGCTCTGGGTGGGGACCGGTGGTGGGCTCGCCGCACGTCAGCGCCATTGCGCTGGGGATGATCGTTCCGCGCGCCAGTCGCTGGCTCCGCTCCGCGCGCTCCGCTATCCCCCGCCGGCCACCAGCTCCGGGCTGGTTATGCACCGCTCACTCCGAGTAGATCATCTCCCGCACGGCGCTGATCTCGCGCCGCAGCTCGTCGTTCTCCTGCATCTCGCGGTTGATCTTGTCGCAGGCGTGGAGGACGGTGGAATGGTCGCGTCCACCCAGCTCGGCACCGATCCGCAGGAGCGAGATATCGGTCTCCTCGCGGATGAGGTACATCGCGATCTGGCGCGGGACGACGATGGCCTTCTCCCGCTTGCTGCTGCGCAGCTGGTCCAGGTTCACTCCGTAGTAGTCGGCCACCACCCGGACGATGCGCTGCGGGGTGATCGAGCGCTTGCGCGGGTTGTACATGACGTTGCTGAGGACCGCCGAGGCGAGCTCTATGTTGATCGGGGCCCCGCTCATGGAGGCGTAGGCCATGACCCGGTTCAGGGCCCCCTCCAGCTCGCGGACGTTGCTCACCACCTTGCGGGCGATGAAGTCGATGACCTCCGACGGGATGAGGTGGAGCTGGTCCTCCGCCTTGGAGCGGAGGATGGCAATCCGGGTCTCGAGATCCGGGGGCGTGAGGTCCGCGATGAGCCCCATCTCGAACCGCGACCGGAGCCGCTCCTCCAGGGTGGTGATGGCCTTGGGTGGGCGGTCCGAGGACAGCACGATCTGCTTGCCCACCTCGTGGATGGCGTTGAAGGTGTGGAAGAACTCCTCCTGGGTCCGCTCGCGCTCGGCGATGAACTGGATGTCGTCGATGAGCAGGACGTCGATCCGCCGATATCGGCTCCGGAAGTCCTCCATCTTCTGCTCGCGGATGGAGTTGATGAAATCGTTCGTGAACTTCTCGCTGGTGGCATACATGATCCGCTTGCGCGGGAACTTGGCGGCCACGGCATGACCGATGGCGTGCATGAGGTGCGTCTTGCCCAGGCCCACCCCGCCGTACAGGAAGAGCGGGTTGTAGGCGTGGCCCGGCCGCTCGGCCACCGAGAGGGCCGCAGCGTGAGCCAGGCGGTTGGCGCTGCCCACGATGAAGTTCGCGAACGTGTAGCGGCTGTTCAGGTTGACCGCGTTGCCGCTGGGCGCGCTGACCGGTACCGGGGTCAGTTCGTCGCTTGCCTGCTCCGGGGCGGGGCCGGGGGCGTCCGCGACCACGAACTCCACCCGGACCGATCGGCCCACCACCCGGGCCAGGGTCTGGCTGATCAGCGTCCGGTAGCGGCTGTCGAGCCAGTCACGGGTGAAGCCATTGGGGGCCGAGATGCGGAACAGGTGCTCGTCGATCTCCTCGAGGGAGGTGTCCTTCAGCCACGTTTCGAAGTTTGCGGCCGAAAGGCTGACCTGCAGCTCGCCAAGGACGGCGCGCCACACCTGCTTCGCATCCATTCGACAGACGCCTCCAGGCCGGCCTTGGGAGTACCACGGACCGGGCGAAATCCGAGATTCTGGTATGCCACCGGGGCGGGCACGGCCCGTAGTCGTGGGCGTCTGGTCCCGGGGGTCGGCGTAGTGTAGCGCCAGCCGGTGGGGTGGGCAATGATTGTTCACCGCTGATAGAATCGCGGCCGCGCACCGCAGTCCGTGATGGACCGATGAGGCTGGCGAGACGCCAGCCTCGCGGCGTGTTTGACGGCTGCGACGCCATGGTTCAACAGAGGGAAAGCCAAAGCGACGATGAAACGGACCTACCAGCCCAAGAAGCGCGCCCGAAAGCGGAATCATGGCTTTCGCGCTCGCATGGCTTCCAAGGGCGGTCGCCGCGTGCTTTCCCGCCGTCGGGCGAGGGGGCGCAGCCGGCTGAGCGCCTGAGCCCGACGCCCCACCCCGTGGCGGCCTATCCGACGCTTCGTCGCCGGGCCGACTTCGAGGCGGTGGTTCGCTCGGGAAGCCTCAACGCCACCCGGCTCCTGGTCCTGCGGGCCCGACAAACGGAAGAGCCGATCACCCGGATCGGCCTGGCCACTCCCGCCACATTGGGCGGGGCGGTGGAACGCAATCGGGTACGACGCCGCATGCGCGAGCTGGTCCGGAAGCGCTACGGCGAGATGGGAGCGGGCTGGGACCTGCTGGTGATCACGAAACCCGGGGCGCGCCACGCGTCCTTCGCAGAATTGGGTGACGCGCTGGACGACGTGCTGGCCCGTGCCGGTGTGCGTGGGCGCTGACGTGCGGTACCTGGGCATGGGCATGATCCGCGCCTACCAGGTGCTCACCGCCTGGATGCCGCCCACCTGCCGCTACACCCCGTCCTGCTCGGCCTACACCTACCAGGCCGTCGAGAAGTACGGCTTCTTCCGGGGATCGTGGATGGGGGCCAGGCGGATCGCCCGCTGCCATCCTTTCCACCCGGGCGGCTATGACCCGGTCCGCTAGGTAACCGTTGTGACGCCGATCCTCGCCGACGGATTCCTCGGCATCGAGGTGTTCAACCCGCCCTGGGACGTCATCTTCCTTCCCCTGTTCAACGCCCTGATCGGGCTGTACCACCTGCTGTTCAGCGACCTGGCCCTGGCCCTCATCGCCCTGACCCTGATCATCAGGACCCTGCTGGCCCCGCTGTTCGTCCGCCAGATCCGCTCCCAGAAGGAGATGCAGCGTCTCCAGCCGCTGCTCAAGGAGGTCCAGCGCAAGCACAAGGGCAACCCGACCAAGATCCGCGAAGAGCAGGCGGCTCTTTATCGCGAGCACGGGGTGAGCATGTTCGGGGGCTGCCTGCCGCTCCTCCTCCAGCTGCCCATCCTGTTCGCGCTGTACCAGACCCTCAGCCGAGCCTCGAGCGTCATCACCTACACGGCTCCGCAGGACCAGCAGTCGAGCTTCGACGCCTTCCTGGCCTCCAACCCGGCCATTCAGCTGGTGGGCGAAAACCAGTACCAGATCCCGATCGATGGGTCCTGCACCATCCCGCCCGACTTCCACCAGTTCCTGCCACTGAACTGCCAGCTGATCACGCCGTTCAAGCTGGACGCCCCGATCGACACGGTCATCGAGTGGCTCACCAACCCGTTCACCCACGTGTCCCTGAACCTGGCCACCGTGGACCACGCGTTCTCGATCGTCATCCCCGGCGTCGGGTTCATCCTCTCGTTCCTGGCCGTGATCGCGGCCCTGCTCCAGTTCATCCAGGTCCGGATGACGTCGCCGCGGGGCAACACGGACGACCCCACCGCTGCCACCACCCAGACCATGACCTTCCTGTTCCCGGTCATGACCATCGTGTGGGGCGGCATCTTCCCCAGCGGCCTGGTCCTGTACTGGGGCGTGTACACCGCCTACCTCATCGTTCAGCAGTACCTGATCATGGGATGGGGCAATTTCTTCCCGCTCTTCGGATGGCAGCCTCGCTGGGCTCCGAGCCCTGAGGCCGGCGATGCCGGCCTGACGGCAGTCACCAAGAGCGCCATTCCACCACCGACCAACGGGCGTGACACCGCCGCCCCGGCTCCCAATGCCGGGCAGCGTCGTCCAAGCCGTCGGAAGAAAGGCCGGGAGGGCCGACGACGATGACCTTCAAGGAATTTTCCGGAAAGAATGTCGAGGAGGCGATCCGCGCCGCCATGAAGGAGTTCGGCGCCGACCTGTCCGACCTCGACATCGAGATCCTGGCCCAGGGCAGCCGAGGCATCCTGGGCGTCGGTGGCGACGAGGCTCGCATCCTCGCGGCGCCCAAGTCCGCGGTTGCGGGAGCGGCCACCCTTCGGGTGGAGCCGGACACCGATGCCGATGAGCCGGACACCGAGCCGGCAGCGGCCCCGCCGGCTACGGCCGCACCGCCCGTCGATCCATCAGACACCGCCGAGGCCGCCCTGGCCGAGGCCGAGTCGGGGGCCGTCCCGGTGATGGCCGTCGAGGCGGCCGAGGCTCCACGGAGCTCACCGCGCGGCCGCGGACGGGGGAGGGACCGCGATGGCGGTCGCGACCGCACCGGATCCGGACGGAGCGGCGGCAGCCGTCGCCCACCCGCCGAGGGCCGGTCGTCGGAGGGTCGCAACGGCGACTCGCGCCCCGAGCCGCGCCCGTTCGTTCCGGCCAAGCCCATGGAAGAGCTCTCGGAGTCGGAGCGCGCCACCCTGGACGAGGCGAAATCGGTCCTCGAGGAGCTGCTGCGGCTCATGGAGCTGAAGGGCACCGTCGAGATCCAGATGGGGACCGAGGCCGCCAAGCTGAACGTGGTGGGCGAGGACCTGGGCGTCCTCATCGGCCGCCGTGGCGAGAAGCTCGCCAGCCTCCAGCACATCGTCAACCTGATCGTCGCCCGCAAGGACGAGGGGCAGCCCAACCGGATCATGGTCGACGTGGAGAACTACCGCGGCCGCCGTGAGGACCAGCTCCGCGATGTCGCCGACCGCGCCGCCAAGCGCGTGGCCCAGAGCGGCAAGATCATCCAGCTCGAGGCCATGCCGGCCATGGAGCGCCGGATCATCCACCTGGCCCTTTCCGAGCACACGGACGTGCGGACCCAGAGCGTGGGGGTGGAGCCCAACCGTCGCGTGGTGATCCTCCCGGCCAGCAAGGTCGAGTAGGGCCCTCGTCGTGGAGCGGGCCGGCGGCCCGGTCCGCGTCATCGGGCGGCTCATGCCTTCCGGGGCGTGGGTCGGGATCGAGCCGGTCGCGGGCGCCCACCGGCTCGTCTTCGGGACACCGGACGGGACGTGGCTGCCCGACCAAGGCGACGACCCCGCGGCAGCCCGGTCCGGTCTCGTTGCCGCGGCGATCCTGTACTTCCTCGCGTCCCTCCCTGACCCTCCCGGGGAGCTGGAAGCCACACAGGCGGACATGGCGGCCCTGCTCACCGACCTGCTGGCGCGCTCGATCGGACCGGACCGCTCACTCGCGGAGGAGGCCCTGGACGCGGTGGACGATGGGCTCCCGGCGGACGCGGTCGTCCTCCGACTCCAGCGCCTGCTCCCGGCGGACAGCCGGGATCCCGCCGACCTGCTGGAGGGCCGCTACAGGACCCTCAGCCAGAGTGGCAGATCGCGATGATCCTGCCCGCCGTCAGGCGGTGGGCGGCGCCGGGGGTGGGGGCGGCGAGGCGGCAGGCATCCCCTTGTCGGCCTGGTAGGCGCGCCAGCCGGCAAAGGCCATGACCAGGGAGGCAGCGAGGCCGATGAAGAACTGGATGGTGTCGATCGTGAAGATCGGCGGCTCGAGGATGTAGTTGATCCACTGCACGGTCACGATCAACCAGAACAGCGCGGCCGCAGCGCCCAGGACCAGCAGGAGCATGCCGCGGGCCATGGGGAGGTTGACGTTTGGCGCCACCCGGGCCTGGAACACGACGAACAGGACGCCCGCTGCCGCCAGCAGCGGAATGAACATGAGGGCACCCCATTCCCAGACGAGGCTGATGACGGAGCAGACGAGGGCAACGACGGCAGCGATGGCGGCCATGCGGTCATTGCCGCTCAGGGCAGAGAACATGGGCGTTTCTCCAACTCGGCGGATACGGCGG
>Ga0210138_1000318_pt1 | contig 10860 bp, 12 predicted proteins | sample Browns_ThreeSqC__FD_184850 | JGI IMG/M metagenome (GOLD analysis project Ga0210138, IMG submission 184850) | Wetland microbial communities from the San Francisco Bay, California, USA, that impact long-term carbon sequestration -... | ecosystem: Environmental > Aquatic > Marine > Wetlands ... | reverse complement strand
CTAGCCCCCCGGAGTCACCTCCGATCAAGCCTTCACTTCTTCCCGGCGGCGGCGCTCGGGGCCGGCTCCACCGAGATCCCCACGGCTTCGGTGTAGATCGCCTCGACCTGATCGCCCACCTTCACGACCTTGAATTGATCGGGGTTGCGCACATCGAGCGTGACGACGTTCCCCTTCGGACCCTTCAGGCTGATCGTTTTCGCCTTGCGATTGACCCCGACCACGTCGGCGAGGATTGTCACCTGATGCCCCATCGCCGCCGCGGGCCGCTCACCGGGCTGCGCACGCACCGCAGCCTCGCTCTCGCGACTCTGGCGAACGCCGGCCTTTGTCTTCTTCAGCTCCAGGGTGAGGGCTTGGACATAACGCGCCACGACCAGGTCACCTACCTTGATTTGGGCGAAGTTCCTCACCTCGTCGCCGGCGACGATGTCGACGACGTTGCCCTTCGGTCCCTTGAGGGTGACGACGCGCGATGCGGCGTCGATTGCGACGACCCGCGCCGACACTTTGACGGTGTGCACCGCGGCCGCCTTTCCGGGCTCGCTCACCACGGCAGCGGCGCTTTCGGGTGGCTGCTGGGCGAGCGCGGGCATCACAACACTGGAAAGAATCGCCGCAAGAAATATGGAAGGGCTACGCATTGCTTACTCCTTCTGGTGGGGTCGGATCGGAGGGGATTGCGGTCGGTCAAATCCGAGCCGCAAGTTGAATTCTAAGCGAATACGTGGACGGCGTGTGGCGATGGCGTCATCGCGACGTGATTCGAGCGGGCTGGTGTCGCTGCCACGGTTGACTCCAGCCGTGCGCGACCTTCCCTTGTCAGCGATCGGCCTCGACCAAAAGCCGGTTCACGAAACGCCAAACCTCGGGGGTCTCCAGGATTCCCATGTGCGTGGCATCGAATCCGTACAAACGCGCCGCGTCCTCCTGCGCAGGCGGATACAACTGGCTGGCGACGCTCACGGTGCGGTCGTCGGATTCACCGAACGAGCGTCCGTTGCGCTGGAACCCGAAAACCAGGTGGTGGAGGGTTTGGGCCGGCAGCGGGCGGTGTTGCGCCAATTTGTCCGGGTCGCGATAGAAGATATCGCGCAGATACGCGCTTCCGGGCGCCATGTCGTTCCACACCCGCACCACGTCGCCGTCGCGCACGCCGCGGCGCACCGCGCGCGGAGCCTCATCGCCGCCCACCTGGACGAAGCGGCTGCGGCCGAGGTGCGGCGTTTGAGCGAGACGCTCGGGCCGTTGGAGGAGCGCATCAGCTACGAATTCCGTGACCTCGGCCTGCTCGTGGTCGACGATACGTCGCAGCGGGTCGTCGGCATCCTCATCTACGACGCCGTGGCGCCGAAGGGCCGCCCGGAGCTGGGATACGTGACCGGCGGCGAGCGCTCGGTCCCCCTGTTCGGGGTGCGCGTCTCGTGGATCGACGTCAGCAACCCGCGCTGCCCGCTGCTGGGGGACACCGCCCAGGCGGGCCGCTCCTGAGCGGCCCCGCCGGCGGGCTGCTCGCGTTCCCGTCGGCGGCCTGGGTGGCGGCCTGCGCGACCGCCGTGAATGCGAGCGCCGAGTACCGCGCCGCCGGCGCCGACTGGGTGCACGGCGCGGTGACGCTGCTGATCCGGGCGTTGCCGGACCGCGTGGAGCCTGAGCCCCTGGCCATCTGGCTCGATCTCGACCGCGGCGCATGCCGCGACGCGCGGCTGGCCCTCGCCGCGGCCGCGCCCCCCGCCGCCTTCGTCCTCGCCGCCGAATACGCGGAATGGAAGCGCATCCTGCGCCGCGAGATGACCCCCGCGGCGGGCCTCCTCACCGGCCGGCTCGCCGTGACCGGCTCGCTCGCGGTCCTGCTGCGGCACGCCCGCTCGGCGAACGCCCTGGTCGGCGCGATCGCCGGCGTACCGACCCGGTTCCCCGACGACTAGGCCGGGTCACATCAGCCGCAGGATCTTGTCCGGGGTGACGACGTCCGGGAAGAACACCCGGTCGCTGAGGCGGTTGAGCGCCTGACGCAGCGCGGGGAAGCGGTCCGCCACCGACCGGTAGAGGGCGGCGGTGCCGAACCGGTCGGCGAGGGGATGGCGGGCCGCCAGGTCGTAGCCCTGCCGTCCCAGCTCGTCGTAGTATGGAAGGTCGGGGCCGCCCGCGCGGGCACGGCGCGCCGCGATGCGGTCGGGGAAGAGCCCGGCGAGCCAGAGACTGTAGTTGCCGAGATGCACGCGCAGCAGGAAGCCGCGCTCGCCCTCGTCCGTCGCCAGGTCGGCGACGAGGTCGACGAGATAGTGGTAGCTCTGGTCATCGTGGCGCCCGATGCGCGCGTGCCGGTCGTGATCGGCGAACTCGAGCACCAGCGCCGCGAGATAGTCCGCCAGCTCCGGGTCGTCGAGACCACCGGTCCGCAGGGTGTGGCGCACGGCGACGTACACGAACAGGGGCGCGGACGGCTCCGCGAGCGAGCGCAGCTCCCGCAGCGCGGCGACGAGGTCCGGTTCGTCAAGGACAGCGTCGGGTCCATCGGCCGCGAGGCGCTCCTCGTAGCGGGCGCGATGCTCCGGATGACGGTGGCCGAGCGCGCGCACGGCCAGCTCGAGGTCGGCCGCGCGCAGACGAGAGCGAACGTTGGCGAGGATCATGGCTTCCACACCCTCCGCTGATCGCGATACCCCCCTCGACCCGGCCGGGATCCTGGCCCGGCTCGGCGCACTGTCCCGCGAGTTCGCGGGCAGTTTCCGCGTCGCGCCGCTGGTCGAGTTGACGGTGCGGGCGCTTTCCGACCTGCTCGCTCCCGACCGCGTCACGGTGCTGTTGTTCGATGCGACGAGCCGGCAGCTCGGCGTGGTGTACGACCGCGCGCCGACGCCGACCGCCGTGGACGACCCCCTCCTGCAGCTCGCCTTCCGGGAGGGCCCCCTGGTGCTTCCAAGCAACGTGCGTGCCGCGGCCCGCCAGCGGGGCGTCGACGCCGTCGATCCTCCGGGGTCCTGGATCGGGGTCCCCCTGCTGGCCGCCGGCCGGGCCATCGGGGCCGTGTCGCTGGGACGCGACCGCCCGGACGCCTACGGCGACAACGAGCTGCTCTACGCCACCGCCGTGACGGCCCAGGTCGCGGTCGCCCTCGAGAACGCCCATCTGCTCGAGCTGCTCTCGATCGGCAAGTACGAGTGGGAGATCACGGTCGACAGCATCCCCCAGGCGATCTGCATCGTGGACGCGCACGGCACGGTGCGGCGCGGCAACCGCGTGTTCGCCTCGCTCATCGACTCCCCGGTCACCGCGCTGCCGGGGCGGCCGTGGACCGCCCTCGTGCCGGCGGCCTGGGCGCAACCCCTGTCCGGCATCCTCGCCGCGCCCGGCGGGCCGCCGGTCGAGCTGCGCATCGGCGACCGTACGTTCCAGGCCTCCGCCTTCCCGATGGCGATGTTCGGGGGCGCGTTCGTGCTACTGGACGAGGTCACCGACAAGCGCCGTCTGCAGGAACAGCTGATCCAGTCCGAGAAGATGTCGGCCATCGGGCAGCTGATCGCCGGTGTGGCGCACGATCTGAACAACCCGCTCGCGTCGGTCGTGGGGTTCGCCGACTTCCTCTCCGAGTCGGTCGAGGTGCCGCCGGGGCTGGCCGAACCGCTCCGCGTCATCCGCCAGGAGGCCGAGCGGGCGGCCAACATCGTACGCAATCTGCTCTCGTTCGCCCGGCGCCAGGAAGCCCAGCGGCAGCGGCAGGCGGTGGGCCCGCTGCTCGAGTCCACCATCGCCCTGCTGCGCAACGAGTTCCTCGCGCACGACGTCGAGGTGACGCTGACGGTCGATCCGGACGCGCCCGAGCTGGAGCTCAACGCCAACCAGATGCGACAGGTGTTCCTCAACCTGTTGAGCAACGCGGTGCACGCCATCGCGAGCACCGGCCGGCCGGGCTCCATCCGTGTGCAGGTCCGGCCCTGGCTCGAGGGCCTCGCGGTGCGCGTGACCGACGACGGACCGGGGATGCCGGACCCGGTGGCGCAGCGCGTGTTCGAGCCCTTCTATACCACCAAGGCTGAAGGCCAGGGCACGGGGCTCGGTCTGTCCATCAGCCAGGGGATCGTGAAGGAGCACGGCGGTCGCATCACCCTCGAGACGGCGCCGGGCCGTGGGGCGACGTTCACCGTCGAGCTGCCGGGCACCGCGGGCGCCGCACCGGTGGTCGCCGCACCGGCGGTGACGAACTTCGGCAGCGGGGCGCGCCGCGTCCTCGTCGTGGACGACGAGGAGCCGATCCTGCATTACATGCGCGCGACGCTGACGGCGTGGGGCCACACGGTCGAGGTGGCGCGCGACGGTCGCGAAGCCTATCGCCGCGCCACGACCGAGCCGTTCGACCTGATCATCTGCGACCTGCGCATGCCGCAGCTGGGCGGCCGCGAGCTCTACGATACGCTCGCCCGCGAGCACCCCGACCTCGCCGCCCGCGTCATCTTCGCGACCGGCGATACGGTCCGCGGTGATACGCTGCAGTTCCTCGAGGGCCTCGGTCGCCCCTTCCTGCACAAGCCGTTCGCGCTCGCGGAGCTCCGCCGCGTGCTGGGCGACGAGCCCCGGACGCCGTGAACACGGTCCGCGTCGTCCAGATCGACGCGGGCCGGGAGTGGCGCGGCGGTCAGAACCAGGTCCGGCTGCTGACCCGGGGGCTGGCGGGCCTGCCGGGCATCGCCGTGCGCCTCGTCACCAGCGCCACCGGCCCCCTCGCGGCCCGCGCCCGCGCCGAAGGGCTCCCCCTGACCCCCGTGCCGTGGACGATCGGCCTCGACCCGCGTGCCCTCTGGGGGCTCGCGCGCGAGGTGCGGCGTTGGCGGCCGCAGGTGCTCCACGCGCACGACAGCCACGCCCTGGCCCTCGCACTCGTCGCGCGCCGCGTCGCCCGCGCCCCGCGCCCGAAGGTGCTCGCGTACCGGCTGGTCGACTTCCCGGTCCGCCCCGGATCGAACTGGTTCCGTGCCGACCACGTGGCCGCCGTCTCCGACGCGGTGCGGGCCGTGCTCCTGGCCGTGGGCCTGCCGCCCTCCCGGATCACGACGGTGCCGCCCGGGGTAGACGCGGAAGAGCTCCGCCGGGCGGCGGAACCACGGTTCGGCCTCCGCGAGCGGCTGGGGCTCGCCCCCGGGACGCCGGTCGCCACGAACGTGGGCGCGCTGGTGGGGCAGAAGGACCAGCTCACGCTGATCCGCGCCGCGCACCGGGCGCGGGCCACCCGGCCCGACCTGCACTGGGCGATCGCCGGGGAAGGCGAGCGACGCGGTCCGCTGGAAGCGGAGCGGGACCGCCTCGGCCTGGCGGACCGGGTGCACCTCCTGGGACACGTGGAGCGCGTGCCGGCCCTGATCGGAGAGAGCGACGTGGTGGTCCTGTCATCCGTGGGAGAGGGACTCCCCAACGTGGTCCTGGAAGCCCTGGCCCTCGGGACCCCCGTCATCGCGACGCGCGTCGGCGGGATCCCCGAGGTGCTGCCGCCGGCGTGCCTCGTGCCGCCGCGCGATCCGGATGCTCTCGCCCGGGCGGTGACGGACGCCCTCGCGGCGCCGCCCTCCGTCGCCCTCCCCGAGCGCTGCACGGCCGCGGCCCTGGCCCGGAGCTTTGTCGCCCTGTACGGGGCACTCGCCCCGGAACCGCAGTAGATTGCGGCGCGATGATCTACGTCTGCATCCCCGTCCACAACGAGGCCCCCACGGCCGGCCTGGTCCTGTGGAAGGTGCGTCAGGTGTTCACCACGTTCCCGCGCGAGTATCAGATCCTCGTGTGTGACGACGGGTCGACCGACGACACCGCGGAAGTCCTCGGCCGTTACGCCCGCGTCCTGCCGATGACGGTAGTCACGCACCGCGAGCGACAGGGCTATGCGCGCAGTCTCGAGGAGCTGCTCCGCATGGCGCTGCAGCGGACCGACCGCCCCAAGCGCGATTGCGCGGTGACCCTGCACGGCGACTTCCAGCATCCGCCGGACACGATGGAAGAGATGGCGAAGCGCCTCGAATCGGGCGCCGATCTGGTGGTGGCGGAGGTCACGCGCGAGGCCGGGGAGGCGCCGCGTGCCCTGCGCTGGGCCCGACGCTGGGCGCCGCGCCTCCTCCGAGTGGCCGGCGTGCGCGACACCATGTCGGGGTTCCTGGCCCTGCGGCTGGTCGCGCTGCGGCAGGCGATCCGCCAGGCGGGCGACGGGACCCTGCTCGCGACCGACGGCTGGTGCGCGAACGCGGAGCTCCTCGCGCGCCTCGCGCCCCATGCCCGGCGCCTCGAATCGGTGTCCACGACCGCGCGCTACGACCTGCGCCAGCGGCCGTCCCGCGTGCGGCCCCTGGCCGCGCTGCGGGAGGCGTGGCGCGCACGCTCGGTGATCCGCGCCGCCCGGTCGGTCGCCGCCGGTCTCGTGCTCGCCGCAGCCGTGGTGCTCCCGCTCGGCGCGCAGGCCGACTCCGCCGCCGCCGACTCTGCGCCGGCCCGCGTGGTGGCGGTGCCGTTCCCCGTCGGCGAGCGGTTCACCTACCAGGCGCGCTTCGGACCGTTCAGCGTGGGCGAGTCCACGATCGAGGTCGCCGGCCTGGACACCGTGCGGGGGGAAGAGACCGTCCGCTTCCGGTTCCACATCAAGGGCGGCGCCCTGTGGTACCAGCTGACCCAGCTGCAGGAGTCATGGGTCGGCCTGTACGACTTCCGGTCCCGGCGTTATCGCGCCGACACGGAAGAGCGCGGCAAGCAGCGGGTGCGCGCCTACGAGATCTTCCCCGATTCGGGCTACTACCGGGAGGAGGGCCGGGACACGACCTTCGCCACGGTCGCGGACCCGCTCGACGATGCGGCCTTTCTCTACTGGATCCGCACCCTGGAGCTCGAGGTCGGGAAGCGGTACGAGTATGCCCGGTACTTCCGGCCCGACCGCAACCCGGTGATCCTCACCGTGCTCAAGCGGGAGGAGATCAGCGTCGCGGGACGGAAGTGGCAGGCGCTCGTCGTGCGGCCGGTCATCCCCCACGGGCGGGGCATCTTCGCCGAGAAGGCGGATGCCCGCATCTGGATCTCCGAGGAACAGCCCCACGTCGTGCTCGCCATCGTGTCCACCTTCTCGTTCGGCACCGTCACGCTGAAGCTCAAGCGGTATCACATCCCGGAGCCCTCGTGACGGACTACCGCGAGGCGGACCTTTCGCGGGTGCGCACGGTCCCCATCGCGCAGCGGGCCAACAAGGTCGATCCCTCGCTTCTCGCCCGCCTGCCCGGGGCGGACCGGCGCTTCGCCGCGTTCTGGGACGCGTTGCCCGACGTCCTCGCGGCGCGGGACCTGCGGTTCGTGGCGGATCGGATCGTCGCCGCCGCGGGGCGCCGCGCCGTCGTCGCGATGCTCGGCGGGCACGTGATCAAGGTGGGCGTCGGGCCGCTGCTGCGGGAGCTGATGCGCCGCGGGGTCATCACCCACGTCGCGATGAACGGCAGCGCGGCGATCCACGACTTCGAGTTGGCGGCGTTCGGCGGCACGAGCGAGGATGTGGCCGCCGGCCTGGGCGACGGCACCTTCGGGATGGCCGAGGAGACCGGCCGCGAGATGAATGCCGCCCTGGCCGCCGGCGCGCGCGCGGACGCCGGCGCGGGCGAGGCCCTGGCGCGCGCGCTGTCGGCCCGCCCCGCCCTCCCCGGCGGCGACGCCTCGATCCTCGTCGCCTCCCAGCTCCACGGCGTGCCGGTGACGGTCCACGCCGCCATCGGGGCGGAGATCATCCACCAGCACCCCACCGCCGACGGCGCGGTGCTGGGCGAGACGTCGCACCGCGACTTCCGGCGCCTCGCGGGCGCCCTGCCCGCGCTGCACGACGGCGGCGTGGTCCTCAATCTCGGGAGCGCCGTGATGATGCCCGAGGTGTTCCTCAAGGCCCTGACCATCGCGCGCAACCTCGAGGGCGGCCGCCCGGTGGGGTTCACCGCCGTCGATTGCGACATGCAGCGCCACTACCGGCCGCGCGTCAACGTCGTCGAGCGCCCCACCCAGGCGGGAGGTCGGGGCGTGCAGCTCACGGGCCACCACGAGATCCTGCTCCCCCTGCTCTGCTGGGCGGTGCTCGACCGTCTCAATGCCGCCTGAGGGACCGCGCCGCGTGACGGCGCTGCTGGCGCTCGCGCTCTCCGCCTGCGTTTCCCAGCGCTCGTCCACCATCGTCCCGGCGCTGAGCGGACCCGGCACGTCGGCCGCGGTGGAGGATGTCGTCCGGGCGGCGCTGCGCGCCGACGCCGCGGGCGACCCTTCGGCCGACACGCTCTACACCCCGGGGGCCCTCGTCGTCGCCAACGCCCGCGTGCGGGTCCGCACCCCGCGCCTCGCTGGCGTCGGGTATGGCGGCCGCATCACGGTCGCGTCGGCATCGGCGACGATGGAAGGGCGCTTCGCGTGGGTGCTGCTGGACTACCGGTGGGTCAACGTGCAGGCGAACAACACGGCGACAGGCAGGGCGACCGTGGTGTGCCAACTGGTGGAGGGGCGGTGGAGGATCGTGCACATGCACTCCAGCCAGCCCCTCCCCTGGGAATCGTGATCGTCAGGACGCGGCGGGCCGCCCCTTGATCATGTCGCGCACCTTGTTGGCCGTGCTCGGACTGAGCACTCGCAGCACCAGGTACACGACGAAGCCGATCGCCGCGAGCCAGAGCAGCGTGACCGCCAGGCCCATGAACCCCGAGAGCAGGCCGAAGAAGATCTTGAGCGCGAGCCACGCCACCACGGCGAGGATCGCGAACCCGAGGATACTCCGAAACATAGACGTCTCCGAGGTGACAGACGTAGTATCGTCCCTACGGGGGAACGGTATATGAGGTTTCCACAGGGCGCCAGCGCTTGAGCGGGACCGACGTCGTGATCGCGGGCGGCGGCATCATCGGGGCCGCGTGCGCGCGATCGGCCGCCCGCCGCGGGCTCCGGGTGGTGGTCTGCGACCCGGGTCCCCTCCCCGGAGCGGCGTCACCCGCCTCGGCGGGCATGCTCGCCGCCCAGATCGAACCGGACGACGATGCGATGCTCGCACTCGCCGTGCGCGCCCGCGACCTCTACGGCCCGCTGGCGGCGGACCTGCGCGAAGCGACGGGCATCGACATCGGCCTGTGGCGCGCCGGCATCCTCTCCGTCGCCTTCGACGAGGCCCGGGCGGACGCGCTGCAGGCCGAGGTGGCGCGCCAGCGCCAGGCCGGCCTGCGGTGCGACTGGCTGACGGCCGGCGAGATCCGCCAGGGCTGGCCCGGCGTGGCTCCCGAGTGCCTCGGCGGCCTGTTCGCTCCCGAGGACGGCGCCCTCGACCCCGCTGCCCTGCATCGCGCGCTCATGGCAGACGCCGTCGGGCACGGTGCCGAGCGGCGCCCGGTGCGCGTCACGGCCGTGCGCAAGGACGGTGCGCGGGTCACCGGCGTCGCGACCACGGCCGGCGACGTGGCGGCGGCGCACGTCGTGCTCGCGGCCGGCGCCTGGGCGCCCCAGATCGCCGGGCTCCCCGTCGACCTGGCGGTGGACCCGGTGCGCGGCCAGTTGGCGAGCCTGCCCTGGCCCGGCGGCGCGCCGCGCGCGGTGGTGTTCGACCGCCATTCGTACGCGCTCGCCCGCGGCGACGAGGCGATCGTGGGCTCGACGATGGAGCACGTCGGCTTCGACCCCTCTGTGACCGAGGAGGGCCTCGCCCGCCTGCGCGTCGCGATCGGCCGGCTGCTGCCGTGGCTCGCCGACCGCCCGTTCACGCGGTCCTGGGCGGGCCTGCGCCCCATCGCGCCCGACGGCAGGCCTTCGGTGGGACCGGACGCCGGTCTCCAGGGCCTGTGGTACGCCACCGGACACGGACGATCGGGGATCCTCCTGGCCGCGCTCACCGGCGAGATCATCGGCGCCCTGCTCCAGTCGGAGCCGACGGAGATCGACTGGACGGCGATGCGGCCCCGGACCTGAGCACGGAACGGCCCGGGGGCGCGGATGTTCACGACCTGCGCGTTCTGCAGCGGCCGCCTCGATGGTGACGGCGGCCCGTCCGGGCTGGGCGTCGGGCGGCGACTCGCCTTCGACGAGTGGAAAGCCCGGCTGTGGGTCGTGTGCCCCAAATGCAGCCGCTGGAACCTCACCCCCTTCGACGACCGGCTCGAGCGCATCGAGACCCTGGCCCGCCTCGCGGCCGAGGGCCGGCTGCTCGCGAGCACGGAACAGGTCGCGCTGATCCGCTGGCAGACCTACGACCTGGTGCGGGTGGGCCGGCCGCCGCGCGTGGAGCTGGCGGCGTGGCGCTATGGCGAGCGGCTGAAGCAGCGGAACCGCGAAAAGGCGCGCATCGTGATCCCCGTGGCCGCCGTGACCCTAGGCCTCACGCTCGCTCTGAACGCGGCGGTCGGTGGCTCGTTCGGCTTCCTGTTCGCCAATTCCGCGAGCCTCGGCGAGGCGGTCTATATGGGCATCGTGGGCCACCGGCGCGTCGCGCTCGCCGAGCCGCCCGTGTGCGCCGTGTGCGCCGCCGTCATGCCGCTGCGCGCCCGACACATCCGGCGGGCGCGCGTCATCGCCGACCGCGAGGCCGACCTCGCGCTGCTGCTCGCCTGCCCGCGCTGCGACCGGGAGGGCGCCCGCCTCACCGGCGCCGACGCCGCGCGGGCGTTGCGTCAGGGGCTCACGTACCTCAACGCCCGGCGCAGCGGACGGCGTCGCGCCGCCCAGGCGGCCCGCGAGGTGGACGTCGCGGGCGGGCCGGACGAGCTGGTGCGCACGGTCGCGCGCCAGGACGTTCTCATCCACCGCATCCCCCGCGAACGCCGCCTCGCCCTCGAGATGGCGGTCGACGAGCAGATCGAGGTACGCGAGCTGGAGCGGCAGTGGCGCGAA
>Ga0210138_1000317_pt1 | contig 10881 bp, 8 predicted proteins | sample Browns_ThreeSqC__FD_184850 | JGI IMG/M metagenome (GOLD analysis project Ga0210138, IMG submission 184850) | Wetland microbial communities from the San Francisco Bay, California, USA, that impact long-term carbon sequestration -... | ecosystem: Environmental > Aquatic > Marine > Wetlands ... | reverse complement strand
GCAGACCTACGGCGCCGCGGTGGTCGTCGACGACTCGCACGGGGTCGGCGTGCTCGGAGACACCGGCCGCGGGGTCGTCGAGCACTTCGGCGTGACCGGGCACGTCGACGTCCTGACGGGCACGCTCGGCAAGGCGCTCGGCGGCGCGGCCGGCGGCTACGTCGCCTCGAGCGAGGCGGTGTGCGAGGTGCTCGCGCAGCGCTCGCGCCTGTCGAGCTGCATCGTCGTCTGCGTCGACTGGGATGCCGCGCGCGCCGGGCTTCTGCGCACGCTCGCAGCCTCGGGCATGGAAGTTCGCACGCTGCTCGTCTGTGCGAAGGGCGAGATCCCGTCCGATCTGCCCCGAGGCGTGCTCGCACTGCACCCCGGCAGGATCGAGGAAGGGCTGGCGCGCCTGCGATGACGCTGCCCCCGCTCCTGCTCGGCGCCACGCTCGCCTTCTGGGGACTCGAGGTCGGTCAGCCTGCGCTCGGCATCGCGCTCGGCGTGGCGCTCGAGGCCGCCGCGCGCTCGCCCTGGCGCATCGACCTGCAACCGGCCTCCTACGAAAGGCTCGCTGACCTGTGCACGGTCTTCTTCGTAGGCTTCATCGTGGTGAGTGCAGCGTCGAGCGATTCGCCCGGCGTGTCGCGCAGCATCCTGGCCGGGCTGAAGTACCTGCCCGCCTTCGTCGCGCCGATTGCCGCCGCGCAGCTCATCTCGAGCGTGCGGCGGCTGCGCCTGTCGGCGCTGCTGCGGGCGATGCGCCAGCGCAAGCGCCGCAATCCCGAGGTGAACGATCCGCTGATCGATTTCACCGGACCCTATCTCGCGCTCATCGTGCTCTCAGCAGGGCTCGCTAACGACCGGGGGCCGCTGTACTACGCGGGAATCGTCGTTCTCGCGGCCTGGGCGCTCCTTGCGGTGCGCCCGCGCCATGCGCCGATCGCGCTTTGGGCGAGCCTGGTCGCGTTCGGCGCCGGCGCGGGATACGCGGGACACGTCGGGCTGACGCAGCTGCAGGCACAGGTCGAGAGCTGGATCTCGGACTGGTACCTGAGCGGGATGGACGCCGATCCCTACCGTTCGCGCACCGACATCGGCTCGATCGGCCGCCTCAAGCTGCACGACAGCATCGTCCTGCGCGTCACCGCGAAGCACGCGGACGCTGCCCGCCTCAGGCTCCTGCACCGCGCGAGCTTCAACGACTACCACGGCACGAGCTGGCTCGCGCGCGATGCGCCGCTCGCACCGCTCACGCCCGGTGCGGGAGGCGCGAGCTGGCGCCTCGCGCAGGGCCGCCCGAGCGCGTCGGCGCGGATTGCGATCCGTCTCGAGGACGGCAAGGCGGTACTCGCGCTGCCCGCCGGCACGCTGGAGGTGCTGCAGCTTCCCGCCGAGTCGCTGCAGACGAACGCGCTCGGCACGGTCCGGGCCGAGATCGGAGGCGACTGGGCACAGTACGTGGTCGAGGCGGGCGACGCGATCGGCGACACCGCAGCGCCGAGGCGCGACGACCTGGCGATTCCGGAGTCCGAGCGCGCGGCGATCGAGCGCCTCGCGGCGCGGCTGGGTCTGTCGGATCTCGCGCCTGCGGAGGCGGTGCACCGCGTGCGCGCGCATTTCGCGGCCTACCGCTACGCGACCTTTCGCGAAGCTGCGCCGCCGCAAGGATCGACTGCGCTGCGGGACTTCCTCGAGCGCTCGAAGAGCGGGCACTGCGAATACTTCGCCACCGCGACCGCGCTGCTGTTGCGCGCGGCGGGCGTGCCGACGCGCTACGCCACGGGATTCGCGATGCTCGAGTACAGCGATCTCGAGGAAGCCTACGTGGTGCGTGCGCGTCACGCGCATGCCTGGACGCGCGCCTGGGTGGACGGACAGTGGGTCGAGATCGATACCACGCCGCCCGACTGGTTCGGCGTCGAAGAGCGACAGGCGCCGCTCTGGCAGGGGCTCTCGGACGTGCTGCGCTGGGCGGGGTTCCGCTGGTCGCAGCGCGCGCCGTTCGAGGCCGGCCCGGGCGCCTATGCTCTGCTCGCGCTCCTCGTCGCGATCCTCGTCTGGCGCCTGCTGCGGGGTCGGCGCACCGCGCGCGCAGCCGCGGGCGCCACCGCGGGGCGGGCATGGCCGGGCGCCAACTCGGCGTTCTACTCGCTCGAGCGTAGTCTCGCCGCGCGCTATGGCGCGCGCTCACCAGGCGAGGCCCTCGGGCCATGGATCGCGCGCATCGGCATGGGGCTCGATCCGCCCGCGCGCGCGGAGCTGCTCGAAGCGCTCGAGCTGCACCAGAAGAGCCGCTTCGATCCCGCCGGAATCGATGCAGCGGGATTGCGCCGCCTCGGCGCATTGACCGCCCGACTCGAGCGCGCACTGCGCGCTGCCTGAGGGCGGCGGCAGCGAGCCGCTAGAATGTGAGCCGGTCGCAGCGCGCGAAAGGCAAGAGCGGAAGATGGGGACGATCGTCGCACTCGGCGGACAGGTCGGCGGCGCGAAGCTCGCCGACGGCCTGTACCGCCTGCGCAAGCGGAAGCTTACGGTGATCGTCAACACCGGCGACGACTTCGAGCACATGGGGCTCGCTTTCTCGCCCGATCTCGACACCATGCTCTACATGCTTGCCGGTCTCGAGAATCCGAACGCGGCCTGGGAGCCTCGGGGCGAAACGCACAGGCTGCTCGAGATGCTGCGCATGGTCGGAGGCCCTGACCGCATCCGCCTGGGCGACCAATCGCTCGCGATGCCGATCCTGCGCAGCGAAGGACTCGCTGCCGAGCGCACGCTGTCGGAGATCACGCGCGGCTTCTGCAGGCACCTCGGCATCAAGGCGAACGTGGTGCCGATGAGCGACGACCGCGTGCGCACGCAGCTGCTCACCCACGAAGGCGCGGTCTCGTTCCAGGACTATTTTCTGCAGCTTGCTTGCGAGCCGGTGGTGACCGGCTTTCAGTACGCGAATGCCGCGGAGGCAACCATTCCCGATGCGATCGTCGATGCGCTGCGCGCGCCCGATCTCGAGGCTGTCGTCATCTGCCCCTGCAACCCCTACCACGTCGTGCGTCCGATTCTCGAGATCGGCGGCATGCGCGAGCTGCTGCGCAAGCAGGGTGCGCCGGTGATCGCCGTTTCCCCGATCGTGGGCGGCGGTGCCCTGCAAGGCTCGGCGGCAAAGATGATGCTGGAGCTCGGCCGCGAGCCGCAGGCGCGCAGCGTGGCGATGGAGTTCTACAAGCTGATCGACGGCTTCATCATCGACCAGGTCGACGCCGACCAGGCCGAGGGACTGCGCGCGAGCGGCATCGAGGTGCTGGTGGCGCCGACCGTCATGCGCACGCCGAACGACCGCATCGACCTCGCGGTGCAGGTGATCAAGTTCGCCAGGCAAATTGCCGAAATCAAGGCCGAGGCGTAGGGGTCAGCTCGGGGTCAGACGCCCAGATAAATTCGGGGTCAGACCCCATCGATCTACGACAGGCCTTCGATCATTAAAAAGGGGTCTGACCCCGAATTTATCTGGGCGTCTGACCCCGAGATACCGTCGGCAGACCCGCGCCGCGCCAGCCTTCGATACCGCCTTTCAGATTCACCGCATTCTTGTAGCCGGCCTGGTTGAGCGCGGCAGTGGAATCCGGGCCGAGCCGGCTGCCGTCGCCGCAATAGACGACGACCGGCCGCGTGAGGTCGGCTTCGACCTGTCCGATGCGAGCCAGCAGGACTTCCTGGGGAATGAGCAGCGCGTTCGGCAGGTGCGCTCGCGCAGATATCGCATGGTCGCGCACATCGACGACAAGCGCGCCCGCATCGATCATCTTTTTCGCTTCCGGCGTGGTGACTTCGCGGATATCCGTGCGCGTCGCGGCCGACGGTGCGTCGGTCGGAACCGGTTTCCCGCTCAAGGCGATCGCCGCCACGACAACGCAAAATAGCAACCAACCAAAGACCCGATCTCCGCGCGATTGCACCGGAGCGCTGTTGCTCATGGCCGTTCTGTCCCGAAACAAAGACGCGACAGATGCTGCGCTCCGGGAGAACCCCGGCGGCAGGTAAGAAATCACGGCCCTGACCGATTTTGTAGAGACCCGGTTCGAGTCCCTCAACCCGGTCGATGAGGACGACTGCGAAACGCGGGGCTACCCCCGCGCCGCGAGCGCCGCGCGCACGATGGCCCTCAGGTCGACCGCAAAGAAGCTGCGCAGCGCGGCGCGCGTGTCGCTGCGGCCGTAGCCGTCGGTACCCAGGGCGATGAACGGCCGCCCCGCCGGTACGTAGGGCCGCGCCAGATCGGCGAGCGCGCTCACGTAGTCGCTCGCCGCGATGATCGGTCCCCGCGTGCCCTCGAGACACCGAGCGATCCACGGCGTCTGCGCCGCCGGCTCGCCGCGCACCTCGCGCACCGCTTCGCTCGCGCCGCATGCGAGCATCCCGTCCCAGCGCAGCTCCGACCAGCTCGTCACGCTCCACACGTTCGCCGCCACGCCGTGCGCGCGCTCGAGCTCCTCGGCCGCGGCGAGGCACTCGCGCAGGATCGCGCCCGAGCCCAGCAGCTGCACCTCGGCGTTGTTCCCCTCACGCAGCAGGTACATCCCCTTGAGGATTCCCTCGCGCGCGCCTTCGGGCATCGGCGGATGAACGTAGTTCTCGTTCATCACGGTGACGTAGTAGAAGACGTCTTCCTGCGCATCGAGCATGCGCCGCGCGCCGTCCTCGACGATCGCCGCCAGCTCGTAGCCGTAGCAGGGATCCCAGGCGCGGCAGTTCGGAACGGTCGAGGCGACGAGATGCGACGAGCCGTCCTGGTGCTGCAGCCCTTCTCCCGAGAGCGTGGTGCGACCCGCGGTGCCGCCCACCAGAAAGCCGCGCGCGCGCGAATCGCCGGCGGCCCAGATCAGGTCGGCGACGCGCTGGAAGCCGAATACCGAGTAGTAGATGTAAAAGGGAAGCATCGGGGTGCCGTGCGCCGAGTACGAAGTCGCCGCCGCGAGCCAGGACGACAGTGCGCCGGCCTCGGTGATGCCCTCCTCCAGGATCTGCCCGTCCTTTGCCTCCTTGTAGTAGAGCAGCTCCTCGTGGTCTTCCGGCTCGTAGAGCTGGCCGACCGCGGAGTAGATGCCGAACTGCCGGAACAGTGTCTGCATGCCGAAGGTGCGCGCCTCGTCGGCGACGATCGGCACGATGCGCGCGCCGAGCGTCTTGTCCTTGAGCAGCTGCGCGAGCAGCTGGACGAACATCATGGTCGAGGACTGCTCGCGCTGATGCGAGCCTTCGCCAAAGCGCCCGAACAATTCCTTGCCGGGAACCTCCAAGCGCGGCGCCGAGGCGTCGCGCGCGGGCAGGTAGCCGCCGAGCCGCTTGCGCTGCGCATGCAGGTAGCGCATCTCCGGGCTGTCGGCGCTCGGGACGAAGAAGCGCAGCTGCGTGACGTCCTCGTCCGACAGCGGCAGCGCGAAGCGCTCGCGAAATTCCTTCAGCGCCTCGTCGTCTAGCTTTTTCTGCTGATGGGTGCCCATCTTGCCCTGGCCCCAGTGCCCCATGCCGTAGCCCTTCTTGGTCTTGGCCAGGATCACCGTAGGCCGCCCGCGATGCTTGAGCGCCGCGTCGTAGGCGGCGTAGATCTTCACCGGGTCGTGCCCTCCGCGGTGCAGGTGGTCGATGTCGGCGTCCGACAGGTGCGCAACGATGGCCTGCAGCTCGGGGTACTTGTTGAAGAATTGCTCGCGGTTGAAGCGTCCATCGGTCGCGGCGTAAGTCTGGAACTCGCCGTCGACGGTCTCGTGCAGGCGCTGCAGCAGGATTCCGTCTGCGTCGCGCGCGAACAGCGGATCCCAGTCCGAGCCCCACAGCAGCTTGATGACGTTCCATCCCGTGCCGGCGAACAGTCCCTCGAGCTCCTGCACGATCGAGCCGTTGCCGCGCACCGGACCGTCGAGGCGCTGCAGATTGCAGTTGACGACGAACACGAGGTTGTCGAGCCCCTCGCGTGCGGCGAGCGACAGCCCGGCAAGCGATTCGGGCTCGTCCATCTCGCCGTCACCGACGAACGCCCAGACCTTGCGCCCGGCAGTGCCTGCGATCTTGCGATCTTCTAGGTAGCGCATGAAGCGCGCCTGATAGATCGCGTTGATCGGCCCGAGCCCCATCGAGCCGGTCGGGAACTGCCAGAATCCGGGCATCAGCCACGGATGGCAGTAGGAGGACAAACCCTGCCCGCCGACCTCCTGACGAAAGTTCGCGAGCTGCGATTCGCTCAGGCGTCCCTCGAGAAACGCGCGCGCGTACATGCCGGGCGCCGAATGTGGCTGGAAGTAGACCAGGTCCCCGTTCTGACCCGCACGGAAGAAATGGTTGAAGCCCACCTCGAACAGATCCGCCGCCGAGGCGTAGCTCGCGATGTGCCCGCCGAGCTCGGGGTGGGCGCGGTTCGCGCGCACCACCATGGCGAGCGCATTCCAGCGCACGAGCGCCGAGATGCGCGCTTCGATCTCGAGATTGCCCGGAAACTGCGGCTGCTCGGCGAGCGCGACACTGTTGCGGTACGGCGTGTTCAGCACCGGCGGCATCGGCACGCGCCGAGCGCGTGCATGCTCGAGCAGCTTCATGAGCAGGTACGTAGCCCGCTCGCGTCCCTCGGCGGCGAGCAGCGCATCGAAGGCGTCAAGCCATTCGCGCGTCTCTCCCGGGTCGGCGTCCGGCGGGTTGACGCGCCAGAAAGCTGAGGAAACGATGTCTGCGAGATCGGTCATGACGCCCCTCGGGATCGGCGGATCGCTACCGGGCGATGTTAGCGCGCCCGCGCGGCGTGGCGCAGCCAGAGCGGTGCCACGGCGATTGCAAGGACGAGATTCGCCGCGATCCAGCCGCCGCGATGAGCGAACCATGCGGGCGGCGTCGCCTGGAGCATCCAGCTGCCGACGCCGACCAGCAGCCCGAACACCGATAGTGCGCACGCGAGCGTTGCCGTGACGCCTCGACGAAGCGCGACGCGCGCGTGCCGCGCATCCTCGCCTGCGGCCTCGGCAACCGGTCCCCACCAGCCCGGCGGGTGCACCTTGAGATAGAACTCCGCGAGCTGCAACGGCCGCAGCGGCCGGATCCAGAGCGAGGCGGCTACCGCGGCCGCACTCGCTCCGATGGCGACGACGAGCATTCGGGCGAGCGCGAGTTCATCGGGCAGCCATGCGATCGCCGCGGGCACGAGCAGGCTCGATGCGACGATCGCGGCAAGCTCGCCGGCCGCGCTGACCCGCCACCAGAGCCAGCGCAGCAGCAGCACGACGCCGACGCCTGCGCCGAGCAGCAGGCTCGCCTCCCAGGCCGCCTTGATGGAACCGAGCTGGCTCATGATCGCGAACGCAAGCGCGAGCAACAGCACGTTGGACATGCGCGCGACCCACACCAGGCCGCGCGTCGTGGGTTTGCGTCCCCTCCAGCGCGCGATGAATCGCGCGTAGATATCGTTTGTCCAGTACGCCGCGCCCCAATTCAGGTGCGTGTCCACGGTGGAAGCGAGCGCGGCGATCATCGCGGTCAGCATCAGGCCCTTCAGCCCTGCGGGCAGCAGTTCGGAAATGCCGCGCACGTAGCTCGCCTCGCGCGCGGCGACGTAGGCCTGCTCGCCCGCGGCACCGAACGTGCTCTCCGGCGGAAACACGATCAGCAGACCGAGCGCGATCGGCAGCCAGATCAGGCTCCTCAGCACGACCTGCGCGAAGGTGAAGACCACCGCCGCGCGGCTCGCCTCGCGGTCGTCGCGGCAGGCCATCGCGCGCTGCGCGAGGTAGCCGGTGCCATCCGCGTTCACCTGGATCAGCCATTGCAGCAGGAACACCGCGAGCAGGAGCGCGCCGACATCGTAGGCGGCCGACGGCGTGAACGCGAGCAGCTGCGACGCGTTCATCGGCACGGGTCCGGTGCCCTGGGCGAAGGCGGCATGCAAGCGCTCTGCCATCGGGCCGAGGCCGCCCGCCGCGTGCACCACGACCACGGCGTAAGCGAGGCTCGCGAGCATCATGATCACGAACTGGACGACGTCCGTCTGCACCACGCTGCGCAATCCGCCGAGCGTCGAGTAGGCGAGCGTGACCAGCGATATGGCGAGTAGGGAAATCAGGTTGTTCGCCGCGCGCGCGGCAAACGCCGGATCGCCGGGAGGGGTCGCCGTAAGCGAACCGGCGATCGGCGCGCCGAGCGCCTCGAAGGGGCGGAACAGCGCGGACGGCAGCCACTCGTTCCACAACAGGAACGGCTCGGCGATGCGCGTCGTCGCGAGCAGCACGATCGCGAGCACCACGCAGTTGAACACGGTGCCGAAATAGAGCGCCTTGAAAAGGCGCAGCGCGGCTGCCGCGCGCCCCGGGTAGCGCAGCTCCGCGAACTCGGCGTCTGTCAGCACGCCCGCGCGGCGCCAGCAGGCCGCAAGCAGGAACGCGAGCAGGAGGAAGGCGAGCGCGTAGATCCACAGCCGCCACAGCGCGAACACGCCGCCCATCGCGACCAGCCCGGTGACGAGCAGCGGCGTATCGGCGGCGAACTGCGTCGCCGCCATGCTGATCCCCGCCTGCCAGCCCGACAGGCTGCGCCCGGCGAGGAAGTACTGCTCAAGGCTGCCCGAGGCTCGCGCGCGCTCGCGCAGGCCGTTGACGATCACGTAGACGAGGAAGGCGCCTACGATGGCGGCGTCGATTGTGCTCATAGCGGACCGCGGCGGTGCCGGCTGCAGGAATCGAACCCGCGACCAACGGTTTACAAAACCGCTGCTCTACCAACTGAGCTAAGCCGGCCCGAGAGGGATTCTAAAGGCTGGCGGTCTTACTTGATGCGACGCAGCGTCGGCCGCCCACCGCCGCGCGGCTTCGTCGGCACCGTGGGCACGGGCGGCTCGCTCGGCTTCGAGGGCGCAGCGTCCTTCTTCGTCGCCGGCAGCAGCGCACCGGCTTCGTTCTCTGCCCGCGCCTGCACGCCCGCCTTGGGCGCGTCGACATCGAAGGTCATGCCGTGCCCGGTCTCGCGCGCATAGAGCGCATAGACATTGGCCACCGGGACCGAGATCTGCCGCGCGACGCCCCCGAAGCGCGCGGAGAATTCGATCAGCTCGTTGCCCATCTGCAGGCGATGCACCGCGGTGGGCGAGACGTTCAGCGTGATCTCGCCGTTGCGCACGTGCTCGGCCGGGACCTGGGTGCGCGCGTCGGTCTTCACGCCGAGATGCGGCGTATAGCCGTTATCGACGCACCATTCGTACAGTGCGCGCAGCAGGTAGGGCTTGGTAGGGATCTCTGCCATCGGCAGGCGCCACTGTACTCCCGCCACGGCGCGTCGGGAATGACCGGCGCAGGCGACTACTTGCGCATCACCTTCTCGGACGGCGTCAGCGCCTCGATGAACGCCGGTCGCGAGAAGATCCGCTCCGCGTACTTCATCAGCGGCGCGGCGCTCTTGCCGAGCCTGATGCCGTAGTGATCGAGGCGCCACAGGAGCGGCGCGATCGCCACATCGAGCATGCTGAAATCATCCCCAAGCATGTGCCGGGTCTTGCCGAAGATCGGCGCGAATTCGAGCAGGCGCTCGACGATGTTGGCGCGCGCCTTTTCCATCGGCTTTTCCTTGCCGGCTTCCATGATCTCGACCTGAGAGAACAGCTCCTGCTCCATGTTGAAGAGCATCAGCCGCGCCCGGGCGCGCATCACCGGGTCGGCCGGCATGAGCTGCGGGTGCGGGAAGCGCTCGTCGATGTACTCGTTGATGATGTTCGACTCGTACAGGATGAGGTCGCGCTCGGCGAGCACCGGCACGCGGTTGTACGGATTCATCACCGCGATGTCCTCGGGCTTGTTGTACAGGTCGACGTCGATGACCTGGAAGTCCATGCCCTTTTCGTAGAGCACGAAGCGGCAGCGGTGGCTGAATGGGCAGGTGGTGCCCGAATAAAGTTGCATCATGATGCGTTTCCTTGCGTCACAGCGCGAAGAGGGGCATGCGCCCGGCTTCGTTGCAGCGGACCGCGAGCGTCAGTGCACGTCTTTCCAGAACTCGCGTTTCATCCAGTACGCGAACACGAACAGGATGGCGAGCACGAAGAGCACGATCACGCCGATGCGCTTGCGCGACTCCGCCACCGGCTCGCCCAGATAGACCAGGAAGTTCACCAGGTCGCGCACCGTGCGGTCGTACTCGATCACCGACTGCGAGCCCTTGCCGAGCTGCGACCAGCTGTACTCCATGTGCTCGTGTCCCGCCTTGTCCTTGACCGTTTCGATCTTCAGCTCGCGCTCGCCCTGAAGCCTCCACAGCACGTGTGGCATGCCGACGTTCGGGAACACGGCGTTGTTCCAGCCGCTCGCGGTCTTCGCATCGCGATAGAACGTACGCAGGTAGGTGTAGAGCCAGTCGGCGCCGCGCGCGCGCGCGATCACCGAAAGGTCGGGCGGCGCCACGCCGAACCAGCCCTTGCTCTCTTTGGCGCTCATCGCCACCTTCATGGTGGCGCCGACCTTGTCGGCGGTGAACAGCAGGTTGTCCTTGATCTGCAGCTCGGTGAGGCCGAGATCGGTGAGCCGGTTGTAGCGCATGAACTGCGCCCCGTGGCAGCCCATGCAGTAGTTGACGAAGGTGCGCGCCCCGGCCTGCAGGCTGACGAGGTCGTGCGGATCGATCGGCGCGCGGTCCAGCCGGTAGCCTTGCTCGGATGCCCAGCAGGCGAGCGGCGCGAACAGCAGCGCGATGAGCAGCTTCTTCATGTTCGTGGTCCTCACATCGTCACCCACTCGGGCACCGGCTTGGTCTTGTCGATGCGCGAGTACCATGGCATCAGCAGGAAGAACAGGAAGTACAGGATCGTGCCGATGCGCGCTACGACGGTGGCACGCTCCACGCCGCCGAGCCATTCGCCGAACTGGCCCCAAACGT
>Ga0210138_1000316_pt1 | contig 10888 bp, 11 predicted proteins | sample Browns_ThreeSqC__FD_184850 | JGI IMG/M metagenome (GOLD analysis project Ga0210138, IMG submission 184850) | Wetland microbial communities from the San Francisco Bay, California, USA, that impact long-term carbon sequestration -... | ecosystem: Environmental > Aquatic > Marine > Wetlands ... | reverse complement strand
GGTCGAGTGCCGGTCTGCGGGATTGGCGAGGCGATGCAGCGGGAAGTGGGCCGGCGTGAGGCTCGTGTTCGGGCCCCCGACCTCGAATCCGGTCGCGCCGTGAATCGTCCCGGGGTTCAGCTGGTTCTTCATCCGGCTGTCGGCGCCGGCGTGGAAGTGACAGGTGGCGCACGCGACGACGCCGTCGCTGCCGAACCCGGTATCGAGCCGGCCGTTGCTGCGGTAGCGTACGAGGAGCAGATCGGCGTCCGCCCCGACGCGGACCGAGCCGGCCACGACGAAGCGGTCGGCGCCGACGCGCACGATCGCGTTGGCCGCGGCGGGCCCACCCACGGGAGTGATCCCGATGCCCGCCGGGCCGTGGCCCACATCCGGGCGTCCGTCGGACAGGAAGTGGCCGAGCAGCAGTCCCCCTGCGGCGCGCCCCGCGATGGCGATGCGACCGTGTACCTCCAGGCCGGGCCCGAGATCGGCGTGGCATCCACCAAGGCCTTCGTCACCCAGGTCATCGTCCTCCAGATGCTGGCCCTCCACATCGCTCAGCTCCGCGGCACGCTCACCGCATCGCAGCTGGTCACCTACGGGCTCGGCCTCCGCGCCCTGCCCCGGGCCGCCGTGGCCGCCCTCGACTGTGCGCCCCAGGTCCGCGACATCGCGAAGCGCTGGGCCACGGTGAACGTCCAGGACGTCATGTACATCGGGCGCGGCGTGGGCTTCCCGATCGCGATGGAGGGCGCGCTCAAGCTGAAGGAGCTGTCCTACGTGCACGCCGAGGGCTATGCCGCGGGCGAGCTCAAGCACGGGCCGATTGCCCTGCTCGACGCCGACACTCCGCTCGTGGCGATCGTGACCCGCAGCGCGGTGTACGAGAAGGTCCTCTCCAACATCTCGGAGGCCCGCGCCCGGCAGGCGCCCGTCGTGGCGGTGGCCACCGCCGGGGACCAGCAGATCAGCGCCCTGGCCGATGACGTGCTGTTCGTGCCCGAGACGCTGGAGGAGCTGTCGTCGGTGATCAGCATCCTTCCGCTCCAGCTGCTCGCCTACGAAGTGGCGGTGTCGCGCGGGACCGACGTCGACCAGCCGCGCAACCTCGCCAAGTCGGTCACCGTCGAGTAGCGATCGGGTGGGCGACGCCCGATGACCCGCCACGAGCTGGGCGTGGACCTGATCGACATCGAGCGCATCGCGCAGACCCTGGAGCGCCACCCGACCCGGTTTCGGCGACGCGTCCTCACCGAGCGCGAGGACCGATACTGCGGTAACAAGATCGAGCGAGTGGCCGGCCGATGGGCGGCCAAGGAGGCGGTGAGCAAGGTGCTGGGCCTGGGCGTCCGCGGCGTCGGATGGCGCGAGATCGAGGTCCTGCCCAATTTCGCGGGGCAGCCCCAGGTCCTGCTCCACGGTCGCGCGGCGGCGCGCGCCGTCCGGCTGGGCATCGGCGAGGTCACCGTGTCCATCTCGCACGAGCGGAAGATGGCCGTGGCCGTGGCCATGGCCGATCGGCCGACGGAGGGCTAGCAGGACCATGGCTGCCGACGGCGTGCTGACCCTCACCCCCCGGTGGGTGGCCGAGCACCTTCCGCCCCGGCCCGAACGGGGCCACAAGGGAACCTTCGGACGGGTCCTCGTCATTGCCGGGTCGCTCGAATTCGCCGGCGCGGCCATCCTTACCGGTCTCGGCGCAGCCCGAGCCGGGGCCGGCCTGGTGTGCCTGGCCACGCCTGAATCGGTGGGCCTGCGGCTGCTCGGCCTCGTCCCAGAGCTCACCGCGCTCCTGCTCCCCGAGGAGGCGGTGGGGCTGGTGGCCCCCGCCGGGTGGCGCCAGCTCGGTGCTGCAGCGCGCGAGTTCGACGCGGTGGTGGTGGGCCCGGGCCTGGGTCGTCACGCGGCCACCCTGCGACGGACCGCGAACCTCCTGTCGGACGTCAGCCAGCCGCTCGTGATCGACGCCGATGCCCTGACGGCCCTCGCTGGCCGCGATCGCTGGTGGCGCACGGTGCATGCGCCCGCGGTCCTGAGCCCCCACCCGGGGGAGTTCGCCCGGCTCACGCGGGGAACCCCGGCGCCACCGGGCGACGACGACGCCGCGCGGGAGGCTGCCGCGTCCCAGGCCGCCCGACTGTGGGAGCACGTGGTGGTCCTGAAGGGGGCGAACACCGTCATTGCCGCCCCGGACGGCGCGGTGCTCCGTTCGGCAGTCGCAACCGCTTCCCTGGCCACCGCGGGGAGCGGCGACGTGCTGGCCGGTGCGATCGGCGCACTCCTGGCCGGCGGTGCGATCCCGCTCGACGCGGCCGGCGCCGGGGTGGCCATCCATGCCGCGGCCGGCCTGCTGGCCGAGCAGCGGATCGGCTCGGCGGGCGTGCTGGCGTCGGACATCGCGCGCCTGCTCCCCGAGGCAATCACCGTCCTGCGCAGCGGGTCTCCCGGGTGATCGACGCGCCCCACGGCGCGGTGGGCACGCGCCATCGGGCCTGGGTCGAGATCGATCACGGCGCGCTGATCGCGAACCTGGCCGCGCTCCGACGGCTGGCCGGCCCAGGCAAGCAGATCATCGCGGTGGTCAAGGCCAACGCCTACGGTCACGGCGCGGTCGAGGTCTCGCGGACGCTGTCCGCGGCGGGGGCCGAACGGCTGGCCGTCGCCACCCTGTCCGAGGCGGCGGAGCTGCGGGCGGCCGGCATCGACACTCCGATCGTCCTCCTCTGGGGCATCGGCCATGGCGACGTGGACCAGGTCCTGGCCACCGGCGTGGAGCCGATGGTCGACAACCTCGAAGCGGTCGACTGGCTCGAGCAGGCGGCTGACCGGGCGGGCAGCCGCATCGGTCTGCACCTCAAGGTCGACACGGGCCTCGCTCGCCAGGGCATCGAGCCCAGGGGCGCTCTGGCCCTCGCCACGGCCATTGCGGCCTCTGCCCACCTCGACCTGGCGGGGACCATGACCCACCTCGCGGCCGTGGGCGAGGAAGAGGCCTTCACCGACGTCCAGCTCCAGCGGATGGCCACCGTCCTGGACGGCATGGCGGCGAACGGCATCGACCCCGGGCTCGTCCACGTGGCCGCCACCGGCGCGCTCCTGGCCGGCGTCGGTGGCTTCGCAGGCGCGGCGCGGCCGGGCATCGGCCTGTACGGGCTGGCCCCGCGCTGGGCGGACGGTCGGGCGGCGGGGCTCACGCCGGCGCTCAGCCTCCATGCCCTGCCCCTGCGCGTGTTCGAGGTGGCCCCCGGGACGCCCGTCGGCTATGGCCTCCGCTGGTCGGCGTCGCAGACTGCCCGACTGGCGACCCTCGCCATCGGGTACGGTGACGGCTGGCCGCGACACCACCTGAACAACGGGTTCGCGCTGGTCCGCGGCCAGCGAGTGCCGATGGTCGGCGCAATCAGCATGGATGGCCTGGTGGTGGACGTGTCCGAGGTGGATGGGGTGACGCTGGACGAGGAGTTCGTGCTGATCGGTCGCCAGGGTGATCAGGAGATCACGGCCGACGAGGTCGCGACGCAGCGACGGACCATCAACTACGAAGTGACGACGATGCTCCGCCAGCGGCTGCCTCGTCGGCACGTCGGACCATGACGACCCTGGACCCGGTCTCCGTGGTGGCCGACGCCGCGCAGTCCCGCCCCGCTCCCGGACCGGTCCGCGCCCCGACCGAGACCGATCTGTCGCTGCTCCTGGACGTGGGCAGCGCCTGGACCAAGGCCGCCCTGGTGGGGCGGGCCGGCGGTCGGTGGCGGATCGTCAGCGGAACCGCGCAACCGACCTCGTGGGGCGAATCCGCCCTCGTAGACGACCTGGTGGGCCGTCTCTCGCCGCACGCCGATGCTCGCCTTTCGCGCCGCTTGGCCCTGCTCGTCCGCGATGCGCCGCGGATCACGAGCCGCTCCGCCCGTCGCCCGGGACGCCTGGTGATTTTGGCCGACACCCAGGCCGGGCTCGACGCCGCGACGCGGCTCTCCCAGCGGCATGGCTGGATCGTGGCCGCCGCCGTGACCTCGGATGACCGACGCCCCGAGCCCGAGCGCTTCGAGGCGCTCCGAACTGCCGAGCCGGACGCCTGGCTCGCCGTCCCCGGATCGGAGGCTGACCCGGCTGCCAGACCGATGTGGGGCATCCTGGCGGCGGCCCGACGGACCGCGGGCGCTCCGGTCCTGGTGGTGGGGCCGGAGACCGTCCGAGAGCCCTTCGCCTCCCTGTTCGGCATGACCACGCGCTGGGTGGGTCCGGCCCTCGATGGGACCGTGGGCGACGCGCTCCTGGCGATCCTGGCCGACGTGAATGGCGTGCCGGAGGTGCGTCTCCTCGCGCAGGTCGCCTTTGGGCGGTCCATGACCGCGCTCTCGCGAGGCATCGGGCTCCAGATCCTGGGTGTGGACCTCGGAGCGACATGGCTCGCCTGGGCCCCGGGCGGCGATCCTGCCCACAACGCTCTCCTCGCGCCGGGTCAGGACCGCGCCCTCCCCGATGGCTCGCGAACCGCCACCGAAGTGCTGCCGGCCGACGTGGACGAGTTCGCGATGACCGATGCCATGGCCAACCTGGCCGCCAACCCGACGGCCATCCCCTCATCGCCCGCCGAGCTCGCGATTGCCCACGCGATGGGGATCGACCGCCTGGCCGCCGCGCGCCAGGCCATGGGCGGGGTGTCATCGGTTGACGTGGTGGTCGGCGGGGGACGGCTCCTCGCCGCCGCGCCCCACCCGGCTGACGCCGCCCTGGTCCTGCTCGACGGCCTCCGCCCTCCGGGCGTCACCCAGCTGGCGCTCGACCCGTGGGGCATCTGCGGCCCCCTCGGCACGCTCCCGGGCGACGAGGTGGACGAGGGCATGGAAACGCTGCGCGACGACCTGCTCTCCCCGCTCGGGACGGCGGTGGTGGCCCGTGGAGGGCGCCCGGGGCAGCTCGCCTTCCGTGCCCGTCTCCACCGGACCGGGTGGCCCGAGTCGCCTCGCGTCGACGTCCGGTCGGGTTCTGTGGTCGTCATCCCGCTCGAACGGGGCGGCGCGGGGGAGCTCGAGATCGAGCTGGAGCGTGGCGTCCAGGTCGGGGAGCCGCACAAGGCGCGGCGCCTTCGGGTAAATGTGACCGGCGGTGCCGTGGGCGTCATCCTTGACGCTCGTGATGACCCGATTCAGCTTCCCACTCGACCGGGCGATGCCCGCACCGTCATCCAGTCCTGGCGCGACGCGCTGCGGCGCGAAGGCCGCCAGGTGAGCGGCTGATCCCCGCCGGCCCCGGCATGCCCGCCACCGACCCGTACCGCCACCAGGTCCCGCTGCCCGCGCTGGCCGAGCCGGCGGTGGCCGTGGGCTCGGAAGTGCAGCCCGGCGACGAGCTGGCCCGCACCGTTCGCCCCACGGCGGCGCTCTCGCTCCCCATGACCCGCCCCCTGCGCCGCAAGAGCGCGGAGGTGACGGCGATCCTCACGGTGAGCCCCGGTACCCGGGTGCGGGCCAACCAGCGCCTCGCCCGCGCGGGGGACCGGGAGGTGCGCGCACCGTCCGAAGCCCTGTTCCTGGCCTACGAACCGGGGAGCGGCTCTGCCCGCTTGCTTCCGCTGGAATCGGCGGACGCGCTCCGCTCGGACGTGCGCGGGATCGTCATGGAGGTCACCGACCGCACGATCACGGTCGCCGTCCCGGCCGTCGTCCTGAGCGGGATCGGCGGGACCGGGCCCTCGGTCAGCGGCCCGCTCAGCATCCTGGTGGACGACCCGGAGGCCCCGCTCGATCCCACCCTCATCGACGCGGACCTTGGCGGCCGGATCATCGTGGCCGGCTCGTGGGCGTCGGCCGAGGCGATCACCCGCGCCCGCGCGGTGGGCGTGGCGGGCATCGTGGTCGGGAGCCTCCATGCCCGTGACCTGGCGGACTTCGCGGGCCTCCAGCATCGGCGCAGCCTCCTGGGCACTGCGGCACCGCCCTTCGCCGTGCTCGCCCTGGACGGATTCGGGCGAGCGGGCATGGACCCGGCCCGGTTCGCATGGCTCCAGGCCAACGCCGGGCAGCAGGCCACGATCCTGGGCGACCGCCGCCGCCTCCTCGTATACGACGCCTCGCCCGCCCCCGTGCGAGCTCCGCGGCCGAGCGTGGGCGACCGGCTGGTCATCGTGGCCGGTCCAGGCCGGGGCCAGGCCGGGCTCCTCGCCGAGGTTTCGGTCCAGGCGATGGCGGTCGGTTCGGGGATCAGCACCCTGTGCGGGATGGTCCGCCTCGACAGCGGGCGGACCGTGAGCGTGGCCCTGGCCAACGTCGAGGCCAGCCTGCCCACGGGCTGACATACTCGCCCGCGTGAAGGCGACCGCCACCCGCTCCCACCCGGGCGGCACCATCGATTCCGCCTCGGCCAGCGAGACCAGCCGCATCGGTCAGCGCATCGGTCGTGCGGCCCCCGCGGGGACGTGGCTGGCGGTGACCGGGCCCCTGGGCGCCGGGAAGACGGTCCTCGCCAAGGGGATTGCCCGCGGCCTGGGCGTCCAGAGCGTGGTCAACAGCCCGACCTTCGTCATCGTCAACGAGCATGCCGGGCGCCTGCCCCTCTTCCACGCCGATGCCTACCGCCTGACCGATGCCGACGAGGCCCGAGCGGCGGGCGTATTCGACGAACGCCAGGCGGGCGGGGTGACGGTGGTGGAGTGGGCCGACCGCCTGGACGGGTGGCTGCCGCCGGACCACCTGGACGTCGAGATCGGCACGGTCCCCGGGGACCCCGGCCGGCGGGTGCTCCGATGGCGCGCGACCGGCCCGCGCCATCGCGACCTTGCCGCTGCCCTGGGCTGGGTGGAACGATCGTGATCGTCGCGCTGGAGGCCGCGTCCGCGGACCAGTCGGTGGCGGTGGCCGATCCCGCGGGCCGTGCGCTGGCGCAGGCCTCGTGGACCGCGCCCCGCGGACAGGGCGGCGAGATCCTGCCCCGGCTGCTGGCCCTCCTCACGGATCGTGGCGCAGCACTGACGGACGTCACGGCGGTGGCCGTCGGCGTCGGCCCCGGCTCGTTCACCGGCCTGCGCGTGTCGCTGGCCCTCGCCAAGGGGCTGGCCATGGGCCTGGACCGGCCGATCGTGGGCATTCCCAGCCTCCAGGCGTGGCTGGTGGCCGCGCCCGACGCCTCGGTTGCCCTGGCCCGGGCCGGTGCGGCGGAGGTCTACGCCCTGGGCCGAGACGGAGCGGGGCCCCAGGTCCTCCCCTTCGCCGCGATTTCGGACGAGGCCCGGAAGGCGACGATCGTGGCGCCGTCGGAGCTCGCGGCCGCGCTGACCCTGGGTCATGCCACGCCCCCGACCGGGGCCGCCGCCGCAGTCGCCGCACTGGCCGCGAAGCGGCTGGCCGCCGGCGGGAGCGACGACCTGGCGACCCTGGAGCCGGTCTACCTCCGACCGCCGCGCGGTCTGGCGGAGATGGCCGAGCAGCCGGTGACATGGCTCTGACGGCATCGGTCCGGGTGGCTCCCATGGCGCTGGAGGACATCCCCGCCGTCCTGGACATCGAACGGCGCAGCTTCACGACGCCCTGGCCGCCGGAGGCGTTTCACCAGGAGCTGACCCATAACCGCCTGGCCCGCTACACGGTCGCGCGCCAGGGCGGTGCCGTGGTGGGCTACGCGGGGGTATGGCTCATGGTGGACGAGGCCCACATCACGACCTTCGCGGTGCACCCCGACTGGCGCCGGCAGGGGGTGGGACGGCGGCTCATGCAGGCGGTGCTCGTCGCCTCGCGCGAGATGGGTGCCGTGCACATGACCCTCGAGGTCCGCGTGTCGAACGGCGTCGCGCAGGCCCTGTACAGCCAGCACGGGTTCGCGATCGCCGGACGCAGGGAGCGCTACTACACCGATGACAACGAGGACGCCTACATCATGAGCACGCCCCCGCTGGGCAGCGAGGCCATGGAGCGCTATCTCGCAGACGCGTACCGCGCGGCAGAAGCCGATGGGGCGGACCCCGAAGACGAGGCGCCCGGCTGATGAGCGGACCGCGGATCCTCGCCATCGAGACGAGCTGCGACGAGACGGGCGTGGCGGTGGTCGACGGCGGGCGCCGGATCGCGGCCAACGTGGTGGCCAGCCAGGTCGCTCTGCACGCGGTGACCGGCGGCATCGTGCCCGAGGTGGCCGCGCGCCAGCAGCTGCGCTGGATCGTGCCCTCGATCGAGGCGGCGTTCGAGGCGGCCGACACCGGCTGGGAGGATCTGGACGCCATTGCCGTCACCTACGGCCCGGGGTTGATCGGCTCGTTGCTCGTCGGCGTGAACGTGGCCAAGGCCCTGGCTGCCAGCCATGGGCGGCCCCTGGTGGGAGTCAACCACATCGAGGGCCACATCTATGCCAACTGGCTGACCGATGCACCCGACCTCCTCCCGGCCGAGCCGCCCTTCCCGCTCCTGTGCCTGGTCGTGTCCGGCGGCCACACCCAGCTGGTGCTCATGGCCGACCACGGGCGATACCGGCTCCTGGGGCAGACGGTGGACGACGCCGCGGGGGAGGCCTTCGACAAGGTGGGCCGACTGCTCGGATTGCCCTATCCGGGCGGTCCCGCCATCTCGGCGGCCGCCGAAGGCGCGGCGCCCGCGACCCGCTTCCCGCTGGCCCGGCCCGGCGGCCGATACGACTTCTCGTTCTCCGGCCTGAAGACCGCGGTCCTGCGCGAGGTCGAGGGCTACCGCGCGCGAGGCGAGCCGATCCCGGTGGACGGGATCGCGGCTGCGTTCGAAAAGGCCGTGGTCGAGCAGCTCGTCCGACGGACCGTGGCCGCGGCCGAGGAGCACGACGTGGCCGCGGTCGCCCTGGGCGGAGGCGTGGCCGCCAATCGCGCGCTGCGCCGCACCCTCGGGGAGCGGCTCGGGGGCCTCCCGCTGCTCGTTCCGCCGCCCGCCTGGTGCACCGACAACGGGGCGATGATCGGCGCCGCCGCGGCGTTCCGGTTCGCGGCGGGGGATCGGGCCGACGCCAGCCTTGAGGCGGTGCCTGCGCTCGCCCTGCCGTGGCAGACCGCAGCCTGACCCGGCCGCCCACCCCGGGCGAGCTGCAGCGACTCCTGCGGCGCGAGGGCCTGCGCCCACGGCACGGCCTGAGCCAGAACTTCCTGACCGATGCGGATGCCCTCGACACGATCGTGGCCGCCGCCGGCCTCTCGGCTGGAGACCGTGTGGTGGAGGTGGGGCCCGGGCTGGGGGTCCTCACCCGCCGGCTGCTGGAGGCGGGATGCGAGGTGATCGCGATCGAGATCGACCCCCACCTGGTGGGCTATCTCCACCGCGAGCTGGACGACACGGTCGGGCTGACGATCATCGAGGGAGACGCCCTGGCCGTGGATCCCGAGGGGCTGTTCCCCGGGCTGCCGTACAAGCTGGTGGCCAACATCCCGTACCACATCACCAGCCCGCTTCTCCACCTGTTCCTCGGCTCCGAGCACGCTCCGCAGCGGGCGGTGCTCCTGGTGCAGGCCGAGGTCGCGGAGCGGGTCGCCGCCCGGCCGGGGGGCACGAGCTACCTGTCGGTCTTCGTGCAGGACCTCGCCGAGGCCGAGGTGGTGGCGCGCGTCCCGGCGGCCGCCTTCGAGCCCGAACCGGACGTGGACTCCGCCGTGCTTCGGCTGACCCTCCGCCCCACGCCCGTCGTGCCGATCGAGAACCGCGAGACGTTCCATCGCGTGGCGCAGGCGGCGTTCCGCCAGCGGCGCAAGCAGATCCACAACAGCCTCGTCCGTGAGCTGCCCGTGGACCGATCCCTGGTCGACGCGGTCCTGGCCGGCTGCGCGGTGGATCCCGACCGGCGCCCGCAGACGCTCACCGTGCGCGAATGGGCATGCCTGACCGATGCGCTTCGCCCGGCGCTGGACGCCCACGATGGCTGAGCTCGGCGCGCGACTGGCGGCCCCGGCCAAGCTGAACCTGTGGCTGACCGTGGTTGGCCGTCGCCCGGACGGCTACCACGAGCTCGACTCGCTCCTCGTCCTGCTCGATCTTGCCGATGAGCTGCGCGTGGCACCGGACGGGGCCCCGCTGACCATCAGCGGCCCGGCAGCGGCCGGCGTCCCCGTCGACGAGTCGAACCTGGCCTGGCGGGGCTGGGTCGCCGGCCTCGGTGGCGACGACCTGGCCGCCGGGCTCGAGCTCGAAAAGCGGGTCCCGTCCGCCGCGGGCCTGGGCGGCGGGTCATCCGACGCGGCCGCCGCCTGGAGGCTCGCCCAGGATGCCGCCGGGGCGGCGCCTGGCCGGCCCTCGGCCGAGACGCTCCATGCGCTGGCGGCGATCGGTGCGGACGTGCCGTTCTTTGCGGCGCAGGTCGCCACGGCCCGGGTGAGCGGCATCGGGGAGCAGGTGGTGGAGGCTGACGCTCCGGTCGCGGACGAAGTCGTGCTGGTCCATCCGCCCTTCGGGCTGTCCACCGCCGCGGTCTTCGGGGAGCTGCGGTCCTCCGACTGGTCCGGAGCCCTGGACGACGGGGAGCCGGGGCGCAACGACCTCCTCGCCCCGGCGCGCCGTCTCCGCTCCGAGCTGGAGGACGTCATGCGACTGGTCGCCGCGGCCGGCGGAGAGCCGCACCTCACCGGATCGGGGCCCACCGTTTTCGTCCTGACCGACGATCCCGAGCGCGCCGACGGCCTCGCGGTGCGCATGGTCCGCGCCGGCCTGACCACAACGCGCACCACGATCCGCCGCCGAGCGGCTAGCATCGAACGATGAGCGACCGACAGATGATCCACACCAGCAACGCGCCCGGCGCCCTGGCGCCCTACAGCCAGGGCATGGCGGGCGCCGGCCTGGTCTACACATCGGGCCAGATCGGGCTCGACCCGGCCACCGGCGCACTGGTGGAGGGTGGCGTCCCCGCCGAAGCGCAGCGCACCGAGCAGCAGCGCGCCGTCGAGCACCGCATCCACGATCGCCGC
>Ga0210138_1000313_pt1 | contig 11026 bp, 8 predicted proteins | sample Browns_ThreeSqC__FD_184850 | JGI IMG/M metagenome (GOLD analysis project Ga0210138, IMG submission 184850) | Wetland microbial communities from the San Francisco Bay, California, USA, that impact long-term carbon sequestration -... | ecosystem: Environmental > Aquatic > Marine > Wetlands ... | reverse complement strand
CTTTCCGCCGCATCGCGCTCGCGCACCCCGAGCATGCCTTCACCCTGCGCCATAACAGTCGCGTGAGCCGCGCCCTGCGCCGTGCACCGCTCGGGGATCGCGCGGCGGCGCTGCTCGGGCGCGAGTTTCTGCACGCCAGCCTGCCGCTGGACGCAGCAGCAGGGTCGCTGCGCCTGTACGGCCTCGCCGGCTCGCCCCAGATCGCGCGCGCGCGCGGCGACATGCAGTACTTCTTCGTCAACGGGCGCTTCGTGCGCGACCGCGTACTCGCGCATGCCGCGCGCGAGGCCTGGCGCGAGCTGCTGCACGGCGATCGCCAGCCGGCCTACCTGCTGTTTCTCGAGCTCGAGCCGCGCGGCGTAGACGTCAACGTGCACCCGGCGAAGACCGAGGTCCGCTTCCGCGATTCCCGCGCCGTGCACCAGTTCGTGCTGCAGGCGCTGCAGCGGGCGCTTGCGGCCGGTGCCGGCGAGGCGCCGGTCGCCTACGCCGATCTCGCACCGTCGGGCGCACCCCGCGGCGTCGCGCCGGTGTCGTTCGGCACGGGAAGACAACAGGCCTTCGCGCTCGCGCAGCCTGTGGCAGCGTACGCATCCTTCGTTGCCGATGCCGCGCGCCCGCTGGCCGCCGCTGCGATGCCGGCCGCACAAGCGGGTGAAGCGCCGCCGCTCGGCTATGCGCTCGCCCAGCTGCATGGCATCTACATCCTGGCGCAGAACGCTGCGGGTCTCGTGCTCGTCGACATGCACGCCGCGCACGAGCGCATCGTCTTCGAGCGCCTGCGCGCGAGCCTCGATGCCGGCAACATCGAGCGCCAGACGCTCATCGTGCCCGCGGTATTTCGCGCCGAGCCGCTCGAGATCGCGACGCTGGACGAACATCGCGAAGCGCTCGAGCGCCTCGGCCTCGAGCTCGACGTGGTCGGACCCGACAGCCTCGCGGTGCGCGCGGCGCCGGCGGCGCTCGCCGGCGGCGACCTGCCAGGACTCGCGCGCGCAGTGCTCTCCGAGCTGCGCGAATTCGGTGCGGCGCAGGTGCTCGCGGCGAGGCGCGACGAGCTGCTCGGCGGCATGGCCTGCCACGCCGCGGTGCGTGCCAACCGGACCCTCAGCCAGCCGGAGATGAATGCGCTGCTGCGCGAGATGGAAGCGACCGAACGCTCGGGCAGCTGCAACCACGGCCGGCCGACCTGGTACCAGCTCTCGCTCGCCGACCTCGACAAGCTGTTCCTGCGCGGGCGGTGAGGCGCGCCATCGCGGTCTGCTTTCTCGGCCCGACCGCGAGCGGCAAGTCGGCGCTTGCGCTGCCGCTCGCGGAGGCGCTCGGCGCCGAAATCGTCAGCGTCGACTCGGCGCAGATCTACCGCGGCATGGACATCGGCACGGCGAAGCCGTCCGCCGCAGAGCGTGCGCGCGTGCCGCACCACCTGATCGACATCCTCGATCCGACCGAACGCTACTCGGCGGCACGCTTCGCAGCCGAGGCCGAACGCCTGGCGGACGAGATCCGCGGGCGCGGACGCATCGCCCTGCTCGTCGGCGGCACCATGCTCTATTTCAAGGCGCTGCGCGAGGGGCTAGACGCGCTGCCTGCGGCCGATCCGGGCCTGCGGCGCGACATCGAGCGCAGTGCCGCGCGCGAAGGCTGGCCCGCACTGCATGCGCGGCTCTCCGGTCTCGATCCCGCGAGCGCGGCGCGCATCGCGCCGAACGACGCCCAGCGCATCCAGCGCGCGCTCGAAGTCTGCACCCTGGCCGGGCGACCGATGTCGTCGCTGCTCGGGCCGCGGCGCGGCGCGCCGTTCCAGGCACTCTGGGTCGCGCTGGTGCCACAGGAGCGGGCGCGGCTGCACGCGCGCATCGCGCAGCGTTTCGACGCCATGCTCGATTCGGGCCTGCTGGACGAGTTGCGCGAACTGCGCGCACGCTACTCCCTGGAGCCGGACCTTCCCTCGATGCGCTGCGTCGGCTATCGCCAGGCCTGGCAGCACCTGGAAGGGCAACTGGACCGTCAGGGTCTGCGCGATGCCGGCATCGCGGCGACGCGCCAGCTCGCCAAGCGCCAGCTCACCTGGCTGCGCCGCCTCGGTGCGGACCTGACGCTAGACGCTTTCGCGGAGGATGCGTTCGCGCGCCTGCGCAAGGCGATCGACGGAGCGACGATCGACGCGCCTTAGAATGCGCGCAGGCAAGGGAGAACGCGCATGCAGATCGGAATCATCGGGCTCGGCCGCATGGGTGCGAACATGGCGCGCCGCCTCGCGCGCGGCGGCGTGCAGGTGCTCGCCTACGACCGGCAGGACAGCACCCGCGCCGCGCTGAGTGAGGAAGCGGGCGTTGCGACCGTCGGCGGACTCGCCGCGCTCTGCGCGCAGCTGAACGAAGGCGAGCGGGTCATCCTCATGATGCTGCCGGCGGGCGAAGCGGTCGACGCAACCCTCGAGGCGATCGGCACGCTGGTCTCCGCCGGCGACACGCTGGTCGACGGCGGCAACAGCTTCTATCGCGATTCGATGCGCCGTGCGCTAGCGATGTCGCAGGAAGGTCTGCGCTATGTAGACGCGGGCGTCTCCGGCGGCATCCATGGCCTGGCCCAGGGCTACTGCCTGATGCTCGGCGGCACGCCGACGGCGGTGGAGCAGTTCGCGCCCTTTGCCGAGATCCTCGCCCCGGGGCCGCGGACCGGATGGGCGCATTGCGGACCGAGCGGCGCCGGGCACTACGCCAAGATGATCCACAACGGCATCGAATACGGAATCATGCAGGCCTACGCCGAGGGCTTTGCGCTGCTCAAGGCGAAGAGCGACCTCGACATCGATCTGGCGCGCCTGGCCGAGACCTGGCGTCACGGCAGCGTGGTGCGCTCCTGGCTGCTCGATCTGTGCGCCGAAGTCCTTGCCGAGGACGACGATCTGGAGGGCATCGCGCCGATCGTCGCCGATTCCGGCGAGGGACGCTGGACCGCGCTCGAGTCGGTCGAGCTCGGCGTGCCCTCTCCGGTCATCACGCTCGCTCTGATGGCGCGCTTTTCGAGCCAGGGCCATTCGGACTACGCCCGGCGCATGCTCGCCATGATGCGGGCGAAGTTCGGCGGACACGCGGTCACCCGGCGCAAGTAGGGCGGCCGATGGTCGTCGTCGTCATGGGCGTGTCCGGCTCGGGCAAGACGACGCTCGGCCAGGCGCTCGCCGCGCGGCTCGGCTGCGAATTCATCGACGCCGACGACCACCATCCGGCGCAGAACGTCGCCAAGATGGCCGCCGGCGTGCCGCTCGAGGACGCCGATCGCTGGCCGTGGCTCGAGGCGCTGAACGGCCTCCTGCGCGAACGATGCGCGCGGGGCGAGTCTGCGGTGCTCGCCTGCTCGGCGCTCAAGCAAGCCTACCGGGACCGGCTCGGCGCCGGCATCGACGACTGGCGGCTGGTGTATCTGAAAGGATCGATCGAGCAGATCCGCGCCCGCCTCGTCGAGCGGCGACACCGCTACATGCCGGCGTCGCTGCTCGAGAGTCAGTTCGCTGTGCTCGAGCCGCCGGCGCGGGCGATCACGGTCGACGTGAGCGAGTCCCCGGAAGGCTGCATTGCGACCGTCGTCGCGGCGCTCGGGGCGCCGCGTACTTCCTGATCCTGCGGACGCGCAAGCAGGCTCAGCTCGAAGCCCCGCCACACCGCGGCTCGCGCGGAACGCACCTCGAGCTTGCGGTAGAGATTCTTGACGTGGCTGGCGACCGTGTTCAGCGTCACGCCGAGCTGGTCCGCCACCTGCACATAAGTGCAGCCGCGAGCGAGCGATTGCAACACGTCCGCCTCGCGCGCGGTGAGGCGAACATGCGCTTTGACCGCGTGCCGCATGGCGGCCCCGCTATCCGCCGAGGTGCACGTCGTATTGCGCGCCGTCGGAGAAGGTGCAGGTTCCCGAGCCCTGGCGCGGGTGGTTCATGCGGTAGGTGCAGCTCATGAACGTGCCCTGCGGGCTCCAGGCGTTCGCGATCCCGCTGTGCGCATCGCCCGCGGAATCTCGCGTCGCTTCGCCGATCAGCGTCTGGCCCTGGTAGTTCAGCATGAAGCGGCCCTTGCCGTTCATCATGTTGGTGACCGAGCCGGTCAGCACGCCGGCGGAACGCGCGAGGTCGTTTTTCGGATAGAGCCTCGCCGGCAGGCTCGCCGGAATCGGCTGGCTCGCGAGGACGTGCGGCACGAGGGGCGCCGGCACCGGTTCCCAGGTCACGACGCCTTCGTGGTTCACCGGGACGGCGACGCAACCGCTCGCCGCGATTCCCGCGAAGCACAGTCCGATCAGATTTTTAAGCGGCTTACGCATGACATCCTCCAGTTCGTTGTCCAGGCCACCTGGCCTGCACCCCGAGCATTGGGGATGCGCGCATTCAGGCCGCTTACCGCCGGCTTACGGATGGCTTAACGCGGCGCAGGACCCTGTTTCGCCAGCTGTAAGCGATCGATAAGCCGCCGGTATGCCTGCGGTCGGCGGGCGGCGCCCAGCATGCAGCGCATGGTTCCCAACCCCGCCGCAGGCGGCAGGAAGGTCTCATGACCGGTTACTCGAGCCTCGCAGCGATCCGCATCGGCGCGTCGCCGCTGGCCCGGCGCGAATCGCGACACCTCGGAATCGCGCTCGCCGCGCTTTCGCTGCCGTGGGTGTCCACCAGCTTGTGGTCGGTCGCGGTGCTGCTTTGCGCCGCGCTCGGCGCGTCTCTGGTTTTATGTGCGCCGCGGGGAATCGAGCTCGGCTCGAGTGCCGCGCGGCGCAATCTGCGCAGCGCGCTGTGCCTGGGCTGCGGCGTGGGGTTGGCGTTTGCCTGGAGCGCCTCTGAGCCCGCGGCCTATTGCATCGCGATCCTCGTCCTCGCCCTCGCCGACGGCGCGGCCGCCTTCGTCGGCCGGCGCTACGGTCGCGCGCTGCGCACGCTGGGCGGCGCGCGCAAGAGCGCGGCCGGCTCGCTCGCGTTTCTCGCCACGGCGTTCGCGGTCACGACGGGCGTTCTCATCGCCGGCGCGGGCTTGCGCTTAGGCGAGGCATTCGCCGCTGCGGCGCTGGTCGCAACCATCACCACCGGCCTGGAAGCTTCGCTCGGCGACGGCTTGGACAACCTCTTCGTGCCGCTCGGGGCGCTCGTGGCGCTCGAGTTCGCCGCGCTGTGACGCTCTACGCGCGCCCGTCGCCCGGCTGGACCCCGCCCGCAGCAGACCTGCACGCGGCGCGCCGTGCCGCAGCCACTGTCCCCCGCAGGCAACATGCGTCTGGCATGAAGGGTAAAGTAGCGCCGTGGACAGCGCGAACCGCCCATGACAGACGACGCCTATCCGGACGCCCTGCCTGCGCAGCACCGGCTGCACTGGTATCTGCTCGAGCGCGTGCTCGGGCAGGGCGGATTCGGCATCACCTATCTCGCGCGCGACACCAACCTGGACCAGTCGGTCGCGATCAAGGAATACCTGCCGGTGGACGTCGCGACGCGGCGCGCCGATACGACCGTGCGAGCGCGTAGCGACGAGCAGGGCGAGCGCTACCGATGGGGCCTGGAACGCTTCATCCGGGAAGCGCGCACGCTCGCGCGTTTCGATCACCCCAACATCGTGCGCGTGCTGTCGGTCTTCGAGCAGAACGGAACGGCATACATGGTGATGCGCTTCGAGGAGGGCGAGAACTTCGCCGCCCTGCTCGATCGCAAGCGCACCATTCAGGAAGCCGAGCTGATGCGCGTGCTGCTGCCCGTGCTCGAAGGGCTCGAGCTGGTGCACAACGCCGGCTTCATCCATCGCGACATCAAGCCCGACAACATCCATATCCGCGCCGACGGCACCCCGGTGCTGCTCGATTTCGGCTCGGCACGCAACGCACTCGGCCACGCGCGCACCGTGACCATCCTGGTCGCGCCTGGCTACGCGCCGTTCGAGCAGTACTACTCGAGCGGCGAGGACCAAGGTCCCTGGACCGACATCTACAGCCTCGGCGCCACCTGCTACCGCGCGATCGCCGGCGTGCCGCCGATGGATGCGATTGCGCGCAGCAAGGGCGTCCTCGGCAGCGCGCGCGACATTCTCGTCCCGGCGAGCGCGGTCGGCAGCGGGCGCTATTCCGAGCGTCTGCTCAAGGCGATCGACCATGCGCTGGAGTTCGCAGAGAAGGACCGGCCGCAGACGATTGCCGAGTGGCGCAATGAACTGCCGGGGCTCGAGGGTGCTGCGACCACGACTGCGCCACCGCGGCGGACGCCAGCCGCAGCGGCAAATGTGCCGCGGACGCCGAAGATTTCGCAGACCGAGCCCTCCGCGGTGCCGAATTCACCGCACAGGTCTCCCTCCAATCCGCATCCGGAGCCCACGGCAGCACCGAGCCCTGCCGCTGCGCAACCCGCACCGCTCGGCGGGCCGAGCAGACCGGCGGGCCCTACTGCCTGGCTGGTGGCGAGCGCACTTGTGGGCGCGCTTCTCGGAGGCGTAGCCGGGGCCTATGCCGTCAAGCGCTGGGCGGATACCCCGACTCCCGCACCGAACGAGGAGCTTCAGAAAATCAAACTGCAACTCGAGAATGCGCTCGCGAAAGCCGAGACCGAACGGGTGGCGCGCGAAAAGGCGGAAGCAGACAAGGCGCGCGCTGAAAGCGCACTCGCGCGTTCCAAAGCCGAGACGGAGCGCCTGGCGAGCGAAAAGACGGCAACCGAAAAAGCGCTTTCCGAGGCGACCGCGCGCGCGAGGGCCGAAACCGACCGCGCCAAGACCGAATCCGAGCGCGCGGAGCGCGAAAAGGCAGTGGCGGAAAGAGCGAAGGCCGACAGTCAAAAGCTGCGCAAAGAACTTGATGTCGCCAAGGCCGAGATCGAGCGGCTCAGGAACTTGATTCCGGGTCGGCCGCCCACGGATACCACGCCCAAGCCTGCGCCGCCCCCACCCGACGCCCGGGAGGCTTTCAAGCATTACCTGGACCTCGCACGTCGCGGCGATGGCAGCGCGGCACTCAAGGTCGGCGAACTGTACGAGGCCGGCCGAGGAGTCGCAGCAAGCAACAATTGGGCATATGCCTGGTACTCGGTCGCCGAACGGTGCGGCGTGACGGCGGCGAAGTCGAAGAAAGACGCCGTAGCAAACAGGCTGCAACCGGTAGAAATCAGGCAGGCCGATAAGTTGGCCGAGAGCCAGGCGGACTGCAAGAAATAACCCCGGAGGAGGGACTGCATGGATTACCAGAGGAGCGCCATGCGAGTGCTACGGGCTGCGCTGCCGTGCGTGGCATCGATGCTGGTCACCGGCTGCGGGGAGATGATCACGCGCCCGCCGCCGGAGAAAATCACCGAGTGCTTCACTCAGCTCAACGAGAAGTTCGAGAAGGCCTACGAGGGCATCCTCGCCGAGCGCGGCACGCGCAGATTTACTGTCTCTCGGGAGATGGCTTACGACACTTTGATCGCGGCGCTGACGCGGCTCGCCATGATCGTCGAGGCGCACGATCGCTTCGCCGGCACGCTGACTGTCGCCGCGCCAGCGCCGAAACCGCTCAGCGACCAGGAATGGCGCGAAGTGGTGGACACCGATACGCCGATGATGGCTTCGGTGCTCTGTCCCTGCCTCGGCATGTACTGCACGACCCTGAAGTTCGAGCCGCAGGATTACGTGATCGTGATCAATGCGACGGTGCTCGCGGCAGGCAACGCCGGATCGCAGGTGTCGCTGACGACGCGCATGCGCGAGATCGTTCCGCGACCCGGTGTGCCGCGCCGTGACTACCCGCCGCCGACCGGCGTGCGCCTGGCGCTGAACAAGATCTGGTCGAGCTTCGACCACGAGCTCGCGGCACGGCAGTTGGCCCCGCCCGGAAGCAGGCGCTAGCCCGGCAGCTGCTGCGCGAGGCCGGCGTAGACCGCCTGCGTTTCGGCAGACGGCATCGTTTTCGACTTGGTCGCGAGGACCGTGCGCAGGCGCTCATAGACCGCGCGCGCCTCGGCGAGCTCGCCGCAGCGCTGGTAGCTGAGCATGAGGTTGCGGTACGGCGCCTCGTACAGCGGGTCGGCGTCGATCAAGCGCAAGTAGCAGTCGATGGCTGCCTCGGCGCGGCCCGCGTCCTCCCAGCTGCGCGCGCCGCGCGCCAGGTAGCGCAGCAGGCGCGCGCGGCTCTGCTCGCGCTGCGCGAGATAGGTCGGCTGCTCCGACTCGTCCGGCAGGAACGGTCCCTTGTAGAGCGCGAGCGCCTCGTGCGTCAGCTCCGCGAGCCGGGGCATCGGCTTGCCGGCGACCATGCCGCGCAGCGCCTCGTCGAAATCCGCAAGGACGCGATCGAGCGCCCAGACGTCCACCCAGACCAGCCCGGGGTCGAGGCTGAGGCGTGCGTCGCGCAGCAGCAGCGCGGCGTCGTCGCCGAACAAGCGGCGCAGGCGATGCAGGGTCGCGGTAAACGATTTATGCGCGTAGTCGGCGTCTACGTGCGGCCAGAGCGCGTCGCCGAGCTGGTCGGCGCGCACGTTCTGCCCGCCGAACGCGATCAGCACCTTGAGCAGCTCCATCGGCCGTCCGGGCGTCTTGCCGGAGAACTCTACGGGCACGTCGCCGCGCAGCAGCTCGAAGCGGCCCAGCGTCGTGACGCGAAACGGCCAGGGCCAGCTGCGCACCCGCAGCGGCGGCGTGCGCGGCACGAGATGGCGCTCCTTCACCAGGCCGCGCGCGTATTCGACCTCAATGTCGTGGCGCAGGGCGAGCGCGCAGAGCTCCGCCGTTTCGCGCGCGCGCCACCAGGGCGCATGACGGAAACCGTGCTCGCGGCCGAGCGCCATCGCCGCACGCAGCGGATCCAGCACGGCGGCCGCATCTCCCTGCGCCGCCGCGGCCTCTGCCGCAGCGAGCTGCACGCAGAACGCCAGCCAGTCGCTGCGCTGCGCAGCCGCGATCGCCTCCGCGGCGCGCAGCTGGGCGTCGCAGCCGCGTCGATCCGTCGCAGTCGCGACGCAACGCGCCAGCGCACAGCGCGCGAGGCACTCCAGCCAGGGCAGCCCGGTCTCGACCGCCAGCGCCACGGCCAGACGCGCCTCGCGCTGCGCGCCGTCCGCGTCTGCCTCGATCGACGCGAGCCAGCCGTGCAGAAAATGCAGAATCGCCCGATCCCCGCGGCGCAGCTGCGCATCCCCGGTGCCGAGCTGCTGCAGCTCGGCGCGCGCGGCATCCAGATCACCGGCGCCGAGCGCCGCGGCCGCCGCCACCGCGCGCAGCCAGCGATCGAAGCCGTGCACGCCCTCGGTCTCCGCGCGCGCGAGGCAGTCGCGCGCGAGGTCGAGGGCGCTCTGGTGCGCGCCGTCGAGCAGCCGATGGAGCGCGGCCGCGATATCGGGCGCCAGCGTGACCTGTGCGGGACGTCCGCGCATCTGCGCGCGCAGCGCCTCGACCGCCGCCGCCGCGGCGGCGAAGTCGCCGCGCAGCAGCGCGCTCGCCGTGCCGGCCAGGGGCATGCCGGCGCGGGCAATCCAGTCCTCGAGCGCCGGATTGCCCGCGTCGCGCAGCAGCAGCGCGCGCGCCATCGCGCCCGCCACGAACGGGTCCACCCGCGCGGAGCCCTGAGCAGGCTGCGCCGCGAGCAGAGCATCGAGCACGCCGTACCAGCGGTCGAGCGGCGCCAGATCGTCGAACTCGAAGATGACCGCGTCGATCAGTCCGCAGCAGGCGCGCACGGCGCCGCCCCGGTCCGAGCGCTGCTGAAATCCCTCGAGCGCCTGCTCGAAGCGCCGCCGCGCCTCGCGCGGGGCCGCCCGCGCGCGGCACTGCCCGAGCGCGAGCAGCAGCGCCGGGTCGGCTTCCAGCACGCCCGGCGGCAGCAGCTCGAGCCAGTCGCCGAGCATCGCGCTGCGTCCCTGCGACAGCATGCGCGGCGCCTCTTCCGCGGCGATCGCCGCGATCGCCGGCCAATCGCGCGATTGCACCAGCAGCGCGACCGCGTCCTCGATCTGTCCCGCGCCGCGCAGCAGCGCCGCGGCGCGCTGCAGATGCGCGGGTGCGAGCGCCTCTGGCAGATCGCGCGCCGCGCGCCCGCGCAGGAAATCCAGCAGCAGCGGATGCAGCTGGTAGATGCGCCCTTCCTCGGACGGCGCCTCGCTCACGAAATAGTTGTTCAGGGCGAGATTCACCAGCAGCCGCCCGGCGTTCGGCTCGCCCGACAGCTCGCGCGCCACGTCTCCAGTCATGCGCGGCAGGCAGGCGACGCGCAGCAGGAACGCGCGGGTCTGCGGCTCGAACTGCTCGAAGATCTCGCCCGCGAGGTAGTCGAACACGGCCTGCGGCGGCGCGTCGCCCGGCAGCTCCGGAACGCGGCCCGAGAATTTCGCGTGCTCGAGCATGAGCACCATCCCCGCGGCCCAGCCCTGGGTGCGCGTCTCGAGTTCGGCGAGCGCATCCTCGCTCAGCGCCTGGCCGCGCAGCTGCGCGATCTGGGCGAGCTCCTGGCGATCGAGACGCAGGGCGTCCCAGCCCAGGCAGAGCATCTCTCCGGTCACGCGAAAGCGCGCGAGCGCCGCCGGCGGCTCCAGCCGGCTGGTGACGATGACGCAGCAGTGTCGCGGGATCTGCGGAATGGCGGCCTCGAGCACCTTCTGCAGCGGGCTTTCGGCGGGCACGGACTGCAGGCTGTCAAGCACGAGGGCGAACGGCCCCTTGGTGCGCGAGAACAGCTGGCGGAAGAACCCGCGCGCGAACGTGGCGAGCCCGCTGTCGTCCATGCCCGAGAACACCGGGTAATCGCGCGCGCGGCCGTCCTCCAGCTTGCGTGCCGCGTGGCCGAGGTAGTGAAAGAACGTGGCGACGTCCGTATCGTCGGCGTCTACCTGGTACCACAGGCTCTGCATGCGGCGCGCTTCGATGTAGCTTGCGGCGAGGGTCGTCTTGCCCGCCCCCGGCGGTCCCGAGATCCACACCACGCTGCGCCCGGGCGCCCCGTCCAGACGCGCAAAGAGCCGCTCGCGCGGCATTGCCGAACCGGCCACCGGACGCGTCGTCTTGGCAAATGCGGTGCTGTGCTGTCGCGAGTGCGCCAC
>Ga0210138_1000312_pt1 | contig 11026 bp, 13 predicted proteins | sample Browns_ThreeSqC__FD_184850 | JGI IMG/M metagenome (GOLD analysis project Ga0210138, IMG submission 184850) | Wetland microbial communities from the San Francisco Bay, California, USA, that impact long-term carbon sequestration -... | ecosystem: Environmental > Aquatic > Marine > Wetlands ... | reverse complement strand
AGCCTCGGGTCGTTGCGGGTGTCGACGACTTCCGGCTCGCCGATCGCGGCGAGCATGCGCTCCGCGGCCGTGGCGTAGGCGAGCGGCTCGCGCTTGCAGAGCTCGAGGAAGTCCTCGAGACCCATCTCCTCGCCCTGCGTGGCCGAGTAACTCGATCGAAACTCTTCAAGTAGCGTAGCCATGTTCGTATTCCCAATAGACAGTGGAGCGAAATGCCGAGAATTCGGGCCTTTCGATTCCGCCCCCGGCATCCGGAGCGGCTACCTTCTTGGTCTTTAGGAAACGCTTTACGCCGACATCACACTCTCGGGCCGCCGCTAAAACGTCGTCGCGACGGCGGACGGACGGCTGCTGCGCGTCACCGTTCCGGTGCAGCAGGTCGAGCTGGTCCGGGACGGATACGTGGACGACGCCACGGCCGTCGCCCCCGCCGCCCCACCCCCGTGCGAGGAGCGGGACGTGCAGGTGCCGGCGGGCGCCGACTCCTTGCCCGGGACACTGTGCGTGCCGCGCGCCGCCGGCCCCGTCCCGGTCGTGGTGCTCACCCACGGCTCGGGGCCGAACGACCGCGACGAGACAATCGGCCCCAACAAGCCGTTCCGCGACATCGCATACGGACTCGCCGCCCGTGGGATCGCGAGCCTGCGTTACGACAAGCGGACCTTCGCGCGGCGCGGCGCGATCGACCTCGCGACGTTCACCGTGGAGCAGGAGGTGATCGCGGACGCCGTCGCCGCGGTGGGCTTCGCCCGGGCGCAACCGGGGATCGACGCCGGGCGGACCTTCCTGCTGGGGCACAGCCTCGGCGGCACGCTCGCGCCGCTCATCGCCGAGCGTCTCGGCCCGGCCCTCCGGGGCGTCATCCTCCTCGCCCCCGGGGCCCGGCCACTCGATTCCGTCATCGTCGAGCAGACGGCGTTCCGCATGCGGGTGGCCGGACAGCCCGATTCCGCGATTGCGGCGCGCGCGGCGGAGTTGGCGCAGGCATTCGCGCGGGTCCGCTCGGGCGCCGCAGCCGACTCCGAGGTGGTCCTCGGGGCCACGGCGCATTACTGGCGCGACCTGTTCGCAAAGGCGCCGCTCGACGTCCTGCGGGCCCTCCCGGTACCGGTGCTGGTGCTGCAGGGCGGGAAGGACTATCAGGTCACCCGGGCCGACTACGAGCGCGTCCAGGCCGCCCTCGCCGGGAAGGCCCCCGGTCTCGGTCTCGCCATCTGGCTGCCCGACCTGAACCACCTCTTCATGCGGGTGGCCGGCGCCTCGACCGGGGCGGAGTACGGCCGGCCGGGCACCGTGGACGGGGAGGTCGTCACGCAAATCGTGCGCTGGATCAAAGAGAGATAGCAGATGGCAGACAGCAGATGGCAGCAGTAACTTTAGGGCACAAAGTACTTGACCTATCTCCCCTGAGGTTGTAGGTTCGTGTCAATGGCGAATCCGGAGCCGCTCCATCACCGCGCCGCCGCCGACCTGCGCTTCATCCGCGACACGATGGAGCGGGCGGGCTCGTTCACCGCCGTGCCGGGCCGCGGCCAGGTGGCGATCGGCCTCACCGCGCTGGTCGCGGCCTGGGTGGCGGCGCGCCAGGCGACGCCGCTGGCGTGGCTCGTGGTCTGGCTGGTCGAGGCCGCGCTCGCGCTGGCGATCGGCGGCTGGGCGGTGGCGCGCAAGGCCCGCGCGGGCCACACGCCGCTCGAATCGCGGGTCGCGCGCCGCTTCGGCCTCGCGTTCCTTCCCCCGCTCGCCGCGGGCGCGCTGCTCACCGTCCCGCTCTACTTCGCCGGGATGGTCCGTCTCATCCCCGGCATGTGGCTGCTGCTCTACGGCACCGGCGTGATGACGGGCGGCGCCCTGTCGGTGCCGGTGGTACCGCTGATGGGCATGTCGTTCGCGGTGCTCGGCGCGGTCGCGCTGCTGGGCCCCGCGTCATGGAGCAACGCCTGCCTCGCGGCGGGGTTCGGGGGCGCGCACATCGTGTTCGGCACGATCATCGCGCGGCGCTACGGTGGCTAGGTCCGGCGCCGCCCGGCGCCCCGGGCCGGACGATGCGCCCCGGCGCACCCCGGGCGCCGGCCGTGAGGCGGTCGCCCTGGACCGCGTCATCCACGAGCGCGTCCGGCTCGGCATCGTCAGCGCGCTGGCGGCCGGCGGGGAGCTGACGTTCACGGAGCTGCGGGATCTCCTGCGCACCACGGACGGCAACCTCAGCGTCCACGCCCGGCGGCTCGAGGAGGCGGGGTACGTGAGCTGCACCAAGGCGTTCGTCGATCGGGTCCCGCAGACGGGGTACCGGCTCACGCCCGCCGGGCGGCGGGCCCTGGAACGTTACCTCGATCACATGGAAGCGCTGATCCGCGCCACCCGGGCGCGGTAGGCATTTTTCTTGCACTGGAACTTTGTAATGCAAAGTACTTCTCTTGCGCTGCACGTCGCGATCATCATGGACGGGAACGGCCGCTGGGCGACCCGCCGCGGCCTGCCGCGCTCCACTGGGCACCGCGCCGGCGCGCGCGCGGTGCGCACCGCCGTCGAATCCGCCGCGCGCCACCCCGACGTCCAGGCACTCACCCTCTACGCCTTCTCCGCCGACAACTGGCGCCGCCCCGCACCCGAGGTGAACGCGCTGTTCCGCCTCCTCGCCCGCTTCCTCGCCACCGAGGGCCCGCGCTGCGCCGCGCAGGGCGTGCGCGTGAGCGTCATCGGCCGGCGCGATCGCCTCCCCGCCTCGCTCGTCGCGGCGATCGCGAGCACCGAGGCCGCCACCGCGGGCGGCCGAGCGCTGCACCTGCGGATCGCACTGGATTACTCGGGCCGGTGGGCGATCGACGCCGGTTGCCTCCTGCCCGACGTGGATCTGCTGATCCGCACGGGCGGCGAGCGCCGGCTCTCGGACTTCCTGCTGTGGGAGTCCGCCTACGCCGAGCTCGTCTTCCTCGACCGCCTGTGGCCCGACTTCACCGCCGCCGACTTCGTGGCGGCCCTGACCGAGTTCCGCTCGCGGGAGCGCCGCTTCGGCGGTGCGTCCGCCAGCTCCCCAACTCCGCACAGGAGCCCGACATGGACACCGCGAATCAGACCCCCGGCTTCGGCATCCTGATGATCCTCGCCACCGTGGCGCTGGCGTTCGGCCTCGGCGCGACCGTCATCGCCCGCCTGCTGCGCGGCCGGCCGCCCCGGCTCGGTCGCCTCACGCTCCTGGCCGCTGGATGGGGCGTGCTCTACCTCGCGGCCCTGCTCGCCGTCTCGCTCCGGTCGGACGAGCAGGTGCTGGCGTGGAACGCCGACAAGAGATTCTGCGGCTTCTACCTCGACTGCCATCGCGCGGTCCGCGTCGCGTCGGTCGAGACGCTCGACAGTCTGGGCGACGCGCGGCCCGCGGGGCGCTGGTACGTGGTGACGCTGCGCATCGGCAGCGACGCGAGGATGGCGCGCCTGCGTTTCTTCGACCCGCGTGTCGTGATCCGGACGGACGGGGGCCGGCGCCGGTTCACCCGCTCTCCCGCCGGAGAGGCAGCCCTCGCCCGGCTCCACGGCCCGCAGCGACCGCTCACCGACGAGCTGGCGCCCGCGGGGTCGTACGCGACCGCCGTCGTGTTCGACCTCCCCGGCGATGCGCGCGAGCCGCGTCTCGACGTCACCGACCTGCCGCTCCCCGACCGCCTGGTGGAGTTCATACTGATCGGCGACGAGGATAGCTTTCGGCACGCGCGCACCACGTTCCGACTGACCCCGTGAGCGCGCGCATCGCTCACCGGAGGGTCCGTTGCGCATCGTCCAGGTCGACGCGTTCACCGCCCGAGCGTTCGCCGGCAACCCCGCCGCGGTGTGCCTCCTCCCCGCGCCCGCGCCGGCCGACTGGATGCAGTCGGTCGCAGCCGAGATGAACCTCGCCGAGACCGCCTTCCTCGTGCGCCACGGCGACGCGTTCGACCTGCGCTGGTTCACCCCGGCCGCCGAAGTGCCGCTCTGCGGTCACGCCACGCTGGCGAGCGCGCACGTGTTGTGGCAGGACGGCCATCTCGCACCCTCCGAGGAGGCCCGGTTCGACACCCTCAGCGGCCGCCTCACCGCCCGGCGCGCGGGCGACTGGATCGAGATGGACTTCCCCGCCGAGCCGCCCGTGGCCGACCCGGAGCCGCCGGGCCTGCGCGACGCGCTCGGTGTCTCGGCCGTGTGGGCTGGGCACAGCCCCCGCCTCGACTATCGCCTCGTGGAGGTGGTGGACGAGGCAGCAGTGCGACGCACGGCGCCGGACTTCCGCGCCCTCGCGCGTGCGGCCCGGGGCGTGATCGTCACCGCCCGTGCGTCATCGGAGGAGGCCGATTTCGTTTCGCGGTTCTTCGCGCCCGCTCTGGGCGTCGACGAGGACCCGGTGACGGGCTCGGCGCACTGCGTGTTGGCACCCTTCTGGGCCGGGCGTCTCGGCAAGCACGAATTGACGGGGTACCAGGCGTCGGCTCGGGGCGGCGTGGTCAGAGTGCGGGTCGCCGGCGAGCGCGTGATCCTCGCCGGCCAGGCGGTGACCGTCATGCAGGGGGAGTTGTGCGAGTCGTAAAGGGAAGGGGGATGGGGCAGGGGGGAAGGGTGGGGCCGCTGCTGGTCCTGGCGGCCCTGGCGGCGTGCGGCCCCCAGGCGCCCGGGGGCGCAGCCTCCGATCGGCGCAAGTTTTCGTTCCATGCGGACCGCGTGCCCGTCGGCACGGCGTTCCACTACGTGAAGTCCAACATCGACGGCACGCACGCCATCCGCGTCGTCGCCTACGTGGCCGACACCGCCCGGCTGGAGGTGATCAAGCTCGAGCCGGAGCAGCACGCGGGCGCCCGCGTCGTGGCCCACCTGGACTGGGCCACCTTCTCGGCCGACACCATCGCGTCGGAGCACCTGTCCCCCGGCGCCCCACCGCGGCCCCAGGCACGGGCCTGGATCACCACCGACGGCCGCTTCGTGGTGGACGTCGGCGGACGGCGGGATACGATCCTCGTGCCGCAGTTCCCCGTCCACGTGTACAACTTCGATTTTCTGTCCCTGGCGCAGGTGTTCGCGCACCTGCGCGACCCGGAGGGCGCGTTCACCATCGGCGTGGTCAACCCGGTGTTCGCGGAAGGCCCACACCTCCTCTCGTTCGACGGCGTCGCGACGGTGCGGTTCGCGGGCGAGGTGCCCTGCCACGTCGCGGTCTGCCGGCGCTACGAGGTGTCCGGCCCCGGGCTGCGCGATGCGCGCGGCGCGATCTCGGTGCAGCGCGAGCTGGGATACGTGCAGAGCATGGAGATCCCGGTACCCGACAACCCCGCGTGGCGCGACTTCAAGCTCGAGCTCCAGCGCGTCGAACGGGTCGATCGCGCCGCGTGGGACCGCTGGGTGGCGCTCGAGGTGGCCAAGCTCTAGCACGACTGGCCCGACGCCGTCCAGTCGGATATCATCGACCCCATGACGACACCAGCGGCGGGGCGCTCCGCGCGGCTCGCCGGGTATCTCTTCGCGCTCATCGCCGGCTCACTCTGGGGCACGACGGGCCCACTCTCGACGCGCCTCTACGCCGAGGGCGCCGCCCTCACGGGCATCGGGTTCTGGCGCATCCTCATCGGGGGTGCGGGGCTCGCGCTGTACGCCCTGGTCGCCGACCGGGGGATGTTCCGGATCGATCGTCGCGGTCTGCTGGTGGTGGGCGCGGGCGGCGGAGCGCTGGTCGCCCTGTTCGAGGTCGCCTACCAGTTCGGTATCGCCGGCACCGGGGTGGCAGGCGCCGCCGCACTCCTCTACACGGCGCCGGTGATCGTGGCGATCCTCGCCCTGCCCATCCTGGGAGAACGCTTCACGTCGCTGCGACTCACCCTCGCTGTCGTGGTCATGGCGGGAGCCGCGCTCACCGTCACCGGCGGCAGTCACGGCCGCGGGGCGGCCGGTCAGGCGGGGGCAAGTCTCGCCCAGGGCGTGGCGGGCGGTGTGCTCGCGGCGCTGTCCTACGCGGGGACGACCCTGCTCGCGCGCTACGCCGTGCCGCGCTACGGCGCGCTGCGCGTGCTGTTCTACGAGATCCTCGGCGGCTGTGTGGTGCTGGCCGTGGTGCTGCCGCTCGCCGGGCACGCGCCGATCCCGCCGCCCACCCCGGGGGCCTGGGCCTACACGCTCACCCTCACGCTCGCGACCGTCCTGCTCGCGAACTTCGCGTTCTTCGCCGCCGCGCGCCGCATCGAGGCCGCGCCCGTGTCGGTCGCCGCGACGATCGAGCCGGTCGTCGGCGCGCTGCTCGCCCTGCTGCTGCTCGGCCAGCAGCTCACGGCCATCGGGTGGATCGGCCTCGCGATGGTGGTAGCGGGGGTCGCGGCGGGATACTGGCGCGAGGCGTTCCGCGAGGGACTGGGCGAGCGCGGATGACTGAGCCGGACGCGCTCGCCCCCGTGCCCCCGGACCTGCCACCGTCCCCGCCGGAGGAGGCGTGGTACTTCCCGGTGTCCGTCCCGAAGCTCGTCGTCATGTCCATCGCGAGCTTCGGCGCGTATCACCTGCTGTGGCACTATCACAACTGGAAGCGCTATCGCGCCCGCTCCAACCGGCGCTTCTCCGTGCTGGTGCGGACGATCCTCGGCCCGATCTTCGTGTTCCGGCTGTTCGAGCGGCTGCAGCATGACCTGCGAGCGACGGCGCTCCCCGGCATCCCGGAACCCGGCGTGCTGGCCCTCCTCTATCTGTGCTGTAACGCGCTCATCACGCTCCCCGAGCCCTGGTGGGCCCTCGCCGCGCTCAACACGGTCCCGCTGGCGATCGCCCAGGCGCGGGTGAACCGGCTCAACCGCGAGATCGCTCCGCTGGCACCGCGCAACGACCGCTACTCAGGTTGGAACGTCCTGCTGATCGTCGTCGGCCTGCTGCTGGTAGGTCTCACGCTCCTCGGCCTGTTCATGGAGGTGCCTGACCCCGGCGTCCCGGATGCGGTGCCGGTGCGCGCGCCGACTGGGTCGGGACAAGTGTGAACCGTGCTTCATGTTGGACGAATGGGCCGGCTGCGTCGCGGGCTTGGCCCTCCCCCCCCCTATCGCTAGGTTTCCGCCAGCAATTGCACCTACCCAAGGAGACCGGTCATGAAATCACGTTGGCGTTCGCTGCCTACGGCGATCGCGGGGGGCGCGTTGATCGCCGGGCTGGCGTGTTATCCGGGCGAGGTCAGCACCGTGCAGGAGTTGGACCTCTCGCTCGCCATCCGGAATCCGAACGTGCCGGAATCGGACTTCCAGAACATCGTGACCTACGCGATGCCGGACACCATCATCCAGATGTACCCGGACACGACTGACAACAACCCGCCCGAGCTGTCGCGACTGTACGACGACTACATCCTCGGCCAGGTGGCGTCGCACCTCGAGGCGCGCGGGTATCAGCGGGTGGCGAACCCCCCCGATCCCGGCAGTCCGCCCGACGTCCTCGTGCTGGTCACGGTGACCGCACGGTCGTTCACCGGCGCCGTCTGGTATCCCGGGTACTGGTATGGCTGGTACTGGCCGCCGTACTACGGCTGCTACTACTGCGGGTACCCGCCCGGCGGCTATTGGGACGTGTACCAGTGGGATCAGGGCACCGTCCAGATCGCGATGGTGGACCCGGCGGCGCCGACGGACAGCACCATCCAGCTGCTGTGGATGGGCGCGGTCACCGGGGTCCTGAGTGGTGTCTCGAGCACGACGCAGGCCCGGCTCGAGGTCGGGATCAACCGGGTGTTCGACCTGTCCCCCTACCTGCGCCGCAACTGATGCGGCCCCACCTCCAACGGATCGAGGCAGCGATGCGCACTCTCTCCTGCATGGCTCTCGCGCTCCTGGCGGCCGGGCAGCTCGCGGGCCAGAGCATCATGCGGCTCACGTACACGACCTCGGCGCCGGTCGGGGCGACGAAGGACTACATCAGCGAGTTCAGCTGGCTCGGCATCATGTTCGAGCCCGGCAAGTTCGTGCGCGACAACGTTTCAGCCAGCATGACCTTCGGCTGGACGGTGCTGGACGAGAAGACCGACGACCCCGTCCAGATCGGTAACGCGGTGGGGGCGCAGGGCACTCAGCTGCGTTATCTCAACGTCTTCCCCGTCATGGCCGGGCTGCAGCTGCACCGGCAGAACCCGCGCGGGGGGTCGGTCTACCTCGGGCTCAACGCCGGCACCTACTTCATCGAACGGCGCACGGACTTCAGCGTCGTCTCGGCGATCGAGGACAACTGGCACTTCGGGGTCGCCCCGCAGCTCGGCGTGATCTTCCCCCTGGGCTACGGTCGCGGGCACGGCAACATCGACGTGCGCTACCACTACGCCTTCGAGGCGGGGGGTCACGAGTACAGCTGGGTCAGTTTCAGCCTCGGCGTGGCGTACGGGCCGCGGTACTAGCCCGCCGCGACCGTGACATGAGCGAGGGCCCGGACGGCGACGCCGTCCGGGCCCTTCGCCTTCCTGGCCCCCGGGATTGCCTACTCGGGCTTGCGGATCAGCGGTACTTCCTCGGCGATCTGCAGGCTGACCAGTGCCGCGATCTGGTTCTCGACCTGCAGGAACCGGGCGGCGAGCACCGGGCCCACTGCCTTGGAGACGCGGTCGAAGTACTTCTTGCGCAGCTTGACCTGTTCGTCCTCCAGGCGCAGGGCGGTCTCCGCCAGCTGTGTGGCCTTCGCGTCGGTCATCGCCTGGTAGCTCTGCCCGTAGTCCTTGATCAGCGCGAGCCGCTGGTCCCACAAGGTCGTCAGCTCGGCCTCGTACTGCCGGTAGATCGGCCAGAACGCGGCGGCCTGTTGCTCGGTGAACGGCATCGCCGCCGTCACGATGGCGACCTTCTGCGTGCGGAAGTCGCTGCGCACCAGCTCGAGCAGCTGGTGCATGCCGGCAGCGCTATCTGCCTGAGGCTCCTGGGCGGCGAGCGGCGCGGCCCACACGGCCGCGGCGAGTGCAAGCACCACTCTGTTCATTGTGAAGTTCCCTTCATGACGTGTGAGCGCGGCCGGCTTGTTGTTGTCGCGGCCAAGCTACCGAGCCGCGCCCACCGTGGTCAATGGCCTCCCCAAACCTCCCACGGGTGGTCATGTTTCAACCGGCTCGCGACGACTACCCGTCGCCCCTGTGCAAGGAGACAGCTGTGCGATCACTCGACAACGCATCACGCCGCTGCGCGGCCCTCGCCGCGTGCGCCATTCTGGCCTTCACCGCCGTTCCGCTCGCTGCGCAGGACACCACCCACGCGATGGGCGGCGCTGGCCGTGAGCTCGGCGGACACCGGTTCGTGCCGTCGCGCATTGTGGTCGATCCGTTCATCGCGTCGCGCTTCACCAGCTCGATCGGATTCGGCGGCGCGCGCAACCTCGAGGTGCCGGTTTACAACTACCAGGACAGCCTGGTGACCACCGTCACCGGCGACCTGGGGTTCATGAACATCGACTTCGAGTATCAGCAGCAGGTGACGGGCTGGCTGGCGCTGCGCGGCGGCGTGGGCGCAATCGCCCGACTCGGCGTGGACGGGTTCTCGTTCGCGGCCGAGGGCGTGTCCACCATCTACGGGTACAACGTGGGCGCGACCGGACGGATCTTGCGCTCGGGCCGGTTCCAGTTGTCGGCGGCGCTCGACTACTCCTCGAACGCCCTGTACGGCGTGCAGCCCCTCACCTATCTCCAGGGAGTCGGCGGGGAGGTGCGACGGGGCATCGATTCGGTGCTCGCCATCGGGGGGACGGTCGATAGCACGACGATCCGGGATATCCTGGACCAGATCGATCTGTCGCAGTACAACGCCGTCCAGCAGGGTACCGCGAACCGCACCAGCGTCGGCCTGCGTCTCGCGTATGCCGCCACGCCGTGGCTCGGTTTCACCGTTGCCACGCAGAGCGGCGTGGGCAACCTCCTCCAGCGCAAGGATCTCGGCATCATCGACGTCGGCGCCGGCGCGAGCCTCGACTTCGGCGCATTGTGGAATGTCCCGATCGGCGTCGCCCTCTCCACGCGCTACCAGAATGCGAACGAGCGCTCCAGCGATCTGGGGGCCGACATCACGACCTTCGGCGCGTTCATCTCCTACGCCGCTCGGCGCGACCTCGCCCTGGGCCTGGACCTCTCGAATGCGAGCCTCGGTCAGGTGACGGGTGGTACGCTCCGCGCGTCCCGTGCCGCCATCACCATGACGTACTATTTCTGACGGTGCGACCCGCCGCCGCGCTGGCGCTGGCGGCCCTCCTCGCACCAGCCACCGGGGCGCAGACACCCGATACGGCCGCTCCGGCGGCGCCGCGGCGTGGCCCGCGCGTGTTCGCGTATCCCTACGCCTTCTACTCGCCCGAGACCGAGCTTGCGGTCGGCGTCGGGGGCATCCTCTACTTCCGCGCCGGCGCGGACACCGTCCTGCGACCCTCCAAGGTCCTGTTGTCGGCATACTACACCTCGAACGAGCAATACAAGGTCACCCTCTCGCACGACCTGTATGCATCCGCCAACCGGACCGCGGCCACCGTCGATCTCTCGTTCGGTGAGTTCATCGACAAGTTCTACGGCATCGGACCCACGACGCCCGATACCGGGAGCCCCGGATACCTGCTGGAGCTGCTGAGCCTCGAGGGGACGTTCACGCGGCGCATCGGCGAGAGCGGGTTGCGGGTGGGAGGCATCTACCGGGGGGAGCACCAGACCAACACCGACCTCGGGAACAACGGGTTCCTTCTGACGGACAGCGTCCGCGGGAGTGACGGGGGGTGGGTGTCGGGCCTCGGCGCCGACTTCGTGTGGGACTCACGGGACAACGTGTTCTACCCGTCCCGTGGCGGTTTCTCCGAGGTACGGGTGACCGTGTTCGCGTCGGCACTCGGCAGCTCCTTCGACTTCACCGAAGCGGTGGCCGACCTGCGACGCTACCTGAACGTGGGAGGTCACGTCCTCGGGATCCAGGCGTACACCGCGCTGGTACGCGGCGAGCCCCCGTACTTCAAGCTGCCGAAGCTCGGCGGCGGAGTGCGGATGCGCGGCTACTACGAGGGCCGCTACCGCGACCGCACCTACACCATGGCGCAG
>Ga0210138_1000310_pt1 | contig 11084 bp, 11 predicted proteins | sample Browns_ThreeSqC__FD_184850 | JGI IMG/M metagenome (GOLD analysis project Ga0210138, IMG submission 184850) | Wetland microbial communities from the San Francisco Bay, California, USA, that impact long-term carbon sequestration -... | ecosystem: Environmental > Aquatic > Marine > Wetlands ... | reverse complement strand
ACACGCTCATCGTCGCTTACTACTACAAGCTGCAATCCGGCAAGCGGCTCTTCCGCATCCTCGGCGAGATGCACGACGGCGTCTTCGGCGAGTTCCTCGCGTCCTACATGGGTCTGGCGATGTTCGCGGTGCTGGTCGCTACGTCGTTCGCGCAGCTCGGATCGTTCTCGATCCTCTGGGTCCTCACCAAATCGACGCTCGCCGCCCACGACCGGGTCACCGGACTCGACCCGTTCGTGTTCCAGCCGCAATCCGAGACCTGGGCATGCGTGCTCGAGCTGCTGGTGCTGACGCACTTCATCCGCCGCCGTGGCGAGGACGTACTGCTCGGCAATCTCGGCCTCGGGTTGGGAAGCGCCCTCCTGCCGTTCGCGCTCGCCCACGCCGCGCTCTCAGGCGCACTCGCCCTCCTCGCCCCGTGAGCGGGCCCCCGGTGGTCCTGGCAGAAGGCATCTCACTCCAGCGGGGCCGCCGGACGATCCTCCGGCGGGCGTACGTGGACGCGGTGGGCGGCACCGTGACCGGCCTGGTGGGCCGGATCGGTGCCGGCAAGACCACGCTGCTCCGCGTGCTCGTCGGGCGTACGCGGGCGAACGCGGGCCAAGTACGGTGGGATGGCGAGCGCCAGCGGCGGCCCCGGCTCGACGCCCTGGCGCGCCGGGGACTCGCGTACGTCCCGGATCATCCGTGGCTCTGCCCGCGGCTCACCGTCCGCGCGCACCTGGAGCTCGCGGCAGGCGTCGCCGGGCGCGACTGGCAGCCCGCCGCGGCCGGGATCGCGCTGCCGTCCCTCGGGCAACGGCCCGCGGAGCTGTCGACTGGCGAGCGGCGTCTCAGCGAGCTTGCCGTGGCGGCGACGCTCGGTACCCGGGCGCTGGTGCTCGACGAGCCGTTCCGGGAGCTCGACCCCATCCACCGCGAGCGTCTCGGGACGCTGCTGCGCGGACTCGCGGGGGCGGGGTGCGCCGTGCTGTTCGCGGATCACGACGTGGCCTCGGTCCTCGGCTTCGCCGACCGCCTGTTCAGCATCGAGACGGGCGCCACGCGGATTATACCGGACTTCCGCGAGCGGCCCGTGCCGGAGTGGTACCGGGGGTGGCCTGCCCGATGACCGTCCCCGTCGTGCTGGCGACGTCCCGGCTGCGGCTACGGGAGCTCGACCCCTCCGATTACGACGACGTCCGCGCCCTCGACGCGGACCCCGACCTGCAGTGGTGGCGCGGCGCGCGCACCATCGCGCCGACGAGCGCGAGCTCAGTTCGCGAACGCGGTAATGTCCAGGATCAGCAGGGCCGGGCTGCTCGGGTTCTTCGCCGCGAACACGTAGCGTTTCCCCCCGATGTCGGCGAGCGACGCGGTGTGGACGCCCGTGCTCACCGGATACAGGCCGAGCAACGCCGGCTTCTCGGGGTCCGCGAGCGAGTAGACGTGCACCCCGGGGTTCAGGCCGCCTTCCGCGCTGAAGACCAGCAGCTTGCCGTCGCTGCTCACCTCGATGTCGCTCACGGTCGCGATGCTCGCGATGATCAGGGAGTCCGCCAGGATCGGCGCGCCGCCGGCGTCGAGCCGCCAGATCTTGACGGCGTTCCCGTAGTTGCCGTTGCGCGAGAGCCCGCCCCAGGTCCCGGTGTAGGCGTGCGTGCCGTGCACCCACAGGTCCGAGCCCCAGCGCTCGGGGACGTTGTTGCCGCCGCCCACCACCGTGAAGGCGGTCCCGGTGAAGCGCAGCTGCCAGAGCCCGGACTCCATGTCCCCCGCGTACACCGAGCCGCCGGCGTACTGCACGCCCCACACGTACGTGTTCGCGGCGCCCCCGGGCTGGATCCGTGCCCGCTCGCGGCTCGCCAGATCGCCTGTCGGAAAGCCGGAGACGTCGAGGGCCACCACGCCACCGTTGTAATAGGCGGCATAGAGGATCTGCGCCGGCTCGTCCATCCAGAAGTTGTGCGTGCCGGCGAAGTCGAGGTGATAGAAGGCGACTTCCCGCGGCGCGGTGAGATCCGACACGTCCACCACGTGGATGTCGCCCGACGAGGTGCTCCCCACGCTGCCCGGCCCCTCCTGGCCGACGAACAGATAGCGCTTGTGGCCGTTGGTCGGGTTGTGGAACCACCACGCGTTGTGGGCCCGCGCGCCGCCACCGTTCGTGGACCCGGTCACCACGGTGGAGATCCACTGCGGCGCTGCCGGAGATCCGCCCTTGATCCCGTTCCCCACATCGTACAGCTGCACGCCGGTGTTCCACGCGCTGAGGAACGCGATGCCGTCCCGCACGAAGGTGTCGTGCAGGCCGTAGTTCGCCGGCACCGGAACGGTGGCCACGAGGGCCGGCACGAGCGTCGCCGTCGCCGTGAACGTGACCGGCGCCAGCCCGGTGACGGTCGCGGTGACCGGCTGGGGCCCGGGCGCGCCACCGAGCGTGTGGCGGATCTCCGCGGTCCCCGCGCCGTTGGTGGCCGACGTCGGCGCCGAGAGCGATCCGGCGGACGCGCTCCATTGGACGGTGACATCGGGCACCGGTCCGCCGAACGGCCCCTCGACGCGTACGACGTAGGCCGCGGGCAACAGCGCGCCGGCCGCGGCCGATTGCCCGTCGCCGGACACCAGCGAGAGCGCCGCCGGCACCGTCTCCGGCGTCGTCGGATCCGACGAGCAGGCGGCGAGCGCGGTCAGCGTGACGAGGGACAGACAACGGCGCATCGCGCGCTCCGGGAGACGATGGTCAGGGTCCGTGCCCGGCGTCCGCCGGTCCGGTCCGGGGAAATACCCCGTAGCGCCCCATCCGGTGCCCCTCGAGGCCGCGGGACAGCCGGACCGCGATGGTGAGCGCCCAGAAGGTGTCCCGGCCGTAGAACGCGGCTGGATCGAAGATCGAGCCGGTGGTCTCGACGAGGGTCCCGGCGGACACCTCGCCCAGCGGCTCCGCCACCAGCCCGAGGGTGCCCAGCGGCAGACGCAGGCCGTAGCCGGCGGTGACGACGGTCCAGCGGGTGATCCCCACGATGGCATCGTCGAGATGCGGCCGGAGGGAACGGAACGGGTCGGTGAGCCGCTCTTCCTCGGGGCGCTCCGTCCGTTCGACGCGCCCGTACGCGCGATGCCGCCCGCGGCGCACCTCGGCCTCGGCCAACACGCTCGTGAAGGCGAAGAACCCGTCGGCCTCGACGGTGTGCGCCCACTCGAGCAGCAGGTACGTGCGGCGGTCAGGTTGCGGACGGTCCCACCGGGCCGACGCGCTCCACTTGTCCTGGTCGGGTCCCGCGCCGGGACGGTGCTCGGGCGAATGCACCGCGGCGACGGACGCCTGCAGCTCGAGGTGGCTGACCGGCGCGACGGTCAGCCGCGCGGACCACGAGTCTCCGAACCGGCTCCACGACGGCCACTGCGACGGGTGCTCCGGCTCGTCGCCGTTGAACACCGCGCCTTCGAGCAGCACGGGCCCCGTGCCGACCCCGGCTATCGCGACGGCGCGCTCGAGGATCTGCGCCAGGTGGTGGTTGACGGGGTAGCGCAGCGGAGGACGCGACATGGGATCGTCGGTCCCGAACGGCGCGAAGCCCTTGCCCGCGGAGAGCGACACGTGCGCCGCTCCGTCGTGGGTGCCCAGCAGGTCGGCGCCGGTGAACATCACCTCGTGCACGTAGGTATGCGGATGCCGCCGGTCGACGAACCCCTCGCCCCACACGCCGGGGCCGAGCTCGCCGCCGGGCATCGACCACCCCTCGCCGTCGAGCGTCGCCTGCAGCCGCCACGGCCCCCGTGCGGCCCGCAGCATCAACACCGGCTGGACCACCCGCAGCTCCGCGAGGGCGTCCCCGCCGGGGATGGGGTCCACGCGCGTCAGCGCGGGGACGAGCTGGCCCGCGAAGGTGGCGCCGGGCGGGGCGTGCTGGGCGGCGAGGGGGGCCGCAGCCAAGGCCGCGAGGCAGACCGCCCGGCGGCTCAGGGCGACCCCGCGAGCCCCGTGAGGCGGATGCCGTCGATGACGAACTGGACGGCGATGGCGCACAGCACCAGCCCCATCAGCCGGGTGAGGATGCGCATCCCCGTCTGGCCGAGCCGTCGCTCGACACGCATGGCACTGGCCAGGGTGAGGTAGGAGAGCCAGGCCGTGAGCGCGATCGAGAGGTAGAGCGCGGCCGTCGCGACCGGCGTCGTGGCGCCGGCGGAGTGCACCATCACGGTGGAGATGGCCCCGGGCCCGGCGAGCATCGGGACGCCGAGGGGCATGATGCCGATGTCGGACTTCTCCATGCCCTCCGCGGTCTCGGCGGGCGTCTCGCGCTGCTGGCTGCGGCGCGCCTGGACCATGTCGAGGGCGTTGAGGCCGAGCAGGACCCCGCCCGCGATCTTGAACGCGCCGATCGTGATCCCGAACAGCGTGAAGATGATGCCGCCCGCTGCGGCGAACAGGGCGAGCGTGATCGCCACCGTCCAGGCGCCGCGGCGCGCGTGGCTACGCTTCATCTCGACCGAGTCCCGCTGCGTCATCGCGAGGAAGCTCGGAATGACGATCAGCGGGTCCACGATGAACAGGATCGAGGTGAAGACGAGCACCAGGTCGCGGACGGGGACGTCCATCGCGGCCGTCAGCGTCCGGTGAGGAGGGCCGCGCGGAGGCGCCGGGCCCGCTCGGTCACCGTCGGGAGGTCCACGATGCGCGCCTCCCGCTCGACGTATGCCGGCACGGCCCACGACAGCCCCCGCTCCACGCCGGCCCGGAGGATGCGGACCCGCACCGGGTCCCCGACGGCCAGGTCACGCGTGGCCGCTGCCAGGTCCCCGCTCGCGCCGATCGGCCGGCCGTTGAACGAGACGAGCTCGTCGCCGGAGCGCATCCCCGCACGGGCCGCCGCGCTGCCCGGGGTGACCACCACCCGCGGGGAGCCACCCGGCCCGGTCGGGCCCAGCAGCGCGAGGCGCGCGTCGGGACGCCGCACCGGCTCGAACTCGACGCGCCAGCCTGCCGCCCGCACGGCATCATCCCACGGGATCTCGGCCGTGCCGCTGACGTAGCGGCGCCAGAAGTCCTGGAAGTCGCGTCCGGAGACGGCATTCACGGCGTTGAGCGCGTCCTCGCTCGTGAAGCCCCGCTCGCCCGCGAAATGGTCGAACAGCTGGCGCATCACGTCGTCCAGCGAGACACGGCCGTCGGTGGAATCGCGGATCGCCAGATCGAGCAGCAGGCCGAGCAGGTCTCCCTGGAGATAGTAGGAGAGGGACTCCCCGCCGTTCGCCTCGGGGCCGTCCCACGTCGTCCACGACGACCGCTCCGGGGAGATCGTCAGCCGGCCCGCATTGCGGTGGTGCGCCGCGATCGCCGTCGCCACGCCCTCGAGGAACCCCGGGAGCGAGTCGAGCCCCGCGCGCATCAGGATCAGCCGCGTGTAGTAGTCGGTGATCCCCTCGCTGATCCACAGGTTCAGCGTCCGCACCGGCCGCGTGTAGTCGAACGGGCCCAGCTCGGCCGGGCGGAGGCGCTTCACGTTCCAGGCGTGGAAGAACTCGTGGGCGGTGACGCCCTGGTGCGCGCGCGGATTCTCGGCCATCCGCTCGAGGTTGATCCCGATGGTCGTCGAGTTGAGATGCTCGAGGCCGCCGCCGGTCCCCGCGTAGATGTAGGTGAAGTCCTTGTACGGGGCGCTCCCGAAGATGCCGATGGCGGTCTCGGAGATGCGCCGCAGCATGTCCACGAAGGCCAGCGTGTCGAACGCCGGCCGGCCGCCGTTCAGGTCCACCACCGCGCGGTGCGGCACGCCCCCCGCGGTGAAGCGGAACGTCGCGAACCGGCCGAGCAGGGCGGGGGAATCGATCAGCACGTCGTAGGAGGGCGCCCAGTAGACCGACGGGTCCGTGGTCGGCACGAGGCCGGTGCCGATCTCCCACCCCGCGGGGAGGCGGAACGTGACGTGCGACGGGGAGAGTGTCCGGCCGACCAGGTACAGGAACGTGCGCGGCCCGTCCACGAGCCCCGAGGTCTCCCGCAGGAACCAGCGGTTGTTGGGCCGGGCCCACTCCTCGGCGCGCCGCACGGCGGCCGAGTAGCGCACCACCACGCGAGGGGCGCCGTTCGTCGCGATGCTCCAAGTGAGGTCGTCCACGCGGGTGACGACCAGCGGCTCACCCGTCGCCGTGGCGGCGGTGAAGTCGGCGATGTTGCGCCCCCCCAGCGTCAGCCGGTAGGAACCCGGCGCCCACGCCGGGATCGCCACCCGGGCGGGGTCGGGCGGGTTCGCCATCGTCATCTCCACCCAGTACGCCGTGCGGTCGCTGTCCTTCACGGTGACGACGTAGTCCACCTTGGGATCGGTGCGGCCGGTGCGCTGGATGAAGGCGTCCGAATAGGTGCGGAGGGGCGTCTGGGCGGGCGCGGTGGAGGCCAGACCGGCCGCCGTGAGAACGAAGACGATCGTTCGCATGCCGGCTACAGGGTCATGTGCACGACCTGGTCCTTGCCGGACCGCTTCGCCTCGTACATCGCCTGGTCGCCGCGGCGCAGGACATCGTCGGCAGTGGCGGTGGTGTCGTCGAACGAGACGATGCCGATGCTGGCGCTCACGACCGGTGCGGCGGGGAAGGCCGTCTTGATCCCCTCGTTGAGGCGCCGCGCCACGGTGTCGGCGAGGGCGCCGTCGGTCTCGGGCATCAGCACCGCGAACTCATCGCCACCCATCCGCCCCACGATGTCGGTCTCGCGCACGGCGAGCCGCATGGCATCGGCCACGAGGCGCAGCACGGTGTCGCCCGTCTGGTGTCCGCGGGAGTCGTTCAGCGCCTTGAAGTTGTCCAGGTCGAGATAGAGCAGCGACACGGGGTGCCGGTAGCGGCGGTTGCGGTTCAGCTCCTGGGTCAGCCGGTCCGAGAACGCCCGCGCGTTGAGCACCCGCGTCAAGGGATCGTGGATCGCGAGGTCCTGCAGCTCCCGCTGCGTCTGCTGCAGGTGCCAGAACGCGACCATCATGATCCCCGCGACGACGGCGAACGAGCCCTGGTTGGCGAGGATGACCAGGGTCGGGCCCTCGGTGTGCTCCAGGTCGATGACGAGCCGCAGCACCATGCTCGTCACCATGAACGCCGTGCCCCAGCCGAGCCCGGCGAACCAGGTCGAGACGAGCACGGGGACGAGATAGAACAGCCCGAGGCGGGCGTCGGGCGCGGTGGCGGAGTTCGCCCAGTGCACCAGGGCGGTCAGCACCGCGGTCCCGCCGACGACGAGCAGCCGGGAGCGGTGAGAGAGCAGGCTCAGAACGTTGGCTCCGCGAGGTGCTCGGTATCGTCGAGCAGCAGGGCGTCGAGGGATTCACCGGCCGCCACGCTGGGGCGGTCGGCGGGGACGATGACCAGGGCGTTCGCCTTTGCCATGCTTGTGAGAATGCCGGAGCCTTGCGGTCCCGTCAATACGGCGTCCCGGCCGCCGTCAGGCCCGCGCGGGCTCGACACGACGGCCCGCAGGAAGTGCCGCAGCCGCGGGCCCAGCGTGATCGGCTCCCGCAGGGTCACCGGGACGGTGCGGCGGAACGGACGGGGGTGGCCCGCGAGGCGGCGGACGGCCGGCCGCACGAACAGCTCGAAGGTGACCATGGTGCTGACCGGGTTCCCCGGCAGGCCGAGCCAGGGCACGCCCCGCAGGACGCCGAAGCCGAGCGGCGCGCCCGGACGCATCGCCACGCGCCAGAACCGCAGGGCCCCCCCCGACGTCTCCAGGACGCGACGCACCAGGTCGTGCTCGCCGACGCTCACGCCGGCCGTGGTGACGAGGAGGTGGGCGCCGGCCGCGCGGGCGAAGTGCTCGCGCAGCGATTCCTCGGTGTCGCGGGCCAGCCCGAGGTCCCGTGGCACCGCGCCGGCGCGGCGGATCAGCGCGTGGAGCGTGTAGGAATTCGACGACGCGATGCGGCGGCCGCTCAGGATGTCGGGTGCGCGGTCCAGGTCGGCGAGCTCGTCGCCGGAATTCAGGAACGCCACCTCCGGTGGGGGGTGGACCAGGGGCGTCGCGTGCGCGATCGACGCGAGCACGCCCAGCTCGGCCGGACCCAGCGGCGTCCCCGCCGACAGCACCACCGTCCCGCGCACGATGTCCTCGCCCCGGCGGCGGATGTTCTTGCCGCCGTCGCGGTCGTCCTTCACGGCGACCGTCTCGGCACCGCCATCGGTGTCCTCCTGGCGGATCACCGAATCGGCGCCGGCCGGCAGCGGCGCGCCGGTGAAGATGCGGATCGCGCTCCCGGCGTCCACGGACCGGGCGGGGACGGCGCCGGCGGGGACGGACTCCGTGACGCGCAGGGGGACGGGTCGGGCGGTGGTGGCACCCCGCACGTCGGCCGCGCGCACGGCGTAGCCGTCCATCGCGGAGTTGTCCCACGCCGGCACGTCGATGGGACTCGTGACGTCCTCGGCCAGAACGAGGTCGAGGGCCTCGCGCAGGGGCCGGCGGACGGGGGCGAGCGGCGCCAGGTCGGCGACGATCTGGCGGGCGGCCTCGGCCGGCGTCAGCACGTCAGGGGCCGAGGACCTTGGCCCGGTCCCACGCCATGTTGGCGAGGGTCATCAGCCACGACGTGTCGGAGAACCGGAACACGGGGAAGGGCGCGCGGTAGCTCGCGTCGTCGGTGAGGATCGCGATCCAGTCGGCGGCATCGGGCCGGTTCGCGTCGAACACCGGCGGGCCGCACTGACGCCGGTGGACCTCGATCTTCGGGAGCGGGTGCGAGCTGAATCCCTCGGCGAGCACGATGTCGGCGCCGTCGAGGTAGCGACGTGCCAGCGCCATCGGGTCGGCTTCGGCCTGCGTGCGCTCGAGCAGCAGGCGCGCGCCCGGGGCCTCGAGCAGGACGCGCTCCGCCTTGCCTTCCTGCCAGTGGCGCCACGAGTCCTTCCCCTCGGTGTCGAGCGTCGCGGGGTGGGATCCGTGCTTCATGGTCATCACGCGGAACTTGCGGCGCACGAATTCCGCCGCGAGCGCCACGAGGAGGGTCGTCTTGCCCGCGTTGTGCCTGCCGATGATCGAGACTATTCGCGTCGCCGCCACAGCGCCTCCGCCCGTTCCAGGTCCTCGGGTTGGTTCACGTTGAAGAACATGATAGCAGGATCGCCCAGCTCGCGGACCCGCGCCAGCGGCAGCCGGCCCACCCGGACGTCGTGATGGAACGCGATGGCGCGCAGGTCGCCGCCCGCGAGCTGCCGCTCGATCGCCGGGCCGCAGGCCGGTCCGTAGACGGCGCACAACGGCTCCACCCCGCGCCGGCCATCGCTCTCCGGGAGGAACGCATCCCAGCCCGCCGACCCCGCGATCAGCGCCCCGAGCAGCGCGGCCGGGACGAACGGCATGTCCCAGGCGACGCAGAGCACCGGTCCCGCCCCCGCCGTGACCGCGGTGTGGATCCCGCCCAGGCTGCCGCATCCCGGCCGCGCATCGGGGACGGTCACGAGGTCGGACCGCCATGATCCCGCCTCCGCGGCATTGGCCACGAGCAGCGGGGCCGAGCCGGCAGCCTCCACGACCGCGTCCACGACGTGGTCGAGGATGCGCCGTCCGCCGACGCTCAGCAAGCCCTTGGGCAGGCCGCCGTAGCGCCGGGCGGCCCCGCCCGCCAGCACGGCGCCGCGCACGCTAGTACCGGCGGGCGCGCTTCTGGTCGAAGACGATGTCGAACCCGATGGCGAGCGAGAGATGATGGTACCAGCCGGTGTCCTTCGACGCCTGGCCCAGCGCGTTGGCCGGACCGGTGACCCGCTCGAGCGCGAAGAAGTCGTCGCGCACCTCGAGCCGCAACTGGTAGCCCGAGCCGATCGACTGGCTGAGGCCGCCGGCCAGCAGCAGCGCCGGCGATCCAGCCTTCGGGTCGGGGTCGGCGATGATCTGCACCGGTGGGCTGCCCGGGGTGGCGGGCGCCTCCGCACCGACGGTGCCGTGCGCGAGGCGTGCATAGCCCAGGCCCGCACGGAGGTAGGGACTCATCGTGCCCCGCGGGGCCGCGCGCAGCGTCACCCCCAGTCCCACGAGCAGCGCACTGTTGCCGCCCACCGAGCTGTTGAAGTTGGCGCACAGCGGCTCGTTCAGGTTGGGGTTCGTTGGGACGGGATGGGGCTTGAAGGGGACCGACGGATTGCAGCTGTTCTCCATCCCCATGTCCAGGAACGTCACGTCACCGTAGAACCCGAGGTGCCCGCCGGGGAAGTACGTCGCGGCGAACGTCACCAGCAGCCCCGACCCGATCGAGCGCTCGAGGCGCAACGAGTCGTAGACATTCGTGTTGTTCGGTATCTCCATCGGCTGGTAGGGTATCTGCCACAGCCCGTGGCCGGTGTGCGCGCCGGCGCCGATACTGAGGATGAGGCGCGGCTGCGGACCCTCCTGGGCGGCGGCGGGAGCGGTGAGGAGCGCGGCGGCCAGCGCCGCGAGACCGGGCAGGGACGGATTGCGCATCAGGCCACCAGTCGTTGGTGCTCGACCGCGAGACAGCGGTCCTGGATGAACGGGACGCCCGCCGCGCGCGCCCGCTCGCCGGCCGCGACGTCCGTGACCCCGAGCTGCAGGAAGACGAGCCGCGGGCGCAGGGGCAGGGCCTGGTCCACGACCGCGCCGGCGAACTCGCTGCGGCGGAACACGTCGACGATGTCGATCGCGTGCTCCGCCGCGGCCAGGCCGAGCGACGCGTAGCTGCGCTCGCCGAGGATCTCCGCGTGGCCCGGATTCACCGGCACGATCCGGTAGCCGGCGCGCTGCAGGTAGCGCGCGACGCCGTAGCTGGGGCGGTGCGCCCGCGGCGACAGCCCGACCACCGCGATCGTCCGCGAGGCCCGCAGAACGGCGGCGAGGTCGGCATCGGTCACGGAGCGGGCGTGCGGTGGACGTGCGGCGTGCCGCTCACGGCCCGTCCCACGAGGGTGAGGCCGGCGCGGCGGGCGATGGCGAGCGCCAGCGTGCTCGGCACGCTCGGCGTGGCGACCCAGCCGAGCGCCGCGCGGCCCGCCTTGGCCGCGAGCTCGGCCGAGATGCGGCCGGTCACGAGGAGCCCGAGCCCGGCGACACGGCGCCGCCCGAGCACGGCCGCGCCGATCACCTTGTCCACGGCGTTGTGGCG
>Ga0210138_1000309_pt1 | contig 11132 bp, 12 predicted proteins | sample Browns_ThreeSqC__FD_184850 | JGI IMG/M metagenome (GOLD analysis project Ga0210138, IMG submission 184850) | Wetland microbial communities from the San Francisco Bay, California, USA, that impact long-term carbon sequestration -... | ecosystem: Environmental > Aquatic > Marine > Wetlands ... | reverse complement strand
CCTGGCTCGACGAGCTGTGGGCCGCCCGCGGTCACGTCGGGTACCGCCACACGTCGCCCGGCGGCTTCGCCGTCGGATTCTCGATTGGCGGCACGCTGTGGGCCAGCCAGCAGAGCGAGGACGAGGTGCTCGCGGATTACCGGGCACACGCGGCATACCGGCAGGCGAAGGTGGCCGTCGGCGCGGAGCTCACGGGCCGCGCGATCCTGACCGAGAGCGGCTCCTTCGGGGAGCGCACGATCCACCAGTTGACGCTGGGGGTCGGGGTGGCGGCCGGCCCGCTGTGGCCGCGGGCGTTCCTGCGAGTTCCCCTCGACGCGGACCTGAAGGACATCGGGCTGAACCAGGTCTTCGGGCTCGCGGTGGACTGGCGGTTCTGACCACCACCGCCGACGGCGGCCGCCCGGCGTCCTACAGCCGGGCGGCCACCGCTCCGGCGAGGACGGCTGTCGTGGCCGATCCGCCGATGTCGGGAGTGCGGACACCCGCCGCGATGGTGTCGCGGACGGCGCGCTCCAGGTCGCGCGCCGCCTCGGGGTGGCCCAGCTGCTCGAACATCAGCGCGCCGGTGAGGATCGCGGCCGTGGGGTTGGCGTCTCCCCTGCCCGCATGGCGCGGCGCCGAGCCGTGCACCGGCTCGAACAGGCCCGCCCGCCCCGGGTGCAGGTTGGCGCTGGCCGCGATTCCGAGCCCGCCGACCAGCGCGGCGCCGAGATCGCTGAGGATGTCACCGAAGAGGTTGTTCGTCACGATCACCTGGAACCGCTCCGGCCGGCGCACCAGCTCCATCGCCAGCGCATCGATGTAGCGGTGCTCCGCCTCGATCCCCGGGAACTCTGCCGCGATCTCGCGGAACAGGCGCTGCCACAGATGGTGGGCCGGCACCGCGTTGGACTTGTCGCTCATCGTGACGAGCGTCTTGCCGTGGTCCCGCGCCCACTGGAACGCGGCCTGGATGATCCGGTGCACCCCCCTCGGGGTGTTCACTTCCTCGGCGATCTGGGCGTCCCCCTCGGTGCGCGTGCGTCCCAGGTAGAGCCCCTCGGTGTTTTCGCGGAAGATCACGAAATCGATGGCGGGTCGATCGTCCGCCCCCGTCCGCCCCTGTCCGCCGCCGACCGCCCTGAGGGGTGTGAGGGACGGGTGCAGCAACGTCACCGGCCGGAAGTTGATGTAGAGGTCGAGCCGGAAGCGCAGGCCGAGCAGGATGTCGCGTGCGTGCTCGTTGCCGGGCACGCGGGGGTCTCCCAGCGCGCCGACGAAGATGGCGTCCACCTCGTCCCGCAGGTGTGCGTAGGCGGACTCGGGGAGCGTTTCCCCGGTCGCGAGATAGTGGTCGGCGCCGTACGGCAGCCGCTCCCAGTCGCAGCCGAAGCCGTGTTTGGCCGAGACTTTCTCGAGCACCGGAATGGCCGCCTCGACCACCTCCGGGCCGATCCCGTCTCCGCCGATGACCGCGATCCGATGTCGCATCATCCCGTCCGTCTCCGTCGCTTCATTCGAATCCCGTCGCCCGCCCGCATCCCACGCAATACGACCAGCCCACGTCGACGGCGCTGCCGCAGGCCGGACACTTCGGCTCACCCGAGGCGGGCTGCCCGCAATGGGGGCAGAAATTCACCTCCCGACCGGCGGGCAGGGGTCCGCCGCAGTACGCGCAGTGGTCCACCTCGAGCTGGTCCCGCGATTCCACCAGCTCGAACGCGGGGTCGGGGGGCTGCGCCGGCGCGGGGGCGGACGGTCCCGGGGCGGTTGCGGCGACCGACGTGGTGGTGTGGAGCGGCGGCGGGAGGGCGGGCTCCGGTTCGGGCGGCGCTGCGGCGACTCCCGTCGCCGAGGGCGGGGCGTAGGACTCCCGGCCGCGCAGGTGACGCTCGGCTGCGATGCGGTTCACCAGGACCTGCGCGTCACCGAAGTTGCGGAAGAACCCGGTGTCCGGATTGACCGACGTCACCTCCGCCTGGAGCTGCGCGCGCGCCGTGTCCGGCTCGAGCCGCAGGTAGTCGCGCTCCCCGGCGAGCAGGCGCAGCACGGCCATTTCATAGTCCTCGTAGGTCGCCACGCGCAGCCGCGACCGGCTGGAGCGGTAGGGCACGAGGCGCTCGTGCAGCTCGTTGGCCGGGAACGGCACGGCCAGCCGGGCCTCGTGGTGCAGCGACTCCACGAGGATCTCGAACAGGCGGTCGAGCTCGTCGGTCATCCGCGCCCCCCGCCCGCCCCGCCCGAGACGGACCCGACGGACAGGACGGACACGACGGACGGCACGGTGAACACCGCCGGCGTCCGTCTCGACCGTCCCGTCCGTCTCGTCCGTCTCATTTGACGATCACCACGCCCCGCATGAACGGATGCGGCGTGCAGGCGTACGCATACGTGCCCGGGCCGTCGAATCGGCGGACGAACGTCCCCCGGCCCGCGATCTGGGGCGAGTTGCCCACCGCCGCGTCGGTGAACGTCACGGTATGGACGACCTCGTCGTCGTTGACCCAGCGCACCGACTGGCCGGCCTGGATGACCACGGTGTCGGTCTGGAACCGGAGCTGGGCGATGTGCACGGTCGCGGCGGCGTCTCCATCCGCGGCGTGCGCTCCGCCGCCACCGAACCACGGCGCGAAGCGCGAGAGGTGCAGGGGAATCGTGAACTCGAAGCCGTAGCTGATCCCGGATCGGCCGACGGAGTTCCCCTGGATCGTGCTGGTCTGGTTGTTCCCGGCCTGCAGGGAGAACGTGTGTGGGGAGCCCGGAATCAGGAAGCTGAGCCCGGCGCTCCACGCGGCCATGGTGCTGGTGTCGGCGAAGGCGCCCACGTCCCCCGACACCGCGATGTAGCGGGTGAGGCGAGCCACGAGTCCGCCGCCCAGGGCCACGTGCCCGTCCCCGTCGGGCCCTTGCGTGTGGGTGATCCACCGGGCGGCGCCCATCACGGTGACCGGCCCGATGGTGTAGTCGGCACCCAGCTCCGCGTCGAAGCTCTGCGCCAGATAGTTGTAGGCGGGCGTGGCGCTCAACGCGAGACCCGGGTCCCCCTCGCGACCGCCCAGGAACCGCCAGCGCGCGTAGAACTCGCTCTCGTTGTTGGTCCCGGTACTGGTCTGGATGGCGGAGTTGGTGCCGAGGTGGTACCCGAGCGCAATTGCATGGCCGAGCCCGACGGCGAGTGTGAAGGTCGGGAAGTTCTGGACCTCGTGAACGGGACCCTCGCTCACCCTGAAGCGGTGCAGGAAATTGAACTGCACCACGCCGCCGTCCGCCATCCAGGTCCCCCCGAGGTTCGGGGACCGATACAGGAGGGACTGCGCGCCGAGCGGCGCGGCGAGGGACGCGAGGGCGAGGCCGAGGAGGGAACGACGCATGGCAAGTCTCCGGGGAGGACAGGCGGAATCTACGCGCTCCCCGTTGTCTCCGTCACCGCCACTCACCCTGCCACCGGTCGTACAGCACCGGCACCACGCCGCCCGACTCGAGCACCTCGATGCCGGAGGGGTCGCGGTAGGCCTTCCGGAAGAACACGTGCGTCACGCCCGAGTTGATCATCAGCTTGGCGCACATCACGCACGGCGACGCGCTGACGAAGACGACCTTGTCGCGGAGGCTGCCCGGGGCCTTCACCAGGGCGTTCATCTCCGAGTGGATGCACCCGCAGCTGCCCGGCACGGCCGAATCGCACCGGTTTGGCAGGCCGCGGGCATTGCCGTTGTAGCCGATGGCGAGGACGTTCTCGAGCCGTTGGTCCGTGATCACGGTGCCCACCTGGAGCCGCGCGCAGGTTGATCGCTTGGCCAGCTCCTCGGCCATCCGCATATAGACCTCGTACAGCGGGATGCGCTCGACCGGCGCCGCCGTGGCGCCTTCCGGGAGCACGTTGAGCGGGTGCGAGTTGGCGGCAACGCCGTCCTTATGCGCGGTCATGGATCTCCCCGTCGGGGTCGTACTCGGCGTACCGCCCGGCGCGCCGCTCGGCGCCGAGCCAGGTGTCGAACCCCGAGGGCAGGAGTCCGTCGGAGCGTTCCTGGCGCTGGGCCGCGGCGATCGCGAGGACGTTGGCGTACTCGTTCTTGGCGTGGCCGGCGTGGCCGCGGACCCAGCGCCAAGACACGGTGTGGGCGCCCGCGGCCTGCTCCAGCTTCTGCCACAGCTCGAGGTTCTCGATCGCGCCGCCCTTGCGCTTCCACCCGCGCGCCTTCCACCCGGCCAGCCACTCCGTCATGCCCTTCACCAGGTACTCGGAGTCCGAGACGTACGTGACCCGCGCGTGGTGCCACTGGCGCCGGATCCACTCGAGGGCGGCGATGGCGCCGGCGAGCGCCATGCGGTTGTTGGTGGTCTGCGGTGCGCACTCGTAGAAATCCCAGCGCGCCACGCTGTCACCCGCCGGGGCCTCGATCAGTGCCGCGTTGCCGCCGGGGCTCGGCTTGCTGCGGTCGTTGCCGAGGCAGCTCTCGTCCGCGTGCACCAGCACCGGCAGGGTGGGGGGCCGGCTCACGGCTGGACCACGACGGGGATCGGAACGTGCGTCAGGATGTCCTCCGCGTGCGAGACGATGACGGCCGCAGGCCCGGCGGGCCGCTCGCGCTGTATGTGTGCGCCCGCGAACAGCACGTCGGCGCACAACTCGCGCACCAGCGCTGCCGCCACGTCGGCGGGCTCACCGGGCCGGACGTGAGTGTGGTACGCCACCCCCTGGAGCGACAGGAGCGCCTCGACCGGGCCGACCGCGTCCCCGGCCGTGGCGGGATCGCCGGCGTGCAGGACGTGGAGCACGCCGCCCGAGACGCTCGCGAACCGCGCCGCGAGCTCGAGCGCGCGCGTGCTCGACTCCCCGCCGTCGATGGCCACCGCGCAGATCCGCATCGGCGAGGGCGCCCCGGCGCACACCACCACGCACCGCTCCGCGACGCGGACCAGCGCCGCCGCCGTCCGGCCCAGCGCGCCGCTGGACGTCACACTGCGCCGTCCCACGAGGACAGCCTCCGCCTGGAGCGCGAACTCGGCCAGGACCTGGTCGGCGGCGCCGGGCCACTCGAGCGCTTTCCCTCGCAGGCCGGCCGCGGTGACGCGGAACGCAGCCCGCTCCGCCAGCGCGCGGTCCACGGCCGCGCCGGGCTCGTGAGCGTAGACGGCGAGCACGGTGGCGTCGAATCGCCGCGCCAGCACCACCGCCTGCTCGAGCGCCACGTCGGCCTGGACGCTGCCATCGATGCCGACGAGGAGGCGCGCGAACATCGGCTACGGCAGGACGGCGAAGGTCTCGAGCTCCCGCAGGCGGAACGAGAGCACCTCGCCCGTCATCGGAAGCCGTCCCTCGAGGGCCTCGTCCCGGTCCTCCATGACGAGCCCGACGGCGACGACCACGTACTCGGTGCCACGGCGCCGCAGGGCCACCCGGCGTGTCTCCCGCACGGCCCGCTCGAGGGCGTCGAGCGACTCGGGGGTGAGGCCGCGATACTCGCGGATCGGGGCCATGTCGGAAGCTAGCGCACCGTGATCCGGCCCGCCGGACCCGCCGTCACCCGCCCGATCACGGCGCGGGCCGGCGTCCCCTCGCGGGCCAGGGCATCGAGCAGGGCGGCGAGGCGCTCCGTCCCGACGGCGATCAACAGACCGCCCGAGGTCTGGGCATCGGCGAGCAGGACCTGCGTCGGCTCATCCACCGCCGACCCGAAGGTGACCTGGTCGCGCATCGCTTCGAGGTTGCGCCGCGTCCCCCCGGGTACGGCGCCGCGCCCGACCAGCTCGCGCGCGCCCGCAAGGAGCGGCACGGCCGCCGCGTCGAGCTCGGCCGCGGCGCCGCTCGCCGCGAGCAGCTGGTGGAGATGGCCGAGCAGCCCGAAGCCGGTGACGTCGGTGGCGGCATGCACGCCGATCGCCGCCATCGCGCGCGCCGCGCTCGCGTTGAGCGTGGTCATGGCGGTGACGGCGGGCGCGAGCGCAGCCGCGTCCACGAGGTCCCGTTTGAGTGCGGTCGCCAGGATGCCCGTGCCGACCGGCTTGGTGAGCACCAGCGCGTCGCCGGGACGGGCCCCGGCGTTGGTCACGAGGCGGTCGGGGTGCGCCTCGCCGATCGCCACCATGCCGAACTTCGGCTCGGGATCGTCGATCGAATGTCCACCGAGGATGAACGCTCCCGCCTCGCGGGCCACGTCCGCCGCGCCGCGCAGCACGTCGCCCAGCAGCGTGAGGGGCAGCGTGTCACGCGGCCATCCCACCAGGTTCAGCGCGAAGAGCGGCGTCGCCCCCATCGCGTAGAGGTCGGAGAACGCGTTGGCCGCCGCGATGCGCCCGAAATCGTATGCATCGTCGACGATGGGCGTGAAAAAGTCTACCGTCGCGACGATCGCGCGATCGGGCGCCAGCCGGAACACGGCGGCGTCGTCGCGGGTCGCGGCGTCGACGAGGATCCGGGGATCCGTCGCGACCGGCACGTGACGCAGGACCTGCGCCAGCTCGGCGGGGCCGAGCTTGCAGGCTCAGCCGGCGCCGTGCGAGTAGGCGGTCAGTCTGATCGGAGACATGTTGGAATATGGGGCGACGGCGCGGATGGCAGAAGGCAGATGGCAGTCCTGCGATCTGCCATCTGCTGTCTGCGGGCCTAGTGCAGTCTCCACGCCAGCACCGCGCCGGCACCCACGTAGCGCGCGACATCGGCGAGGCCCGCGAGCACCACCGTCCGCAGGGCGGGCGCTGGCGCCCGGGGTGGTTCGCCCAGGCGCGGGACGAAGGCGACGAGGAGCCCCACCAGCAGAAAGAGCAGCCACCACCCGCCGTGGCCGAGCGAGTCGAACCACAGCGACGCGAACAGCGTGACGCCCGCGGCCTCGAGTGCGGTCGCCCGCGCCGCCCGCGCCCCCGGCGTCCAGGGGGCCGGCGCGGTGGCGTCGTGGAGCATCCAGCGGCGCGCGGCCCACCGCGCGGCGAGGAACCAGACGCCCACCGCGAGCCACGCCAGCAGCAGGCGCGGGAGGGTCACGGGACCGGGGGCGGGGTGTATCCGGGGCCGCGGAGCCCACGGCCGGGGCGCGCCGCGGTCAGTGCGCCGTCGCGCAGCACCGCCTGGCCGTTGACGAACACGTGGTAGATCCCGGCCGACGGCTGGTGGGGGTCATCGAAGGTCGCGCGATCGCGGACCGTCAGAGGGTCGAACACGGTGATGTCGGCGAAGGCCCCGGGCCGGAGCAGCCCGCGGTCCCGCAGGCCGACCCGCTGCGCCGCGAGCGAGGTCATCTTGCGGACCGCCTGCTCGAGCGGCAGCAGGCGCAGCTCGCGGACATAGCGGCCGAGGATGCGGGTGAACGACCCGTACGCCCGCGGGTGGGGCCGGATGTCGCCGAAGGGTCCGTCGGGCGCGACGCCCGAGTAGTCGGTGTTCACGGCGACCCAGTCCTTCACCATCGCGGCCTGCAGGTCGTCCTCGTTCATCGAGAAGTAGATCGCCCCGGTGCGCGCCTCGTCGGCGAGCAGGATGTCGAACAGCGTCTCCAGCGGATCGGTGCCGCGCTGGCGCGCCACCTCCCCGACGCGCCGGCCCTGCAGGGGCCGGAGGGAATCGGCGTATACGCTCGCGATCAGGATGCCGTCCGCCCCGCCGGAGCCGCGGTACATCAGCTCGCCCCGCGCCGCGCCGGTCAGAATGGAGTCCCGGATCGCGCGCCGCCGCGCCGGGTCGCGCAGGCGGGCGAGGAGCGAGTCGCGGCCGCCGTCGTGCGCCCACGCGGGGATGGAGGCATCGAGCGACGTGGCGGACGCGATGTAGGGGTACTGGTCGGCGGTGACGTCCACGCCGGCCGCGCGTGCCGAATCGATCCGCGCGAGCACGTGGGGCATCCGGCCCCAGCTGGGCCGCCCCGCCACCTTGAGATGCCAGACCTCCACCGGGATGTCGGCCTCCTGCGAGATGCGCAGGGCCTCGTCGAGCGCCTCGTCGATGCGCTCGCCCTCGTTGCGGATGTGCGTGGCGTAGATCCCGCCGTGGCGGCGCGCGGCCCGCGCCAGCGCGACCAGCTCTTCGGTGGGCGCGTAGATCGCGGGGGCGTAGATGAGCGAGCTGGACAGCCCGAGCGCGCCCTGGCGCATGGCCGTGTCCACCAGCGCCGTCATGTGCTCGAGCTCCGCGGGCGTCGCCGCGCGGTCGACGAGGCCGATCACGACCGCGCGGACCTGCGTCGCGCCCACGAAGGTGGCGAAGTTGACCGTGGATCCCGTGCGTTCGAGCCGGCGGAACCAGCCGTCGAGGTCGCGCCAGTCCACGTCCAGGCCGTATCGCTTGAGGTAGGCCGAATCCCGCGCTACCAGGGCGTCGGTCAGCGGCGCCACCGAGCCGCCTTCCCCCGTGACCTCGGTCGTGATGCCCTGCGTGACTTTCGACAGGAGGCGGTTGTCGATCAGGACGTCGGTCTCCGACTGCCCCAGCATGTCGATGAACCCCGGCGCCACGACCAGTCCCGTGACGTCGATGGTGTCGCGCGCGCGGGCCTCCGGGAGCCACCCGACGGCGACGATGCGGTCGCCGGCCACGGCCACGTCCCCGCGATAGGCGGGGTTCCCCGTCCCGTCTACGATCCACCCGCCGCGGAGCAGGAGGTCATTGGCCGGACCCGTCGTCCCACGCCCCTGGTCCCCCGTCCCGCAGCTCGCGACGAGGAGCGCGAGGCTCAACGCTCGGATCACCTGGGCCATGACGCGCGCAGTGAATCCGGGTCGATCACGCGACCGCGGCTGATGACCCGGTAGATGTCGCGCGTGGCGAGGATGCTCGAATCGGGTCGGGCGTTGAGGATCACCAGGTCGGCGACCTTGCCGGGGGCGATCCAGCCGAGGGAATCGGCGCGCAGCAGTTGGGCGTTGCGGCGCGTGGCGGTCGCGATGGTCGACAGCGGCGCGAAGCCCGCGTCCACGAGCAGCGCGAGCTCTTCATGGAGCGAGAACCCCGGGACCAGCAGCGGCGATGCCGCGTCCGAGCCCGCGCCCATCTGGCCCCCCGCCTTGCGGAACTCGCGCAGGAAGAGCGTCTGGGCGGGGCGGACGGCGGCGAACAGGACTGCGTCGGCGGGGGTCCAGCCGAGCCGGGCCCGGAACGCGGCCGCGTCGCGGACCTCCGCCGCCGCGGCGGGGACGTCCGCCATGGCGCGCCGCTCGATGAACGCCGTGTCGGCCAGTCGGGACAGCACCGCACTCGCCACGAGCGTGGGCACGACGGTGACGTGCGTCTCGGCGAGCGCGTCGGCGACGGCGGCGAGCCGCGCGGAATCGAGCTGCGCCCAGGCGCGAGCCTCGGCGCGGCGGCCGGCCACCGGGTCGTCCCACGCGCGCACGATCGCGGCCGGGTCGGCGACGGCCGCCTGGACGACGCCGCTCAGGTGCTCCACCGACGTCACGCCGGCCCGCGCGGCCGTGAGGGCGTCGATCCGCCCCAGGTGGGCGGCGGTGGGGAGATGGAAGGACGCCGCCTCGTCGAGGATCGCCGCCAGCACGTCGGGCGTCACGCCCGTGTACACCTTGAGCCAGTCCGCGGCCGATACCGCGCGGTGATCCACCGCCCGTCGGCCCTCGTCGGGCGTGGACACCGCCTCGGCCGCCGCGGATGCGGGCGGCCGGCCATCGATCACGCCGCCGGACGTGAACACGCGCGGGCCGAGCAGGGTGCCGTCGTTGAACCGGCGCTTGACCGTGTAGGCCGTCGCGCTGTCGTCGCTCAGGTCGCGCACCGTCGTGACGCCCCAGGCGAGGAAGCGCGGCCCCGTCCACTCGGTGACGTGGGTGTGGACGTCGATCAGGCCCGGCATCACCGTCTTGCCCACCAGGTTCAGTACGGTGGCACCTCGCGGGAGCGCGATCTCGTTCACCCGGGCCACGGACTCGATGTGCCCTCGCCGGATGACGATGACGGCATCGAGCACCGGGGGTCCACCCGAGCCGTCGATCAGGGTGACGCCCTCGAGCACGATCGCGTCGCTGTGCTGGAATCGGTCGCACGCCGCGGCGCCCATCGTGACGCTCGCGCCCACGAGCAGGGCAAGCGCGAGACGCCTCACGGCTTCGGATCCGACGACGTGTGGTCGTGCAGGATGACCCAGCGCTCGCTGCGACGCTGCAGGATCAGCGTGAACGGCCCGCTCGCGGCGATCGAATCGCCGTGCATCAGACGGAACCGCGCGGTGGCGTAGGCGAAGTCGGGTGTCAGCGGGTGTACCTGCAAATCGTCGTACGTGAGCGAATCCCGGCTCTTCCCGGGAGCGAAATAGGCCGCGGCGTAGCGGTCGGAGAGCGCCTGCCAGCCCGTGCGCACCGAGCCACCCGACACGTACGTGAGCGTCGAGTCGTCGGCGTAGTCGCGCATGAACCCGGCCAGATCGCCGCGGTTCCAGGCCACCGCGCTGCCCGCCAACAGCGCCCCGATCTCGACGCGGGGGTCCCCGGGCCGCTCCCGGGGCGCCGCGCAGCTCCACAGGAGCACCGCGGCGCAGCACGCACCATGCACGTCGCCCTCTTCGTCGGAAGCCCGCCACAACGTAGCTTCCGGCATGGCCGGCGCAACCCCGAGACCACCGCGGACGGCACCGACCGAGCTCGGCGCGAAACGCGTCCGGGACGATCGCGGCTTCCTGTGGGAGACGATCGTCAACGGGCCCGTGCACTCGCGGCGCCTCGGCGTCAGCCTCGGGCTGAACCTGATCCCCCGGGGGTCGAAGCTCTGCACCTTCGATTGCCCGTATTGCGAGTGCGGCCGCAACACCCCCAAGGCGTCGGACGGACGCTGGCCGTCGCCCGACGAGGTCGCGCACAGCCTGCGCCACGCGCTCGAACGGCTCGCCGCGCCGCCGGACTGGATCACGTTCGCCGGCAACGGCGAACCGACGATGCACCCGCGCTTCGCGGTGGTGGTGGACCGCGTGCTCGCCGCGCGGGACGCGTTGGCCCCGGCCACCCGCGTGGGCATCCTGACCAACGGGCTCGCGGCCGGGAAGCCGGAGATCGCCGCCGCGCTGCGACGGCTCGACGCCCGCATGATCAAGCTCGATCCGGGGCCGGTCGAACTGGTGAACGGCGTCCGGTACGACCGGGAACGCATCGTCGCGGCGTGCCGCGACCTCGCACCGGTCATCGTCCAGGCCATGGTCACGGCGGGACCCGACTGG
>Ga0210138_1000308_pt1 | contig 11161 bp, 7 predicted proteins | sample Browns_ThreeSqC__FD_184850 | JGI IMG/M metagenome (GOLD analysis project Ga0210138, IMG submission 184850) | Wetland microbial communities from the San Francisco Bay, California, USA, that impact long-term carbon sequestration -... | ecosystem: Environmental > Aquatic > Marine > Wetlands ... | reverse complement strand
AGAAAGAAGAAGGCAAGGAAGAGAAGAAGGAGAACAAGGAAGAAGCGAAGGAAGAGAGCAAGGAAGAGAAGAAGGACGCCAAGGAAGAGTCGAAGGAAGAGAGCAAGGAAGAGAAGAAAGACTGAACCCGGGTTTTTCTTCGCATTGCGAACGGGGGCTTCGGCCCCCGTTTTTTTGCGGTCTGACCCCGCCTGGGGTCAGACCCCAATCCACCGCGCAAGCTGCTCAATCCGCGCCGCGCTCGCGCTCCAGAGATAGACGTAGCTGCCCGCCGCGGTGGCCGGATCGAAGACTTCGACTTCCAGCGCTGCAGCATCCGGCCGCGCCTCGCCGAAGCGCGCGAGGAAGTCGCGCCCGTAGCCTCGATAGTGGCCGTGGGCGCGCGAATCGGCGTAGCCCCAGTCGGTCGTGGTCGCGCGCGTGTAGGGCGAGGGCACGCTGAGCTGGACGAAGCCGTCCGCGCGCGCCACGCGCAGCAGCTCGCGCAGTGCCTTGCGGTCATCCGCGACGTGCTCGAGCACGTGGTTGCAGATCACCAGGTCGTAGGCGGCGTCCGGCCGCGCGATCGCCTGCAGGTCGAGCGAGTTCTCGCCGCCGTACTCGGAGACCTCGTAGCTGCGGAACCAGGCCGGGTCGACCCCGATGTCGGGGCTGAGCTGAAGCACCTCCAACGTCGCGAGATATTCGGCCGGCAGCATCGCGTACACGCGCCGCAGCTGGCGGTGGCGCTCGAGCGAGCGGCAGCCGCTGCAGCGCGGCGCGCGCCCGGTGCTGCTCGCGCGCCCGTTCGGCCCGGGCTCGAAGCGCGTGCCGCCGCAGATGTTGCAGCTGCCTGTGGTCGCGGGAGCGGGCAGGCGCATCACGGGCGCCGCGCCGCTAGGGCGTGCGGCGGCTGAGCTGAGCGGTGGTGTTGGCGAGCCGGCCGGCGAGGATCTTGATCAGCTCGAGCGCTGCGTCGGGGTTCTCGCGGATGACGTTGGTGAACATTTCCTTGGAGATGCGCAGCGCCTCCATGCGCGTCGCCGCGGTCGCCGTCGCGGTGCGGGGCACGTCGCCGAAGATCGCGATCTCGCCGATGATGCCGTTGCGCTGTATGGTATTGACGAGAATCGCGCCGGTCGAGGTCGGCACCGTGATGTCGACCCTGCCTTCGATCACGATGTACGCGGCGTCCGCCGCGTCTCCGGCGCGGAACATGACCTGGCCGGCCTCGTAGGTCAGGCGCTCGCTGCTGAAGCACAGCAGCTTCTGCATCGCCGGCTGGATCTTGCTGAAGATCGGGAACTGACGGATCAGTTCGACTTCCTGCTCGAGCGACATGCGAGTCCTCCTTGTCCGCGGCGATCAGGCGGGGTTGAGCAGCTTGTGCAGCGCGCCGCCGCTGCATTTGAGGCTGTCGAACGCCCCCCGCTCGGCGAGCTTGCCGTGCTCCAGGACGATGACCTGGTCGAAGTTTTCGGCGAACTCCGCGCGCGACAGCGCCCAGACGATCGCCTGTGCCTTGCGATACTCGAGGACGCGGGCGACCACGCGCGACTGCGTGGCGGGGTCGAGCATCGCCGCGGCGTGATCGAGCACCAGCACCGTCGGGCGCTTGAGCAGCGCGCGCGCGAGCGCCACCTTCTGCCGGTCGGCGGCGGCCAGGCGCGCGCCGCCGGTGCCGACCTGGTAGTCCAGCCCGATCCCGGTCACCAGCGGGCGCAGACCGAGCTCGTCCAGCACCTGGCGCAGCAGCGCGCCGATACGCGCCGCGGCTTCGGCCTGCCCGGTGACGATCTTGCCGAACAGGATGTTGTCCTGCAGCGCGGCGGCCGCGTTGTAGCGCGCCGGGTCGAAGATTTCGACCGCGCTCCTGAGCGACGCGGGCAGGTTCTGCGCGAAGTAGCGCCGCGCCTCGAGCACGCGCGCCTGCAAGGCGTCGTCGATCAGGCCGAGACGGTGCCGGGCGGGAGAGAGCCTGAAGGGCAGGCCGAGGAGCTGACCGCGGTCCGCCTCGCTCACGCCCTTGATGCCGGATTCGAGGACCCGGCCGAGCATCGCCTTGTAATTCGGCAGATCCTCGTGGCGGATGAACGAGAAGCGCTCGAAGAACTCGTGCCCGGGCGGCAGGTCGCTGAACAGCTCGACCATGGTCTGCGCGAGCTTGTGCCCGATGCGCAGCAGCTCGTCGGTCAGTCCGGTCTCGTCGAGCACGCGCCGCACGTAGGGATTGGCGGCGAGGTTGTCGATGTCGAAGGTCCGGCCCACCGGCGTGCCGAACAGCAGGTTCTCGGCGAGCGTCGCGTTGCGGTTGTAGTGCGCCGGGTCGAAGCGCTCGACCCAGTCCTGGATGCCGAGCGAGGCGAGCCGCTCGCGCATCGCCTCGCGCGCGCCGAGCATGTGGTCGCGCAGCGCTTCGCCGTGCCTGGCGTCCACCGCGCTGCGCAGGCCGAGCTCGAAGATCGTCTCGTCCAGGTCGACCACGTGCAGCACCTGGAGGATGCGCACGTCCATCTCGTCCGGGCCGGAAACGCCCGCCGCCTGATAGTCGACCCAATCCGCGTTGATGTCGTGCGACGGCGTGCCGGTGCGCTCGGCCTCGCGCAGCTGGAAGCGGCGCTCGGCGAGCGCGTCGCCGTCGTACTCGATCTCGCGGATCGGCCTTCGCTTCAGACCGTAGAGCAGGTTCTCGCGCACGCTGACCGGAAACAGGTACGCCGGCGTGCCGACATAGGCGAAGGTCAGGCCGGTGACCGTCTCCGGCGCCCGCGTCATGTCGACGCCGCCGACCTCGATCGAGCCGCTGGTCGGGAAGACGAGCCGCGACACGAGCTGGGCGAGCTCGGTGCTGCCCGAGCCGTGTCCGCCGACGAACGCGACGTGCTCGTGCAGCCCGATCTCGAAAGACACGCCGTCCACCAGCTTGGTGGCGGCATCGTCCACCAGGCTGAGGTTCGAGGCGCGCAGCGTCCCCTCGCGCGGAACCTCGGACACCTCGCGCAGCTCCTGCATCGCCGGCGGCACGAGGTCCTCCACGGTGAACTGCTCGATCACCTGGGTGTACTTGATCGACACGTCGAGGCGCTGCTGATCCCAGTCGATCAGCTCCTTGATCGGGCTCGGCAGGTCCTTGTAGGCGGCGATGACCGCGACCAGCGCGCCGATGTCCAGCCGCCCGACGATCACCAGGTAGCCGCCGATCGAATAGAAGATGAACGGCGTGACCTGGGACAGGAAGTTGTTCAGGAACTTGATGAAGAACTTGCGCTGGTAGAACTCGAAGCGGATGCGAAACAGCCTGCCGAGCCGGTCCGCGATTTCCGCGCGCTCGTAGTTCGAGGTGCCGTGCGCGTGGATCTCGGCGACGCCGTCGACGCACTCGGCGATGCGGCCGGCGAGCTGGCGCGCGCCGAGCTGGCGTTGCTTGGCGAGCACCAGCAGCTTGCGCCGCATCCTCGGAATCAGGGCGGTCTGCACGGCGACCACCACCAGCGCGACCATGCCCAGCACGAGATGCTGGTAGACGATGAAGAACAGCGCGGTCAGCGCCTGGCTGCCGAGAAACAGGGGCGTGATGAGCGAATCGCCGATGAACCCGCCAAGCGGCTCGATTTCGTCCTTGATCATCGTCGCCATCTCGGCGGACTTGACGCGCCGGAAGCGCTGCAGCGGAAAGCGCAGGATGTGATCGAACAGCTGGTAGCGCAGGCGGCGCAGCATGCGCTCGCCGAGCCAGCCCTTCATGGTGTTGATGCGCAGCTTGAGCAGGCCGTTGCCGACGATCAGCGCGAGGAAGGTCACGCACAGCGCGAGCAGGTAGGGCAGGCGCGCGAGGTCGATGCCGTCGAACAGCGTGATCTTGCCCCCGCCCAGCAGCGCGGGCAGCGAGAACTGCAGGCGCAGAAAAGCCGCTACGGAATCGGGGTCGGGAAAACTGTGGCCCTGGATCGCCTGGTTGATGATGGTCTTGGGCAGGTCGAGCGAGAGGAAGTACACCACCATCGAGGCGAGCACGAACGGAACGATGAGCAGCTGTTCCTGCTTGCTGTAGCGAAGGATAAATCCGAAGAGCGTGCGTTCCATTGCGGTGCGTTCGGCCGTCGCGGCGCGAGCGTCATCTTACCCCGCGGGGCGTGCGTTGATCCGCTATAGTTCCGCGCTGGCCATGACACACGACGATTTCACGATCCGGTTCTGGGGCGTGCGCGGCAGCATCTCCTGCTCGGGCCCGGAGACCATGCGCTACGGCGGGAACACCTCGTCGCTCGAGGTGCGCTGCGGCGAGCAGCTGCTGCTGTTCGACGCCGGCTCGGGAATCCGCTACCTCGGCAACGTGCTCGCCGCGCAGGCGCCGATCGACGCCGACCTGTATCTGACCCACACCCATTTCGATCACGTCTGCGGACTGCCGTTCTTCCGGCCGTTCTTCCAGGCGCAGAACACGTTCCGCGTCTGGGCCGGACATCTCGGCGGGCGCGTTTCGCTGCACCGGGTGGTTTCGGAATTCATGATGTCGCCGCTGTTCCCGGTTCCGCCCGAAGTGTTCCGCTCGAATCTGAGCTACGGCGAGTTCCAGGCGGGGCAGACGCTTGCGCCCGGCCCCGGCATCCAGCTTCGCACGACCGCGCTCAACCACCCGGACGGCGCGACCGGCTATCGCATCGAGTACGGCGGACGCGCGGCCTGCTACCTCACCGATACCGAGCACGTGCCGGGCGCGCCGGACCGCAACATCCTCGCGCTCATCGAGGGCGCCGACCTGGTGATCTACGACAGCATGTACACCGACGAGGAGTACGCGCACGGCCATGCGGGCTGGGGACACTCGACCTGGCAGGAAGGCGTGCGCCTGTGCCAGGCGGCCGGCGCCAAGCGCCTGGTGGTGTTCCATCACGACCCGGACCACGACGACGACACGCTCGATGCGATCGCGCGCGAGCTCGAGAAGCTCATGCCGGGATCGCTGCTCGCCCGCGAAGGGCTGGTGCTGCGCCCCTGACACCTCCTGAGAACCTCGCATCGAGTCGCCGACTTGATGCCAGGTTCGTCTGAAGTCGGGGGGTTCACAAGGGGGACGGAGTCCCCCTTGTCCTATCGGTAGGGGTCGGCTGCGTCGCGCAGGCCGTCGCCGAAGAAGTTGAACGCCAGCACGATGATGAACACGGGCAGCACCGTGATCATCAGCCAGGGGTAGAGCGCGACCACGTTGATGTTCTGCGCCTCGTTCAGCAGCACGCCCCAGCTCGTGATCGGCGGGCGCAGGCCGAGGCCGAGGAACGACAGCGCCGTCTCGCCGAGGATCATGCCCGGGACGGCGAGCGTCGCCGAGGCGATCAGGTGGCTGGCGAAGCTCGGCAGCAGGTGGCGCGCGATGACGCGCCCCGGGCCCGCGCCCATCAGCACCGCAGCGGTGGCGAAATCCTCCTCGCGCAGCGCGAGCAGCTTGGAGCGCACCGCGCGCGCGAGCGCCGGCCAGTCGAGCAGCCCGAGGATGATGGTGATGCCGAAATACACCAGGATCGGGCTCCAGGTGACCGGCAGCGCGGCCGACAGCGCCATCCACAGCGGCAGCTCAGGAAAAGCACGCACCATCTCGATGAAGCGCTGGATGATGTTGTCGATCCAGCCGCCGTAGTAGCCCGAGATGCCGCCCAGCACGATGCCGATCATGAAGCTGACCATGATGCCGAACAGGCCCACCGTGAGCGAGATGCGCGTGCCGTAGATGATGCGCGAGAGCAGGTCGCGCCCCAGCCGGTCGGTGCCGAGCAGGAACGCGGTTCCGCCCTCGGCGGGGCAGAACAGATGGAAGTTGCCGTCGATCAGATTCCAGAAGCGGTACTCGTCGCCGCGGCAGAAAAAGCGCAGTGGCTGCACTTTCGAGGTGTCGGCCTCGTACTCGCGCTTGAGCGTCGTCAGGTTGAGCCGCATGCTGTGGCCGTAGACGAAGGGGCCGACGAAGGCGCCCTCGTGAAACAGGTGCAGCTTCTGCGGCGGCGCATAGATGTGGCGCGAGTTGCGCGCATGCAGCTCGTAGGGCGCGAGCACCTCGCTCACCAGCGTCGAGCCGTAGAACAGCAGCAGGATCACGCCCGAGATCACCGCGATGCGGTGGCGGCGGAATTTCCACCACATGATCTGCCACTGCGAGGCGCGATAGAAATGCTCCTGCTCGGGCGTGAGCTGCTCGGCGGCGAGCGGCTCGAAGGGCGCGTGCGAGACGTAGTGCTCGAGCCGGTCCGGCCGCGGCGCGACTGCTCTCACTTGTCCATGCCCCCGGTCAGGCGGATCCGCGGATCGAGCGCCGCGAGCAGCACGTCAGAAACGAAGGTGCCGATCACCGCCAGCAGCGAAAGGAACATCAGGAAGGAGCCGGCAAGGTACTGGTCCTGGCTTTGCAGCGCATCGAGCAGCATCGGACCCGAGGTCTGCAGCGAGAGCACGACCGCGACGATCGCCGAACCCGAGATGACGCTCGGCAGCAGGCTGCCGATGTCGGCGATGAACGGGTTGAGCGCCATGCGCAGCGGGTACTTGAGCAACAGCCGCGTGGGCGGCATGCCCTTCGCGCGCGCGGTGACGACGTACTGCTTCTGCAGCTCGTCCAGCAGGTTCGCGCGCAGGCGCCGGATCATGCCCGCGGTGCCCGAGGTGCCGATGACGATGACCGGGATCCACAGGTGGTCGAGCACGGAGCGCGCCTTGTTCCAGCTCCAGGGCTGGCCGAGGTACTCGGGATCCATGATGCCGCCGATCGAAAGCCCGAACTGCACGTTCGCGAAGTACATCAGCACCAGCGCGAGCAGGAAGTTCGGCGTCGCCAGGCCGACGTAGCCGAGCAGGGTCAGACCGTGATCGCCCCAGCTGTACTGGTGCGTCGCGGCGTACACGCCGATCGGGAACGCCACCGCCCAGGTGAACAGGATGGTCGAGAAATTGAGGATGAACGACAGCATCAGCCGGTCGCCCACCACTTCAGTCACCGGCAGGTCGTATTCGAACGACCAGCCCCAGTCGCCCTGCAGCAGCCCGGAAAACCCCTTCTCGCCGGGCCAGGCGCCCAGCCAGACCCCGTACTGCTCGACAAAGGGCTTGTCCAGCCCGTACTGGCGGCGCAGGAACTCCACGCGCTCGAGCGCCGCGGTGTCGCCGCTCGATTTCAGCTCCTGAATCTGGTTCGAGAGGTAGTCGCCAGGCGGCAGCTGGATGATCACGAACGTGACGAAGCTGATCACGAGCAGCGTCGGGATCATGATCAGAATGCGGTGGATGGTGTAGTTCAGCATGCGCGGAGCAGGGTTGCGCGCTCGCACCTGGGCCAGGCGCCCCGCGTGCGGCGACCCGGAGATTTTATGCGGTTCGCGGCGCCCCGAGCACCGCTTGGCGGCCGGCGTCGCGCGCGGCGCGGCACCGCCGCATCAGCGCATCCAGAACGTGTCCGGGCGGTAGACGCCGAAAAACGCGCCAGGATCCCAGTTGTAGATGCCCTTCTCGGGCACGCCCTGGACCTGGTTGCGAACCACGACCGGCTGCGGCACGCCGCTCACCACGCCGATCACGAACTGCTGCTCGGCGTGGATCTCGAGCATGCGGTGCCAGCAGGCCTCGCGCGCCTCGCGGGCGTTCGCCGCATTCCACGCCCCGAGGTCCTTCAGCAGCTGCGCCGCCTCCGCGATGTCGGGCGCCTCGCCCGACTTGCCGCTGGTCTCGTAGTACTGGCCGAATTTCGGCCACTGCAGCTGCTGCTGGTTGGTCGGCGCGAGCTCCTCGGGGCTCATGTCCGCGGTGGGGATGCCGTTCTCGAACCCGCTCCAGACCGACATCAGCGCCTCGCCCGAGAAGATGCGGTTGCGGAACACCTCGCGCTGGGAAGGCTTGCTGAACAGCTTGATGCCGATCTCGCGCCACATCTCGCGGATCAGCTCGAGGATGTCGGTCTGCTCGGTGCTTTCGCCCGCGGTCTCCACGATGATCTCCATCGGCCGCCCGTCGGGCAGCAGGCGGATGCCATCCCCGCCGCGCTTGAGCCCCATCGCATCGAGCAGCTTGTTGGCCGCGGCGCGATCGAAATTCGCCCACAGCCTCTGGTAGCGCTCCTTGTAGAGCGGGCTGTCCGGCAGGACCGTGTTGTTGCCTTCCATGGCGAGCCCGAAATAGAGCACGTTGTTGACCAGCGCGCGATCGATCGCGAGCGACAGCGCACGCCGGAAGCGGACATCGCGCATCACCTTGCGCCAGGCCGCGTCGTTTACGTTCAGGTTGGGAAACAGCGCGAAATGCGAGCCCTTGGCGGTGCGCCAGAGCAGGGTGCGGAACTCGTTCTGTTTCTCGCTTTTCTTGAGAAAGGTGTAGTTGTTGAACTGGATGTCGCGCGCCTGCAGGTCGGACTCGCCGGCGCCGGCCTTGGCCGGAATCAGCTTGCCGTCGGCGACCAGCATTTCGACGCGGTCGATGTAGGGCAGCTGGTTGCCTTGCACGTCGACGCGGTGAAAGTACGGATTGCGCGCGGCGATGAAGCGGTCCGCGGGCGGCTTGGTGGTGTTCATCCACGGCTGCAACGTCGGCAGCTCCGGGTTGTCGAAGCGGTACATGTTGTCCTGCTTGTTGTGCTTGTTCGCCCAGCTGCGCTTGGCCGTGCCTTCCTTCTCCGCCTTGGCGATCTTCGCGTTGTACTTCTTGTGGAACTGCTTCAGATAGTGCGCCGGGCGGTAGATGAACAGCGGCGAGGTGCCGGCGATGCGCGGCAGGAAATCGCGGTTCGGCTTGGCCCAGGTGTAGCGCACCGTGGTCTTGTCGATGATCTCGACCTTGGGCGGCTGGCCGTCGACCAGCATCTCGCGCGGCGGCCCGGAGGGGCTCAGCTCGGCGTTGTTGGCGACGTCTTCCCAGTAGTAGCGAAAGTCCTCGCTGGTGAACGGCTTGCCGTCGGACCACTTGTGCCCGGCGCGCAGCTTGATGGTGAAGATGCGCCCCTCCTGGACCTCGACGCTCTCGGCGATGTCGGGCACGATGTTGAAGCGCGTGTCGTAGCCGGCCAGGCGCGCATAGCCGTAGACCACGAGCAGGCGCACATCGCGCGTGCGCCCGATCAGCGTGCGCAGCGCCCCGCCCGGCTTGCCGGTGGTCTTGACGACGAGCGGGTTCTGCGGCACGCGCTCGGCGATCGGCGGCAGCTTCTTGGCCGCCACGTCCTCGCTCAGAGAGGGCGATTCGATCAGGCTGGCCGCCGAGGCCGGAGCCGCAAGTGCGGCAGCGAGCAGCCAGGCCACCCACCCGGCGCGCGTCGCCGCTTTGCCCGGAAAGGCGTTCAGGATCCGTGTCTTGGTCATCATGCGGTGAGCTCCGAGCTGTTGGCGGATGCGTGGGCCCGTACCAGGTGGCCGTTGCCGATGTCGATCATACTGGTTCGCGCGCCCGCGTTGAGGCAAAACGGCGCCGGCCAGGCCGCGGGGTCGGACGCCTTGCTGTGCATCAGGGCCTCGAAGTTCAGCAGCCGCTCGAGGTCGGGGTCCGGCACCGCGGCGAGCAGGGCCTTGGTGTAGGGATGCACCGGCCGGCGGAACAGCTCGCGGCACTCCGCGGTCTCGACGATGCGCCCGGCGCACATCACCGCGATGCGGTCGGCAAGATAGTGCACCACGGCCAGGTTGTGCGAGATGAAGATGTAGGTCAGGCCGAGCGTCGCGCGCAGGTCGCGCAGCAGGTTGAGCACCTGGGCCTGGACCGAAACGTCCAGCGCGGACACCGGCTCGTCCAGCAGCAGGAGGTCCGGGCTGAGCGCGAGCGCGCGGGCGATGCCGAGCCGCTGGCGCTGGCCGCCCGAGAAGCTGTGCGGGTAGCGCCTGAGGAACCTCACGTCGAGCCCGACCAGCAGCATCAGCTCCTTGACGCGCTCGAAATGCTCGTCCTCGTCGCCGATGCCGTGGATGATCAGCGGCTCGGCGATGATGTCGAGCGCGGTCATGCGCGGATTGAGAGAGCCGAAGGGGTCCTGGAACACGAACTGGACCTTGCGCCGGTAATCGAACAGCGCCTCGCCCTTCAGCGCGAGCACGTCGCGCAGAGTGCCGTGATCGTTGAAAGTGACCTCTCCGGCGTCGGGCGTGAGCGAGCGCAGGACGATCTTCGCCGTGGTCGTCTTGCCGCAGCCGGATTCGCCGACCAGTCCCAGGCACTCGCCCGCGTTGACGTGGAAACTGACGTCGTCCACCGCCAGCACCTCGCCCGCGAGCTTGCTGCCGAGCATCGAGGTCTTGCGGGTCTGGAAGCGCTTGCTGAGATGGCGTGCGCTGAGCAGCGGCGGCTCATGCTCGCCGACGACCGGGCGCCTCGAGGGCGCGAGCAGGCGGTGCTCGTTGGTCACCTGCACCTCGCGGATCGGCGTGAGACGCTCGCCTTCGGCCATGCTGAAGCGCGGCACCGCGCGCATCAGCGCTTTCAGGTAGGGATGGCGCGGATCGCCGAAGATGTCCTCCACCGCGCCCGCCTCGGTGACGCGCCCCTGGTACATGACGACGACTTCCTCGGCCATGTTGGCGACGACGCCGAGGTCGTGCGTGATCATCAGCACCGCCATGGCCAGGTCGCGCTGCAGCTCGCGGATCAGGTGCAGGATCTGCGCCTGGATGGTGACATCCAGCGCGGTGGTCGGCTCGTCCGCGATCAGCAGCGCCGGGCGGCAGACCAGCGCCATCGCGATCATCGCGCGCTGGCGCAGCCCGCCGGAGAGCTCGAACGGGTAGGTATGCTCGGCGGCGAGCGGATCGGGAAAGCCGACGCGGCGCAGCATCTCGATCACCGCGTCGCGCCGCTCGGCCTTGCCGAGCTGCGGGCGGTGCAGCCCGAGCGCCTCGCCGATCTGATTGCCGATCGTGTGCAGCGGCGAGAGCGCGGTCATCGGCTCCTGGAAGATGATCGAGATGCGCCCGCCGCGGATCGACCGCATGGCAGCGCTCTGGCGGTCGAGGCGCGCGATGTCGACGATCGTGCCCGGCTGGCTCGGGTCGGCAAACAGGATCTCGCCGCCTTCGATCCGGGCGATGCGCGGCAGGATTCCCATGATGGCCTGCGCGACGATCGATTTGCCCGAGCCCGACTCGCCGACCAGGGCGACCGTGCGGCCCTGGGGAATGCGGAACGACACGCCGTCCGCGGCCTTCACCGTGCCGGCGTCGACGTCGAG
>Ga0210138_1000307_pt1 | contig 11176 bp, 12 predicted proteins | sample Browns_ThreeSqC__FD_184850 | JGI IMG/M metagenome (GOLD analysis project Ga0210138, IMG submission 184850) | Wetland microbial communities from the San Francisco Bay, California, USA, that impact long-term carbon sequestration -... | ecosystem: Environmental > Aquatic > Marine > Wetlands ... | reverse complement strand
AGGCGGCGCGGCGGTCGCGCTCGCCTGCGGCATGCTGCCGTTCGCGGACGGATCGGACCTCGGCGGATCGCTGCGCAACCCGGCGAACTTCTGCAACGTCGTCGGCTTCCGGCCGACGCCCGGGCGTGTGCCCGCCTACCCGTCGGAAGACGCCTGGGACACGATGAGCGTGATCGGCCCCATGGCGCGCAGCGTGGAAGACACCGCGTTTCTGCTCGCGGTCATGGCCGGGCCGGATCCGCGCGCGCCGGTGACGTTCGACCAGCCCGGGCGGTTATTCGCTCGATCCCTCAAGCGCGACTTTCGCAAGGTTCGCGTCGCCTGGAGTCCCGATCTGGGTGGGCTGCCGATCGATGCGCGCATCGGGCGCGTGCTCGCCGCGCAGCGCAAGACCTTCGAGGCACTGGGCTGTATCGTCGAGGAGGCAACGCCGGACCTCGAGGGCGCCGACGAGGTGTTCCACGTGCTGCGCGCGGTCGCCTTCGCCGCCCGGTACGCGCCGCTGCTCGAAAAGCACCGTCATCGCATGAAGGACACGGTGATCTGGAATATCGAGCAAGGCCTCCAGCTCGACGCAGGGCGCATTGCCCGCGCCCACGCGCTGCGCTCGAAGGTCTATCAGTCGCTGCGCACGTTCATGCAGCGCTACGAATTCCTGCTCACGCCGGTGTCGCAGGTGCTGCCCTTTGCGGTGGAGCAACCCTACGTCACCGAGATCAACGGCGAAAAGCTCGCCACCTATATCGACTGGATGAAATCCTGCTCCCGCATCACCACCGCGAGCCACCCGGCGATCTCGGTGCCCGCCGGATTCACGAACGACGTTTCCCCGCTGCCGGTCGGTCTGCAGATCGTCGGGCGCTACCGCGAGGACTTTGGCGTGCTGCAGCTCGCTCACGCGTTCGAGCGGGCGACCCGGATCGCGCAGCGCCGCCCGCCGATCGCCGCCTGAGGCGCGCCGGTCCGAGCGCAAGGCGCTGCCGTCGGCGCCGGGCGGCGTGCTCGTAAGCGAGCGCGGCACCGACGATGCCGGCATCGTTCTGCAGCCGGGCCGGAACGACCTGAACCGTCTCCGTCACCGACAAGTGGGAGAAGAATTTGTCCGCCTTGCGGCTGACGCCGCCGCCGACGATGATCAGGTCGGGCCAGAAGTAGCGCTGCAGCGACTGCAGGTAGGCGTCGACGCGTTGCGCCCACTTCTTCCACGACAGCTGTTTCCTTCTGCGCACCTGAGCCGAGGCACGCGCTTCGGCCTCCTCGCCACCGAGCTCGAGGTGGCCGAGCTCGGTGTTCGGCACCAGGTGGCCGTTGATGAACAGCGCTGTCCCGATCCCCGTGCCGAGGGTGACGAGAATCACGAGTCCCGCGCGCCCGCGACCCGCGCCGAAGGTCATCTCCGCATAGCCTGCCGCATCGGCATCGTTGATGATCGCCAAGCGCCGCCCGGTCGCACGCGAGAACAGAGCGAGTGCGTCGGTCCCGATCCAGCGGCGATGGATGTTCGCCGCGGTGAGGAATACGCCGTCGCGCACCGCCGCGGGCACGCCGCAGCCGATCGGCCCGCGCCAGGCGAAGTGCCGGACGATGCGTGCCACCGCTCGCGTGACCGCCGCCGGGGTCGCAGGCGCCGGCGTGTCTACGCGGTATCGCTTTGCAAGCAGTCGGCCGGTGCGGGTATCGACCGGCGCGCCCTTGATGCCGCTGCCGCCGATGTCGACGCCCAGCACACGCACGCGGAGCCTACGTGCCGCGCGGCACGCGTCCGAGCAGGTAGAACTCGTCGTTCGGTCGCATGTTGGTGAGATTGGCCATGCGATTGGAGAGCGCGAAAAACGCCGCGATCGCACCGATGTCCCAAGCATCTTCGTCCGAGAAGCCCTGTGCGCGCAGCGCCTCGAAGTCCGCATCGCCGACCTCCTGCGCGGCGAGCGCCACCTTGAGCGCGAAATCGAGCATCGCCCTCTGGCGCGGCGTGATGTCTGCCTTGCGATAGTTGATCGCGACCTGGTCGGCGATGAGGGGGTTTTTCGCGCGCACGCGCAGGATCGCGCCGTGCGCGACCACGCAGTACTGGCATGCGTTGGCGCCGCTCGTGGCGACGACGATCATCTCGCGCTCGGCCTTGGAAAGGCCGCCGTTCTTTTCCATCAACGCGTCGTGATAGGCAAAGAAGGCGCGGAACTCCTCCGGCCGGTGCGCCAGCGCAAGGAAGACGTTCGGCACGAAGCCGGATTTCTCCTGCACTTCCAGGATCCGACGGCGGATGTCCCCCGGCAGGTCCACCAGCTCTGGAACAGGAAAACGGCTTACGGGTTTTTCAGGCATTCGGGCGTTGAAGGATTTCCGCAGCGCTGATTCTAGCCGGCGGCGCGTCCGGCCGCCGGAATCGCTAGTACCCGGACTGCGCCTCGACTAGACTTTGTGCGCCGAGTCAACCCGCAGGCGACGACCGGCCGGAGGAACGCACCATGACCGATGAGCCGCAGGAAAAAACACCGCTCCAGAAACTCAAAGACGTCGTATCGCAGCTCAAGGAGATGGAGCACTACGCGCGCAACAACATGGAATCCCTCTCGGAAATCTGGCTGCTGCTCGACGACGAATTCAAGAAGCGCAAGAACCTCGCCGATCGCGCGAATGACCTGCTCAAGGCCCAGAGCACGATGCAGGAGCAACTCGCCTCGGTGATCGCGGACTTTGAAAAAGAGGGTGCAGAGATCGAAAAGAAGGCCTGACTGCGCAGCGGCTCCGGGCGCAACGCTCGCGGGGGGAGTGGCGCGCCCGAGACGATTCGAACGTCCGACCCCTGCCTTCGGAGGGCAGTACTCTATCCAGCTGAGCTACGGGCGCGCGGTGAGAGGCATTCTACCCCGCCGGCCCCGTGAGTCGCGCCGGCCCTCGGCGCTTTGACGGTAAAATCCGCGCTTTCTTCCAATCGACGCAGTCAGGACGCAGGCATGAGCGAGCACGACGAGCATTCCTCCTTCATCAAGACTCCGCAGCAGCTCATCGTGGTTGTGCTGCTCGCGTTTCTGGTGCCGATCACGGGCATCGTTTTGCTGCTGCAACTGGTGCTCAATCGTCCCAGCGCGGACCCGGCGGCGCTCGCCCCCGAGGCGGTTGCGCAGCGCATCCATCCGGTCGGTCGCATCGAGTTCGCCGACGACCCGGCGTACAAGGAGCGCATGGCCGCGGCCGGAAGCGCACCGGCGCCCGCGGCCGCAGCGCAACCCGCCGCGGCGGCCGGTCCGGTCGATGGCAAGGCGGTCTACGCCAAGACCTGCGTCGCCTGCCACGCAACGGGCGTCGCCAATGCGCCGAAGCTGGGCGACAAGGCGGCCTGGGCACCTCGCCTCGGGGTCGGCGTCGACGGACTGATGAAGAGCGTGATCGCGGGCAAGGGCGCGATGCCGCCCAAGGCCGGCAACCCGGGCCTGACGGACGCCGAGATACGGGCCGCGGTCGAGTACCTCGTTTCGCAGGCCAAGTGACGCGGGCGGCGCCCTTCCGCGCTGCATGCGCGGCTTGACGCAACCGCGGCGGTGGCATCGATGGAATTCCTCTTCATCATCGACCCGCCCGATACGCTCAAGGCGTACAAGGACACCACCGTTGCGATGATGCGCGCCGCGCAGGCGCGCGGTCACAGCGTGTCGATCTGCGAGCAGACGAGCCTCGCCTGGCGCCCGGGGGGCGTGGTCGCAGAGGCGACGCGAATCGTGCTCTCCGACGACGACACGGACTGGCACCGGGCGCACGAGGTCACGGAGCAGCGTCTGGCCGAGTTCGACGGCGTGCTGATGCGCAAGGACCCCCCCTTCGACCTCGAGTACGTGGTCAGCACCTGGCTGCTCTCGGCCGCAGTACGCGAGGGCGCATGCGTGGTGAATGCGCCCGACGCCGTGCGCGATCACAACGAGAAGCTCGCGATCGCCGAGTTCCCGCAATTCGTCGTCCCGACGCTGGTGTCGCGCGATGCGGCGCGCATCCACGCGTTCGTCGACGAGTATTCGGACGTCGTCGTCAAGCGGCTCGACGTGATGGGCGGCGAGAACGTGTTCCGGGTGCGCGCAGACGACGCGAACCGCAATGTGATCATCGAGATCATGTCGCAGGGCGGTGCGCGTTCCGTGATGGCGCAACGCTACATCCCCGAGATCACCGAGGGCGACCGGCGTGTCATTCTGATCAACGGTGAACTTGTGCCCCACGTGCTCGCGCGCATCCCGCGCCCGGGGGAATTTCGTGGCAACCTTGCCGCCGGGGCGCGTGGCGTGGCAATGCCGGTCACTGCGCGCGAGCGCGAGATCGCGCTGGCGATCGGACCGCGACTCGCCGCGCGCGGCCTGCTGCTCGTCGGCCTGGACGTGATCGGCGACTGGATCACCGAGGTCAACGTGACCAGTCCGACCTGCTTCCGCGAAATCCAGGACCAGACCGGATTCGACGTCGCTGGCCTGTTCGTGCGTGCCCTCGAGGGGGCGGCCGCCGGGCCGCGCGGCTAGGCCGCGCATGGTCGGTGTCCTGATTCTCACCCACGACGGACTCGGGGCCGCGCTGGTCGCCTCGGCGACCCACATGCTGGGTCGCGCGCCCGCCAACCTGCGCGAGATCGGCGTGAGCGGGCCCGACGACCCGGAGGTGATTTTCGAGCGCGTTCGGGCTGCGCTGCGAGAGCTCGACACCGGCGACGGTGTGCTCGTGCTGACCGACATCTACGGCGCCACGCCCTGCAACGTGGCCTCGCGCCTGCTTGAGCGCGGGCGCGTCGAGGGCGTCTCGGGCGTGAACCTGCCGATGCTGCTGCGCGTGCTGACATACTGCGGCGGCAGACTCGAGGCGCTCGTCGAAAAGGCGCGCTCCGGCGGCACGGAGGGGGTGGTCCACATGCGCAACGACTGCTGCTCCGATGCCAAGCGCTGAAGCAACGATCGACAACAAGCTTGGGCTGCACGCGCGCGCCTCGGCAAAGCTGACCGAGCTCGCGAGCCGCTACCAGTCAGAGGTCTGGCTGTCGCGCAACGGTCGGCGCGTGAACGCGAAGAGCATCATGGGCGTCATGATGCTGGCCGCCGGCAAGGGTTCCACGGTGACCATCGAAACCGAGGGCGCGGACGCCGAGGCTGCGCTCGCCGCCGTCCGGGCGCTGATCGCGGACAAGTTCGGCGAGGGCGAGTGAGGAACGGATTTCCGGGGCCGCAGGCATGAACTTCGTCCTACACGGCGCGAGCGTCTCGTCCGGTATCACGATCGGACATGCGCACCTCGTATCCACCGCCCTGCTCGAGGTCGGCCACTACGAGATCGCCGAAGACTCGATCGAGGACGAGATCGCCCGCTTCAACGTCGCGGTCGGCCGCGTGCGCGACGAGTTCGCCGCGGTCGAGGCGCATATTCCGCCGGGATCGCCGGCGGAGTTCGGTGCGATGATCAACGTGCACCGCATGATCCTGGAGGACTCGACGCTGTCGAAGGTGCCGCCGGCGCTGGTGCGCGAGCGCCGCTGCAACGCCGAGTGGGCCCTGGTGCAGCAGATGGAGCGGCTGGTCGAGCAGTTCGAATCGATCGACGACCCCTACTTGCGCGAGCGCAAGGCGGACGTCGAGCAGGTGGTCGAGCGCGTGCTCAAGGCGCTGATGGGTACCGACACGCCGCCCGCACCGCAACTCGCAGAGGAGAAGAACCTGATCGTGGTGGCGCACGACCTGGCGCCCGCCGACATGATCCTGTTCAAACGCCACCATTTCGGCGGCTTCGTCACCGACGTCGGCGGCGTGACCTCGCACACCGCGATCCTCGCGCGCAGCCTGGGCATCCCCGCGCTGGTCGGTCTGCACCATGGCCGAAACGTGATCCGCGAGGGCGAGCAGGTGATCGTCGACGGCGTGCAGGGCGTGTTGATCGTCGATCCGGATCCGCTCGTCCTGCGCGAGTACCAGCTGCGCCAGTCGCAGCTCGAGATCGAGCGCCAGAAACTCAAGCGCCTCAGAACGACGCCTGCGGCGACGCTGGACGGCACGCCGATCGAGCTGTTCGCGAATATCGAGCTGCCGCAGGACATCGCGCAGGTGCTCGAAGCGGGGGCCGAAGGGGTGGGGCTGTTCCGCACCGAGTTCCTGTTCCTGAACCGCAAGGACCTGCCGGGCGAGGAAGAGCAGTTCGAAGCCTACCGCGACGTCGCGCAGTCCATGGGAAGCCGCCCCGTGGTCCTGCGCACACTCGACGTCGGCGCCGACAAGGCGCTGCATGGCGACGGCCACGTCATGCCCAATCCGGCCATGGGCCTGCGGGCGATCCGCTACTGCCTCGCCGAGCCTCAGATGTTTCTCACGCAGTTGCGCGCCATTCTGCGTGCCTCGACCCACGGCGAGCTGCGCATCCTTCTGCCGATGCTCGTGCACCCGCACGAAGTCGACCAGGCGCTTGCGCTCCTGCGCCAGGCGAAGCAGCAGCTCGACGAGCGCGGGATCTCCTACGCCGGCTCGATCCCGATCGGCGGCATGATCGAGATCCCGGCGGCCGCGCTTGCGCTGCCGATCTTCATGCGGCGTCTGGACTTCCTTTCGCTTGGCACCAACGACCTGATTCAGTACACGCTGGCAATCGATCGTGCCGACGACGCGGTCGCGCATCTCTACGATCCGCTGCACCCGGCGGTGCTGCAGCTGGTCGCGCGCACGATCCAGACCGCCAGTCGCGCGGGAACTCCGGTCGCCGTGTGCGGGGAGATGGCCGGCGACCTCGCGCTGACCCGCCTGCTGCTCGGCTTCGGCCTGCGCAACTTCTCGATGCATCCGACGCAGCTTCTCGCGATCAAGGAGCGCGTCCTCAAGACCGACCTGGCGCAGACCCGGACGCTCGCCCAGCGCGTGCTGCGCAGCGACGACCCGGGCCGGATTCGCGATCTCATCGCCAAGCTGAACGCCTAGCGGGGTCGAGCCGATGCCCGGGCCACTGGACGGCGTTCGCGTCATCGACCTCACCACGGTGGTGATGGGTCCGTATGCCACCCAGATCCTGGGCGATCTGGGGGCGGACGTGATCAAGGTCGAGCCGCTCGAGGGCGACGTGATGCGCAGCGCATGGCCGCAGCGCCACGCGGGAATGGGGCACATCTTCCTGAACGTCAACCGAAACAAGCGCTCGGTCGCCCTCGACCTGAAGAGGCGCGAAGCGCGCGACGCCCTGCTTGCGCTGGCGCGCGGCGCCGATGCGCTGGTCTACAACATCCGCCCCCAAGCGATGGCGCGCCTGCGGCTCGGCTACGAGGACCTGCGCGCGGTAAACGAGCGTATCCTCTACGTCGGCGCCTTCGGCTACAGTCAGCGCGGCCCCTACGCCGCGCGCCCGGCTTACGACGACCTGATCCAGGGCGCGACGGGCATTCCCTGGCTGCACCAGGCCGCGGGCAACGAATCGCCGCGCTACACCCCGCTGATCACCGCCGATCGGACGATCGGGCTGCAGCTCGCGAACGCGGTGACCGCCGCGCTCTACTGGCGCGAGCGCTCGGGCCGCGGCCAGCGCGTAGACGTGCCGATGTTCGAAGGCATGCTGCAGGTCGTGCTCGGCGAGCACCTCGGCGGCTATACGTTCGAGCCGCCGCTGGGCGATCCCGGCTACGTCAGGCTGCTGGCGCGCGACCGGCGCCCCTATGCGACACGCGACGGCTACGTCTGCGCGCTGATCTACAACGACAAGCAGTGGCGCGCCTTTCTCGAGCTGGTGGGCCGCGGCGACCTGCTCAGGGATGATGCGCGCTTTGCCACGCACGAGGCGCGCGCGCAGAACTTCGACGCGGCCTACGCCTTCGTGGCGGACGAGATGCGCAAGCGCACGACCGAGGAATGGCTCGGACTGCTGGAGCGCGCGGACATTCCGGTGCAGCGCATGAACAGCATCGACGACATCGTGAGCGATCCCCATCTTGCCGCGATCGGTTATTTCGAGACCGTCGAGCACCCGAGCGAAGGGCGGCTGCGTTCGATGAAAGTGCCTTCGGAGTGGTCGGAGTCGACGCCGGGCTACCGTCGCCACGCGCCGCGCCTGGGAGAGCACACGCGCGAAGTACTTGCCGAGGCCGGGTTCGGCGACGCGGCGATCGATGCTCTGCTTGCAAGCGGGTCCGCGCGCGCGGCGTAGTCGGTTATACTTCTGCCCGCGCCGATTTGATGTTCAGCTTGCGGGCGCCTAACAAATCCAGCTAAAGAGACGGTCTCCGGCAAACCCGTTTCTGCGCAAGCTGAATGGGTTTCTTTGTGCCTGATCGAGACGTGAACGCACCGCAACAGCCGCCCGCTTCGGTGGGGATCGTGACCCCGCAGGTCGCGGCATTCGACACGCCCCTGAAGCTGCGCGGCGGGGCGACCCTGCCTGCGTTTGAACTTGCGTACGAAACCTACGGAACGCTGAACGCGGCGCGCTCGAATGCGGTGCTGGTGTGCCATGCGCTGAACGCTTCGCACCACGTCGCCGGCCTCTACGCAGATCGCCCTGATGAACTGGGCTGGTGGGACAATCTCGTGGGCCCGGGCAAGCCGCTCGATACCGATCGCTTCTTTGTGATCGGCGTGAACAACCTCGGCGGCTGCCACGGGTCGACCGGGCCGATGAGCCTAAACCCGGCGACCGGCCGACCCTGGGGGGGCGGCTTCCCGGTGGTTACGGTCGAGGACTGGGTCGATGCACAGGCGCGGCTCGCCGATCGCCTGGGGATCGAGTGCTTTGCCGCAGTCATGGGCGGCAGCCTCGGTGCGATGCAGGCGCTGCACTGGGCGCTCGCCTACCCGGAGCGCATCCGCCATGCGCTCGTCATCGCCTCGACGCCGCGCCTGTCGGCGCAGAACATCGCTTTCAACGAGGTCGCCCGGCAGGCCATCACGACCGACCCGGACTTTCACGGCGGGCACTATTACGACAAGGGTGTGGTGCCGACGCGCGGGCTGCGCATCGCCCGCATGATCGGACACATCACCTACCTGTCCGACGAGGCGATGATGGCGAAATTCGGACGCCTGCTGCGCCGCGGCGTGCCCGGCTTCGATTTCGACATCGATTTCGAGGTCGAGTCCTACCTGCGCCACCAGGGCGACAAGTTTTCCTCGTACTTCGACGCCAACACCTACCTGCGCATCACCAAGGCGCTCGACTACTTCGACCCGGCGGCCGAGTTCGGCGGCGACCTGTCGGCCGCGCTGGCGCGTGCCCAGGCCGCGTTCCTGCTGGTCTCTTTCAAGTCCGACTGGCGCTTCGCGCCGGCACGCGGCAGGGAGATCGTGCGCGCGCTGCTTGACAACCGCAGGATCCTGTCCTACCTCGAGCTCGACGCGCCCGGCGGCCATGACGCCTTTCTCATGGAGGACGCGCGCTATCACGGCGCCCTGCGGGCGTATTTCGACAACATCGAGCGCTGAGTCGATGAACGCAAGCGACCAGGCGCTGCTCGCCGCTCGTCCCGACTTCGCCGCGATCGCGCGCTGGGTGACGCCCGGCGCGCGCGTGCTCGACCTCGGCTGCGGCGACGGCGCGCTGCTGCGCTACCTGTGGGAGGCGCGCCAAGCGCCGGGCTACGGCGTCGAAATCAACGATGCCGAGGTGGTCGCCTGCGTCCGTAACGACGTCAACGTGCTGCAGATGAACCTCGAGGACGGGCTTTCGGTGTTTCGCGACGGCTCGTTCGACTACGTGCTGCTGTCGGAGACCCTGCAGACCATCCATCGCACCGAGCAGCTGATGCGCGAAATGCTGCGCGTAGGACGCGAGGCGATCGTCTCCTTCCCCAACTTCGGCCACTGGCAGGCGCGGCTGCAGCTGCTGCTGGGACGCATGCCCGTATCGAAGGAGCTTCCCTACGCGTGGTACGAGACGCCGAACGTGCACCTCTGCACGCTCACCGACTTCGAGGATTTCTGCCGCCGGCTCGGGACGCGCATCGAAGAGCGGCTGGTGCTGCATGGCGGACAGTCGGTGAGCCTTCTGCCCAACCTGTTCGGCAGCCTCGCCGTCTATCGCTGCACCCAGGCCTGAGCCGGGCGGCGAACGTCAGCCTCGGCAGTCCGCGACGCCGTCGATCCATTGCACGAGCTCGGTGATCGCGTGCGTGACCGCGCGCTGCATTGCCTTCACGCCCTGCGCAGCCGTCGATCCGGCGTCCGCCTCCGAAATTCGCATCGCGCGCGTTTCGAGAGTGCCGGCAGGCGCACCGAGCGTGGCGACGAGCTCGAGCTGCGCAATGCTCGCGTCCGGCGCGCTGAACACCTGGCTGAATTCCTGCAACTCGATCTCCAGCATGCAGCGCGGCGTCCCGGCACGCGTCGCGCGCGCGAGCTGCTTGCGCACGAGCTCCCCGGGCGGGGCCGCCCAGCGCGATTGGGCGAACGCCACGAGCTCCGCACCGTCACGGTAGGCCAGACGGTAATACATGGCGGTGCCGTCGAACGGCCGCACCGCGCGCACGCCGCGCAGCTCGACCGCCGGCATGCTCGTCGCAGGGGTCTCGATGCCGAGGTCGTAGCTGTGCGGCGGAATGCTCGAGGCGCCGCCGCCCGCGCAGCTCGCGAGTACGAGGGTGAATACAGAAGCAAGGCCACCGCCAAACTGCCATCCGCTCATTGAAATCCTTCCTCGCCGGGACCCGGGGGCGTCTTGTCGTGCCCCCAAATAAGACTGTCAGGCTTGCGCTCGAGCGTTTCCGCCAGCTCGCCAACGCGCCGCGCGCTGCGTTCGACCGAATCGGCCAGCGCGTTCACCTTCGGCAGCGTCGTGCTGCGCACGTCGTGCACCGTCCCCTGCGACTCGCGTGCGAGCGCAGTCGCCTCCGTCGCGAGCTCGCTCGCTCGCGCAGAGAGCGCACGTGCGTCGCGCACCAGCTGCCCGGTCTGCTCCATCAGCGCGGGCAGGCCGCGCGAGGCCGTGTTCAGGTTCTCGAGCACGCCCTCGACGTTACGGCGGTTCTTCTCGTTCAGCCAGGCCTGCACGCGCTCGTCGGTGCGCTCGACGAATCCGGGCAGCTGCGCCTCGAGCTTCGCGAGCAGCTTTTCGAGGCTCTCCAGCGAGCGCCCGATGCGCTCGCGGTTCTCCTCGTTCACCAGCTTCGTCATCTCCGCGATCAGTACCCGCCCGTCCTTCAGAATCGCTTCGGCATTGTCGGTGATCGCGTCGAGAAACGACGGCCGCA
>Ga0210138_1000306_pt1 | contig 11182 bp, 6 predicted proteins | sample Browns_ThreeSqC__FD_184850 | JGI IMG/M metagenome (GOLD analysis project Ga0210138, IMG submission 184850) | Wetland microbial communities from the San Francisco Bay, California, USA, that impact long-term carbon sequestration -... | ecosystem: Environmental > Aquatic > Marine > Wetlands ... | reverse complement strand
TGGCCGCTGACCGCGCCGCGGCGCTCATCGCCCAGATCACCGGCGCCCGGGTGGCGACCGGGATCGTCGACAACGACCCCGGGCCCCACGAGCCTCGCGTCGTGGAAGTCGACGCAGGGCGCATGGGGCAGCTGTTGGGCATCCCCGTCACCACGGCGGCCATGGAGACCTGGTTGTCCCCCCTGGGGTTCACGGTGGTCGCGACCGACGCGACCCATGCCGCGGTCACGGTGCCGCTCCACCGGCTCGACGTCACGAGCGCGGCCGATGTGGCGGAGGAGGTGGCTCGCGCCCACGGCTATGACCGCATCGTCGGGACGCTTCCGGCGGCGCCGCTCCCGCCGGGCCGCCCCGACCCCGGCGAGCCGCGCCACCGACTGCGTCGGGTTCTCGCCGGGCTGGGGTTGGACGAAGTCGTCACGCACGCCTTGATCGGACCTGCTGACCTGGCCCGATCCGGGTTCGATCCGGCTGCCGCCCACCTGGTCCGGGTCGCGAACCCGCTGTCAGAGGAGCACTCGATCATGCGGCCAGTGCCCTACCCATCGGTCCTGGCGGCCCTGGCGGAGAACGTCCGCCAGCGGCGAACCGATGTCGCCGTGTTCGAGGTGGGGAAGATCTACCGATTCCGCCCGGAGGCGGCGGCTCCCGCTGGAGAGCTCCAGCAGAGCGGAGCCGCGTACAGCGAGGCCTGGATGGTGGGCATCGGACTGCTGGGGGACGCCGCGGCTCGCTTCCCCGGTTCCGCCATGCGCGAGTGGGACGTGGCCGACCTGCGCGGCCTGCTGGAAGCTGTGCACGCGGCCCTGGGGCTAACGACGCCGGCGTTCCGGGCCGAGGAACCGAATGAGCGGCACCGGCACCTCCATCCGGGGCGCGCGGCGCGGATCGTGGACGCGGAGGGCCACGCGTACGGGTCGCTGGGGGAGGTCCACCCAACGGTGGCCGCGGCCTGGGATCTGCCCGGTCGCCCGCTCGTGGCCGCGTTGCACCTCGAACCGCACGGCCTGTTCGACCTGCCGGGCGGCGTGGTTCGGGCCCGCGTCCCCTCGCCGGCCCAGCCGGTGGACCGGGACCTGGCCGTGGTCGTGGACGAGGCCACGCCCGTCGGGGAGCTGCTGCGCGTCGCCCGCCAGAACGCGGGCGCGAGCCTCGTGGAGCTCCGCCTGTTCGACACGTATCGCGGCCCGCAGGTCGGGGAGGGGCGGGTCTCCTACGGTCTCGCCCTGCGCTTCCAGCCTGCCGGTGAGGGGGACGAACGGGGGCTCGATCGGGCCATGGACAAGGTGCGCGGCGCCCTCAAGCATCACCTCGGCGCGGAGATCAGATGACCTGTCGCGGTCCGGCTGGACAGCGCTGGTACCCTTCGCGGCGTCTACAGGAGGCTTGACCGCGTGCTCGATGTCATCGGGGAGCTCACGATCCTGGACCTGGTGGTCCTCGTATCGCTGGCCGGGGGCGTGCTGGCCGGCTTCCAACAGGGGGCGCTGCGCTACATCCTGAACGCGATCGTCGTCCTGATCGCCTTCATCGTCGCCAGCCAGCTGAAGGGCCCCATCGCCGGAGCGGTGAGCGGGGTCTGGCATGCCGCCTCTCCGGAGCAGCAGGAGCTGTGGATCTACATCGTCCTGTTGGCGGCGGGGATCATCGGCGGATTCCTGCTCGTACGGACGTTCTACCGCCAGACGCGTCTGCCGCTGGTTCGCCAGCTGGACGAGATCCTCGGCGCCGTCCTGGGCGCGCTGTGGGTCGCGATGATGTACTGCGTCAGCCTCATCGTCCTCGACTCGTTCTTCCAGGCCGCGACCGAGGGATCCGCGACGGCCGCCACGCTCCTGTCTCCGCTGTACGACGCCATGAACCAGTCGGTCATCCTGAATTGGTTCCGCGACTTCCTGCTCCCGATCATCGGGTTCGTCGTCCGGCCCTTCGTGCCACCCGAGATCGCCCAGTTCCTCGTCTTCTGACGCAACGACGCTGACCCGGCTCTCCAGACGCTGGTTCGACCGATCTGCGCTCGAGGTGGCGCCCGCACTGCTCGGTGCCCACCTCGCCCTTGACGGTCCCGACGGCCGGGTCGTGGTGCGGATCGTCGAGACCGAGGCGTACCTGGGGCCGGAGGATCTCGCCGCGCACTCGGCGCACGGTCGGACGCCCCGGAACGAACCGATGTGGGGGCCTCCCGGGCACCTGTACGTCTATCGGATCTACGGGCTCCATGACTGCGTGAACGTCGTCTGCGGCCCGAGCGGGAAGCCTGAGGCCGTGCTCCTGCGGGCGGGCGAAGTGGTGGAGGGCGTGACCCTCGCGCGCCGCAGACGCGGGGAGCATGTGCCGGATCGGCGCCTGGCATCGGGGCCGGGCAACCTCGGCCGAGCGCTTGGCATCGGGCGTGCTCTCAGTGGCACCGACCTGCTCGCCGGCCCCGTGCGACTGCGCCTCGCCGGGGAACCGCCGCCGGTGGCGACGCGGGCTCGGATCGGTGTCGGATACGCGGGAGAATGGGCCTCGCTTCCGTATCGGTTCCTCATCCCGAATGACCCGTTCGTCTCGCGCCCCTGACCCCGACGAGGCCAGCCTTCGCGCCCTCGAGTTCGGCGCGATCGCCGAGCGGCTTGCGGGCCACGCGTCCTTTGCGCCCTCGCGCGAGCTCGCCGAGGCCGTGCTGCCGGTGGGGGACCCGGCACATGTCGGTCTTCTCCAGGACCAGACCGATGAGGCCGCGCGCCTGCTCGAGCTGCATCCCGAGGCCACCATCGGCGGGGCGCGGGATATCCGGTCCGCACTGGCTCGTGCGCGGCGCGGGGGTCGCCTCCGGCCCGACGACCTGCTCGACGTGGCCGGAACGCTGCACGCCACCGAGCAGTTCCGGCGTCGCCTGGCCCGCTGGCCAGGGCCCCAGCTGGGTGGGATTCGCGACGAGCTCGAGCCCGCGCCGACGCTGCGAGAGCGGATCGACCGGAGCATTGACCCCAGCGGAGAGATCCTGGACAGCGCGTCGGCGGCGCTGCGGGCGGCTCGACGGAAGATGCGGGTGTCCCAGGAGCGTCTCCGCGAGCGGCTGAACGCGATGCTCCGCTCGACCGAGCTGGCCGGGGCGATCGGGGACGCGATCGTGACCCAGCGGGCAGGGCGGTACGTCATCCCGGTGCGAGCCGAGGCGAAGGGCCGCGTTCCGGGCATCGTGCACGACCAGAGCGCCTCGGCCGCGACGCTGTTCATCGAGCCGCTCGCCGTGGTGGAGCTGAACAACGCGTGGACCGAGGCCTCGCTGGAGGCGGCCGAGGAGGAGGAAAAGGTCCTCGAAGCGCTGTCCCGCGAGGTGGAGGGCCTCGCGCCGGCGCTTGTCGCGTCCCTCGCGGCCCTGTCTCGGGCGGACCTGTGGATGGCGCGCGCTCGCCTCGCGGCGGAGCTTGGCGCGGTCCGCCCAGCCGTGGCCGAGGACGCCGTGGAGCTGCTCTCGGCGCGGCACCCGCTGCTCGGCCCGGGCGCCGTCCCCATCGACCTGCGCCTGGGCGAGCGGTTCGGCTACCAGGCATTGGTGATCACCGGTCCGAACACGGGTGGCAAGACGGTCGCCCTGAAGACCCTCGGCCTGTTCGCCCTCATGCACCAGGCCGGCATCCGGGTGCCGGCCGCGGACGGGGCGCGGCTGCCGGTCTTTCGGCAGGTGCTGGCCGACATCGGCGACGAGCAGAGCATCGCCCAGTCGTTGTCGACCTTCTCGAGCCATCTGCGGAACGTGGTGCGGTTCCTGGACGCGGCCGGACCACGAACCCTGGTACTCCTCGACGAGATCGGGGCCGGGACCGATCCCACCGAGGGCTCGGCGCTGGCCATGGCGGTCCTGACCGTCCTCCTCGAGCGCGGCGCATTCGTGGCGGCCACGACCCATTACGCGGAGCTGAAGGCGTTCGCCGAGACCCAGCCGGGGCTGACGAACGCCGCCGTCGAGTTCGACGTGGCGACCCTGCGCCCGACGTACCACCTCTCCATCGGCCTGCCAGGGGCGTCCCAGGCGTTCGCGATCGCGCAACGGCTCGGCCTTGCGCCCGAGGTCCTGGCCAAGGCGCGCGACCACGTCTCGGGAACCCACGCCTCGCTCGAGGAGACGCTCGCCGCCATCAAGCGGACGGAGGCCGAGCGGGTGGAGGCGCTGGCCGTCGCCAGCGAGGAGCGTGCAGCGGCCCGGACCGAACGCGAGCGCGCCGAGGTCGGCACCGATCGTGCGCGACGGGAGGCGGCCCGAATCCTGGCCGAAGCCCGAAACGCAGCCGATGCTGTGCTGGCCCAGGCCGAACGGGAGGCGGCCGAAGCCCGACGAGATGTGCAGCACGAGACGCGCCGCCGATCCGGCGCCGGGCTGAGCGCCGTGGACCGGCGCGCCGCCGATCGCCGCGCCCGGGTGGCCGCGGTTCCGACGCCGCCGGAGGTCGCCGAGATCCCTGCCGAGCCGGGCCCGCAGGCACGGATAGGGCTGTGGGGCCGCAGCCGCACCCTCGGGCGCGCCGGCCGGATCGCGGCCATCAGCGGCCGAACGGGACGGATCACGCTCGAATCGGACGGCGCGCGTCTGGTCGTCCCCGGCGAGGACGTGGAGGTCGTGGACGAGCCCGGATCAGCTCCGGCGGCGCGGGACGAAACCGCGGAAGCGCTCCGCCGGAAGGCGGCGGCCGAGCTCAGCCCGTCGCTGGACCTGCGCGGTGAACGCGTGGAGGCGGCCCTCGAGCAGCTCTCCGACTACCTCGATCGAGCCCTGCTGGCCGGGGCGGACCAGGTCGTGATCATCCACGGGGCCGGCACGGGCGCGCTGCGACGAACGATCCGCGAATACCTGGCCACCCACCCGCGGGTCCGCGAGCAGCGGCCGGGGCGACGGGAGGAAGGGGGCGACGGGGCGACCGTGGCCCTGCTCTAGCCGATCGCTAGGGGCCGGTCGGGCTCGGGGTCGGTTCCGGAGTGGGCGTTGGTGTCTCGACCGGCGTCGGGGTGGCGGCCGGGGTGGGCGTCGGGATCGGGGTGGGGGTGGAGGTCGGGACGGCTCCCGGCGTGCATTTCTCGCTCGGGGCCAGCGGCGCGTCGAGGCCGGCCAGCGGCGAGCGCGTGATGTTCGACTCGTGCCCGCGGTTGTGGTCGATCCAGGCCTTGTTCGAAGCCTCCCAGGCGGGATGGCTCGCGTCCCAGCCGAGCAGGTCGAGGAAGACTCTCAAGCCTGGCACGGCCGGGGCGGGCGTGGGCTCCGGCGCCCCGGTTGGGAGGGGTCCGGACGTGGGACCCGGCGTGGCAGGCACGAAATCACCGCACCCCTCCTGCCAGATCTTCCCGGTCGACGCCTCGATCGCGAGCTCCTTGTGCGACTCGTCCGTCGCCAGGCTCGGCCCGCTGGCCGAGAACACCTCGGTCATGGTGGACTTCGTGAACTCGCCCGGCGCCTGCCCGGTCATCGTGTCGATCGTCCGCTCGTTGATTCCGTCGGGGCGGACGAAGTCTCGGACCGGCAGGGCGTTCAGGGCGGTGACCTCCGCCATGTAGTCGTGCCAGATGAAGGTTGGGCCGTCGGCGGCGAAGACCGAGTCGATGGCCGAGAAGTCGCTGTTGCCGACCCAGACCCCGGTGATGATCGCGCCCTCGTCGATGGTGGGATCCGCGTCGGCCGCGATGTAGCCGAAGGCCTGGAGGTCCTTGAAGTCGGTCGTGGTGCCGGTCTTCAGGGTGGCCGGCCGGCGGCCGGAACTGGTCTGGAGCTGGAACCGAGGGCCCCACAGCGGGTTCTGGGCCGGATCGGTATTGTCGGCCAGGATGTCGGTGACCAGGTACGCCGACTGGGCCGAGATGGCCTGCGCCGGTTCGGGTCCATCGGTCGCGTGGTCGTACAGGACGTTCCCGTCGCGGTCGAGGATGCGCTCGATCTGGTACGGCTCGTTGTAGAGCCCGCCGTTGGCCAGGGTCCCGTAGGCGGCCGCGAGGTCGATCATGCGGACGCCCACCGTGCCCAGGGTCAGCGACGCGACGTTGGGATCCTGGCTGGGATCCCAGTGCAGGCCCAGCCGCTCGGCCTGGGCCACGACGGTCTCCGTCCCGATCATCTGCTGGGCCTTGGTGACGGGGATGTTCAGCGAGTACTTCAACGCGTCCCGCGCACGGACCGGGCCGCGCTCGCGGTTGTCGGCATCGTGGACCTGGTAGCCGGGCACGATCTCGGTCGAGACGTCCATGAACATCGTCGCCGGCGTGATCGTCCCCGTCTCGAACCCGGTGGCGTAGGTGATCGGCTTGAAGGCTGACCCGGACTGGCGGTAGGCCTGGCCCACGACGTCGAACTGGGGCTGGTGAATGGGCGTCGCCTCGCCGTGGTAGTTCGCGCTGCCCACGTACGCGAGGACCGCGCCGGATCGGTAGTTGAGCGTAACGATGGCGTCGTTGCCGATGTTTCGGCCCTGGAGCTGGCTGATCCAACCGAGGGCGGCCTGACCGTATTTCGCGACCAGCTCGGCATCGGTCAGGCGATCGAGGTCATAGACGACTTGCGCCCATTTCTCGGCCGACACCTGGTAGCCGTTGTAGTTGAGCGTGGTCTCGATCGTCAGCCCGCCTCGATCGATGATGTCCTCCGAGCCGAGCAGGTCGGCGACCTCCCGCCGCGTGGCATACACGAAATGGGGGGCCAGGAACTCGGGCGCCTCGGGGACGAGGACGGTGGCCGGCTCCAGCAGGATCTGGTCTCGTTCGGGGTCTGGCAGGTAGTCGAGCAGGACCATGTCGTTCAGGACGTCGTCGCGGACGACGACTGGTTCCGCATCGTTGGGGACCTCGAGCACGCCCGGAATCGGCGCCCCGGTCTCGTCGGTGGCGGGCAGACCCCACTGGGTGGGGTCGAGGACCGATGGCGCCCGCAGGAGCCCGGCCAGCATCGCGGCTTCGGCCGGCGTCACCGCGTTCGGGTCAGGAGCCGGCGGCTCACCGGGCGACGCGCTGGGGCCAGGGGTTGGGGTGACCGTCGGGCTGGCGCTCGGTCCCGGGCTGGAGCCCGGCTCGGTCGGGCCGCCCTGCACGGCGGTGAAGTCCTTTCCGTAGTAGCGGTCCACGGCGGCCCAGATCCCGTACCCGTTGTTGCCGTAGTACATCTCGTTGAGGAAGAACTCCATGATCTGCTGCTTGCCTTCCTCGCCGGGATACTCCTTGTCCAGCTCGAGCGCGAGCATCGCCTCCTTGATCTTCCGCTCGACCTGTCGGGACGGATCAGCCATGAGGTCCGGGGGCAGAAGGACGCTGCGGACCAGCTGCTGGCAGATGGTCGAGGCGCCGGACACGACCTCGCCGGCCGAGAAGTTCTGGAGCATCGCGCGCACGATGGCGCGCGGGTCCACGCACGGGTTCTCCCAGAAGGTGTGGTCCTCGGCGGCCACCGTGGCGTCGACCACGACCTCGGGGATCTCGTCGTAAGACACGACGTGGCGGTTAGTGGCCGCGAAGGTCGCGAGCTCCACGCCGTCCGCGGACATGACGACCGAGCCCTCGTCAGGCGCGTAGTCCTCGAGCACGGTGACGTCGGGCAGCGAGCTGGCGTACGCGCTGTACAGCAAGATCGCGCCCAGAATCATGCCGATCCCGAGCACCACGAAGGTGGCGAGGATCACGGCAGGAAGTGGCTGGATGCGCGCCCGAGGCGCGGCGCCGGTCCCGGCAGGCGGCCCGTAGCCCGCCGGCGGCGGAGGTGACGAGGTCACGGCGGCGAACTCTACCATCGGTCGACGATCCATGCCCGTTCCGCTCCTGCCGCCTCCCGCGGCGGGTACCATCGCGGGCGTGACGACGGACGCGGTCTCGGAGCTTCTCACCCGACGGGTAACCCAGGTGGTCGAGCGCGGCGCGCTGGAGGCGATGCTGCGCGGGAAGCGGCCCCTGCGCGTGAAGCTGGGCTTCGATCCGACGACCGCGGACCTGCACATCGGTCATGGCGTGGTCCTCGAGCGGCTGCGGGCCTTCCAGGACCTGGGGCACACGGCCGTGCTCGTGGTGGGGGACACGACGGCCCAGATCGGCGACCCGTCAGAGCGGAACACGACGCGGCCCATGCTCACCGCCGAGCAGGTGAAGGCCAACGCGGAGACCTATCTCGCCCAGTTCCATCGCGTCGTGCGAGAAGAGGGGACCGAGGTTCGGTGGCAGTCCGAATGGTTCGACACGTTCGGCATGCGCGAGGTGTTCCGGCTCCTGAGCAAGTTCACCGTGGCCCGCATGATCGAGCGCGACACGTTCGCCAAGCGCCTGGCGGAAGGGGCTCCGGTGTCCATGCACGAGACGCTGTACCCGTTGCTCCAGGCCTACGACTCGGTTGCGGTCGAGGCGGATGTCGAGCTGGGCGGCACGGACCAGACCTTCAACCTGTTGGCCGGCCGCGACATCCAGCGCGACTTCGGTCAGCCGCCCCAGCAGATCGTGACCAGCGAGCTCCTGGTCGGGACCGATGGCGTCCAGAAGATGAGCAAGTCACTGGGCAACGCGATCGGGTTGACCGATGCGCCCTATGACCAGTACGCCAAGACGATGAGCATCCCCGACGCGCTCCTGCCCAACTGGGCCAGCCTCGTGACCCGCTGGCCCGATGACGAGATCACGGCCTTCATTGCCGATCTCGAGGCGGATCACCTGCATCCGAAGTTCGCCAAGCAGCGCCTCGCCCGCGAGATCACCGCGCGCTGGCATTCCGAGGAGGCTGCTGACGCGGCCGAGGAACGGTGGGAACGGGAAGTGGGCGCGGGCGAGGGCGTGACGGAGGCCGAGGAGCTGACGCTCTCTGTTCCGCTGACGGGACTCGGGCTGCTCGATCTGCTGGTGGCCGCCGGGATGGCGCCGTCACGCAGCGCGGCGCGGCGCCTCGTGACCCAGGGCGGGGTTCGTGTCGACGGCGAGCTGCAGGGCGACGAAGCGCGTCACTTCTCGGCCGGGGAGAGCCACGAGGTCCGGGTCGGAAAGCGCCAGGCGGCGGTCGTCCACCTGACCTGAGCGCCCTAGTGGCGCTCGGGAACGGTGACTTTGGCCTGGTGCTCGGCGATCACCTTCTCGGCGATCGTGTGTGGCACCTCGGCATAGTGGTCGAGGTGCTGCGAGAAGCGGCCGCGGCCCTGGGTGACCGAGCGCAGCTCGGTGGCGTAGTGGAACATCTCCGCCTGGGGCACCTGGGCACGGAGGTACTGCGTCCCGTCCTGTGAGTCCATCCCCAGGACGTGGCCGCGCTTCGCCGTGATCTGCCCCATCACGTCGCCCATGTACTCGTCGGGGACGACCACCTCGACCTCGAGAACCGGCTCGAGCAGGATCGGATCGGCTTCCGTGAAGGCCCGCTTCAGGGCCTGCGAGGCAGCGATCTTGAACGCCATCTCCGACGAGTCGACGGTGTGGTACGAGCCGTCCACCAGCGTGGCCTTGAGGTCGACGACCGGGTAGCCGGCGAGCACGCCCTCGGCCATGGACTCGCGAAGACCCTTCTCGACCGCCGGGATGTACTGCTTGGGCACGACCCCACCCACGATTCGGTCGCCGAACGCAAAGCCCCCACCCGTCTCGTTGGGCTCGAACTCGATCACCACGTGCCCGAACTGGCCGTGGCCTCCGGTCTGGCGCTTGAACCGGTTGTCGATCTTCGCGGCACGGCGGATCGTCTCCCGGTACGGGACGCGGGGGGTGCCGATCTTCACCGCGGCGCCGAACTTGCGCTTGAGCCGGTCCACGATGACGTCCACGTGGGCGTCGCCCATGGCGGTCAGGATCGTCTGGCCGGTCGCCTCTTCGCGGGTCACCCGCATACAGGGCTCTTCTTCCAGCATGCGATTCAGGGCCTGGCCCAGCTTGTCGAGGTCCGCCTTCGACTCGGGCTCGACCGCGACCTGGAGGGTCGGCTGCGGAAAGTCGAACGGCGGCAGCTGGAGGGCCGAGGCCCGGTCGGCGACCAGGGTGTCGCCGGTGTGGGTCGAGGCGAGCTTGGCGACGGCGACGATGTCGCCGGGGCCGGCCTGCGGCAGGCTGACCTGCTCCTTGCCCTGCAGGCCCAGGATGTTGCCAATCCGCTCGTCCTCGCGGCGATTGGCGTTGTGGAGATGACCCTGCGCCTTCAGCGTGCCGGCGATGACCCGGAAGTAGGTCAGGCGGCCGACGAACGGGTCGGCGGTCACCTTGAACACCTGGGCGACGAACGGGCCGCCCGGGTCGGGCTCGATCGTCTTGCCGTCGGTCGTCTTCCTCGAGCCCACCTCGGCGGGGGAGGGGACGTGGCGCGCGATCATGTGGATGAGCTCGCGCACGCCGATGTTCTTCAGAGCCGAGCCCACGAACACCGGAACCACCGAGCCGTCGCGCGTCCCGGCGTGGAGCGCGGTCTCGATCTCCGCGTCTGAGACCTCCTCGCCCTCGAGGTACTTCATCATGAGCTCGTCCGACGCTTCGGCGGCGGCCTCGATCAGGGCCTGTCGACGCCCTTCCTCGGCGCCACGCATCTCGTCGGGGATGGGCACTTCCTTGGGCTGGCCGCTCTCGTACACCGTGGCGTGCTGCTCGACCACGTCGATGTAGCCCCGGAACGTCTCCGCGCTGCCGATGGGCAGGTAGACCGGTGCGATCTTGGGTCCGAACGCGGCCTTCAGCTGGTCCAGCGTGGCGTCGTAGTTCGCGTTCTCGCGGTCCATCTTGTTGACGAACACCATCCGCGGCAGGCCCCGCTGGTCCGCGAGGTGCCACACGACCGATGTGCCGACCTCGACGCCGGCGGTGGCATCGACGACGACCACGACCGCATCGACCGCCGCCAGCGCCTGGACGACATCGGCCTGGAAGTCGGCATAGCCGGGGGTGTCGACGATCGTGATCCGGGCGCCGTCGGCTTCGATGGTCGCCACCGCCAAATTGATCGACTGGTGGCGGCGTTGCTCGTCGGGATCGTGGTCGAGTGTTGCGGTGCCGGCCTCGACCGAGCCGAGGCGGGCGATGGCCCCCGCGTCGAAGAGCATGGCCTCGGCCAGGCTGGTCTTGCCGGCTCCCCCGTGGGAGATGAGGGCGACGTTGCGGATCCGGTCAGGCGTGGTCGGCTTCATCGGTCTCCTGCGGTCAAGGGCGGTCCGCGGATTATAGGAGCGGCCGCCGATTCGGCTGGCCCGGGTAGAATCGCGACCGGACCCAATCTCGGAGG
>Ga0210138_1000304_pt1 | contig 11226 bp, 11 predicted proteins | sample Browns_ThreeSqC__FD_184850 | JGI IMG/M metagenome (GOLD analysis project Ga0210138, IMG submission 184850) | Wetland microbial communities from the San Francisco Bay, California, USA, that impact long-term carbon sequestration -... | ecosystem: Environmental > Aquatic > Marine > Wetlands ... | reverse complement strand
GAGGACGACGTGGTGCGCGTCAAGCCGCAGAATCTTCTCACCAACCTGCCGCTCGCGGCGGCGGCATAGGCCGGCTCGCATGCGCCCGCCGTACTGGGACCGCGCGAAACGCGCTCTGGCGCGACGCGATGCGACCCTCGCTGCGATCATGCGCGCTCACCGCGGCGTCTTTCTCCTGCGCCGTGGCGAACCGTTCATGACGCTGGCACGCGCGATTGTCGGACAGCAGATCTCGGTGCGCGCGGCGCAGAGCATATGGGACCGGTTCCTGGCGGCGGCGCCGGAGGTGACGCCCGCGCAGGTGCTCGGCCTCGAGCGCGCGCGGCTGCGCGCCTGCGGGCTGTCGCTGCGCAAGGTCGAGTACATCTGCGATCTCGCACGGCACTTCGCGGACGGCACGATCCACGTGCGGCGCTGGCCGGACATGGACGACGAGGCGGTGATCGCCGAGCTCGTCCAGGTGCGCGGCATCGGCCGCTGGACCGCCGAGATGTTCCTCATCTTCAGCCTGCTGCGGCCCGACGTGTTCCCGGTAGACGACCTCGGATTGCAGAAGGCGATCCGGCGCGCGTACTTCAAGGGCCGCGGCGCGACGCCCGCGCGCATGCGCAAGCTCGCCGCCAGCTGGGCGCCGTGGCGCTCGGTCGCAACCTGGTACCTGTGGCGCTCGCTCGATCCCGTACCCGTCGAGTACTGAGTCGGTAGGACGGCCGGCCCCGCGCGCGGCGCATGCGGGTCGCGCTGCGCCGATGCGCCTCGCCGAGTAGAATGGCGCGCCACATGAAGACGACCTTTCTCGACTTCGAGCAGCCGATCGCCGAGCTCGAGCAGCGCATCGAAGAGCTGCGCTACGTTCAGGAAGACTCCGCGGTCGACATCTCGCAGGAGATTCAGCGCCTCACCAAGAAGAGCCAGGCGCTCACCAAGGAGATCTACGCCAAGCTCACGCCCTGGCAGGTCGCGCAGGTCGCGCGCCATCCGCAGCGCCCGTATCTGCTCGACTACCTGCCGATGCTGTTCACGCACTTCGAGGAATTGCATGGCGATCGGCTGTTTGCGGAGGACGCCTCGATCGTCGGCGGACTGGCGCGATTCGGCGGGCAGGCCTGCGTCGTGCTCGGGCATCAGAAGGGGCGCGACACCAAGGAGAAGATCCTGCGCAACTTCGGCATGCCCAAGCCCGAGGGCTATCGCAAGGCGCTGCGCCTGATGCAGATGGCGGAAAAATTCGGCCTCCCGGTGTTCACCTTCGTCGATACGCCCGGGGCCTACCCCGGCATCGACGCCGAGGAGCGCGGTCAGTCGGAAGCCATCGGGCGCAATCTGTTCGCGATGGCGGGCTTGCGCGTGCCGATCATCGTCACCGTGATCGGCGAGGGCGGATCGGGCGGCGCGCTGGCGATCGCGGTCGGTGACCTGGTGCTGATGCTGCAGTACGCGACGTACTCGGTCATTTCGCCGGAAGGATGCGCCTCGATCCTGTGGCGCAGCGCCGACAAGGCGCCGGCGGCGGCGGATGCACTCGGGATCACGGCCAATCGTCTGAAAACGCTCGGTCTCATCGACCGGGTGGTGAACGAGCCCCTCGGCGGCGCGCACCGCGATCCGCAGGCGATGGGGCAGACCCTGCGCAAGGCGCTCGCCGAGGCGGTGCGCCAGTTGCAGGACAAGAAGCCGAAAGAGCTCGTCGACGAGCGCCTCGAGCGCTTGATGGGCTATGGCAAGTTCAAGGAAGCCACCGGCCGCTGAGTCGGGGCCGCGCGGCGCGGTCGCGCGCTTTCTGCGGGCGCATGGCGAACTGCGCGGCGCGCGCATCGTGCTCGGGCTCTCGGGCGGGCTCGATTCGATCGTGCTGCTGCACCTGCTGCAGGCGCTGGCGCCGCGCTATGGCTACACGCTCGGCGCGCTGCACGTGCATCATGGCTTGAGCCCGAACGCCGACGCCTGGGCACGGCACTGCCGGCGCGCCTGCCGCGCGCTGGGCGTGCCGCTCAGCGTGCGGCGCGTGCAGGTCGCGCGGCGCAGCGGGCGCGGACCCGAGGCGGCGGCGCGAGACGCGCGGCGTGCGGCGCTGCTGAGCGCGCGCGCCGATGCGATTGCGCTCGCGCATCACCTGGACGACCAGGCCGAAACCGTCCTGCTGCAGCTGTTGCGCGGTGCAGGTCCGCGCGGGGCGAGCGCGATGGCGCCGCTCGGCCGGCTCGGCGACAAGCCCCTGCTGCGACCGCTGCTCGAAGTGCCGCGGGAGGAGATCGCACGCTATGCCGAGCGCCATGCGCTCGCGTGGGTCGAGGATGAGTCCAATGCGAGCGAGGCGATCACCCGCAACTTCCTGCGCCATCGCATCGCGCCGCTGATCGCCGCGCGCTTTCCGCGCTGGCGCGAAAGCCTCGCGCGCGCGGCGCGCCACTTCGCGTCGATCGAGACGGACGCGCGCGTCCTGCTGCGCGCGTTCCTCGCGCAGCACGGACTGCGCGCACCGAGCGAGGCGCGCCTGCTCGAGATGCTGCGACAGCTGGCGAGCGCCAGCCCGCGTACCCGGCTCGCGCATGACGGCGCAACCCTGCGGACCTATCGCGGACGCGTCTTCGTCGAGCGCAGCGACGCGCGCGGCCCGGATGCGCCGCACGCGGCGTTCGCGCCACTGCTCTGGCGCGGCGAGCGGATCGTGCGCATCCCGGCGCTGGACGGCGGCACGTTGCGTTTTCGGCGCGTGCGCGGCGGCGGCATCGACGCTGCCCGGTTCGACTCGGGTGTCGTCAGCGTGCGCGCACGAAGCGGGGGCGAGCGGCTGCAACCCGACGCGCGGCGCCCGCGCAGGACACTGAAGAATCTGTTCCAGGAAGCGGGCATCCCGCCGTGGCGGCGCGATCGCCTCCCGCTCGTGTACTGCGGTGACGATCTGGTCTGGGTGCCGGGACTGGGCGTGGACTGCCGCTACCGCGCGCGCGCCGGTGCGCGCGGTGTCGTGCCCGAGTGGCGCAGCGGCACGCTGCGCTGAGCGCGGACGCGGCCTAAGGCGCTTGCAGTCAGCGCGCAACCCATTGTTTTTACGCGAATCGTGGATGTTTAGTGCTAGAATTTCACGTTTTCCTTCCAGGCCTTCGCGGAGAAACAAGAATGGCGGTAGAACGGACCCTGTCGATCATCAAACCTGACGCGGTCGCCAAGAACGCAATCGGACAGATCTCGACGCGCTTCGAAAGCGCGGGCCTGCGCATCGTTGCCGCGCGCATGATGCAGCTTTCGCGCGCGCAGGCCGAGGGCTTCTATGCGGTGCACCGCGAGCGGCCGTTCTACAAGGACCTGGTGGCGTTCATGACCTCGGGGCCGGTGCTGGTGCAGGTGCTGGAGGGTGAAGACGCGATCGCGCGCAACCGCGAATTGATGGGCGCAACCGATCCGAAGAAAGCGGCGCGGGGCACGATACGCGCCGATTTCGCGGCGTCGATCGACGCCAACGCGGTGCACGGTTCGGACGGCCCCGATACGGCACGCAGCGAAGTCGCGTACTTTTTTGCGAGCTGCGAGATCTTTCCGCGTTGACACGGGTCACAAGGATTCGATGACCGTCAACCTGCTCGATTTCGACGCTCAGGGCCTCGAAGCCTACGTCGTGGGGCTCGGCGAGCCGGGCTTCCGCGCGCGTCAGCTCCTGCGCTGGGTACACCAGTGCGGAGAGTCCGATTTTGCGCGCATGACCGACCTAGCGAAATCGCTGCGTGGCCGGCTCGCCTACGAGGCGGAGGTGCGGGTGCCGCAGCTGGTCGACGAGACCCTGGCGCCCGACGGCACGCGCAAGTGGCTGGTGAAGGTGGACAGCGCGAATGCCGTCGAGACGGTCTTCATTCCGGAGCGCACGCGCGGTACGCTTTGCATCTCGAGCCAGGCGGGCTGCGTGCTCGATTGCGCCTTCTGTGCGACGGGCAAGCAGGGCTTCAATCGCAATCTGAGTACCGCGGAGATCGTCGGCCAGCTCTGGCTCGCGCGCAACGCACTGAGCGCCGACGGAACGGGGCCGGCCGCGCCGCGCGCGATCACGAACGTGGTGCTGATGGGCATGGGCGAACCGCTGCTCAACCTGGACCCGCTGCTGCCGGCGCTGCGCCTCATGCTGGACGATCACGCCTACGGCCTTTCGCGCCGGCGCGTCACGGTGTCGACCGCGGGCGTGGTGCCTGCGATGGATCGGCTGCGCGAAGAATGCCCGGTGGCGCTGGCGGTGTCGCTGCATGCGCCGCAGGACGCGCTGCGCGACCAGCTCGTTCCGCTAAACCGCAAATATCCCCTGCGCGAGCTGCTCGCGGCCTGCAATCGCTATCTCGAGCGCGCACCGCGCGACTTCGTCACTTTCGAGTACGTCATGCTGGACGGCGTGAACGACAGCGATGCGCACGCAAGGGCGCTGGCCGGCATTGCGCGCAGCGTGCGTTCCAAGTTCAACCTGATTCCGTTCAACCCCTTCGAGGGCACGGCGTTTCGGCGTTCGCCTGCCGAGCGCATCCGTCGCTTCGCGGAGATTCTGCAGGGCACGGGTGTGACGGTGACCACGCGCAAGACGCGCGGCGACGGCATTGCCGCGGCCTGCGGCCAGCTCGCCGGGGATGTATCGGATCGAACGCGGCGCAGCAGCGAGACCCAGCGCCTGCGGCCAGCAGCGGAGCTCAATGCATGAAACGGTTACTGATTCTGTTGCCCTTGGTTTTCTTCGTGGGCTGCGCCACGACCGAACCCACCCCGGCGCCCGAGCTCGATACAGGGCAAATCGTCGGCGAGGTGGGCGACCCGCGCAACCGTGCGCGGCTGCACACGGAGCTCGCGGCGCTGTACTACAGCCGCGGCAACATGGGCGTCGCGCTGGACGAGCTGAGGGTCGCCGCGGCTGCGGATGCGAACTATGCCCCCACCTACAGCATGTTCGGCCTGGTGTACATGGATTTGCGCGAGAAGCGGCTGGCGGAAGAGAACTTCCAGCGCGCGCTCAGCCTGGCGCCGAACGATCCCGACATCAATCACAACTACGGCTGGTACCTGTGCAATTCCGAGCGCGAGGAAAAATCGGTGGAGTACTTCCTGCGCGCGATCCGCAATCCGCTCTACCAGAAACCGTGGCGTTCCTATAGCGCCGCCGGACTGTGCCTGGTGCGCATTGGCAAGCTGCAAGACGCCGAGTCGTTGTTCGAGCGCGCGTTGAAGATCAACCAGAACGATCCGCGCGCCAACCTGCAGATGGGCACGATTCGCTACAGTCAGGGTGCGTACGAAGAGGCCCAGCGCTGGCTGCGCCGATTCAGCGAGGTGAGCCCGCAGACCGCAGAGTCGCTCTGGCTGGGCCTGCGCATCGAGCGCAAGCTCGGGCAAACGACGAACGAAGCGAGCCTGGCGAGCCAGCTGCGCCGCCGCTTCCCGGGTTCGCCCGAATACCAGAAGTTGCAGCGCGGGGAGTATGACTGAACCTGCAGCGACCGCGGCAGCCGGCGCGCCGGCGATGACGCCCGGGACACGCCTGGCGCAGGCGCGGATCGCGCACGGGCTCTCGGTCGAAGGCGTGGCGCAACAGCTCAAGTTTTCGCCGGGCCAGATCGCCGCGCTCGAGGGCGACCGCTACGACGAGCTTCCCGGCGTCGCTGCCGTGCGCGGCATGGTGCGCGGCTACGCCCGGCTCGTGCAGGTGGATGCCGCTCCGCTGCTCGAGGCGCTCAGGGACGTGGTTCCCGCGCCGGACGCGAGCCGCATCGTCGCGCGCTACGAAGAGCCGGTTCCCTTCAGCGATGCGTCGAAGCGCTCGAACGTGGTCTACGTGGTGTTTACGCTCGCGGTGCTGGCGGTCGCGACGCTGGTGCTGGTGCAGTGGCGTCAGGAGCGACCGCAGCCTGCGCCCATGACCTTCGTCGCGCCCGCATCCGAGCAGGCGGCGCGCACGACGGTCGCGAGCGCGGGCGGTGCGCTGTCGGCGCGTCCCACGGACGAGGCGGCTGCGCCGGTCCCGCCGGTGACGGCGCGGGAGTCGGGCGGCGCATCGGATGCGGCATCCACCGCTGCCGCGGACGCGAAGGTGCAGACCGCAGCGCCCGCGCCAGCAGCAGACCCGGCGGGCGGCGCGGCGACGCAGAGCGCTTCCGCGGCCGGCACGAGCGAGGCTGCCGCGCCGCCCGCCCCGACGCCGGGCGCCGAGGCGGCGCACCGCATCCGGATCGAATTTCTCGAGGAATCCTGGGTCGAGATCCGCGACGGCCACGGCAAGCTGCTGCACGCGCAACTGAACAGCGCCGGCAGCGAGGTCCGCGTCGAGGGCCAGGCGCCCCTTTCGTTCGTCATCGGCAACGCGCAGAACGTGCGCCTGAGCTACAACGGAAGCAGCGTCGATCTGACGCCGTATATCCGCGTGGCGGTGGCGCGGTTCAAGCTGCCATGAGCGCGAACTGCGTCGCAACACGCCGCGCGTCGCGGCAGGTCGTGGTCGGCGGGGTGCGCATCGGCGGCGATGCGCCGATTGTCGTGCAATCGATGACCAACACGGACAGCGCGGACGTCGAGGCCACCGCGGCGCAAGTGCTGGCGCTGTGGCGCGCCGGCTCCGAGCTGGTGCGCATCACGGTGGACACGCCGCAGGCGGCGGCGCAGGTGGCCGCGATCCGCGAGCGCCTCGATGCGCTCGGTTGCCCGGTACCGCTCATCGGCGACTTCCATTTCAACGGGCACAAGCTGCTCGCGCAGCATCCCGAATGCGCGCAGGCGCTTGCCAAGTACCGCATCAATCCGGGCAACGTCGGCCGCGGTGCGAAGCGCGACGAGCAGTTCGCGACCATGATCGAATGCGCGCTGCGCTACGCGAAGCCGGTGCGCATCGGAGTGAACTGGGGCAGTCTCGATCCCGAACTGCTGGCGCAGCTGATGGACGAGAATGCGGCGCGCGCGGCGCCGCTCGAGGCGCAGCAGGTCATGCGCGAAGCGGTGATCCGCTCGGCGCTAGACTCCGCGCGGCAGGCCGAGGCCTGGGGACTGCCGGCCGAGCGCATCGTCCTGTCCTGCAAGATGAGCCAGGTGCAGGACCTCGTCGCGGTCTACCGGATGCTGGCCGGGCGCTGCGATTACGCGCTGCATCTCGGCCTGACCGAAGCGGGCATGGGCTCGAAGGGAATCGTCGCGTCTGCCGCGGCGCTCGCCGTTCTGCTGCAGGAGGGCATCGGCGACACGATCCGCGTCTCGCTTACCCCGGAGCCCGGCGGCGACCGCAGCCGCGAGGTGCAGGTCGCGCAGGAGATCCTGCAGAGCATGGGCCTGCGCGCGTTCACGCCGATGGTCAGCGCCTGTCCCGGCTGCGGGCGAACCACCAGCAGCTATTTCCAGGAGCTGGCGGACCGCATCCAGAGCTACCTGCGCGCGCAGATGCCGCAGTGGCGCGCACGCTATCCCGGGGTTGCGGCGATGCGCGTCGCGGTGATGGGCTGCGTGGTGAACGGGCCGGGCGAATCGAAGCATGCCGACATCGGCATCAGCCTGCCGGGAACGAATGAAGTACCGGTCGCACCGGTGTACATCGACGGCGAGAAGACGGTCACGCTGAAAGGCGAGCGGATCGCCGAAGAGTTCCAGGCGCTGGTGCAGGCCTACGTGCACGCGCGCTACGGCGCGGCGGCCGAAGGCGCGAACACGCCGCGCAAGCCCCCCAGAGAGATCGCCATCAAGGCCGTTTCCTGAGCGCCGCAAAGATCCCGATCACTCATGAGCACGAAAATTCAGGCCGTGCGCGGCATGAACGACGTATTGCCCGACGAGGCGCTGTGGTGGCAGGCCTACGAGTCGAAGGTCGAAGCCTGGCTCGCGCGCTACGGCTATCGCAACATCCGCATGCCTCTGGTGGAGCACACGCAGCTGTTCCGGCGCGCGATCGGGGAGGTCACCGACATCGTCGAGAAGGAGATGTATTCCTGGCGCGACGAGCTGAACGGCGAGGATCTGACCCTGCGCCCGGAGGCGACCGCGTCCCTGGTGCGGGCCGCGATCGAGCATAACCTCCTGTACGACGGACCCAAGCGGCTGTGGTACTGCGGGCCGATGTACCGTCACGAGCGCCCGCAGAAGGGCCGCTACCGGCAGTTCCATCAGTACGGCGCGGAGGCCCTCGGCTTTCCCGGTCCGGACGTGGACGCCGAGCTGATCGTCATGTGCGCGGCGCTGTGGCGCGATCTGGGCCTTTCCGGCATTCGCCTCGAGATCAACACCATCGGCTCCCCGGAGGAGCGCGCACGCTACCGCGCGGACCTGGTGCGGCATCTCGAATCGCACCTGGACGCGCTCGATGCCGATGCCAGGCGCCGCCTGCACAGCAACCCGCTGCGTGTGCTCGATTCCAAGAACCCCGCGGTGCAGGCGATCGTCGCCACCGCGCCCAGCCTGATGGACTATCTGGGCGAAGCGTCGCTGGCGCATTTCGAGGGCCTGCGCGCGCTGCTCGATGCCGCAGGCCTCGACTACACGATCAATGCGAAGCTGGTGCGCGGCCTCGATTACTACAACCGCACGGTGTTCGAGTGGATCTCGGATCGGCTCGGTACGCAGGGCACGGTGTGTGGCGGCGGCCGCTACGACGGACTGTTTGCGCAGATCGGCGGCAAGCCGGCCCCCGCCTCGGGCTTCGCGCTGGGCAGCGAAAGACTGATCGCGCTGATGCGCGACGCGGGCGGCGCGCTGCCGGAACGCCTGCCGGACGCCTACGTCGTGGCGCAGGGCGAGGGCACCTACGCCTATGCCCTCCTGGTGGCCGAGGCGCTGCGTGGCGCAGGCTTCTCGATCGTGCAGCACGCGGGCGAGGGCAGCTTCAAGTCGCAGATGAAGAAGGCGGACGCGAGCAAGGCCTGGACCGCGCTGATCGTGGGAGAGGACGAGCTGCGCGCCAATGAGGTCTCGCTCAAGCCGTTGCGCCGCGACGCGCAGCAGCAGCGCGTACCGCGCGACGGCGTCGTCGAGGCCTTCGCCGCGGCGCTCGCGCAGGCGCGCGGCTGAGCGCAAGGCAATCCCGGAGAATCCGTTATGGCACTCGATCTCGAAGAACAGGAACAGCTCGCAAGCCTCAAGGCCTGGTGGAAGGAGCAGGGCGGAAACATCCTGCTGGTGGTGGTCGCTGCAGCGCTCGCCTTTTCGGGCTGGCAGGGCTGGCGCTGGTACGACATGCGCCAGGCGGGCGAGGCGAGCGCGCTGTACGAGTCTCTGCTCAAGGCGATCGAGGCGGGTGACGTCAAGGGCGTGCGGGACAGCGGCGGTACGCTGGCGGAGAGCTACCCCGGCCGCCTGCAAGCCTCGATGGGCGCGCTCGCCCAGGCGCGCTTCCACTTCGACCGCGGCGATCCGAAGAGCGCAAAGGCGCAGCTGCAGTGGGTGATCGAGCGCGCGCCTTCCGCAGAGTTTCGCGACCTCGCGCGACTGCGGCTGGCCATGGTCCTGCTCGACGAGAAGGCCTACGACGCGGCTCTGAGTCAGCTCGAGGCCGCGCCGGAAGCGTCTTTCGCGGCGCAGTACGCAGCGCTCAGGGGAGATGTGCTGGTCGCGAAGAACGACGCGGCGCAGGCCGCGGCCGCTTACCGCGCGGCGCTCGAGAAAGCCGCGCAGGAGGACCCGGCTTTTGTCGAGAGCGTACGCATGCGGCTCGAGGCGCTCGGAGGCTGAGGGTGGCGAAGCGCGCGTTCGCCATCGTTGCGGTGTTCCTGCTCGGCGCCTGCTCGAACTTCAGCCTCAATCCGGTCGACTGGTTCCGCGGCAGCGACGGACCGAAGCCGGCTCCGCTGACGCCGATCGAGGGCGGCGGGCAGCCGGTGCGCGTGCTGTGGTCGACCAGCGTGGGCGGCGCGGACCGCTACTTTTTCAGCCCCGTGCTGGCCGGCGACGACGTCTACGCGGCATCGCGCGACGGCACGGTCATGCGCATCGACGCGGCGAGCGGCGCGACGCGCTGGCGCGTGGCGCTCGAATCGCGGCTCTCGGCCGGCGTCGGAGCCGACGGCGCGACCGTGGTGGTCGCCACCGACGAGGGCGAGGTGGTGGCGCTGAATGCGGCCGACGGCGCGCCGCGCTGGCGCGCGAGCGTCTCGAGCGAAGTGCTGGCCACGCCCGCAGTCGGTGAAGGACTGGCGGTCGTGCGCAGCGCCGACAACCGCGTGTTCGCGTTCGAGGCCGCGGACGGCAAGCGGCGCTGGGTCTACCAGCGCGCGCCCGCGACGCTCCTGATTCGCTCTCCGGCGGGCGTGACGCTCGTGCCCGGCCTCGCCCTGGCGGGCTTCTCCGGCGGCAAGCTGGTCGCGATCTCGACCACCAACGGCGCCGCGCGCTGGGAGGGCGCGGTGGCCCTGCCGCGCGGGGCCACCGAGCTCGAGCGCGTCACCGACGTCGTCGGCGAGCCGACGACGCTCGGCCGTGAAGTCTGCGCCGCGGCGTACCAGGGGCGCGTGACTTGCTTCGATGCGCGCAGCGGCAACCCGGTCTGGTCGCGCGACATGTCCAGCGTCACGGGCGTGAGCCTGGACGCGCGCCATGCCTACGTAAGCGACGACCAGGGCGCAGTGCACGCGCTCGATCGCTTCACCGGCCGCAGCCTGTGGAAGCAGGACAAGCTTGCATATCGCCAGCTTTCGCTGCCTTACCCGACCGGCGGTGACGTCGCGGTCGGCGACCTTGAAGGCTACGTGCATTTTCTCTCGGGCGACACGGGCGCGTTCGTCGCGCGCATCGCGACCGACGGCGGCGCGGTACGCGCCGCGCCCATCCGCCTGCCGAGCGGCTTCCTGGTGCAGACGCTGAACGGCGGCCTGTTCGCGCTGTCGCTCTGACGGCGAGGCCGCGCACGGCGCGGCGCTCGGGCGCCCGGAGAAAAATCCCATGAAACCCGTCATCGCGCTCGTAGGCCGGCCGAACGTCGGCAAGTCGACGCTGTTCAACCGGCTGACGCGCCGGCGCGACGCCATCGTGGTCGACGTCCCCGGGGTGACGCGCGACCGCCACTACGGCGAGGGTCGGTTGGGGACACGCGGGTTCATCGTCATCGACACCGGCGGGCTTGAGCCCGGCGCGGAGGCGGGGGTGACGCGCGAGATGGCGCGCCAGGCCGAGCAGGCGATCGCCGAGGCCGACGCGGTCGTGCTGATGGTCGACGCGCGCGCCGGGTTGACCGCGCTCGATCGCACGATTGCCGAGCAGCTTCGGCGCACGGCGCGCGCGGTCACCGTCTGCGTG
>Ga0210138_1000303_pt1 | contig 11243 bp, 10 predicted proteins | sample Browns_ThreeSqC__FD_184850 | JGI IMG/M metagenome (GOLD analysis project Ga0210138, IMG submission 184850) | Wetland microbial communities from the San Francisco Bay, California, USA, that impact long-term carbon sequestration -... | ecosystem: Environmental > Aquatic > Marine > Wetlands ... | reverse complement strand
ACCCCGCTCGATCGCACCGCAAACGGGCCGGGACCCAGGTCCCGGGCCGCGACCTCCGCCAGCCGGTGGCGCTCCTCGGTCGTTTCGCCGGAGACGCCTGCGGTCAGGACCACGCCGTCGGGGACGCGAACGCCCGTCGCGATCAGCTCTCCGAGGCTCGCGGCCTTTCCACCGACCTCGGCCGCATCGGTCAGCCGGACACCGGCCAGTGGTCGTACCGATGTCGGGCTCATCGGGTTCGCGCCGGCTTCGATGCGGCCACGGCGGCGCGGACGACCCAGTCGATATCGTCAGCGGCCTGGTCGACTGATGCGCCGAGATGGTCATTCCACATCCGCTGGGATGCGGACGAGGTCAGGACGACCAGGAGGCGGATGATCCGATCTCGATCCGCCTCGGACGGCGGCGGCTCGATCGAATCGACCACCTGCCGCCACATGGCGACCCGGTTGGGCATCGTGATCCGCCGCATGGCGTCGGACGCGGGACTGGCCATCGCCGCGCGCCCGTCCTCGCCCAGCGAGTCCAGGCTGGCGAAGTAGGCCCGCACGCCGTCCCGCAGCTCCTCGACAGAGCCCGGTGGCTGCGGCTGATTGATTCCTGCGCGGGCCGCGACATGCGGGTAGACGGCGGCAACGAGGTCGTGCTTCGTCCGGAAGTGGCGGTACACGGTCGGGACCGATACGCCCGCTTCGCGGGCAACCTCGGGAATGGACAGCGTGACCAGCCCGCGGGCCATGACCCGCACGGTGGCATCGAGAATTCGGCCCCGCGTCTCCTCGGCCTGCTGCGCTCGCAGCTCGCTGCGGTACGAACGCCCTGTCTTATTCGCGATACGAGTCAAGTTGTGAATATATGACTCGTGTCAATACCCTTCCCCAGTTGCCCCGGAGTCGGAGCACCCTGGTCTTCGGTATTCTCGGGACGTGGGCGTTCATCACCTCACCAAGACCGAGGCGCGGCGCATCGCCATCCGCGCCCAGTTGCTGGACGCTCCCCGCCCGACCGACCTGCTGGCAGTCGTTCGACAGCTGACCTTGCTCCAGGTCGACCCGACCGCGGTCATCGCGCCCAACGCGGACCTGGTCGCGTGGAGCCGAATCGGGTCGGCGTACGAGCCGGCGCACCTCCAGCAGGCCCTCGAGCAGGACCGCACCCTGTACGAGCAGAACGCGCTCATCCGGCCCATGAGCGACCTGGGGCTCTTCCTGGCCGATATGGAGGCCGCCCCGCGGTTCGCGCAGCAGCGGGAGTGGCTGCGGGCCAACCACCACTTTCGTCGGGACGTCCTGGATCGGCTCCGTGCCTCGGGGCCGCTGCTGTCCCGCGACATCCCCGATACCAGCGTCGTCTCCTGGCCCTCCTCCGGATGGACGAACGAGCGCAACGTCACCCAGATGCTGGAGTTCCTCATGGCCCGCGGCGAGATCGCGATCACCGGCCGCCAAGGGCGGCAGCGGGTATGGGACCTGGCGGAGCGGGTCTATGCCTCAGACGTCGCAGCCGTCCCCGTCGACGAAGCGCGCCGCATCCGGGACCAGCGGCGGCTGCGGTCGCTCGGCCTTGCACGCCAGAGGGGCACCGCGTTGCCCCTCGAGCCGGTCATCGTGGGCGAAGTGGGCGAGCCGGCGACCGTCGAGGGCGTCCCCGGAACGTGGCGGGTGGACCCCGAGGCGCTCGGGATGAAATTCGAAGGCCGGACGGCCCTGCTCTCCCCATTCGACCGCCTGACCTATGACCGCGACCGCGCGCGGGACCTGTTCGACTTCGAGTACACGCTCGAGATGTACAAGCCGAAGGAGCAGCGGCGCTGGGGTTATTTCGCCCTTCCCGTCCTGCACGGCGATGTGCTCGTGGGCAAGGTTGACGCCACCGCCGACCGCAAGAGCGCAACGCTCCACGTGCATGCCATCCACGAGGACCTGCGCTTCACACGCTCCATCAGCAGCGCCGTACACGCGGAGATCGAGGCCCTGGCCGCGTGGCTCGGCCTTGCATCGGTGGATTTCGAGGTCACGACCGGCTGAGCCGAGCCCCGCCCAGCCCCGGCATGGGCCGCGACGCTCGCCAACTCGGGCCGAACGACTCTACCAATGCATTGACCGCTGCCGGATGGTGTGCTGGGCCCGTGTGGCCGGGATGACACGAGCCGCACGCGCGAAGAAAGGGGCACCAGCGGTGACCACGACATCGGCTCCCAACGAAACACTCTCCATTCCCATCGACGGCCTCGTCCAGGCCCAGGTCCGGATCGGCTTCGGCGGCGGCGAGCTGACCATCCGCCCGGCCGCGCCCGGCATGCTCATCGGCGGCACGTTCGAGGGCGGCGTTGCCGAAACGTCGCGGGTCCCTGGCATGGTCGAGCTGGAACCGCTCCACCCCGGCTCGCCGTTCCTGACAAGGGAGGGGGTTCGCTGGGACGTGGGCGTGACCGGCGAAATCCCCGTGGACCTTCGGCTGGACACCGGGGCGAACCGCTCGATGATCGATCTGAGCGCCCTGCGGATCCGGCACCTCGAGCTCCACACGGGCGCCTCGGAGACGCGCATCCGGCTGCCCGCGGGCGGACAGACCGCGGTACGGATCGATTGCGGCTTTGCCGCGGTCAGCATGTCCGTGCCACCTGCAGTGGCCGCTCGGATCGGCGGGAAGATCTCACTGGGGGCGACGGAGGTGGACGAGGGACGCTTCCCCCGCTTCGGCGAGGGCTGGCAGTCGCGCGACTACGAGACGGCGCTCGACCGGGTGGACATCTCCATCGCGGGCGGTTTCGGCTCGGTGCGCATCTTCTGAGGGCAGCGCGCCCAGGGGGCCGCTACAGGGGCGGTACCGCATACCGGGTTTGCCGCATAGGGCTTGCGTCGAGGACCGAGTGGCCCCTACACTTAACCATCATGTTAAGTGTCATTCCGGAACCAACGAGCGAGGACCTCGACCTGCTCTTCGGTGCGCTCGCCGACGCCACCCGCCGGGGCATCGTCGAGCGACTCGCCCTCGGTGAGGCGACGGTCGCGGAGCTCGCGGCCCCCTTCTCCATCAGCCTCCCGGCGATCTCCCGACACCTCAAGGTGCTCGAGCGCGCGTCGCTCATCACCCGAAGCCAGCAGGGCAGGTGGCGCCGCGCGCGGCTCTCCCCGACGTCGCTCAGTACCGCGGCGACGTGGCTCGCGCGATCCGAGCGGCGCTGGGTCGAGAGCTTCGGCCGGCTCGACGACCACCTCGCTCGACTCACCTTAGACCAGCAGACGACGCAGCCGCCGACCGAGAGAGGAGACCGATGACCACGACGACGACCCCACAGCTCGCTCTGACACGTGTCTTCGATGCGTCTCGCGAGCGTCTCTACCAGGCGTTCACGGACCCTGACCAGTTCGCGGCGTGGTGGGGCCCGATCGGCAATTCGCTGCCGCGCGACGAGATCGAGTTCGACGTGCGCCCCGGCGGCCACCAGCGATGGACGGAGGTCTTTGCAGCCGATCCGGGCACTCGGGTCCACATCCGCTTCGACCTTGCCCAGGTCGTCGACGGCGAGCTGCTCGACGGCACCATGCACGTCACGGGCCAGCTGCCTGGGGGCTTCGAGCCGTTCGAGACAAGGGTCCGACTCGAGTTCCACGATGAGGCCGACGGGCGGGCTCGACTCGAGGTCCGCCAGTGGCTCCCGGAGCATCTGGCGTCCCCCAGTGAGGGTGGCTGGCTCGAGGCCTTCACCAAGTTGGACGCGACGCTCGCGGCGTGAGCGGGGCGGAAGTGGTACCGCATACCGGATTCGAACCGGTGATCTCCGCCTTGAGAGGGCGGTGTCCTAGGCCTCTAGACGAATGCGGCGCGCGCGTCCCGGCGGCAGCGCCGGCCGGGGAAGGAGACCGGGCGGGAGTATAGCAACGGCCCTCCGGGGCCCTCAACGAGGCGACGTCCGCTCGGCACGAAACGCGGGTAGGTACAGCGGAGCGGCCAGCGCACAGACCACGCCGGCCACCCCAAGGCGAGCACCACCAGCCCCTGGACCGATGCGACCAGGCCGATCTCGACCAGCGACAGCCCGCGCGAAACCATCAGGAGGGTGATGACCGGGATCAGCAGGCCGGTCTGGAACCAGCGCAGACCGATGAGGGCCAGGTAGCGGCGGCGGATGGCCACCGCGTCCAGCGAGCTCAGCTCATCTCCCGATCGGGCTCGACGGCCCTGTCAGCCAGCCTCGGGCCGGGCATCGGCCTCCGCCAGGCGGGCGAAGTGGGCCAGCTCCCCGCGGAAGCTGCCGCGATACGAGCCGGTCGCGAAGATGCGCGCCGCGATGGCCGCGATGACCCCGTCGGTCTCGAACACCTGGGTCAGCTCCGTGCCGCCGGCGCGGGGCTCGAACGTTGCGCTGTTCGTGCCGCGCAGCACCCGGCTCGCGAAACGGGTCCGGAAGCGACGCGGCCGGTCAGCCTCAAGGACCTCGGTGTGGCTGGGCATGCCGCCGAACCAGACCGTGTACGTCGTCCCCGCGTGGTCGACCGGTCCGCTCACATCGGTCACCTTCGTGACGCCTCCGACCCATTCGACCATGCGGTCGAGATCGGTCCAGAGTGTGAATACGGCCTCGGGCGGAGCGGCGACGAACTGGGCGAAGGTGTAGCGGCCCACGAGGAGAGCCTTAGCGACGCGCTCCGGCGAGATCGGCCTGGGTGGCCATCATCCCGTGGCGGCGCTCCTCGAGCCAGCCGAGGATGGACCCCGCCACCACCGGCCAGGTCTCCGATCCCATGACCAGCCCGAAGTGGCTCGCCCCCGGGATGTACTCGTACGTCGCGCCCAGGATGTCGGCCGTCCGGCGCGCCTCGGATGGGTGGATGACGTCGTCCATGCCGGCACCGATGACCAGGGTGGGGACCTGGATGAGGCCCGGGTCGATGGGCACGCCCAGCATTCGCTCCTGGCGGGCGCGGCCGGACTCTCGGGCGCCGGTGAGCAGCTCCTGCATCTTCGTCAGATCGTCGTCCGCCATGTCGGGCATCCAGGCCCGGAGCTCGTCGAGCGGGGCGGTCCAGCCCCACCACGTGGCGTCGTACTCGCCCGGGACCGACTTCAGCTCGTGGTCGGCCGGGCGCCGGGGAAGGGCGGCGGCCGGCGGGGAGGGGGCCAGGAGGACGAGGCCGAGCACCGGACGGGTCTGCGCGTACAGCAGGGCCGCGAGCGCCCCCATCCCCCACCCGATGAGCACCGGCGCGCGACCGAGCTGGCGAGCCGCGATCCCGATGTCGTCGGCGTAGTCGCGCATCCGGGTGCTGGACAGGTCGGCCACGTCGGAGGTGAAGTGGCCACGGAGGTTCATGGCGTGCGCCTCCCAGCCCCGCTCGGCGAAGTAGGCGGCGTAATCAGCCCACAGCCACGATCCGGTCAGGACGCCGTGGACGAGCAGGAGTGGGGGTTTACGGCTGCGCCGCTCCGGCTGGTGGGTCTCGACGTGAATGCCCTCGGGCTCGATGAAGACCTCGTCGCGCTTGATCGCCTGGACCACGGTTCGCTCAACCCTCCAGTGGATGGAAGACCATGCCGGTCAGCAGCTTGGGATCGAAATACGTTGATTTCTGCGGCATGACGTCCCCGGCAGCCGCCACCGCCGCCAGCTCCGCCAGCCGGGTGGGTCGGACCAGGATCGCCGCCGCGACCTCGCCGCGAGCGACTCGACCGCGGGCATCGGCCTCGCTCCTAGTGTAGAGGAGCGTCTCCCCGGCGGCCACGTCCTGAGGGGTGATCCCCAACCGATCGTCCAGCAGCGCGGTGTGGAGGATCGCCAGGTCCAGCCGGCGGGCCGGCGCGCTCAGCGCGGGTTCGCGGCGCATCCGGTCCGCGGCGGCGTCCACGTCGCCCACGATGAGCCATCCCTCCCCGTCGGGCAGGACGAGCCCGAATACCGCTTCCTCCGCGTCGCGGAGGTCCACGAGGCGGCCGGCGAGGGCATCCGGTGCGACTGGCACCGCCTGGAACAGCGGATCGGGGCCCTGGACGAGGGCACGCAGGCGGGTCTCATCCACGCGGCGCAGGAGCCGATGGGTGGGCCGGATGACGAGCGGCTCCGTCGCCGCGTTCACGAGCACGGCCATGATCCAGTCCGCTCCCAGCGAGCCAGGGGCGGCGTGAGGACCGATGCCGGTGCCCCGCACGTCCGCCTGGTAGGCAAGAGCGGTCTCATACCGATGATGGCCGTCGGCCACGACCAGCCGACGGCGCGACAGGTCAGTCGCCAGGCCCCGGTCGTCTTCGATGACCGATGCCCGATGGAGCAGCCCGTCCCCGTCGCGTGCTCGCCATTCGTCGAACGCGGCCTGCGCGAACGCCGCGTCGGTATGGGGCTTCGGATCGGTGTACAGCACCAGGATGGGGCTCAGCTGGGTGCTCGTGGTCCGCAGCAGCCCCAGCCGCTCGGCCTTTGGACCGGGCATCGTGTGCTCGTGGGGGCGGATCGTGGGTCCCCATGGCTCCAGGCGAATCCGGGCCAGGATGCCGCGCACCTCGGGCCCGGACGGGTCGTCGGGCGAGGGGTACCGATACGCGTAGAAGGCGGCCTTCGACCGCCGGGCAAGGGTTCCCTCGGTCTGCCACGTCGCCAGGGCCTCTGCGGCAGCTCGGTGCGGCGCCGTCTCGGCGCTCAGCTCCAGCCGAACAGCGTTCCGCGGGTCTCGGGCCAGGAGGACGGCCCGCTGCGAGTCGCTGATGACGTCGTATGGGGGACTGACGACATCGGTCAGGTCGGCGATCCGTCCCGGGTGCTCCACCGCCTCCCCGGGTCGCCGGACGCGCTCGGGGATCTCGCGGCTTCCGTACCGGTCGAGGGCGTAGCCGAGCCCGCGCAGCGGGCGGACGGGGGGCATGGCCCGAGTCTAGCCGCCGATCTCCTCGAAGGTGGCGTCGTCGTCGGACGAGCGTGGTCCGGGCGTTGCGTCCGGCTTCCGCAGGTACAGGACCGCGCCGGCGATGACAGTGATGACGACCGCGAGGGGGACGAACGGGAGGCGCCGATAGTCGAGCGGCCAGACCACGCTGACGACCTGCGTCGCCTCATTGCCAAGCGGGTCGGTAGCCACCACTCGAAACTCGGTGGGCAGGATGCCGGCCGCGACCGGCGCGCTAAAGGCGCCAGTCGGCGACACCGTGGCGGGCACGCCATTGACCGTCACCGACGCGCCGGGCTCCGTCCGACCGGATACCGTCGAGTCCAGCTGGACGAGCCCCGGAGGGGCCGCGACTGACAGGTTCGGCGGCTGGCGGAAGACGCGGATCCGCCACGTGCCGGAGTAGGCGTGCCCAGCCGGGGTGAACGCCGAGATGGTGGGGATGGCTGTCGTTCCGTCCTCGGCGTTGGGCCCCGCAGCCGGCATGACCTCCCATTGGGCGGAGCCCGAAGGCCCGATCACCTCCCGGCCGGTGGTCCCCCGTGAACGCCAGAACACCTCCGTCCCCGGAGGGCCCTGAACCTCCGCGCGGACCGCCTCGTTGCCGACCAGCATGCTGTTGGAATGATCTCGGTCGAGAGCCGCGCCGTGGAAGGTGGGGACCAGGATCCCGTCGTTCACCTCTCCGTGGGACAGCTCATCGACCCCCACGAAACGCAGCGGTCCACTGAAGGACGCGTATTGCATGTCGATGAACGTGCCGTGGGCAGGGGCGAAGAAGACGTCAGTGCCGAAGTTGTCCAGCAACGCCTCCCAGTAGCCGCGGGGGCCGACCCGGCCAAGGGGTCGCAGGCCGACGAGGAGCGGGGCGGGCTGCGACGCCGCGAGCAGGTTCGGGTTGGCAAGCGGTCGGACCAGCTCGCCGGAGAACACGTAGGCGTCAGGGATGCCAGGCAACCCGTCGGGCAGGGCGCCGGAGAACAGGGGCCCGACATTTTCGATCCCGGTGAACGCGCCCGAGCGCGTGTCGCGGCCGAACATGACACTGGGACCGGCTCCCCCACCCAGGTCGCCGGGCAGGACCAGGACCGAACCCACGATGCCCTGGGAGCCGATCATCAGCCGCGTCCGTTCGCCCGAGCCGAAGACGGCCAGAGGAATCCCATAGGCGAGGCGCTGGGCCTCTTCGACGGGCTCCTGGTCCCGCGCCCACGAATAGCGGTGCAGGGTCGAAAACCCGTCGGTCGTCAGCAACCGCGGTCCCTGCCCCAGGGTCACCGCCCGCGCGAACGAGGCATCGTCGATGTTCGCGCTCTCGTAGAACGGCTGCCCATCCCGAACCGTCATCCGGACCACCTCGGTCAGACCGTCGAAATCGGACCCCACAAGCAGGACCTCCTCGCCGGGAAGCCCGTCCGTTTCGCCTGCGTCCATGGGGACCGGGCAGCAGTGGGCCAGGGCGGTGATCCGCAAGGCCTGACGAATAAACCGCTCGCCGTTCCAGTGCAGGACCGATGCTTCCATCGGTCCATTCACCCGATCGGTGCTGTCTCCCACGTCGACCGGGCCCTCGTTCACGAACAGCTCATCGGTCCCATCGGCCTCGTAGTCGACCGGGATGATCTGGAGGGCCAGCTGCCGGGTGTCGGCCACCAGCGTCAGGTCGATGGTGTGCGCCGAGGTGAGCTGAACCTCCCAGATCGTGAGGCAGCAGGCCACGGGCTGGTCGCTGGGCGTGCCGATGCCGGCCACGAACACGACGTCGGCGCCGTTGCGACGGGCGGTGAAGAGGCGACTCGGCTCACTGGTCCGCACGGCGATCATCTCTTCACGGTCGATCCCCGCCGACCCGCGCCCGGTCAGCAGCTCGTCCACGCTCGCGGCGCGCCGCAACCGGACCTCGTTGCTCTGGGTCGCCGAACCGTCGGCGCTCACCCACCAGGCGCTGACCGCCGAGCGACCCTGCGCATCAGCCGCCGCACCGATGGTGACCAGCTCCTTGACGCCATCGCCGTCGAGGTCGAACGTGATGCCCGCTGACGCGGGCAGCGACGCGCTGTCGCCGAGCGCCTCGGAGGGGAGCGGTACACCAGGAATGGGATCGGTCGCACTCGCCGGGAGAGGGGCGGCGAGCAACGCCAGGAGGGCGGCCATGATGCTCGCCGATGCCGCGACACTGCGCGGCGGGCGGACCAGGGGCATGGCCCGAGTCTAGCCGCCGATCTCCTCGAAGGTGGCGTCGTCGTCTGGAGCGCGCCGGCGCTGGCCGGTGTCCGGCTTTCGCAGGTACAGGAACGCGCCGGCGATGATGGTGATCACGACCGCGAGGGGGACGAATGGGAGCTTCCGGTAGTCGAGTGGCCAGACCAGGGTAACGACGCGCACCGACACGTTGCCCACGGGGTCGGTGGCCACGACCCGAAACTCGGTGGGCAGGATCCCTGCCGTGACCGGCGCGCTGAACGAGCCCCGTGCGTCGACGAAGGCCGGCGCTCCGTTGACGGTCACCTTCACCCCGGGGTCGGTCCGGCCGGAGATGGTCTGGTTCAGCTGGATCACGCCGTCGGGCGCCGCGACCGACAGGTCGGGCGGTTCGCGGAAGACCCGGATGCGCCACGTACCGGAGTAGGCGTGACCGCCGGGCGTGACCGCCCAGATCCGGGCAGTCGCGCCTGAACCATTCGGGGCGTCCGGGCCGGCAGGCTCCAGGAGTTGGACCTGGATCGACCCGCTTGGGCCGATCACATCGTCGCCTCCGGTCCCGCGTGACTGCCAATTGACCGTGGTCCCGGGTGGTCCGTGGATTTCCGCCACGACCGCCTCGTCCCCCACGATCAGGCCGTAGCGCGAGGTTTCCGGATCCGGCGCGGCTCCATAGAACGTCGGCTCCAGATTCCCGCCATTCACCTCGATGCTCGTCAGATCGCCGACGCCCACAAGGCGCAGCTGACCAGCTGCTGCCACCATCTGGAGATCGACGTACAGCGGGACGAATGGCTGAAAGAAGCCCTGGTCGGTGTAGTTTCCGAGGAGCGCCTCCCAAGATCCGTCTGGCCCGACCCGTCCCAGCGGCTGGACGCCGATCAGGAGCGGGCCGGGAGTCGAATCGGCCAGGGCATCCGGGTCGGCCACCGGCTGCACGATCGTGCCCGAGTAGTAGAACGCGTCCGGCATGCCGGGCAGCCCGTCCGGGACGAGGCCCGAGAAGAGCGGCTGCGTGCCCAGCTCTCCACCGGCGAAGGCGCCGGCGCGAAGGTCGCGCCCGAAGATGACACTCGGGCCGGCTCCTCCGCCCAGGTCCCCGGGAAGGACGAGGATGGAGGCCACGCTGCCCGGAGTTCCGATCATCAACCGGGTTCGCTCACCGGTGCCGAAGACGGCCAACGGCGCGCCACCGGTAATCCGGGTCGCCTCCTGGACCGGCTGCTGATCGCGCGCCCACGACCACAGGTACATCCCCGAGAACCCGTCGGAAGTGACGATCCCGGGCCCCTGGGCCAGGTCCAGAACGCGGGCCGTGTCCACCTGGCCGATGTCTGCCGTCTCGACCACGGGCTCTCCGTCGCGGACCGACACCCTGACCATGGCGGCTGACCCGTCCGTGTCCGACCCGACGACGATGACCTCTTCTCCCGGGAGGCCATCGGTATCGCCCACGTCGCGGGGGGCCGGGCAGCAGGCGGCAAGGGAGCCTATCTGAAGGGTCCTGCGCGTGAACCGCTCGCCGTTCCAGCGCAGGATCGACGCCTCCATGGTGAGGGGGGTCTGGCCGTCGCCGGGGTCGATCGGTCCTTCGTTGACGAAGATCTCGTCGGTCCCGTCGCCGTCGAAGTCCGCGGGCATCAGTTGCTGTCCGAGCTGGCGCGTGTCCGCGACCTGTCGGAGCTCGATCGCGTGCCCGCCCGCGGACACGATCTGCCAGATGGTGAGGCAGCACGGGACCGGAGCATCCGAGGGCGTCCCGATGGCGGCCACGAGCGGAACGTCCTCACCGCCGCGGCGCGCGGTGAAGAGGCGGCTCGGCTCACTCGTGCGCACCGCGATCATCTCGTCCCGGTCGATACCAGCGGCGCCGCGGCCGGTCAGCAGCTCGTCCACGCTCGCCGCGCGTCGCACGTGGATCTCGTTGCTCTGCGTGGCCGTTCCAGTGGCGTCGACCCACCACGCGCTCAAACCGGTCAGGCCTCGGGCGTCGGCCGCTTCTCCGAGCGTGATCAGCTCGCGGACGCCGTCCCCATCCAGGTCAATCGTGATGCCGCCGCTCACCGGCAGGTCCATGCTCGTGCCCAGTGGCTCGTCCGGGATCGGCGTCCCGATGATCGGGTCCACGGCCGCGACCCGGAAGGGCATGGCCAGCCAGACCAG
>Ga0210138_1000302_pt1 | contig 11262 bp, 11 predicted proteins | sample Browns_ThreeSqC__FD_184850 | JGI IMG/M metagenome (GOLD analysis project Ga0210138, IMG submission 184850) | Wetland microbial communities from the San Francisco Bay, California, USA, that impact long-term carbon sequestration -... | ecosystem: Environmental > Aquatic > Marine > Wetlands ... | reverse complement strand
TGAGGCGCGCCGATAGCGCATCGAGCGGTACCGGGAACACCGCCGGGTGCATCTGCAGCCGCAGGATCGTCTCGAGCGTCGCCGCCCCCTGCTGCGGCGCCTGGATGCGCACCTCGTTCCCCGCGGCGAAGAACGGCCGGAAGTGGGGGAGGCCCTGGATGTGGTCCCAGTGGGTGTGGGACAGCAGGATCTCCGCCCGGATCGGCCCCGTCTGCCGCTCGACCAGCTGCGCCCCGAGCGCCCGGATGCCCGTGCCCGCGTCGAGGATGACCAGCTGGTCACCTGCCTCGACCGCCACGCACGGGGTGTTACCCCCGTAGCGCACGGTGTGCGCCCCCGGCGTCGGGATCGAACCTCTGGTACCCCAGAAGGTCACCGTGTAGGGCATCCGCTCCGGCACGTCGACGCTCGCTAAGTTACGGTATTTGCTGGACGTACGACCAGCCACGCCTCACCGACGGGATGTGACTCACCTCACGACCGGCCGGCCGCCTGGCCGAGGGCCGCCCGGTCGAGGATTTGTATCTCCCGTCGGTTCACCGTGATGTGTCCCTTGGACACGAAATCGCGCATCGTGCGGCTGACCGTCTCGCGGGACGACCCCACCATCTGCGCGATGGTGTGGTGGGTCAGGCGTCGGGTGATGCGGTCCCCGCCCGAATCGTCCGACAACTCCAGCAGGAGGCGGGCCACGCGACCGGTCACGTCGAGGAGGACCAGCGCGCCGACCTTCTCATCGGCCCGGCGCAACCGGCGGGTGAGCTCGCGCAGCAGGGACAGGGCGATCTGCGGGCTCTGGCCGAGGATGCCCTCGAAGTCCTCGCGCCGCAGCACCAGGAGGTCGGAGTCCTCCATGGCGATCACATGGGCGGAGCGGGGCTCGTCGTCGAGCAGCGCCATCTCACCGAAGAACTCGCCCTCGCCCAGCACCGACAGGATGACCTCACGGCCATCGTCGCCGATGAGCACGACCTTGACCTGTCCCTTGGCCACGACGTACAGGGCGTCGCCGGGGTCGTCCTCGAACAGGATGACCGAGTGGCGGGGGTAGCTCTTCTCCCGGACGACGTCGGCGACGCGCTGCAAGTCGACCGGGGAGAGATGCCGGAACAGCGGCACTTTCTGAAGGACGGCGGCTACTGGCACACGCGGGCTCCCGGCACCCTGGTTCGGTGCGGCAACGATACGCCTAAGCTCGCTTCCTGTCAATCTTTAGCGGCCCGCGGCCCTTGCCGGGGCCGGTTGGTCCCGTCTATATTGCCGCGCTTGCGCATCAAACCACCGCGAACATTGAGGATCGAGCAGTGAAGCCCGGGATCCACCCCAAGTACCAGCGCGCCAACGTGGTCTGCGCGTGCGGCAACCAGTTCGTCACGCGCTCCACGTCGCCCGAGATCCACATCGAGATCTGCGGGCGCTGCCATCCGTTCTACACTGGCAAGCAGAAGCTGATCGACACGGCCGGCCGGGTCGAGCGGTTCCGCAGGAAGTACGGCGGGGAGAAGGCCGCCGGCTGATCCGTGGACGCCCGACTCCGCCAGGCGCTCGCGCGGGCGGAGGAGGTCGCCCATGAGCTGGCCGACCCCGAGACCGCGCGGAACCCGGCCCGACTCAAGGAGCTGGGACGCGAGCACGCGCGCCTCGAGCAGGTTCGCCAGACCGCGGCGCAGCTCGAGCGGCTGACCGACCAGCTCGCCCAGGCCCGCGAGGTGGCGCGCGATCCCGACCCCGCCACCGCCCAGCTCGGCCGCGAGGAAATCGAGCGCCTGGCCCCGGCGCTCGAGCCCCTCGAGCGCCAGCTCGACGAGCTACTGACTCCCGCCGACCCCCTCGAGGACCGCGACGCCATCGTGGAGATCCGCGCCGGCACGGGCGGCGACGAGGCCGCCCTGTTCGCCGCGGACCTGCTGCGGATGTACCGGCGCTTCTGCGAGCGCCGCGGCTGGACCGTCGAGATGTTGGCGTTCTCCGAGGGCACGCTCCGCAGCGTGAAGGAGGCCGTGTTCGCCGTGCGGGGGCCCAAGGTGTACGGCCTGTTGCGCTACGAGTCGGGCGTACACCGGGTGCAGCGCGTGCCGGTGACCGAGGCGCAGGGACGGATCCACACCTCCGCCGCCACCGTCGCCGTGCTCCCCGAGGCCGAGGACGTGGACGTCCGGATCGAGGATCGGGACCTGCGGATCGACGTGTTCCGGTCGTCGGGTCCGGGCGGGCAGAGCGTCAACACCACCGACAGCGCGGTGCGCGTCACCCATCTGCCGACCGGCCTCCAGGTGCAGTGCCAGGACCAGAAGTCCCAGCTCCAGAACAAGATCAAGGCGCTGGAGATCCTGCGCGCGCGGTTGCTCGACCGCATGGTGGCCGAGCAGGAAGCCGCCCGGGCTCGCGAGCGCCGCTCGATGGTGGGCACCGGTGACCGCTCGGCGAAGATCCGCACGTACAACTTCCCGCAGAACCGGGTGACGGACCACCGCATCCACCTCACCGTGCACAACCTGCAGGACGTATTGGACGGCGACCTGGACGAGCTGATCGCCTCCCTGCGCGCCGCGGGTCGCGAGGAGCAGCGCAAGAGTGCCTGAGATGGGCGGCGGGACCATCGCGGCGGCGCTCGGCGCGGCGACCCGGACGCTCGCGGGGGCCGGCCACGCCGAGCCACGGCGCGAGGCGCTGCGACTCGGGGCCATCGTGGCAGGGGTGACACCGGGGGACCTGTGGCTCGGCCGCGAAGAGCCGCTCGATCCCGCCCAGGGCGATCGCTGGGCGCGGGCTGTGGCGGCGCGGGCGAGCGGCGCCCCCGTGGCCTACGCCACCGGCCGCGCGGGCTTCCGCACGGTCGATGTGGCGTGCGATCCGCGCGCGCTGATCCCGCGGCCCGAGACCGAGGGCTTGATCGCGCTGATCCTGCGCGGGAACGGGGAAGGGGGAAGGGGGAAGGGCGGGCTGGCGGCCGACCTGGGGACCGGGACCGGGTGTCTCGCGCTCTCGCTTGCGAGCGAGGGCGACTTCGACCGCGTGATCGCGGTGGAGCGCGATCCCGCCGCCGCCGCTCTCGCCCGTGAGAACATCGCCCGGGTGGCGCCGCCCGTGCCGGTCGAGGTGCGCGAAGGCGACTGGCTCGAGCCGCTGGGTGATGCGCGTTACCGCGTGATCCTGGCGAACCCGCCATATCTCACCGAAGGTGAGTGGGACGCGCTCGACCCGAGCGTGCGCGACTGGGAGCCGCGGGCCGCGCTGGCGAGCGGGCCGGACGGCCTGGACGCGACCCGCGCGATCCTGGCCGGCGCCGCCCGGCACCTCGCGCCCGGAGGCGTGCTCGCCCTCGAGATCGACGAGCGGCGTGCGGCTGCCGTGCGGGAGCTGGCGGGCGCCCTGGGTTGGCGGCGCGTCGCCATTCACGACGACCTGTTCGGACGGCCCCGGTACGCCGTGGCGTCCATGGAGACGCACCCGTGATCGACGACAAGGCGGTCGAGCTGGGCCGGTTGCTCGGCCAGACGGACGAGTACAAAGCGCTGCGGCGGGCAGGGGACCGGCTGCGCGAGGATGCGGAGGCCCAGCGCCAGCTGGCCGAGGTCGAGCGGCTGGCCGTCGAGCTGGATCGGGCCGCCCGCGCGGGCCGCCAGCCGCCCAAGGAGGAGATCGAGAAGTACGAGCAGGCGGCGGCGAGCATTCAGGGCCATCCGGTGTATCAGTCCGTAGTGGCCGCCCAGGCCAACTTCGAGAAGCTGATGGCCCGCGTCAACGAGCGGATCTACGAGGGCATCCAGAAGGGTGCCGCGAGTCCCATCATCACGCTGAGCTGACGCGGTGCCCGGCGTCTTCGTCGTCGTGGAAGGGCCCGAGGGAGCGGGGAAGACCACGCTGGCGCGGTGGCTCGCCGCGCGGCTCCTGGCCGAGGGACGTACCGTGGTGGCGGTGCGGGAACCCGGGGGCACGCCGATCGCCGAGGCGGCGCGCAAGATCGCGCTCAAGTCGCGCCACGAGCTGGGCCTGGCCGCGGAGTTGTTTCTGTTCCTGGCGGCGCGGGCCGACCTCGTGGCGCGGGTGATCCGGCCGGCGCTGGACGCGGGGGACATCGTCCTGGCGGATCGTTTCGGCCTGTCCACGCTGTGCTATCAGGTGGCGGGCCGGGGGATGCCGGAGCCCGAGGTCGCGGCGGCGCTGCGGCTGGCGACGGGCGGGATCGAGCCCGACGTGACGCTGGTGCTCGACGTGCCGGTCACGCTGGGTCGCGAGCGGCAGCGACGGGTGGGCAAGGTCCAGGACCGGTTCGAGAGCGCCGACGACGCGTTTCACGAGCGGGTCCGGACCGCGTATGTTGCGGCACGGGGGGCGGGCGTGGTGCACATCGACGCCGCGCAGCCCAAGGCGGCGGTACAGGAGGCCGCGTGGCGGGAGCTCGCGGCGGTGACGGCTCTTTCATTGAGGGGCATCGCATGACTCGACAGCGGATCCTCGTGGTGGCCGGGCTGGCGGCGGTCGCGCTGGCGTCGGGGGGCTGGTTGCTGCAGCGCGGCGAGCCGGCCGCCGGCTCCGTGTACCAGCAGGCCCGTCTGTTCGACGAGGTCCTGGCGCACGTCGCCGACTACTACGTGGATTCGCTCGACGAGCGCCAGCTCTACCAGATGGCGATCGACGGGCTGCTGGGCCAGCTGAAGGACCCGTACTCCGAGTTCCTCAAGCCCGACGACTTCCGCTCGCTCTCCGAGCAGACGACGGGCAACTACGGCGGCCTGGGCATCCAGATCGACGTACGGGACGGCTGGATCACGGTGGTCGCCCCGCTGCCCGACACGCCCGCCGAGCGGGCGGGCGTCCAGACCGGCGACCAGATCGTGGAGATCGACGGCCACTCGACGCAAGGGTACAAGAGCGACCAGGCGGTGCGGGAGCTGCGGGGCTCGCCGGGCACGGACGTCGCCCTCACCGTACGCCGGGTGGGGGTGGACGAGCCGCTCCAGTTCACGCTGACCCGTGCCACCATCCACGTGCGCTCGGTGCAGGTGTCGCTGATGCTCGACGGCGGCGTGGGCTACGTGTCGCTCAGCCCCGTCGCCAGCTCCTCGGCGCAGGAGGTGTCGGAGGCCATCATCCGGCTGCAGGGGCAGGGAATGAAAGCGCTGATCTTCGATCTGCGCGGCAACCCGGGCGGGCTCCTCGACCAGGGCGTGGCGGTGTCGGACCTGTTCCTCGATCGCGGTGCCGAGATCGTGGCGACGCGGGGCCGCGCCCCCGGCGCCAACGAGTCCCATTTCGACAAGCAGCCCCAGCGCTGGCCCGGCCTGCCGATCGTGGTGCTGGTGAACGCGGGGTCGGCGAGCGCGGCGGAGATCATCGCGGGCGCTCTGCAGGACCATGATCGCGCGCTGGTGCTCGGCACCCCGACCTTCGGGAAGGGTCTGGTCCAGTCGTTCTGGCGCCTGACGCCGGAGACGGGCCTGAAGCTGACCACGGCGCGGTGGTTCACGCCGAGCGGGCGCACCATCCAACGCCGCTTCGAGAGCGAGGACGAGCACGACGCGCAGGTGATGGCGGCGGCGCGCGGGCTGGACACCACCGCCGTCGACTCGACCGAGACCTTCCGGACCACCGGGGGGCGGACGGTCTACGGCGGTGGCGGCATCCGCCCCGACGCGTTGGTCGTCTCCGACACGTTCACGACGGTCGAGCGCGCCTTCATGCGCGAGCTCGGCGGCAAGATCCCGATCTACCGCGACGTGATCTCGACCTACGCCCTCGAGCTCAAGGCTCGGGGTGGGCTGACCGACCCGTCCTTCTCCGTCGGCGCGCCGATGGTGGACGAGGTGCTGCGCCGCCTCACCGCCAAGGACGTCGCGGTCGACGGCGACGTGGCGGCAGGGGCGCGCGCCCTCATCGCCCAGGATCTGGGCTACGAGATCTCGCGCTACGTCTTCGGGCGCGACGCCGAGTTCCGCCGCCGCATGAGCGACGACCGGCAGATCCAGGAGGCGCTGCGCATCGCGCGCCGGGCCCGCACGCCGCAGGAGCTGTTCACGCTGGTGCAGGCCACTCACGGCGGCGCGACGCTGCGCAACTGACGGGGCGGTGACGGAGCCGGCGCGGGTCACCGTCGGCGTCATCGGGCCGGGCCGGGCGGGCGCGGGGTTGGCGCTCGCCCTCACCCGCGCGGGTCACCGGGTCTTCCTCCACGGGCGCCGGGTGCGGGCGGTGCCCGCGCCGCTGGCGCTCACCGTCGCCGCCGACGGCACGCCGCCGCCGTGGATCGGGCAGGTCGCCGTCCTCCTCCTCGCCGTGCGCGATGACGCCGTCCAGCCCCTGGCGCAGACACTCGCGGACGCAGGGTCGATCGCCGAGTCCCACGTCATCCTCCACCTGTCGGGCGTCCTGGGCCAGGAGGCGCTGGCGCCGCTGCTGCCGACCCGTGCGGCACTCGGCTCGATGCATCCGCTGCAGACCATCGCCGACGCGGAGCGCGCTCCGGAGCGCCTGGTGGGCGCCTGGGCGGCGGTCGAGGGGATGCCGCGGGCGGTGGAGGCCGCCGAGGCGATCGCGCGGGCGGTCGGCCTGCGCCCGTTCCGGGTCGCCCCCAAAGTCAAGGCGGTGTACCACGCCGGCGCGGTGTTCGCGTCGAACTACTTCGTGGTGGTGGAAGCGGTGGCGCAGCGCCTGCTGCGCCACGCGGGACTCACGGATGAGGACGCCTGGGAGGCGCTGCGGCCGCTGGTACGCGGCACCCTCGAGAACATCGAGCGGGATGGCCCGGCGGCGGCCCTGACGGGCCCGGTGCGGCGCGGGGACGTGGACACCATCGCGCGCCATCTCGCGGCGCTGACGATGGACGACGCCATCCTCTATCGGGAGCTGGGGCGCGCCGCGCTCGAGCTGGCGCAGAAGCGGGGGATGGACGACGGGACGGCCGAGCGGGTGGCGGCGGCCCTCGCTACTGATCGACCACCCGTGCTCCGGCCGGAGGAGTGAACCGCAGCTCACCGGCCGCGATCGCGATGTTGGACCGCAGCCCGGAGAGCGCCACGACACGGCGCTGGCCCGAGGCCTCCACGATCTCGACGCGCCGCACCACCCCATCCGCCCGACCCACCCAGATCGCCGCCTCGCGATAGCCCGCCGCCGGTTCGAGCGGCGTGAGCGCGACGACGTCCGCCGGGCCGCCTCCCGTCGAATCCGCCTTCAGCCACCGCGCCTGGTAGCGCTCCCGCGGCCGGTCCACGAACTGGCCGATCAGGTTGGGCGTGACCCCGCCCGTGGCCGGGATGCGCGTCCGGATCACCTGGTTCGGCGTCGTGCTCGGCGTGTAGAGCCAGAGGTAGCGCCCGTCGGCGACGAGGCGGTCGCCGCGCGGCTCGGTGAACCGCATGGCGAAGCGGCCGGGGCGCTCGAGGAACAGGAGCCCCCGGGTGGTGTCGGGCGCGCCGATGAGCGGGTTGTCCACGACCTGCACGAAGTCCGCGGTGAGCGTCGTGATCGCCGAGTACGCGGCGCTGGCGCGGTCGAGCACGCGCCAGGGGTCCTGGGCCGGAGCGGTGCCCAGGAGTACCATCAGCAGGACAAGGGTCATCATGCGCCGACCGGCGCGGGCTCGGCCACCCGGCGCCCGATCACTTCGGCGATGACCCGGACCTCGCGCATCAGCTGGGCGAACTGCGCGGGGTTGAGCGTCTGCGCCCCGTCGGAGAGTGCCGCGTCGGGATTGGTATGCACTTCGACCATGATGCCGTCCGCCCCGGCGGCCACCGCGGCCCGGGCCATGGGGATCACGTGGTCGCGGTGTCCCGTCCCGTGCGACGGGTCCGCGATGATCGGCAGGTGCGACAGCTTCTGCACCACCGGGATCGCGGAGATGTCGAAGAGGTTGCGCGTCGCCGTATCGAAGCCGCGCACGCCGCGCTCGCACAGGATCACGTCGCGGTTCCCCTCGGCGAGCAGGTACTCGGCCGAGAGCAGCAGCTCGGTGATGGTGGCCGCCAGCCCCCGCTTGAGCAGCACGGGTTTCCCCGCGCGGCCTGCCGCCTTGAGCAGCGAGAAGTTCTGCATGTTGCGCGCCCCGATCTGCACGATGTCCGCCACGTCTGCTACCCAGCGGACCGCCTCGGGGTCCATCGCCTCGGTGCACACCAGCAGGCCCGTCTCCTCCCGCGCCTTGGCCAGGAGCGCGAGGCCGGGGCGGCCCAGCCCCTGGAACGAGTAGGGGGAGCTGCGCGGTTTGAACGCGCCGCCGCGCAGGATCACCGCGCCTGCGTCCTTCACGTGGCGCGCCGTGTCGATGATCTGCTTCTCGCTCTCCACCGAGCAGGGCCCGGCGATGGTCACGATCTCCGGCCCGCCGATGGCGACGCCGCCGGGCAGCCGGACCACCGTGGACTCCTCCTGCCACTCGCGGCTCACCTGCTTGTAGGGCTTGGAGACGTGGATCACTTCCTGCACGCCAGGCAAGGCGCCGAGCCGCGAGGCGTCCACGCGCCCGTCGTTCCCCACCAGTCCCACCGCCGTGCGCTGCTTGCCCGGCATGGGGCGGGCGTGGTAGCCCAGCTCTTCGATCACGGCCGCGACGCGCTGGACCTGCTCCGGCGTCGCGCCGCGCTGCATCACGATCAGCACCCGACCCTTCCTCCGATCTCGAACCGGTCGCCGTCACGGGCTGCGGTGACGGGTCCGGGGTAGCGCGTCCCGGCCGTTCCGGCCGGGTCCGTATTCTCGACAGGGGGATAGAAGTGCGTCAAGACGAGCCGTTTCGCCCCGGCCGCACGGGCCAGTTCGCCCGCCCGTTCCGGGGTGAGGTGCAGGTCGAGGGCCATCGACTCCGGGAGCGAGCATTCGGCCAGGAGCAGGTCGCAGCCGGCCGCCCAGGCGGCGAGCTCGGGCGACGGCCCGGTGTCGCCGGTGTACACGAGGCGCCCTTCCGGGGCCGTGAGCCCGATCGCGACGCTCTCGGCCGTATGCGGGACGCGGCACGTCTCCACGGTCACGGCGTCGTCGAGCGCGATCCCGACGCGCTCGGGCACCTCCCGGATGGCGAGGGGAAACCCCGGCTCGAGCAACCAGGGCCCGAATCCTCCGGCGAGGGCCTGCATCAGCCGGCCAACCCCCGGCGGGCCGAGCACCGTGAGCGGCGCCCGGCGGGCCGGCACCGTGGTGTACTTGAGCGCGTACACGAGCATCGGCACCTCGGCGTAGTGGTCGGGGTGGAAGTGCGACACGATGACGTGGGTCACCGCCGGCCACGGCAGATCCGCGCGGGCGAGACGATGCAGCGAGCCCGGCCCGCAGTCGAGCAGGATGCGGAGGTCGCCCCGCCGCACCCAGTGACACGCGGCGGTGCGCTCGGCCGAGGGTGCGACCGTGCCGGTCCCGACGGTCACGAGCTCCACGGCTACCGGTCCTGCCCGGCGAACACGGCGCGCTTGAACTGCACCGCGCCACTGGCCTTGAGCCGCACCAGATAGACGCCCGCGGGGACGGCGGCGCCGTCGGCGGCGGTGCCGTCCCAGGTGAACAGCGGGTCGCAGGTGGGCCCGCCCGCGGCCCCGCGGCCGTAGCGTCCGGCGGGCAGCGATGCGCTGACGCCGGGACCCGGCACCAGGGTGCGGACCAGCCGGCCCCGCAGGTCGAGGATCTGGAGCTCGACGGCGCTGGGCGCGGCGAGGTCGAACCACACGCACGTGGCGGTGGCGCCGAACGGGTTGGGGAAGTTCTGGTGGAGCAGCGTCGCCTGGGGCACGCTCGGGTCGAGGACGAGGAACGTGCCGGCGCTCTCGGTCCGGCTCGTGTCGGCGCCCGCGTGCGCGAGCACCGCCCACCGGTAGGAGACGCTGCGCTCGAGCGGTCGCGGCACGACGAGGTCGGTGTCGGTGACGCCGAACACGCCTTGCGCGGGCCCCGGGGGTGTCACCGGCTGGACGAACACGTCGTAGGTGAACGGTCCGGGGGGCACCGCGATCGCGGGCGAGGTCCAGCGCAACACCGGCTGCGAGTCGGGGGTCGTGACCCCCCCGGGCGCGTTCAGCGTGACCAGCGTCGCCCACGCCGGGATCGTGACCGGACCGACCGCGCCCGTGGTGGCGCTGTCGCCGGTCGCCGCCACCGCGTCCACGCGCCACCACACCGGCCCCGGCGGCAGGGCGCGCGCCGGGTCGAACACGTCGGCGGCGAGCGCCGTGTCGATGAACGGCGCGGCGATCAGGGAATCGCGCGCGATGCGCAGGCGGAAGTCGACCGGGGCCGCGAACGGGGGGGTGTCCGCCACCGTCCAGCTGAACCGCGGCGTCACCGTGGACACCGGCCCGGCGAGGGGGGCCACCGGCGTCACCCCCAGGGGAAACACGGCGCTGGCGGTGGCGTCGGGGCGCCCGCTCCCGCTGATCGAGTCCGGCGCGGTCCGGTGGCTCGCGTGGGCGCGCAGGGCGCGGGCGAGTTCGGCGGCGTCGAGAGCGGGGTGCGCCTCGCGCACCAGGGCTGCCACGCCGGTCACGAGCGGTGTCGCGAAGGATGTGCCGTCCCCGCGCCGCACGGCACCGCCGCCGACCAGGACGCATACCGCCGCGCCGGGGGCGGTGAGGTCCGGCTTGAGCCGCCCGTCCGCCGTCGGTCCGCGGGAGGAGAACGGCGCGATGGCGCCGAGTGAGTCCTCGGCACCGATGGCGAGACCGGAGTCCGCGTCCGCGGGCGTGACGAGCGTGCGGAAGCCGGGACCCGCGTTGCCGGCCGCGCTGAGCACCAGCAGGCCGAGCGACGCGGCGTGGTCCACCGCGACGGTGGTCACGGCGACGTCGCCGTTGAGCTCGGAGGGCGCGTAGCCGAACCCGTTGTCGAACCGCAGGTAGCCGAGGCTGGCGGACGCGAGGTCGGCCCCGAGGGAATCCGCCCACTCGAGCGCCGCCACGAAGTGGTCCTCCTCGATCCGCGTTTCGGAGCCGATGTCCTCGGTCCTGGCCAGGAGGTACTCCGCCCCGGGCGCGATGCCGCGGAGGCGGCCGGGGACGTCTCCGGCGAGGAGCGACCACACGGCGGTGCCGTGCGCCTGGGCGCCCGGCGCGTCGCCGGGCTGGTCGCGCACCGTATCGTCCCCGGACACGAAATCGCGCTGGCCGAGGACGGCGACCGCCGCGAACGCGGGGTCGGCCGTGTCGAAGCCCGTGTCGAGCAGGGCGATGCGCACGCCCGCGCCGGTGAAGCCCCGATCGGTGAGCCCGCGGAGGTTGAGCTGGCGGACCGGCATCTCGGAGGCCCCGAACACCGCGTCGCCGCCGGCGGGGCAGGTGT
>Ga0210138_1000299_pt1 | contig 11478 bp, 7 predicted proteins | sample Browns_ThreeSqC__FD_184850 | JGI IMG/M metagenome (GOLD analysis project Ga0210138, IMG submission 184850) | Wetland microbial communities from the San Francisco Bay, California, USA, that impact long-term carbon sequestration -... | ecosystem: Environmental > Aquatic > Marine > Wetlands ... | reverse complement strand
GCACTCCCATCGGCAATCGGCATTGCCACTCCCCCATTCCCCCATTCTCTCATTCCCCCATTGTCTACAATCGGCAATCGCCAATGGTGAAAGGTCCTCCCATGTCGCTTCGTAACGCTCAGGCGCGGGTCGATCGGTGGATCGGCCAGTTCGAGGAAGGCTACTTCCACCCGCTCACCAACCTGGCCCGGCTGACCGAGGAGGTCGGCGAGCTGGCTCGAGAGGTCAATCACCGCTTCGGGCAGAAGACCAAGAAGCCCGAGGAGGCGCCCGGCGATCTCGGCATGGAGATGGCCGATATCCTGTTCGTGCTGATCTGCATGGCCAACCGCGAGAAGATCGATCTCCAGGCGGAGTTCGACCGGATGATGGAGAAGGTGGAGGGGAGAGATGCGGGGAGGTGGACAAAGAAACGGTAGACATTGTCGATTGCCGAGTGCCGATTGCCGATTGGATTGCGGGATTGAGGGAATGGGGGAATATCGACCCGATTGGTGGGTTGGAGGAATCACATGCACCTGACCGCCCAGTCCTTCCCCGTTCCCTGTTCCCCCGTTCCCCCGTTCCACTTTCAAATCGGCAATCATCAATCGACAATCGCCAATTACGTCATTCCCATTCCTTCGGCAATTCCTCCAGTTCCTTTCGCAGGATCCGATAGCTCTCCAAGCGGTCTGGAACGATGGCCCCTGCCTCGACCGCTTCCGCCACCGCACAGCCCGGCTCGCCATTGTGGCGACAATTGCCAAACCGGCACCGGCCCAGGTAGTCCCGGAAATCGGGAAACCAGGTGTCGAGCTGCGCCGGCTCGATGCCCCACAGCCCCACGTCGCTGAAGCCCGGGGTGTCGACCAGGTACCCACCGCCCGGCAGGGGGATCAGCACGGCGGAGACGGTGGTGCCGGTGCCCCGCCGAGTCCTGGCGCTGATCTCTCCCACCCGAAGCTTGAGCCCCGGCTCGACCGCGTTGAGCAAGCTCGATTTCCCGGCGCCGGAGGGCCCGGCCAGCACCACCTCCTGGCCGCGCAGCCGGGCGCGCAGGTCATCGATGCCTTCCCCGGTCTTGGTGCTGGTGCGCAGCACCTCGTAGCCGGCTCGGCGGAACCGATCCGTCAGCGCGTCGGCACGGTCGAGATCCACCTTGTTGAGCAAGACCGAGGCGTGGAGTTGATTGGCTTCGGCGACGACCAGCAGGCGATCGATGAGCTGCGGTACCGGCGCGGGGTCGGCGGCGGCTGAGACCACGAAGACCTGATCCACGTTGGCGGCGACCGGACGCATGCCGCGGCCCCGGCCCTGCGCCACCCGTCGGGCCAGCAGGCTCCGTCGCGCCTCGACCTCCGTGATACCGAGGGTATCGCCGGCTCCGGCGTCCTGGTCGAGGACCACCCGGTCACCGACCACCACGCGGAGGTCGCCCCGTTTGACCTTGCCCCGCAGCACGGCCTTAACCGTCCCGAGATCGGTGGCGATCCTGTAGACGGACCCGTCGCGTTCGAGGACGGTGCCGACCAGGCCGCTCACCAGGGCTCCGGGGCCCGGGCGATGGCCGCATCGAGGGCGGCCTTCACGTCGAAGAGCGACAGCGCCTTGATCCGCTCCTCGGCTTCCTGCGGTGTCTTCCCCCAGGCCAGCGGCTCTGTTTCCACGTGGCCCACCGGGCGATCCCCGGCAGGCGACCAGCGAACGAACAAGAGCGCAGCTCCATAGCGGCCGCGGTCGTCGGGCGCGTCGTCGAGATAGATCCCCACCGAGTAGGCCTGGCCGTCGCTGCCGCCGAAGGCGGCGGCGCGCTCGTGTTTGGCCATGTAGCCACCGAGGGTGACTTCGGGATTTTGGTGAACCAGACGTCCCTCCGAGTCAAGTCCGCTGGAACGGTGACCCTATGGTCCGTGCCCCATTGCAGACTTGTACTTAATGGATTGGGTGATGCGGCACGAGATGGGCACCCCTCCCTGCGTGGCTGGGCGGAAACGTGACTTGGTCATGGCTTTCCGGGCTGATTCGCCGAACTCGTGAGCGGTCGCCCACAGGACCACGATGCTGGCGGGGTCAGGGCTCCCATCGGGCCTAACTACAAACCTCAGCCATACCTCCCCTCCCACCCCCTTTGCCTGGAAATCGTGAGGATAGTCAGGGAGGCTTGCCTTCTCGACTCGGGGATGAGTGACCGAGTCTTGCGGTGTGGTTCCCGAAGGGAGACCACACTCGTGGTACGATGTGTCGAGACCGCTGACTTGGCCAGCTCGGTCGAGACCCTCAAGCAGGTCCCTGGCCTGATTCGACCCGATCTCTACAACCAGCGGTCCCAGTCGTTCGGTGTCCTCGAGATACCACCGAACCTGCGGACTCCAAGCACTCCCGCTCCGGAGGCGCCCCAAGGCCATCTTGAATCGACCATCATCCTGCAGCGTCGGACCTGCCAAGACTTTCGAGGTGTCCCCTGCCGCGGGATTGGTCGCCAGAAGCACACTGTCGTTCGCCACCTTCCAATCACGAGTCTCCGCTGGTTCCAGGTGAGCGCGGAAAGGCTTGCTCTGAGGCCCCTGGGACACGATGAGCTCGACACCCGCCAATGAGTCGGGGAAAATCCTGACGTCGAGGCCTTGCCAATCGAACCAGGTACCGCCGGGGATGACCTCTTGGGCCTGCGTAGGGCGGGCCCCAGCGCCTGCCGCGATCAAGAGCACGGCCCGCGACAGCACTGCGCGACTCCAATTCATCGAACGCCTCATGGGGAGATTCTTGTTAGCCATCCGCGCCACCACCACGCCAGCCACCCCATGAACACGATTCCCAGCACACCTCCCGCCGCAGCGCCGGGATAGTTCTGCTGCACCACCACTCGCACCCATTCGAGTCCGGAGATCGCGGCCGCCAGGATCGGGGCCAGCGAAAGCTCGAACCGGAGAAACCCCATATAGAGCCAGAGCAGGTATCCGCCCATCGCCAGGCCGAGCAGGAGCCAGAGATACCATTGGCTCAAGTCTCCCTCCGGGAGGATCAACGGGCCCACGGCGAGGAGGATTGCGGTCGCCGCGACCCGCCTCCTGGTCCACTCCGCGGAAATCCGGTCGACCATGAGAACCAGGCAGAGGATGAGGGCGGTGCGAAGCGCGAACCCGCCGATCCGGGAGACGGCAGCCGACAGCCAGGAGAAGTGAGCGCCGGCACCGCCATATCCCGGCCAGTCGGGGGTGCTGGCGTATTGAACCCGATCCGCCAGGATCAACAGTCCCGCGGCCGCGGCGCCCAGGGCCAGGCCGAGCATGAGATTCCGGCGCAGTTCGGTGCTCGCTGGAGGCTCCCGGACCGGGTGACCGCGCGCGAAGGCCAGACCGGCCAGCAAGGCCACCACCAATCCGAAGAACACCGCCGCCAGGCCCCGCGCGATCAGGGTGATGGTCACCTGCAACCCATAGGGCTCCGCCGTGGAGAAGTCTGCGCTCAGCGCCGGCCACTGATTCAGGAGCGCCACCAATCCGGCGGCGGCCAGGATGCCGGCCAGCGACCATCCGAAACGGGAGGGGAATTGCCCCCGACTCCAGCGTATCAACCCCAGGATCGCGCCGGTCATGCAGACCGCCACCAGGAGCAGCAACCTGGCGAGGTCGAACATCTGGGTGACGCTGGCGCGGTTGCGGGCCTGGCGTTCCCACTCTTCGGCCACGTGAATGAAGCGGTAGGCGTCGGTGACTTCGGAGCCGGCAATCGTGACCGCGACCCGCCGTTCTCCTTGCGGGAGCCCGGGCGTAGTGGTGTCGGCCACGGTGAGCAGCCAGTCGCGGCGAGCCGGATGGGCCGACGGAGTGAGGCTCACCTCTTTGAAGTGCTCCAAGCCGGCACCGAAGCTGGCGCGGAGCACCGAATCACCCAGTGCACGCGCCTGGGCCTCTTCGAGTTGAGCGCCACTTCGGGATTCCGGTAACTGGTGCTGGACCCGAGTCACCCTGCCCTCGCCATCCACCACCGCGCGCCACTCCTCGGCCCGATCGGCGACGTCACCTTCGAACGAGGCGGCCCGGACCACGAATTCGGGCGGATCCAGGTAATTCCCCAGCAGACGGCGATATGTCGCTGCACCGGCGGTTTGCCAGACGAACCGGTCATCCAGCCCCGCGTCCGCATCCACACTGGTGAAATACCGGAAGCGATCGGGCAGCCGGATCCCGCGGCGGTCAAGTTCCTGCCGGGCGTGCCCGAGCGCATCAGTTCTGCCCACCCGAAGCGGAGGCGTCAAAGCGCTGAATGGTTGAGCCAGGGCCCAAACCAGGAGGCCGGCGCCGCCGGCCACCATCGCCAACCGGGCGAAGAGCGGAGTGATGGCCGCGCGCCGCGGAGCGGCAACGACCGGGACCGGCATTTCGGCGGTCGGCTCGGGAGGCCACCAGGCGCCATTTCTGAGTCCAGCATCGAGGGCCAGCCAGCCACCTACCTGGACCCGGGCCCGGAGCACCACCCACAGCGGCGTCAGGGCCAGCAGCACCACCAGGGCCCGATCCACCCAGATTCCCGAGGCGGAGGAGACGAAGAGCGGAAGAGAGAAGAGGGCGGCATCGTAGGTGAAGTGGACCAGGATGACCGGGAGCAGACCCCAGCGTAGATACACCAGCCCGTAGATCAGCGATGGGACGATCAGCTCCACGAGTCTGGCGTAGGCGGGCTGGGCGGCGTAGGTGGCGTGCCCGCTGCCGAAGACCAGTGCCTCGAGGATCAGTCCGCCAATGATCCAGGCGCGACGATTGCCGAAGTGATCGCCCAGCAGCGCGGCCCCGGCCAGCGGCACCGCGCGGAAGAGCGACTCTTCCCAGAATCCCGCTTGGAGCGGCAACGCCAGCGACGAATACCAGGGGAAGTAGTGGGCCAGCACGTCGGGCTGAGCCAGAGACTCGGAGGGGTTCCACCATCCGAGCACCCGGGTGGTGAGGAGATAGAACGCGACCAGATAGGCGAGGTCCCATCCCAGGAGGCAATAGCCGGCGAGCGTCCGGCCCACCACTTCGCGGGATGCGGCCGCCTCCCGGCTCCAGAGTCGCCAGAGCTGAGGATGATGGGGAAATGCGCGTCGCGAGAGTCCTTCGGCCGCGAGAAAGGTGAGTCCGAAGAGGCCGGTCGCGGCGAGGAATCCGCCCACCAGCTGGGCCACTTGCTGCAGGACGAAGGACCCGTCGCTGAGCGCGGTGTCGTACGACATCCAGACCAGGGGCCAGGCGTTGATGCCGGCCAGGAGCTGCGCGAACGCGATTACCGCTCCGCAGATCACGGCCGGCCGCCAGAGCAGCCACCGGCGACGCAGCAGGTAGATCATCCCCCCGATGCAGCCGCCGATCAGGTATACCAGCGCAATGACCACCGCACCGGCAAAGGCGATGGCGCGATTGGCCGAGCGCATCTTCTCGTAGCGCCGGGAGAAGGCCTCGGGCACCTTGACGAGGTGGTTGAGCTCGATCAGGCGATCGCCACCCACGACCAATCGGAGGCGGTAGCGGCCTTCGCCCAGGCGGGGCTGATCGCGCTCATAGACCAGGGTATGATCGGTGCGTCCGCCCGGCCGCACTTCGTGAGACTGCTCGACCAGGGTGTAGGGGTGCAGATCGATGCCCCAATTCTCGGTGGCCTCTCGTTCCGCCAGCGCCCGTGCCGAGTCGGGCGAGAGCAGGTTACCGGGGGCCTTTTCCTCGAGGGTCTCCTTGAAGGCGTAGGGCCGGCCCGCCGGCGTGAACCGGATCTGGGTCTCGTTGGCCTGGCCGGCCTGGAAGCGACGGACGCGCCAGGTGTAGGCCTCGTAGAGGCCATCGTGCAGCATCCGGGTGAAGGCCTCTTTGCCGCCCCCCTCCAATTCGACGAAGGTCTGGGTGTTCTCGTCGAGATCGAAGGTCGCGGCGAGGCGGGTATGCCCCGGAGTGACCGGCCCCCAGCCATGGGCCTGCGCCAGCGATTCCGCGACGGCCAGTGCCTGGGCGCGGTCCATCCGCAGGTCGACGTTGACCAGCGGAAAGGCAGAGGGAAACGTCCGCCAGGCGAACCAGGCGCCGGCGATCGAGCCCAGACAGAGCAGCACCCATAAAGCGGGCCGGCGGGTCAAAGGGAAGCTCCGGTGGAGGGAGAAGGCGGTGATGAATTAGGTTACAAGAGTGCTGAGCGACCCTGCCGCCTCGCAAGGCGGCCCAACCCAGCCCACACCCCCCGATGAACACGTAGCCTCAGCCCATGCCGCCGGGCTCAGGTACGTGAGCGACGCGCTCCCCGGCATCCGGCGGAAGCGCGTCGGCGGCGGGTTCCGCTTTCTGGGACCCGATGGTCAGGTGATCCAGGACCCGGAAATTCTGGCCCGGATCCGCGCGCTGGTCATCCCGCCGGCATGGAAAGACGTCTGGATCTGCCCTGCCCCCAACGGCCATATCCAGGCCACGGCACGGGACGCCAAGGGCCGGAAGCAATACCGCTACCACCCCAAGTACCGCGAGGTTCGAGACGAGACCAAGTTCGGGCGGATGCTCGAGTTCAGCGAGATGCTGCCCCAGATCCGGGGCCGGGTGGAGCAGGACCTGGCCCGCCCGGGTCTTCCCCGCCCCAAAGTGCTGGCCACCGTGGTCTGGTTGCTCGAGAAGACCCTGATCCGGGTAGGCAACACCGAATACGCCAAGGAAAACCGTTCCTACGGGCTCACCACGCTCAAGCGGCGACATGTGGCGGTCTCGGGATCCAACCTCCGCTTCAGTTTCCGAGGCAAGAGCCGGGTGAGTCACTCGGTCGCGATCACCGACCGCCGGATCGCGCGAATCGTGCAGCACTGCCAGACGCTGCCGGGCGAGGAGCTGTTCCAGTATCTGGACGACGAGGGCCGGCGCCAGACGGTGGATTCCGGGGACATCAACGACTACCTGGAGGAGATCAGCGGCCGGCAGGACGTGACCGCCAAGGATTTCCGAACCTGGGTCGGGACCATGCTGGCGGCCGGCGCGCTCCGGGACCTGGGCGCCGCCGGGACGGAGAAAGAGGCAAAGCGGAACCTGGTACGGGTGATCGATCGGGTGGCACAGCGGCTGGGCAATACCCGCGCCGTCTGCCGGAAGTACTACATCCACCCCGCCATCCAGGAGGCCTATCTGCGGGGCACGGTGCCACCCGAGCCGCCTCCGCCGAACACCAGCAAGCGCGAGCATCCCGCCGCGGCGCTCCGCCGCGAGGAATACACCTTGCTGGCTTTTCTGCAGAGTCTGATGAGAGAATCCGGCTCCTCCACCAATTCCGCATCTAGCCCAGGCGCATCCGGGTCACCAAAGCCGAAAAGCGCGGGTCCTGCCGCAGGGGATCGAGCCGCGGATCCACTTTGAGGTAGGCGACGAAGCCTCGCCGCTCCTCGTAGACTTTCTCGAGCCAGGCGAAGGCCTGGTCGAGGTCGCCCATCGCAGCGTAGAGGGTCGCGAAGTTGGTGGAGGAGACGTAGCGCAGCTCCAAGGTGGCCTTGAGCTGCGCGAGCACGGCCCTCGCTTCATCCATCCGGCCGGCGCGGGCGTGAATGGTCCCCAGGGTGGTCAAGGCGCTGGTGGTCTCACCTACCGTGGTCAGCGCCTCCCGAACCGCCAGCTCGGCCTCAGGGAAGCGTCCCATTTCCATCAGCGTCAGGGCCCGAATGATCTGGGTTTCGCTGGAGGTCGGGTTCATCACCAAGGCTCGATCGAGGTGATCTATCGCCGTCTCGTACTGTCGGGCGTAGTGGTAGAGCCAGCCCAGGGCGCGGCGGATGGAAACTGAAGCGGGATCGAGCTCGGCCGCGGCCCAGCCCTCGGCGAGCGAGTGCTCTACCCGGCCCATCGCCATGAGGAGCCACGAATACCACTGGCGGGCGGTGGCGTAGCGGGGATTCAATTCGATGGCCCGCCGGAACTCCCGGGCGGCACCGACCCAGTCCCAGTCGTAGATGAAGGTGACCCAGGCCAGGGAGGTGTGCGCCTCCGCCAGGCTCTCGTCCAGCTCCAGCGCCTTGAGCGCCTCGGCCTTGGCGCGCCGCATCCCCTCCTCGACCGGGACGCTGCGATAGTCGAGCTGCACGGCGTAGGAGTCGGCGAGGCCGGAATAGGCCAGCGCGTAATTGGGTTCCTCCGCGATGGCATCGGAGAAGTACTTGATCCCTTCCGCGACGCCCTCGGGGTTGCGCTTGTTCCAGGAGTAGCGGCCCTTGAGGTAGAGGTTGTAGGCGTTGACGTTGGCGGTGTAGCGCTTGGCGGTGGGATCGCCGATGTCGCCCAGGAACCGGGAACGAAGGGTGCTCACGATGGTGCGGGCGATCTCCTCCTGAATCGCGAAGATGTCCTGGATCTCGCGATCGTAGGCTTCCGACCAGAGACTCCGGCCATCGGTGGCATCGGTGAGCTGTACCGTGATCCGGAGACGCGAACCGACCCGCCGCACTGTGCCTTCGAGAACCACGGTGACTTCCAGGCGCTTCCCGATCTCCCGCACATCGAGCGCCTGCCCCTTGAGCGCGAACACCGAGGTGCGAGAGGCCACCCGCAGGCCCTGCACCTTCATCAGGGCGTTGATCAGCTCATCGGTGATCCCGTCGCTGAAATACTCGTTCTCGGGATCGCGGCTGGTGTTGACCAACGGCAGCACCGCGATGGCCCGCGCCTCCTGGGCCGCACGCGGGGTGAGGCCGGCGCTCCGGTTGTCCAGCGCGCGAGCGAACTCGGCGGCCGTGGCGAAGCGCTGGGCCGGATCCTTGGCGAGTGCCTTGGCCACCGCCTGCTCGACGGCGACCGGGACGGTGGGGCGGAGGGTCCGAACCTGGGGCGCCGGCTCCACCACGTGCTTGGCCATGACCGCCCGGGGGCCGTTCCCGGCGAAGGGGGTGCGACCGGCCAGCATCTCGAAGAGCACGCAGCCGAGCGAGTAGAGATCGCTCCGGCCATCGAGGTCCCGGTCGGCGCTGGCCTGCTCCGGACTCATGTACTCCGGGGTACCGATGGCGACCCCGGGATCGGTGCCCCGGTCGGAACCCGCTGCCCGGATGGCCCGCGCCACGCCGAAGTCGGCCACCATGGCCTCGTCTTCGTGCAGCAGGATGTTCTCGGGCTTCACGTCCCGATGGATGACCTGGTGCCGATGGGCATAGTCGAGCGCAGCGGCCACCGACCGGGCGATCCGGACCGCCTCCTCGATCGGCAGCTGGCCCACGCGATTGAGCCGGCGCCGGAGGCTCTCGGGCCCCAGGTAAGGCATCACGTAGTAGAGCAGGCCGTCACATTCGCCGGAGTCGTGCACCGGCAGGATCTGGGGATGGACCAGGCGGGCGGCGATCTGGATTTCCTGGAGGAACCGGGCGGAGTTGTAGCCCCGGTAGGCCAGGTCGGGGCGCATCACCTTGATGGCGACCGTGCGATCGTGCTTGAGGTCTACCGCACGGTAGACGGTGGACATGCCGCCGCGCCCGATCTCGTCCTCGAGGCGATACCGGCCCGCGAGACCGACCTGCAGGCGATCCAGCACTTCCGTCACCGTCCGAACTCCGATTCCCGGGCTTTCAAGCATAGGGGCAAGGGAAGCCGGGGGGTAGCGCCAGGAGAATACCCTTTTGGACGCGGGGGCGGTCCCCCGTGGCCGCCCTATGGGTAGAAGGAGACTAGACGGAAATCAGGCGCGGAAGGATTCTGTAACGGACGTCGACCTTGGAGCCGTTGGGGCCGGGAGGGTCGTTGGGGCGGCCCCCCGTGGCCGCCCCAACAGGCTGCCTCGACTAACTGCTTAACGCGGGTAAAATCTCTCCCCCCGCCCCGCCATCTCCACCAACCTCGGCGCCGGCTTGAATCGTTCGCCGAACCGTCCCGCCAGTTCGTTGAGGCTTTCCACCACTTTGGCCGCGCCCAGATCGTCCAGGTGGCGGAAGGGACCACCCAGGAAGGGCGGGAATCCAATTCCAAAGATGGCGCCCATGTCTCCGTCTCTCGGGCTCCGCAGCACGCCATCGGCCTCCGCCAGCGCCGCTTCGTTGAGCATGGCGTAGATCAGGCGGCGCTCGACGGTGGCCTGGTCGATCGTCTTGACGGGGCGCACCCCCAGCAGGTCGTACACCGTCTCGTCGGGTGAGGTCTTCTGGCCCTTGTGGTAGAGGTAGAACCCGCGCCCGTTCTTCCGACCCAGCCGTTTGTCCCCCAGCAGCTTCCCCATCGTCGCGGCCGGCTCCAGCCGAGCGCCATACGCCTTATGCAGCACTCCGCCGGCCTTGGCCGCGACGTCGAGCCCCACTTCGTCGAGCAGGGTGATGGGGCCGACCGGGAATCCGAACCGCACCATGACCCGATCCAGCACGTCGATCGGGGTGCCTTCGCCGAGGAGGCGCCCCGCCTCATTGAGATAGGGCGAGAGAATCCGGTTGACCCAGAAGCCGGGCCGGTCCTTCACCACGATCACGTTCTTCCCCAGCTTGCGGCCGAAGTGCACGGCGGTGACGATGGTCTCCGCGCTGGTCCGCGCCGTCGGGATCACCTCGAGCAGCGGCATCCGGTCCACCGGCGAGAAGAAGTGCATGCCGATCACCCGCTCGGGACGCGACGCCGGCGCGGCGATCTGCTCGATCGGGATGGTGGAGGTGTTGGTGGCGAAGATCGTATCGGGGCCGGTCGCGGCTTCCACGTCGCGAAGCACCTGCTGCTTCACGTCGAGATCCTCGAAGACCGCTTCGATCACCAGATCGGTCCGGCGGAATCCCGAGTAGTCGGTCGAGCCCGAGAGCAGCGCGGCCTGGCGCTCGAACTGAAATTTGGTGATCCGGCGGCGCTGCAACCGACCGCGAAGAATCGCGGTCGCGGCGGCGATTCCGCTCGCTACTCGCGGCCACTCGGTGTCCCGCAGCCGCACGTCCACTTCGGCCTGGCTCACGGCGGTCCCGGCAATGCCGGCCCCCATGAAGCCGGAGCCGATCACACCCACTCGCGCCACCGGGTGCGCCCTGGCCGTGCCGGCCGGAACCCCGTCGTCTTTCTTGAGCGCGGTGGTGGCGAAGAAGATCTGGATCAGCTTGCGGGAGACATCGGTGGCCGCCACCTCACCGAACTTCTTGTGCTCGACCGTGTACCCGGTCGAGCCGCCCCACTCGGTCCCGGCCCACATCGCCTGGATCGCGGCAAGCGGCGCCGGATAGTGACCCCCAGTCCGAGCCAGCACCTGCTTCTTCGCCATGGAGTAGACCAGTCGACGGCCCGCCGGATTGCGCTCGAGGAGCCAGCCCATGAAGCCCCCGCGCGGCTGGCGGTGGGGGAGCCCTTCGCGCGCCAGCCGATCGGCCGCTTGCAGCGCCGTTCGCCGGAGAATGCTCTTCGGTACCAGCTCGTCCACCATCCCCAACCGGTAAGCCTTGGACCCACGCTCGCTCTTGCCGGCGAGAATGATGTCCAGCGCCGCGCGGAGCCCGATCAGGCGGGGCAGCCGCTGGCATCCGCCCGCACCGGGAAGCAGGCCCAACTGGACCTCCGGGAG
>Ga0210138_1000298_pt1 | contig 11501 bp, 9 predicted proteins | sample Browns_ThreeSqC__FD_184850 | JGI IMG/M metagenome (GOLD analysis project Ga0210138, IMG submission 184850) | Wetland microbial communities from the San Francisco Bay, California, USA, that impact long-term carbon sequestration -... | ecosystem: Environmental > Aquatic > Marine > Wetlands ... | reverse complement strand
TCCGGCCTCGGGCGACGGAATCTCCATCGTCGCCTTGTCCGACTCCAGCGTGACCAGCGACTGCTCCTTGTCGACCGCGTCGCCAGCCTTGACCAGCACTTCGATCACTTCGACGTCCTTGAAGTCCCCGATGTCGGGAACCTTCACTTCGATCGGGCTGGCCATGGCGGTGAGCGCTTTTTCAGAAAGTAGGGCATTGCGCTGCAGCGTGTAACGTTGCAGTGCAATGCAGTGTTGTTCTTTTCTTCATCGTTGCGCTTCACACTTTTGTCGGGTCCGGCTTGTCCGGGTCGATGCCGTACTTGCGCATCGCCTCGAGCACGGTCCTGGTCTTGCCCTCGCCCTGCTCGGCGAGCGCGCTCAGCGCCGACACCACGACGAACGCCCGGTTGACCTCGAAGAACTCGCGCAGCTTGGCACGCGAATCCGAGCGGCCGAAGCCGTCGGTACCCAGCACGCGGTAAACCCTGTCGCGCGGAATGAAGGGCCGTATCTGGTCGGCGAAGATCTTCATGTAATCGCTCGCCGCCACCACCGGGCCTTTGCGCGCGGCGAGGCAGGCGGTGGCGTAGGGCTGGCGTGCTGCGTCTTCCGGGTGCAGCAGGTTCCAGCGCTCGGCCATGAGTCCGTCACGCCGAAGCTCGGTGAAGCTGGTCGCGCTCCACACGTCCGCTGCCACGCCCCAGTCGGATTCGAGCATCTCCGCGGCCGCGAGCACTTCGCGCAGGATGGTGCCCGAGCCCATGAGCTGAACGCGCGCTTTCGCCTTCGCCTTCGATTCGCGCAGCAGGTACATCCCCTTGAGAATTCCCCGCTCCACGCCCTGCGGCATCGCGGGGTGCGTGTAGTTCTCGTTCATCACGGTGATGTAGTAGTAGACGTCCTCCTGCTCGGTCACCATGCGGCGCAGTCCGTCCTGCACGATCACCGCGACCTCGTAGCCGAATGTCGGATCGTAGGACACGCAATTCGGAATCACCGATGCAAGGATGTGCGAGTGCCCGTCCTCGTGCTGCAGACCCTCTCCGTTCAGTGTCGTGCGCCCCGCGGTGCCGCCGAGCAGGAACCCGCGCGCGCGCTGGTCCGCCGCGGCCCAGGCCAGATCGCCGACTCTCTGGAAGCCGAACATCGAATAGAAGATGTAGAACGGCACGGTCACCACGTTGGAATGGCTGTACGCGGTCGCCGCCGCGATCCAGGACGAGAAGGCGCCCGCTTCGTTGATGCCCTCTTCCAGGATCTGGCCCTTGGTGTCCTCGCGGTAGTACATCACCTGGTCGCGGTCGACCGGTTCGTACTTCTGTCCTTCCGCGGCGTAGATGCCGAGCTGGCGGAACATCCCTTCCATGCCGAAGGTGCGCGCCTCGTCCGGGACGATCGGCACGACGTGCTTGCCGATGTTCTTGTCGCGCACCAGCGCGGTCAGCACGCGCACGAACGCCATCGTGGTCGAGATCTCGCGGCCCTCGGAGCCCTTGAGCACGGCTTCGAACGCCGACAGCGGCGGCACCGCAGGCGAGGCCTCTGCGCTGCGGCGCCGCTGGGGCAGGTAGCCGCCGAGCGCTTGGCGCCGCTCGTGCAGGTACTGCATCTCGGGCGAATCCGCAGGCGGGACATAGAACGGCAGCTCCTCCAGCTTGTCGTCCGGGATCGGAATGCGCATGCGGTCGCGCATCTCGCGGATCGTTTCCAGGTCGACCTTCTTCAGCTGGTGGGTCGGGTTCTTGGCCTGGCCCTGCTTGCCGAGGCCGTAGCCCTTGATCGTCTTGGCGAGGATCACGCTCGGCTGGCCCCGGTGCTTCACCGCCGCAGCATACGCGGCGTAGATCTTGTGCGGATCGTGCCCGCCCCGGTTGAGACGCCAGATGTCCTCGTCGGTCATGCGCGAGACCAGTTCGAGCAGCTTCGGATGCTTGCCGAAGAAATGCTTGCGCACGAACGCGCCGTCGTTCGCCTTGTAGTTCTGGTACTCCCCGTCTACGGTCTGCTCCATCACGCCCTGCAGGATGCCCTCTGCATCGCGCGCGAGCAGCGAATCCCAGTACGAGCCCCAGATCAGCTTGATCACGTTCCAGCCGGCGCCGCGAAAATCGCCTTCCAGCTCCTGGATGATCTTGCCGTTGCCGCGCACCGGGCCGTCGAGCCGCTGCAGGTTGCAGTTGATGATGAACACGAGGTTGTCGAGCCGCTCGCGCGCCGCCATGCCGATCGCGCCGAGCGATTCGGGCTCGTCCATCTCGCCATCGCCGCAGAACACCCAGACTTTGCGGTTTTCCGTGTTCGCGAGGCCGCGCGCGTGCAGATACTTGAGGTAGCGCGCCATGTAGATGCCCTGGATCGGCCCGAGGCCCATCGACACGGTGGGGAACTGCCAGTATTCCGGCATCAGCCAGGGGTGGGGGTACGACGAAACGCCCCTGCCGTCGACCTCGCGCCGGAAATTGAGCATCTGCTCTTCGCTCAGGCGGCCCTCGAGCAGTCCCCGCGCGTACACGCCCGGGGCGGAATGCCCCTGGAAATAGACCAGATCGCCGCCATGCCCCTCGTGCGGAGCGTGCCAAAAATGATTCTGACCGATGCCGAACAGCGTGCCCACGGAGGCGAAGCTTGCGATGTGACCGCCCAGCTCGTCGTCGTTCTTGTTCGCACGCACCACCATCACCATCGCATTCCAGCGGCAGTACGAGCGGATGCGTTCCTCGAGCGCCGCATCCCCGGGCGATCGCTCCTCCAAGTGGTGCGGGATCGTGTTGATGTAGCTGGTGTTCGCCGAAAACGGAATGAACGCGCCCGAGTGACGTGCCTTGTCGATCAGCTTCTCGAGCAGGAACTGGGCGCGCTCGGGACCTTCCCGCTCGAGCACCGCCTCGAGGGCATCGAGCCACTCCTGGGTTTCGAGCGAATCGGGATCGTTTGCAGCAGGCTGCTGCGGCACTGCGGACATGGCTTCCTCCGGCTTTTGGCGCATCGCCCGCCCCGAGCGCCTCGTGGGCAGAATGGGGACGGTCGGACAGGGCCGCATTGTAGAACCAGGAGCCCGCCCTCGCGAATTCCGGGAGGCGCGGGTGTTAGACTCGGCGCCTTTTTTCAGGGACGCCGATGGCTGCCCGGATCATCGATGGCAGGTCGATCGCTGCCGACGTGCGTCGCGGCCTCGGTGCGCGCATTGCGGCCCTCGCCGCACGCGGCATCCGGCCCGGGCTGGCGGTCATCCTGGTCGGAGACGATCCGGCTTCCCGGATATACGTGCGCAACAAGATCCGCCGCTGCGCGGAGACCGGCGTCGATTCCCGCCACGTCGCGCTGCCCGCGCAGCTCGAGCAGGCCGAACTCCTCGGCACCATCGAGCGCCTGAATGCCGATCCGCTGGTGCACGGCATCCTGGTGCAATTGCCGCTGCCGCGCCAGCTCGACGCGGGGCGCGTGCTCGAGGCGATCGCGCCGCACAAAGACGTCGACGGGTTTCATCCCATGAATGCAGGCGCACTGCTTACGGGACGCGCGGGCTTCGTGCCCTGCACCCCTGCCGGGATCATGGTCATGCTCGAGCGCAGCGGGATCGAGCTGCGCGGGCGGCGCGCGGTCGTCATCGGCCGCTCGAACATCGTCGGTAAGCCGATGGCGCTGCTGCTCTTGCAACACAGCGCGACCGTCACCATATGCCATTCGCAGACGCGCGAGCTCGCCGGATTCACGCGCGAAGCGGACGTACTGGTCGCCGCGCTGGGACGTCCCCGGGCGGTCGGCGCCGATATGGTCAAACCCGGATCGTGCGTGATCGACGTCGGGATCAATCGGCTGGACGACGGAACGCTCACCGGCGACGTGGATGCCGCCGCAGTGAGGCCGGTTGCCGGGTGGCTGACGCCGGTACCAGGCGGCGTCGGGCCGATGACGGTCGCGATGCTGATCACGAACTGCGTGCGCGCCGCGGAACTCGCCGCAGCAGGCGCCCACAAGGATCGATAGCGCAACTTCGATGAATCCACTGCTCGATTTCAGCGGGCTGCCGCGCTTCGCGGATCTCAAACCCGAGCATGTCTCCCCCGCAGTCGACCAGCTCGTGGGCGAGGCGCGCGCGGCCATGGCCGGCGCAGCCTCGGCGGAGACGCCTCCGCGCTGGGAGGCATTCGTCGCGCCGCTCGAAGACGCCAACGAGCGCCTGTCTCGCGCCTGGGGGCAGGTTGCGCATCTGCACGCGGTGCTCGACAGTCCGCCATTGCGCGAGGCCTACAACGCGAATCTGCCGAAGATCACCCAGTACTACACCGAGCTGGGGCAGAACGAGGCGCTGTTCGCGAAGTACCGGGCGCTGCGCGCTGGGTCCGAATTCGACCAGCTCAGTGCGCCGCGCCGCGCGATCGTCGAGCATGCGCTGCGCGATTTCCGGCTCGGCGGCGCGGAGCTCCCCGCTGACGAGAAGACGCGCTTTGCGCAGATCCAGGACGAGGCGGCGCGCTGCTCGGCGAAGTTCTCCGAGAACCTGCTGGACGCGACGAACGCCTTCTCGATCGTGATCGAGGAGCGGACGCGCCTCGCGGGCTTGCCGCAGGACGCGATCGGCGCGGCGCGCGAGGCGGCGCAGAAGGCCGGCAAGGCGGGCTGGAAGTTCACGCTGCACATGCCGTCCTACCTACCGCTGATGCAGTACGCCGAGGATCGCGCGCTGCGCGAAACGATGTATCGCGAGTACGTGACGCGTGCCTCGGAGTTCGGCAATCCGGCGTGGGACAACACGGCGCTCATTCACCGCCTGCTGAACTTGCGGCGCGAAGAGGCGCGGCTGCTCGGCTATGCGAATTTCGCCGACGTCTCGCTGGTTCCGAAAATGGCGTCCTCGCCGACGGAGGTCATCCGGTTCCTCGAGGACCTCGCGCGTCGCGCGCGTCCCCAGGCGGAGCGCGATGCGGCCGAGCTGCGCGCCTTCGCAGGCGAGCGGCTCGGCATCGATCGCCTAGAAGCCTGGGACCTCGCCTACGCGGCGGAAAAACTGCGGCAGCAGCGCTACGCGTTCTCGGACCAGGAAGTGAAGCAGTACTTTCCCGAAGACGCAGTGCTCGGCGGACTGTTTCGCGTCGTCGAGACGCTTTATGGCGTGAGCATCCGGCCGGCGCAGGCGACCGTCTGGCACCCCGACGCGCGCTTCTTCGAGCTCCGGGATGCGCGAGGCGCCGGCATCGGTCAGTTCTATCTCGATCTTTACGCGCGCGAGTCCAAGCGGGGCGGCGCCTGGATGGACGATGCGATCACACGGCGCCGGCGCGGCGCGCAGATCCAGGCGCCGGTGGCCTATCTCAACTGCAACTTCTCGCGTCCCACGGGCGGCAAGCCGGCGTTGTTCACGCATGACGAGGTGATCACGCTGTTCCACGAGTTCGGCCATTGCCTGCACCACTTGCTGACGCGCATCGAGGATCTCGGCGTCGCCGGCATCCATGGCGTCGAGTGGGACGCAGTTGAGCTGCCGAGCCAGTTCATGGAGAACTTCTGCTGGGAATGGGAGGTGCTTTCCGGCATGACCCGCCATGTCGACACGGGCGAAGCGCTGCCTCGCGCGCTGTTCGAGCGGATGCTCGCAGCGAAGAATTTTCACAGCGCTCTCGCGATGCTGCGCCAGATCGAGTTCGCCGTATTCGACATGCGGCTGCACACGGAATTCGATCCCGCGGGTGAGGCCACGGTCTTGTCGCTGTTGGCCGACGTGCGTGCAAAAGTCGCCGTTTTCGTTCCGCCCGCGTTCAACCGCTTTGCGAACAGCTTCTCGCATATCTTTGGCGGCGGCTACGCGGCCGGCTACTACAGCTACAAGTGGGCCGAGGTGCTCTCGGCCGACGCCTACAGCGCGTTCGAGGAAACACGGGATGCGTGCCGCGGCGCAAACGGCGTTCTCGATCCGCAAACGGGAGCCCGATTCCGTGACGAAATTCTCGCCGTCGGCGGCAGCCGGCCGGCGGCCGAGTCGTTCCAGGCTTTCCGCGGACGTGCGCCGCGGGTCGACGCCCTGCTGAAGCACAATGGTATGATCCCCGCATGAGTCTCGCTCCCTGCGCGGTGCTCTTCATCGTGCTGGCGGCTGCGCTGGGTACGGCGCAGGCGCAGCAGAAGCTTTATCAGTGGGTCGACGAAAAAGGCACCGTGCACATCACGGATACCCTGCCGCCGCCCGGAGCGCGCAAGGTCGAGCAGAAGATCTATGGCGGCGGCGCAGCCGCGGGGCAGGCGCCCTTCGGGCTGGCCGAAGCGCAGAAGAGTTTTCCGGTCACCCTCTACACTGCGCCCTCGTGCAAGGAGCCCTGCGCGCAGGCGCGCGCGGCGCTCAATCGGCGCGGCGTGACGTTCAGCGAAGTGCAGGTGTGGAACGAGGAGACGAACGCGCAGCTGAAGGAGGTCTCCCAGTCGAACGAGGTACCGGTGCTGACCGTTGGCCGCACCGTGCAGAAGGGATTCGAGCAGGGTGCGTACGACAGCCTGCTAGACAGTGCCGGCTACCCGAGCGCGGGAGTTCTGCCCGCAGGCAAGCAGGCGGCGCCCGAGCTGCCGCAGGGATACATCGCGCCCGAGCAGCGCGCGGAACCGTCGCGGCCGAGCGCGGAGCCGGTGAAGGCGGAACCCGCACCCAAGCTCGGGCCCTACGCGCCGCGTTTCAGCGCGACCGAACCGACGAAGTGAAGCGCGCGGGGCGGCACCGCGCCGCGCGCACACGGCCGCGATGAAGCTCGCGACCTGGAACGTCAATTCCCTCAAAGTCCGCCTGCCGCAGCTCGTCGACTGGCTTGCCGCAGCGCATCCCGATGTCGTGTGCCTACAGGAAACCAAGCTTGAGGATGGGAAGTTTCCTCGCGCCGAGATCGAAGCGACCGGCTATCGTGCCGCATTCGCCGGACAGAAGACCTACAACGGCGTTGCGCTCCTCGCGCGCGCCGCGCCGCAGGACGTCGGCATGGCGATTCCGGGATTCACCGACGAGCAGAAGCGCGTCGTCGCCGCGACCGTGGACACCACGCGCGTCGTGTGCCTGTACGCGCCCAACGGCCAGGCCGTGGGATCCGAGAAGTACGAGTACAAGCTGCGCTGGTACAACGCCCTGCGCGGCTGGCTGAAGGACGAGCTTGCCCGCCATCCGCGCCTCGCTGTGCTCGGCGATCTGAACATTGCGCCGGAAGATCGCGATGTGCACGATCCGAAGGCCTGGGAAGGGCAGGTGCACTGCTCCGAGCCCGAGCGCGCCGCGTTCCGCGCGCTGATCGCGCTCGGCCTGCAGGACGCGTTCCGCCTGTTCGAGCAGCCGGAGAAATCCTTCTCCTGGTGGGACTACCGCATGATGGCGTTTCGCCGCAACGCGGGGCTGCGCATCGATCACATCCTGCTCTCGCAACCGCTCGCAGAGCGTTGCGGCGCCTGCACGATCGACAAGGCGCCGCGCAAACTTGAACGTCCTTCCGACCACACGCCCGTCCTCGCCGAGCTGCGCGCTTAAGGGTTCATGCCCTTCTGCACGCCCGGGCGCGCCGCCATGCGCTCGCCCCAGCGCTGCAGGTTCTGCATGCCGCCCGCAGCCTCGACCATCGCCTTGCGCAGTGCATAGTTCGGATAGAGCATGAAGTCGGCGAACGAGATCTCGTCCGCAAGGTAATCACGTCCCGCGAGATGCTGGTCGACGTTGCGGAAATACGCGAGCAGGCGGCGCTTGAAGAAATCGATGAGGGCGGGAGATTTCTCCGGCGCAGCGACTTCGAGCTGAAACACGGCGCTGCCCGTGGCCCCGACGTCGGTCGCCGCCTGCAGGAACCATTGTCCGGCCATCGCGCGGCGCAAGGGATGGGTCGGAATGAACTTCGCCGCTTTCTCGCAGCAGTAGACGATGATCGCGCCCGATTGCGTGAGCGTGAGCGGCTTGCCGCCCGGACCGTCGTGATCGACGATCACCGGAATCGCTCCGGCGGGATTGAGCTTGAGAAACTGGGGCGCGCGCTGCTCGCCCTTGCTGAGGTCGACTTTGTGGACCCGGTGCGCGAGCCCAGTCTCGGCGAGCGCGAGCGATGCCCGCAGGCCGTTCCCGGTGCCCCACATGTAGAGATCGATCATGGAATGCTCCTCGCGCCGAATGGCGCGGCGCGATTATAGGGGCCGCGAGCGGTCCGCGGCGTAGAATCGGCCTGACCCCAATGGAACCTGCGCGCTCGATCGGCAAGCTCGGCTTTCAACGCTGGTACGAACGCCAGCTGACCGAAGGTTTCGCCTGGCTCGTCACCTGCCTGCTGTGCGCCGTGGTCGCCGCGGCGGGCATCGAGTCGGTCTGGGAGCGGTTGGCGACCTGGCGCGGGCTCGCGATGCTCGCCTTCGTCTACGTCGTCGGCATGATTTGCTGGTACGCGCTGCAGCGCTTCCTGCTGCTGCTGACGCGCGCCAACCGCGTGGCCTCGGAATCGACCTGCGAGCACTGCGGCGCGAACGGTCGCTACGAGGTGCTGAGCGAAGCGGCGGCGATGCGCGTGCGCTGTCGCAAGTGCGCGCACGAGTGGACGATCAGCTAGGAAGGTCTCATCCAGGGGGACGCAGCCCCGCTTTTCAAACCCCGTCAGTCGATCATCGAATACGCCGGCAGCGTGAGGAACTCTACGTAGTCGCCGGTCGTGATCTGGTCGAAGAGCTTCGCTGCCGCGTCGTACTTCCCGGACTTCCAGCCTTCCTCGCCCAGGTACTCGCGCACCTTGGGCAGCTCCTCCTTGAGCAGTCCGCGGACCAACTCCACGGTGACCTTGCGACCGTCGTCCAGCACGCCCTTGGGCGAGCGGATCCACTGCCAGATCTGCGAGCGCGAAATCTCTGCCGTGGCCGCATCCTCCATCAGGTTGAACACCGGCACGCAGCCGTTGCCGGAGAGCCAGGCACCGAGGTACTGGATGCCGACATTGATGTTGTTGCGCAGGCCTGCCTCGGTGATCGGCTTCTCGGGCTGGAAGTTGAGCAGATCCTTGGCGCTGACCTTCACGTCCGGGCGCTGCTTGTCGTACTGGTTCGGTTTCGGCATGTGCTCGTCGAACACCGCCCGGGCGACCGGCACCAGGCCCGGATGTGCAACCCAGGTACCGTCGCAGCCGTCGCTGACCTCGCGCAGCTTGTCGAGGCGAACTTTCTCGAGCGCGGCCTCATTCGCCGCCGGATCGTTCTTGATCGGGATCTGCGCGGCCATGCCGCCCATCGCCGGCGCGTTGCGCCGGTGGCAGGTTTTCACGAGTAAGAGTGCGTAGGCACGCAGGAACGGCGCGGTCATCGTCACCTGTCCGCGATCGGCGAGGCAGAAGTCCTTGTTGAAGCGGAATTTCTTGATGCACGAAAAAATGTAATCCCAGCGTCCGATGTTGAGTCCCGCCGAATGGTCCTTGAGCTCCCACAGGATCTCGTCCATTTCGAATGCGGCGAGCACGGTCTCGATCAGAACGGTCGCCCGGATGGAACCCTGCTTGACGCCGAGCGCGTCCTGCGCAGCCTTGAAGACGTCGTTCCACAGGCGTGCCTCGAGGTGGCTTTCCATCTTCGGCAGATAGAAGTAGGGCCCCGAGCCGCGTGCAAGCAGCTCCTTGGCGTTATGGAAGAAGTACAGCGCGAAATCGAAAATGCCACCCGAGACCGGCTTGCCGTCGACCAGCACGTGCTTCTCGTCGAGGTGCCAGCCACGCGGACGCGGGATGAGAACCGCGGTCTTGTCGTTCAGCCTGTAGTCCTTTCCGCTCTGCTGCAGCGTGATGCTGCGGCGTACCGCATCGCGCAGGTTGATCTGCCCGTCGATCATGTTGAACCAGGTCGGGCAGTTGGCGTCCTCGAAATCCGCCATGAATGTGGATGCGCCCGAATTGAGGGCATTGATCACCATCTTGCGGTCGGTCGGACCGGTGATCTCGACGCGCCGGTCGAGCATGTCCCTGGGCTGTGGCGCGATGGTCCAGTCCGATTCGCGCACCGCACGGGTTGCGGGGAGGAAATCGGGAAGCGTGCCCGCGTCGAAGACCCTCTGGCGTGCCGCGCGCGCGGCCAGCAGATCCTGACGGCGAGACTCGAACTTGCGCTGCAGCGCGACCACGAGATCGAGCGCCTCCGGTGTGAGGATCTGGTCGAAGCCGGGATGCGCTTTGCCGAGAACTTGGAGGCCCTTGGGCAGGGTGCTGGGTGCATTCATGGCCGAAATCCGTAGCTGGCAGAAACCAGTCGATTTTATGAAGCCCGATGTGGCACTGCAACATAAAATCCTCTGACCCCATAAGGATCTTTTGACCCAAGTCAGCGTTGCGAACGCATGCGGAAGCTGTTTGCGGGCTGCGTTGGCTAGGAGTACGCTTTTTGCGGGTCGGTCAGTCATTTCGCATTATGAAATGATGGTCGGAGATCCGCCTAAAGGCCCACTACGCGATGGAGGTGCTGGATGCCGCCCCCACTCAAGATCCTGGTTATGGGTGCCTCCTACGGTTCCCTGCTCGCGACGAAGCTGCTGCTTGCTGGACATACGGTGAAGCTGGTCTGCCTGCCTGCAGAAGCCGAGCTGATCAATGCCGAAGGCACGCGCGTGCGGATGCCCGTGAGAGGGCGCGCGGATTTGATCGAGGTCGATTCGCGCAAGCTTCCCGGCAAGCTCTCGGCAGATGGGCCGGCGGCGATCGACCCGAGCGCCTACGACCTCGTCACGCTGGCAATGCAGGAGCCGCAATACCGCTCGCCCGGGGTGCGCGAATTGGTCGCCGCCGTCGCCGAGGCGCGCGCGCCCTGCATGTCGATCATGAACATGCCACCGCTGCCTTACCTCGCACGCATTCCGGGGGTTTCTGTGGCTGCCTGCCGCGACTGCTACACCGACCCCACGGTATGGGATCGGTTCGATCCGGCAATGATGACGCTGTGCAGTCCGGACCCGCAGGCTTCGCGCCCGCCCGAGGAAAAGGTCAACGTGTTGCAGGTCAGGCTACCGACCAATTTCAAATCGGCGCGCTTTGCCGGGCAGGCACACACGGCGATCCTGCGCCGGCTCGAAGCAGATATCGAAGCGGCCCGTTTCGATACCGGAACGGAACGCATCGAGTTGCCGGTGAAGCTGAAGGTGCACGAATCGGTTTTCGTGCCGCTCGCGAAATGGGCGATGCTGATGGCAGGCAACTATCGCTGTGTAACCCCGCAGGGCATACGCTCGATCAAGGATGCGGTGCATTCGGACATCGATGCGTCGCGCGCCATGTACGCATGGGTGGTTGCACTGTGCAAGTCGCTCGGCGCGGATGAAAAAGACCTCGTGCCGTTCGAGAAGTATGCCGCCGCGGCAAACGGGCTGACCGGGCCTTCGTCGGCGGCGCGCGCGCTTTACGGCGGTGCTCCCTATATCGAACGCGTGGACCGCCTGGTGCGGGCCATCGCCGCGCAAAAAGGCATGAAAAACGCAGCGCTCGATGAAGTGGTCACCCTCGTCGACGCTCAGCTCGAGGCCAACCGCAAGGCGTCGCGCAAGTAGATGGCCG
>Ga0210138_1000297_pt1 | contig 11529 bp, 9 predicted proteins | sample Browns_ThreeSqC__FD_184850 | JGI IMG/M metagenome (GOLD analysis project Ga0210138, IMG submission 184850) | Wetland microbial communities from the San Francisco Bay, California, USA, that impact long-term carbon sequestration -... | ecosystem: Environmental > Aquatic > Marine > Wetlands ... | reverse complement strand
CGTGTCCTGCACCCGCGGTATGGCGTGGTGCGCCGCTACGCCGTCCAGCTGGACCGGATGCCGTCTGCCGACGATCTGGCCTGGCTGCGGGCAGGCGTCGAGCTCGATGACGGACCGGCCCGGCTTCTGTCCGCTCGCGCGGGGCGCCGACCACCGGAAGTCGATCCCGATGACGGCGGCAGTGGGCCGTGGCTCGATGTCCAGGTCGGGGAGGGCCGGAAGCACGAGGTCCGGCGCCTCTTCGCCGCCGCCGGCTTACAGGTCCGCCGTCTCGTCCGAACCGCCGTTGGGCCGGTGACCCTCCGTGGACTGGCGCCCGCGGCGTGGCGCCCCCTGAGCGCCGCCGAGACGGCAGGCCTGGGAGGTGCCCCCGAGCCAAATCCGCGCACTGCGGCGAGCCGGGGTCGCGCGCTCCAGGTCGCGATCGATGGGACCTCCGGCTCGGGCAAGAGCACGGTCGGACGCGCCCTCGCCGAGCGCATCGGGGCCCGCTTCGTGGACACCGGGCTCCTGTACCGGACCGTGGCGCTGGCCGCGCTCGAGTCCGGGACGGATCCGGAGGATGGCCCGCGGGTGGCGCACCTCGCGCGCGAGGCCGCGATCACGGTCGAGGAGGAGCGCGTCCAGCTGGACGGGCGCGACGTGACAGACCGGCTCCGAGCGCCGCGCATCGAGCGCGCCGTGCCGGCCGTCAGCCGCCACCCCGCCGTGCGGCGGGCGATGCTCTCGGTGCAACGGGCGGCCGCGCGCAACCGGGACACGGTCATGGTCGGTCGCGACATCGGGACCGTCGTCCTGCCAGACGCCGATCTCAAGGTGTTCCTCACCGCTTCGGTGGAGACCCGTGCGCAGCGGCGCGCCGCCCAGATGGGCCGCCCCGACCGGGTCGAGGTCTATCGCCGCGAGATCGAGGCCCGCGACCACACCGATTCCACCCGGCCCGTGGCCCCACTCCGACGGGCTCGCGGTGCGCTGGTCCTCGATACCGGTGAGCTGGACGTGACGGGCTGCGTGACGGCCATCGTTCGAGCACTGGAAGCCTCCGCGCCATGAGCTCCACCCAGCGGACGTGGGCCTACCGACCAGGCGGGTACGTCGTGGGCCTGCTCATCAACCTGCTCGGCGGGGTGCGCAGCGTCCACCTCGAGTACCTCCCCCGCACCGGCCCCGCGATCCTCATCGCGAACCACTACACCCTGGCCGATCCCTTGGTCGCCGGCTACGCCACCGCCTGGCGGGTCGGCCGCTTCGTGGCCATGGTCGCCAAGTCGCAGATCCGGGGCTGGCCGCTCCTCGGATGGCTCGGAACGCAGGCGGGCGTCGTGTACGTCCGGCGCGGCGAGGCGAACCGCGATGCCCAGCGAGCGTCCCTGGCGGCGCTCGAGGCCGGCCACCTGATCCTGATCTTCCCCGAGGGGACGCGGAGCACGACCGGGGGGCTGATCACCGCGCGCAACGGGGCCGCGCTGCTCGCCATCCGGACGGGTGTGCCGATCGTCCCGCTGGGCATCACCGGCACCGAGGGAATGCTCAGCCCACGCGCGATCTTCGGCCGACGGCCGCGGGCGACCGTGGTCATCGGTCAGCCATTCTCCCTGCCCCACCGCCCCGAGGGACCGATAGACCGCGCCGAACTGACCGATGCCTCGACCCGGATGATGCGAGAGGTCGCCGCCCTCCTCCCGCCGGCCATGCGGGGCGTATACGGCTGACGCTCCTAGAATGGAACCGATGACCACGCACGCCGGGACCCAACCCGATGTCCGGATCGCCGAGCGGGCCGGATTCTGCTACGGCGTGCGCCTTGCGATCGAGAAGGCGCGCCATGCGTCCGCCGCCGGGGAAGCCGTGACCACCCTGGGCCAGCTGGTCCATAACCCGGGGATCAAGGCCGATCTCGAGGCGCGCGGCATCCAGACGGCCGAGCTGGCCGACCAGGTCGAGGGTGGAACGCTCGTCGTGCGCGCCCACGGCGTCCCGCGCGAGGAGATGGAGACGCTGAAGGCTCGCTCCGACGGCGAGCTGCAGATCATCGACGCCACCTGCACCTGGGTGGTCCAGAGCCAGAAGGCGGCCCAGGAGCTCAACGAGGCGGGCTACACCGTTTGCATCATCGGTCACGAGAACCACCCCGAGGTCCGCGGCGTGCGCTCCTACGCGGGTGAGAAGCACGTCGTCGTGGACGACATGGACCGATCCACCTGGGACCGCGTCCCCCGCACGAAGAAGATCGGGGTCCTGAGCCAATCCACGATCCTGCCGTCCAAGCTCGAGGAGTTCGCCGCGTTCTGCCTCCGCCGATGCCACGACCTGCGCGTCGTGAACACCGTCTGTCCCGTCACCCTGACCCGCCAGGACGACTCGGTGCGCCTGGCGAGCGAGGTGGACGCGATGATCGTGGTGGGCGGCAAGAACTCGTCCAACACCCGTGAGCTGGCCGTGAAGTGCGCCCAGGTGCTCCCGGACACGATCCATGTTGCCGACGCGGACGAGCTGGCCACCGACTACGCGGACTGGCTCGCCGGCAAGGCCACGATCGGGATCACCGGGGGTACCTCGACGCCGGAGGCCGATCTCGAGGAGGTTCGTGACCGGATCTACGAGCTGACCGCCGCGTAGACTCGGGCCGTGGCCAGCGGCCCGTCCTGCGGTCGCGACGTTGCGGCCGGATTCGCCTTCTGCCCGCGTCTGACGGGCGAGGGCCGTCTAGGCCAACAGCCCGTGGAGGGAACGCTCCAGGCGGTCGTAGCCCAGGTGCTGGCGACCGACGGCGAAGTTGTGCTTGGCGTCCGCCGCGACCCCGGCTGGATCGGCCAACAGGGAGCGAACCGCGCGCACGGTTTCCCTGGTGACGACGCCCTCGATCTCCACGAAGCGGAATCCCAGGGGCCGAATGTCGGCGTCATAGACCGGGTATCGGTTCACGAGGACCGGCTTGCCGTAGAAGACGGCCTCCAGGAGCGCGTTGCCGAACCCCTCGTACAGGCTGGGGTAACTGATCAGATCGGCCGCCAGGTAGGCGTCGTGCAGGGAGTGCGCCGGGCCAAGCGGCCGGCCCTCGAGATCGGGCTCGAAGCGGTCGGCCGCGTAGCGGAGTCGGACGTGGGCCCGTTCCGCCTGCCGCTCCAGGTCGACCAGGTAGTCCAGGCCCTCGTCGCCGGCCGGACTGGTGATCAGCAGGACGGCGTCCCGGTCGCCGAGCTTGCCCAGCAGTTCGATCGCAAGCTCGATGCCCTTGCGTGGCACGACCCGCGTGGGCTGCACGACCAGGGCCCCGCGATCACTCATGCCCAGCTCGGTGCGCAATTGGTGTCGCACGTCAGCCCGTGGCCGGGGTCGCGGGGCCGCGAAGTCGAAGACGTTGGGGATGACCGTTGACGGCAGGCCCCGCCGCGCCTCGAGGCCGGAGGCCGCCAGGGAGTTGATGCAGACGTGACGCACGTTCGGCAGCGCGGGTGGAAAGGCACGCTCGAGCACGTCGGGGACGACGCACGTGGCAAAGCGCTCGCGTTCCCACCAGAAGTCGTGGTGATGGCCGATGGTCGGCAGCCCGGTCTGTTCGGCCAGCCCATACAAGGCGACGCCCAGCGGCAGCTGCATCGGTATGGCCCACGCGTTCTCCACGATCAGCTGATCGAGTCGCTCGGTCTCGACCCAGGCCGCAAGAACGGGGAGCAGCTGGTCGGCGAGGCGTCCGATCTCGTGCCGGACCGCGTCGGCGTCGCTGTCGGGGTCGAACGCGGCAGCGGTGACGCGAACCGCGGCCGGATAGTGGAAATGCATGGCCGGTATCAGCCGGGCGTTGTAGCGGAGGGCGTCCACCTCACCCGCGCACAGGCGGACGGTGTGGCCCATGCGTTCGAGCACGGTTTCCCACTTGGCGGTTTCGAAGGTCACGCCGTCGACCCCGGCCAGCCGCGTCGCGATGATCCCGATCCGCACCAGGTCCCGATCCTAGCCCACTGCTGGCCGGTCGGCAGCGACGCGTACACTCGCCCGGCCATGACACCCGCCGCATCGCTCCCCGTTGTCGCCATCGTGGGTCGCCCGAACGTGGGCAAGTCCACGCTGTTCAACCGGATGGTGGGGGAGCGAGCCGCGATCGTGGAGGGCACGGCCGGCACGACCCGCGACCGGGTCTACGGCGAGGCCGACTGGAACGGTCGCCACTTCCTGATGGTCGACACCGGGGGCCTCGAGCTGGAGCCCGGATCGAGCATCGAGGCCAGCGTCCAGGACCAGGCACGGATTGCGATGGAGGAGGCCGATGTCGTCCTCTTCGTGGTGGACGCCGCGGCCGGCCTGGCCCCACTGGACTACGAGGTCGCAGACCGCCTGCGGCGGACCCGACGCCCGACCATTCTCGTCATCAACAAGGCCGACAACCCGCGCCGCGAGGCGGAAGGCGCCGAGTTCTATGCCCTGGGCTTCGATCCGGCGATCACGATCAGCGCGCAGCATGGGCGGAGCACGGGAGACCTGGCCGATCTCATCGTCGACCACCTGCCCGAGGCCCCGCCGTCCGCCGAGATCGACGAAGGCACCGCTGAGATCGACGACGAGCTCCCGACCGAGGCCGAAGAGGCCGAGCTGGCCGAAACCGAGATCGGTCCACCCCGGGTGGCGATCGTGGGTCGGCCCAACACGGGCAAGTCGACCCTGGTCAACAAGGTCCTGGGCCACGACCGGATGATTGTCAGCACCGTGCCCGGGACCACGCGCGATGCCGTCGACGCGGAAGTCACCGTCGACGGGGAGCCCATGATCCTGGTCGACACCGCCGGCATCCGGCGGCGCGGCTCCATCCAGCAGGGCACCGAGCGGTACAGCGTGCTGCGCAGCCTCAAGGCCATCGACCGGGCCGACGTGGCGATCGTGCTGACCGATGCGGTCGAGGGGTTCACCGCCCAGGACGCCCATGTCGTGGGCTACGTCCTCGACGCGGGCAAGGGGCTCGTCCTCGTCATCAACAAGTGGGACGCGATCGAGAAGGACGACAAGACCGCCGATGAATGGTTGCACGAGCTGCGACGTGATGCGCCGTATCTCGAATGGGCCGATATCGTCTTTGCCTCCGCCCTGACCGGGCAGCGGGTGGATCGGATCCTGCGCGAGGCCCGCCGGGTGGCCGAGGAGCGTTTTCGGCGGGTTCCGACCGCAGACGTGAACCGGGAAATCACCGATGCGGTCATGGCCCACCCGCCGCCCACCTCTCGCGGACGTCGCGCGAAGATCCTGTATGCCACCCAGGTCGCCGTCGGCCCACCGACATTCGTGATCTTCGTGAACGACCCCGAGCTCATCCATTTCTCGTACCGCCGCTACCTCGAGAACCGGCTGCGCGACGCGTTCGGTTTCGCGGGGACGCCCATCCGCCTTCGGTTCCGGGCTCGGTCCTCCGAGACCAAGCGCGGGCCTCGCAGAAGCCGCGCGGGCAGCCGCTAGAGCGGCGGTATCCTCGAACCCCATGACGGAGCGGATTGCGGTCCTGGGCGCCGGGGCGTGGGGGACGACCTTGGCCTGCCTGCTGGCCGAGGCCGACCACCCGGTCACCCTATGGGCGCATCGGCCCGAGGCGGCCGAGGAGATGCGCCGGGACCGGGAGAACAGCCACTACCTGGCCGAGCATGCGTTCCCCCCCGGCCTCCTGGTCACCGGTGACGGAGCCGAGCTGGTCGTGCCCCATCGCCTGTACGTGCTGGCCGTCCCGTCTGCCCACGTCCGGGCCACCCTCCACCGACTCAGCGGCCACCTGGCCCTCCACGTCCCATTCCTTTCGGTGGTCAAGGGCATCGAGGCCGGCACCCAGGCCAGGATGAGCGAGGTCATCGCGGAGGAAATGCCCGGGCGCAGCGTGGCGGTCCTCTCCGGTCCGAACCTGGCGGAAGAGATCGCGTCCGGTCGCCCGGCCGGAACTGTGGCAGCCTCGACCGACCCGGCGCTGGCGGCGGAGGTGGCGGGCCTCTTCGGATCAGATCGGTTCCGGGTCTACACGAACTCGGACGTCATCGGCGTGGAGCTCGGCGGGGCCCTGAAGAACGTCGTGGCCCTCGCCGCCGGCATGGCCGATGGCCTGCGACTGGGTGACAGCGGCAAGGCGGCGATCATCACGCGCGGCCTGGCCGAGATGACCCGTCTTGGCGTCGCCGCGGGCGCGGATCCTCGGACGTTCACCGGCCTGGCCGGTGTGGGCGACCTCATCGCGACGTGCATGAGCCCTCTGTCACGGAACCGGCGGGCCGGCGAGCTGCTCGCCGCCGGCATGCCCTGGACCGACGTCGTCGGAGCGCTTGGAGGCGTGGCCGAGGGCGAGACGACCGTCATCGGCGCGCTGGCACTGGCGGCGCGGCACGGGGTGGAGATGCCCATCGCCGAGCAGGTGGACGCCGTCATTCATCACGGCCGAGCCCCGCTCGAGGCGCTCGCGGCCCTCATGGCGCGCGCCCAGAAGGACGAGCTGACCGGCCGCGGGACCGAGTCGGGATGATCAGGTCCCTATGATGAAACTCCCTGCCTGAGGAGTCGCATGCCGCGGTACGTCCCCGAGGATTCCCTCCAGAGCCCCCGCTTCACCGGCCCGTCGACCTTCGCCCGGCTCCCGCTGGTTCGGACACTGGAGGACGTGGATGTCGCCGTCGTCGGGGTCCCATTCGACACCGGGGTGACGTACCGCGTCGGTGGCCGTTTCGGCCCCAACGCGGTCCGGGCGGCGAGCGTCATGCTGCGGCCGCACAACACGAACCTCTCCGTCTCGCCATTCGAGATCCTGTCGTGCGTGGACTACGGGGACGTATCCATCGTCCCCGGCTACATCGAGCGCAGCTACGCCGCGATCGAGGAGGCGGTGCAGCCCATCGTCGAGGCTGGGGTGATCCCGCTCCTGATCGGCGGAGACCACGCCTGTACGTTGCCGCACCTGCGGGCGACTCGGTCCATCGGTCCGGTGGCGGTCATCGACTTCGACTCGCACACCGATGCGTGGGATTCGTACTTCGGGGAGAAGTACAACCACGGCACCTGGATGCGGCGCGCGATCGAGGAGGGCCTGGTCGATGTCGCGCATTCGATCGAGGTCGGGCTGCGCGGGTCGATCTACGCAGCCGGCGACTGGACCGGCCTGCGTGACGAGCTGGGCCTCGAGTACCTGACCACCGAGGACCTCTTCGCACTCGGCCCCCAGGTGGTTGCCGATCGCATCCGGGCACGGGTGGGGGACCGGCCGGCGTTCATCAGCTTCGACATCGACGTGGTGGACCCGGCCTACGCTCCGGGCACGGGGACGCCGGAGGCCGGCGGGCCCTCGGCCCACGACCTGCTTGCCATCCTGCGCGGCCTGACCGGGATCACGTTCGTGGGCTTCGACGTGGTGGAGGTCATCCCCGCCTACGACCCTGCTGGCCAGACCGCGACCCTGGCCGCCAACCTCGCCTACGAAATGCTCTCGCTGGTCGCTCTCCAGCGAAGCCGGGGCGAGGACCGATGAACCCTCAGGGCTTCCGTTGGCCGGACGGCGTGCGGGCAGCTGCCTGCTTCAGTTTCGACCTCGATGCCGAGAGCGTCATCCTGTTCGAGCACCCCGAGGCCGCCGGCTGGCTCGACGTGATGACCCACCAGGCCTACGGCCCACGAGCCGGCGGCCCACGGATCCTGCGCATCCTCGAGCGGCTGGGCGTGCGCGGCACGTTTTTCGCCCCGGGGTACACGGCCGAGCGCTGGCCCGACATGGTGCGGACCATCCGGGATGCCGGCCACGAGATCGCACATCACGGCTACCTCCACGAGGGCGCGCGGAGCCTGACTCCCGACCAGCTGGAAACGGCCCTGCTGCGCGGCCTGGACGCCCTCGACCGGGTGGCCGGCGTCCGGCCCGTCGGCTACCGGTCGCCCATGTGGGAGTCCACCTACGAGCTCCCGGCCCTGCTGGTACGCCACGGCTTCCAGTACGACAGCGGGCTCATGGACGCGGATCACCCGTACCGCCTGGCCACCGGGCGTGAGCCGGACGCGCCCACCCTGATCGAGTTGCCCGCCCACTGGAGCCTCGATGACTGGGAGCCGTACAACTACCTGCCCGGCCTGACCGGCTCGGGGGTCATCGCCAGCCCGACCGAAGTCGTCGCTCGGTGGACGCTCGAGCTGGACGCGATGGTGGCGGAGGGTGGCCTGTTCATGCTGACCAACCACCCGTTCATCTCGGGCCGCCCGTCCCGGGCAGCCGCGCTGGAATCGCTGATCCGCCACGCCCAGGAGATCGAGGGGCTCTGGATTGCCACCGCCGCCGAGATCGCGGAGTGGACCGCCGGCCTGAACCTCCCCCCGGTGGTCCACGACCGGCCCGTCATGTCGGACGCGATCTCCTGACACGGTGATGGGCCCGGCGGATGCCGCCGGGCCCATCGGTGTATCTCCCTGAGTGCGATCAGGCCGCCTCCGGCGAGGCCTCCTGCGAGACCCTCCCGATCACCCAGTACACGACAAAGCTCACAACAAAGCCCACAAGGAATGCGATGTCGGCGTAGTGCAGCTCGTCGCTCCACGCGTTGAAGATGGGAATCGTGGCCTGGAGCTCGTACCCGTATTCCGAGGTCTGGAACGGAATCGACGCCACGTACCCGATCAGCAGAGCGACGAGGCCCTGCCAACCGGAGGCGAGCCCCGAGAACTTCGCCAGGCGAGAAACGTCTGCCTTCTGGCCACGCTTCCACCAGTCGGCCACGACCACGCCGGCCCAGGCTGCCACCCAGTACAGCACGAAGAGCAGGTAGCTCTCGAATTTCGTCGTGAAGTCACCCGAATTCAGGTACAGGGTGAACAGGAAGCCCAGGACGGCCACGACGGCCGCGGACGCGACCCGGGGAACCAGCACACCGGCGGCCAGCAGCGAGAGTGACCCGGTGTAGTCGTTCATCGCGTTGACCGCCACCGTCCCGATCCCGATGGCAAGCATGGCCAGCGGGGCGAGCAGCGATCCGGACAGGAGATCATTGATCGTCTCGACCGCGCCTCCCGTCGACTGGTCGGCGACGAGCAGGCCGAGAGCCTCGATCCACCCGGCGGACAGCGCGAGCCCGAGGACCGTCCACCAGAAGATCCGTGATCCTGAGGATTCGGCCGGCAGATAGCGGGTGTAGTCCGACGCGTACAGGCCCCAGGCCAGGACGAAGCTCGCCGTGATCGATGTCCAGAGGACGAACGCTCCCAACTGGTCCAGTCCCGTGAAGCCATCGGTGCGAGCCATGCCGGTCGAGGCCTGGCCGAAGATCGACACTGATACGACGACGAACATCACGCCCAGCACGATCGCCATCCACTTCTCGAACGAGTGGATTGCCTCATGACCGATAATCCCCAGTGCGCCCTGGATCAGGACGATGATGACCAGGCTGACCACGAAATCCAGGCCGGTCAGGATCGAGATGGCGGCCGCTCCGAAGACCGAGTTCACGCCGTCCCATCCGATGCAGCTGATCCAGTTCAGCAGGCCGGGCAGGACGATCGTCTTGCCGAACGGCAGGCGCGCCACCGGGAGCTGGGCCATGCCGGTCTTCGGTCCCATCGTGGCCAGGAGGCCAACCAGGGCGGCGCCAACGATGTTGCCGACGACGATCCCGGCCAGGCCGGTCACGAACCCGACCTGGAGGAACTCGGCAGCGGCCAGCAGGCCAATCGCAAACGCGGCGGGTACGAGGTTCGGGGTGAACCAGACGGTGAAGACCCGGTTGATCGAGCCATACCGGGCGGATGCCGGGATGGGCTCGATACCGTGGCCCTCGATCGTCAGGTCGCCCTCGCGGGTCGGCATACTGCCGGCCTGGGGCATGGACTCAGCGGTCATCTCTCCTCCTCAGTTCCTGAGAAACGACACCGGGGTGCTCGTGCCATCGGTCCGGTGGACCATGCTGCGGGCAGGCTCGGTCTCGGCCACCACCCGGCCATGGCGGACAACCCAGCGCGCAGCTGGCCGCAGGCGGATGGCTTCTGCCTCATCGGTGCAGTCAAAGACGACGAAGTTCGCTGGCAGACCCTCCTTTACCCCCCATTCGACTTCGGCCGCACGGGCCGGATTGGTGGTGACCATCTCGTAGGCACGGAACAGCTCGCCGCGGCCGGTCATCTGGCCCACGTGGACGAGCATGGACAGCGCGTCGAGCATCGAGCCGCGACCCAATGGGTACCACGGGTCCATGATCGAGTCGTGGCCGCAGCCGACGTTGATGCCGGCGCGGTCCAGCTCCTTGACCCGGGTCATCCCGCGTCGCTTGGGATAGGTGTCGAAGCGCCCCTGGAGGACGATGTTGTCGAGCGGATTGGCGATGATCGTGACGCCGGCCCGCTTCAGGATCTGCTCGAGCTTGAAGGCGTAGTTGTCGTTGTACGAGGCCATGGCGGTGGTGTGGCCGGCCACCACCCGGCCCTCCATCCCGTCCCGAATGGCGCGGGCCGCGACGACTTCCAGGAACCGGCTCTGTTCGTCATCGGTCTCGTCGCAATGGAGGTCGATGGCGGCGCCGGTCTCGCGCGCGAGGTCGAAGATGAAGTGGACCTCCTCCACGCCGTCGTCGCGCGTCCATTCGTAGTGGGGGATGCCACCGATGACGTCGCAGCCCATGCGCATGGCTTCGCGCATGAGCTCCTTGCCATTGGGGAAGGACAGGATTCCGTCCTGCGGGAACGCGATGAGGCGCAGGTCGACAATGTCGCGGACCTCCTCGCGAAGCTCGAGCAGCGCGCGGAGGGCCACCAGGTTGGGGTCGCACACGTCAACGTGGGAGCGGATCAGCCCCGTGCCCTGGGCAACCTCCCATCGGATGGCCTCCAGGGCCCGTGCCTTGACGTCCTCGTGGGTCAGCGTTGGTTTGCGCTCGGCCCAGGTCAGGATGCCCTCGATCAGGGTTCCTGACTCGTTGAAGCGAGGCTCACCGACCGTGAGGACCGCATCCATGTGCACGTGCGGGTCGACGAGCGGCGGAGAGAGCAGTTGACCCTCGGCGTCGAGTTCCGTGGCCCCATCTGGCTTGAGTTCGCCGGGTGGCCTGATGGCGGCGATGCGACCATCGGCAACGCCCACGTCCACCGGTTCGGGATGCGCCCCGCCGGTTGGATGCAGCCGCGCATTGCGGACGATGAGGTCCACGGGCGCCACCTCCGAACCGCGCCGACCATTCGGCGCGACGGCGCATCATCGCTCCGCGTCGGGCCGCCCGTCACCGCTTTTCGCATGCGGTCGGGCAGTGCCCGTCAGACCCGCGCGGGCTCCGCAGCCGGCTGAGCCGACGGGGCGCCGACTGCCAATGCGGCCGCGATGCCACCGGCCCAATCCTCCACGTCGTCCCAGTCGCGGAAGTCACCGTCCGGCGCTTTCACCGCGGACGTCATGGCACGCTCGAGGAATCCGAGGCGGCCTCGGTCCAGGCGCCCGGTGAACACGCGGTGGTCGCGCGCGCCCAGGCGGTCGCGGGTCGCGTTCACCTCGCCCAGCGGATCGATCGGCTGGGGCGGCTCACCCAGGGGGCCGCTCGAGAAGAGCCA
>Ga0210138_1000296_pt1 | contig 11536 bp, 9 predicted proteins | sample Browns_ThreeSqC__FD_184850 | JGI IMG/M metagenome (GOLD analysis project Ga0210138, IMG submission 184850) | Wetland microbial communities from the San Francisco Bay, California, USA, that impact long-term carbon sequestration -... | ecosystem: Environmental > Aquatic > Marine > Wetlands ... | reverse complement strand
TGGCGACACTGGCGGCGGCGCTGACGGTGGCGGCCCGGTAGCTGGCAGGTCGCAGATGGCAGTTGGCAGGACTGGCGCCGCGAGTATCGCGGCTGCCATCTGCCATCAGCCATCCGCCAGCTCCGTCAGTACCCCGCGGCGCCGCCCAGATAGCGGGGGTCGGCGACGCCGACCCATCCCCCGTCGGGCCCCCGGGCGATCGCGGAGACGATCCCGCTGGTGCCGCGCCGCTCGCTCACGGCGTGGCCCAGCGCGCGCAGGGCGTCCACCGTCCCGGGCGCGAGGCCGCCGCGCTCGTAGCGAATGGTATCGGGGAGCGCCTGGTGGTGGACACGCGGTGCCGCCACGGCGTCGGCGAGCGGCATCCCCTGGTCCACCACGTCGAGGATGACCTGGGCCACGGTCGTGATGATCGTGGGTCCGCCCGGCGTGCCGAGCACCAGCGCGAGCTTCCCGTCGCGCCCCAGCACGATCGACGGCGTCATCGCCGAGAGCATGCGCTTGCCGGGCGCGATGGCGTTCGCCTCACCCTGGACCAGGCCGAACTGGTTCGCCTGGCCCGGCGCCGCCGCGAAGTCGTCCATCTCGTTGTTGAGCACGAACCCCGCGCCGGCCACGGTGACCGCACTGCCGAACCCGCTGTTGATCGTCGTGGTCACCGACACCGCGTCGCCCGCCGCGTCCACGACCGAGTAGTGCGTGGTGTTGGTCCCGCCGTCGCTCGAGAGTCCCGAAGGCGGCGTGGGCGTCGCGCGCGCCGGATCGATCCGGGCGCGCAGTGACGCCGCGTACGACTTGGAGAGCAGGCGCTCGAGCGGCATCGTCACGAAATCAGGATCGCCGAGCCAGCGGTTGCGGTCCATGAAGGCGCGCCGCATCGCCTCCGCCAGCAGGTGGACGTACCCGGGCGTCCCCACCGCCGGCAGGGTGTCGTAACCCTCCAGGATGTTGAGGATCAGTCCCATCGTGATGCCCCCCGAGCTGGACGGGGGCATCGAGTAGATCGTGTTGCCGCGGTAGGTCAACGTGATCGGCGTGCGCCATTTCGCCTCGTAGCCCGCGAGGTCCGCCCTGGTGATCAGTCCGCCGCCGCGCGCCATCTCCGCCACGATCAGGTCGGCGATCCGCCCGCGGTAGAACACGCCGGGGCCCGAGTCGCTGATGAGCTGCAGGGTGCGGGCGAGGTCGGGCTGGGACCACACGCTGCCCACCGGGGGCGGCGCACCACCGGGCAGGAACTGCGCGCGCGATGCCGGGAAGCTGTCGAGCCGCTCGGCCTCCCACTCGATGTCGGCCACCCGCGTGCTGTCGATCACGTGGCCATCGCGGGCGAGCCGGATGGCGGGCGCGAGCACCGCCGCCCACGGCAGCCGGCCATGCGCCCGCCAGGCTTCGTGGAGCCCCGCCACGCTGCCCGGCACCCCGGCGGCGAGGTGGCCGGTGAGGCTCTTCTCGCTGACGGCGCCGGCCGAATCCAGGTACATGTCGCGGGAGGCACCCGTGGGCGCGGTCTCGCGGTAGTCGAGGGCACGCACCGCGCCGTTCGCTGCGCGGTACAGCAGGAACCCGCCGCCCCCGATGTTGCCCGCGTCCGGGAGCACGACGGCGAGGGCGAACCCGACCGCCACGGCGGCGTCCACCGCGTTGCCGCCCTGCCGCAGGATCTCGACGCCCGCCGCGCTCGCCAGCGGGTGGGCGGAGACCACCATCGCCTGCGCGCCCGTGACGGGTGTGGCCTTCCCGGCGAGCTCCCACGTGGGAGGGATGAGGGGTGGGCCGAGGATCACGGCGGGGCGGGCCGCGGCGCCGCCCGGCGCGGTCTCCGGTCCGGTCGCGGGGCCGCAGGCGATGAGCAGTGCGGGGAGCACGAGGCAGGGTGACGTGCGCATCCGCCAATAGTGCGGTTGACCCCCTCGACGGTCAACGCCTAAGTTGGGGCTCACCCTGCCCATGACCGCCCCCGACTTCTCAGACCCGCGCCGGACCGAGCAGCGGAACGCGCGCACCGCGCGGATCGACGTCGCGTCCAGCCTCGAGATCGTCGACCTGATCAACGCCGAGGACCGCACCGTGCCCGAGGCCGTGGCGCGGTGCCGCGCGGAGCTCGCCCGGGCGATCGACTTCGCCGTCGCCGCGTTCCAGCGCGGCGGGCGCCTCGTGTACGTGGGCGCGGGCACCTCCGGCCGGCTGGGCGTGCTCGACGCCGCCGAGTGCCCGCCGACGTTCGGCACCCCGCCCGAGATGGTGACCGCCGTGATCGCGGGCGGCTACGCCGCCCTGGTGAAGAGCGCCGAGGGCGCCGAGGACGACGTCAACGCCGGGATCGCGAGTATCGACACGCACGGCGTCACGGCTGCCGATTTTGTGGTGGGGATCGCGGCGAGCGGCAGCACGCCGTACGTGCGGGCCGCGCTGGCGCGCGCGCAGACCCTCGGGGCCAGGACGGGCCTCGTCGCCTGCGCGGAGCCGCCCCGCCTGCTGCGCGACACCTGCGACGTGGTCGTCGTGCCGGACGTCGGGCCGGAGGTGATCACCGGGTCGACCCGGATGAAAGCGGGGACGGCGACCAAGCTCGTGCTCAATACGATCACCACCGGCGCGATGATCCGGCTCGGCAAGGTCTACGGCAACCTGATGGTGGACCTGATGGCGTGGAGCGAGAAGCTGGTGGACCGCGGCGAGCGCATCGTGATGGAGTGTGCCGGCGTGGACCGTGCGGCGGCCCGCGCGGCGATCGCCGCCGCCGGGGGCAGCGTCAAGCTCGCGATCGTCATGGTCCGGTCGGGCGTGAGCGCCGAGCGGGCGCGCGGGCTGCTGGCCGACGCAGGGGGCCTGGTGCGCCGCGTGGTGGGGGACCCGCCCCCCGTGTCCCCGGCACCGTGACCGGCACGCTCGCCATCGGCGTGATGTCGGGCACGTCGCTCGACGGCGTCTCGGCGGCGCTGGTGCGCCTGCGCGGGGACCCCGATGCGGCCGAGCTCGTGCAGTTCCGCCAGGAGCCGTACGCGCGCCTCGAGCGCGACGCGCTGATCCAGGCGATCGCGCGCGGGTCGGCGCGTGACCTGGCGCTGCTGCACGTGGCGCTGGGCGAGCGGTTCGCGGGCGTGGCGCTCGGGTTGCTCGCCGACGCCGGGGTCGCGCCGCAGGACGTCGCCTTCGTGGCCTCCCACGGCCAGACCGTGTGGCACGAGCCCGGGCGGGCCACGCTGCAGCTCGGCGATCCCGCGGTGCTGGCCGAGCGACTCGGCGTCCCCGTGGTGTCGGACTTCCGCGCTCGCGACGTCGCGGCGGGGGGGCAGGGAGCGCCGCTCGTCCCGCTCGCCGACGTGATGCTGTTCGGCCACGCCGAGCGCGGCCGGCTGCTCCTCAACCTCGGCGGCATGGCCAACGTCACCTGGGTGCCGGTGCGCGGCGTGACGGCGGGAGCGCTCGCGTTCGACACCGGGCCGGGGGTGGCGGTGATCGACGCCGTGACGCGCCGGGTGGACCCGACGGCGCCCTACGACGTGAACGGCGAGCGGGCCCGCTGCGGCCGCGCGATCCCGCGCGTGCTGGACGAGCGGCTCGGCGACGCGTTCTTCGATCAGCCCCCGCCGCGCAGCACCGGCCGGGAGCGGTTCGGCCTGGCGTACGCCGACGCGCTGTACGACGACGTCCGCGCCGCCGGCGGCTCGGACAACGACGCCGTCGCCACGGCGACGGCGCTCACCGTGGAGAGCATCGCGCGGGCGCTCGAGCGGTGGACCCCGCCCGCCCCCGAGGCGGAGCTGGTGATCTCGGGCGGCGGGGCGCGTAATCCGGCGCTGGTCGAGCAGCTGGCCGCCCGGGTCCGTCCCCGACCGGTGGTGCCCTTCGACGCGCTGTTCTTCGACGGCGACGCCAAGGAAGCCGTGGCCTTCGCCTATCTGGGGTGGCGCAGCGTGCGCGGGCTCCCCGGCAACCTGCCCGCCGCCACCGGCGCGCGTGGGCCGCGCGTGCTGGGGCGCATCACCCCCGCGTGACCGCCCTCGCCCGGCTCGTCTTTCCCGCCCTGCGGTGGCGGAACGGGTCGTTCGCGCACGAGCGCGCCCGCATCGACGCCGCGCTCGCCGCCGGCGTCGGCGGGTTCATCCTGTTCGGCGGCACGTCCGAAGCCGTCGCCGCACTCACCCTCGTCTTGCGGGACATCGCCGGCCGGCCGCTCCTGATCGGCGCCGATCTGGAGCGCGGCGCGGCCCAGCAGGTGCGCGGGCTCACCGAGCTGCCGCCGCCCGCGGCCCTGGGCGTGCTCGACGACCTCGAGGCCACCGCGGCCGCGGGCGTCCTCACCGCCCGCGAGGCCGCGGCCGTCGGGATCAACTGGGTGTTCGCGCCGGTGTGCGATCTCGATGTCGAGCCGGCGAATCCGATCGTGCAGACGCGTTCGTTCGGCGCCGACCCCGCACGGGTCGCCGCCCACGCCGAGGCGTGGATCCGCGCGTGCCAGGAGCACGGCGTGCTGGCCTGCGCCAAGCACTACCCCGGACACGGGCGCACGACGCTCGACTCGCACGAGGGCCTGCCGGACGTGACGGCGTCGCGCGAGATGCTGGAGCGCGCCGACCTCGCGCCGTTCGCGGCCGCCCTCTCGGCGGGCGTGGGCAGCGTCATGGCCGCCTTCGTCTCCTACTCGGCCTGGGACCCGAGCGGCCGCGCCGCCGGGTTCTCGCCCGAGATCCTCGGCTGGCTCGGCGCGCGCCGGTTCGCGGGCGTCACCGTCACCGATGCGCTCATCATGGGCGGCGCGCTGGCGGTGGACACCGAGGCCGCCGCCGCGGTGCGGGCCGTCCAGTCCGGATGCGACGCGCTGCTCTACCCGCGCGACTTCGCCGCCGTGATCCGGGCGCTCGACGCCGCGGCAGGCGGCGAGATCCCGGCGGCGCGCGCCGACGACGCGCTCGCTCGCGTCGCCGCGGCCGCGGCGCGCTGGGCGCGGCCCGGCCCGGCGGACCCGCCGGACCTCGCGGCGCACGGGGCGTTCGCCGACGGGCTCGCCGACCGCGCGCTCGCCTGGTGGCGCGGCGCGGCGCCGCGCGTCCCCCGGCCGCTGCGCATCGCGATCGTGGACGACGACGTAGGCGGGCCGTACACGGTCGGGCCGCGGAACGTGTTCGAGGGCGCGCTGCGCGAGGCGGGCGTCGAGATCGAGGGAAGCGGGACGGGGGACGGGGGACGGGTGGTCCTCGTCTATGCCGAGCCCCGATCATGGAAGGGGCGGGCGCTCCTCGGGGAGCGGTCGCTCGGGCGCCTGCGGGCGCTCGTGCCCGGCGCGGACCTCGTGGTGCTGTTCGGGCACCCGCGCCTCGCTGCGCAGGTCCCCGCGGGACCGCCGGTGCTCGGCGCCTGGCACGGCCAGCCGCTGATGCAGCGCGCGGCGGCGCGGCGGGTGGCGCCCCTGGGCTGACGCGCTAGCGCCGCAGCAGGCCCTGGCCTTCGAGGAACCGCACCAGCAGGTGGCTCGGGACGGCGTAGACGATGCGCCCGTCCGACTCGCGCTGGCCGCCGAACAGCACGCCGATGACGCGCCCGCGGCGATCGAACACGGCGCTGCCCGAAGCGCCGGGCGCACCGTAGCCGTCCACCTGCACCAGGTTGGTGAGCACCTTGCTCACCGTTCCCACGATCAGGCTGGGGTCGGCGATCGGGACCGTGCCGTTGTGGTCCATCGGCAGATCGAACCCCAGCGGGTAGCCGAGCATGGCGACCGGGTCCCCGCGCTCGATGCCCTCCCGCTCCCGCACCAGGCCCGTCACGTGCGGGTTGCCGCCGCGGATCGCGGCCCGCACCACCCCGATGTCGATGTCCTCCGCGATCGCGACGAGGTCGCCGCGGAACATCTGGGCGGACCCCGCGAACATCACGCCGATCCGGGTCGGGCGCCTGGTGCCGTCCTCGCCCGCCAGCACGTGGCGGTTGGTGACGATGGTGCCCTGCGAATCGATCGCGAAGCCGGTGCCGCTCACCACCTGACCGGGGGCGTACTCGACGACGAGCAGCACCACCGCGTCCTGGTTGGCGCGCGAGATGGCGCGGTAGTCCACGCCCGCGGCGCCCAGCAGCGTGCGCTGGCGGCGCTCCGCCGCCGTGAGCGCATTGCGCAGCCGCGTCATCGTCTCGGCGTTGCCGCCCGCGGCCAGCTCGCGGCGCAGCTGCTCGGTCTCGGTCTGCGCCTGGGTGAGGGCGTCGCGCAGGCCGGCGACCTCGTTCTGCAGCTGGCTGGCGATGCGCTGCCCCTCGAGCGCCAGGCTGTCGGCCCGGGCGCGCAGCTCGGCCAGCTCGCGCGCACGATCGCGCGTGCCCTTCCACTGGAGCACGCCGAAGGCGGCGACCGTCACGAACAGGAGGCTGAGCAGCACCTTGGTGGTGCGGCGCAGATCGCGGGTCTGCCGCGCGACCTCTTGGGCGACGCGGACCGCCGTGCTCGACCGCGGCGCCCGCCCGCCGGCCGGCGGGGCGGGTGGGGCCGGCGCGACGGCCGCCGCGATCACTTCGCGCGGACGCGACGGGCGCACCGCGGCGTCGGCGGTGGACAGGAGCGGGTCCCCCTCGGTCTCCACCGTGCGGAACTCGACGGCCGGGCCCTTGGGGCCGAAACTGACGACGTCGCCGCTCGCGAGGGGCGCGTCGCCGGTCACCTTCTGGCCGTTCAGGTAGGTGCCGTTCTTGCTGCCGAGGTCCTGGAGCACGTAGCCCGCCGACCGGCGCAGGATCGCCGCGTGGCGGATCGAGACGTCGAGGTCGCGCTCGCTGTCGAAGCGGACGTCGGACAGGGGGTGCCGCCCGATGCCGATGTAGGCCTTGGCGACGCTCTCGACCTGTCCGGCACGGGCGCCGGACAGGAACTTGAACTGCGCCTTCACGAGTGGCGCAGCAGGGCGAGGGCCACGGCCGCGGCCGCGACGAGGACCAGCGCGCCGACGAGCACGCGGCCCTGGGAGCGCGAGCGCCGCGAGGGCACGGGCGGGGGGCTGCCTTTGTAGACCGGGACCGGCTCCGTGCTCGTCTCGGTATCGATCAGCGGGTAGACCTGATGGCCCACGGCCTCGTCGGCCTTGGATTGCCGCAGGGCCTCGCCGTCGAACCGGGCCACGATCACCGTGATGTTGTCGGGCCCGCCCCGCTCGTTGGCGAGCGAGATCAGGCGATCGCACGCCTCGACCAGGTCCTGGGTCTCGCTGGCGATCGCCGCGATCTCCTCCTTCTTGACCTGGCCCGACAGCCCGTCGGAGCACAGCACCAGCAGGTCGCCCTTGCGGACGTCCTGATGGGTGAGGTCCACCTTGACCTTGGCGTCGGGGCCGAGGGCCTGGAGGATGATGTTGCGCCGCTCGCTCTGGGCGGCCTCCTCCTCCGTCAGCTCGCCGGCCTCCACCAGGCGCTGCATCAGCGACTGGTCCTTGGTGAGCTGGTGGGCCCGGTTGCGCCGGATCAGATACGCGCGGCTGTCGCCCACCTGCGTGAGATAGAGCTGGTCGCCCAGAACGCCCACGGCCGTGGCGGTGGTGCCCATGCCGCGGACCTCGGGGTGGCTCCTGGCGTGCTCGTGGATGTGGCGGTTGGCCGTTTCCACCGCCTCCCGGAGCCGGAAGGCGAAGCGCTGGGGTGTGGCATCGGGGTCGGCGAGCCAGTTGGTGAGCAGGTGCTCGTAGATCACCTGCGTCGCCATCTCGCTCGCCAGCTCGCCCGCCGCCGCGCCCCCCATCCCGTCCGCCACCACGAAGAGCGAGCCGCGCTCGCCGATCTCGTGGTCGCGCACCGCGGGCTTGAGCGAGGCTTCCTGCCGCGTCAGGTCGGCGACGAGGAAGTTGTCCTCGTTGTGATCGCGGGTGCGGCCCGTGTCCGTCTTGGCGAACACGTTGACCCGGATGTGCCGGGCGCGCCCGAAGAAGACGAGGGTCATGGGCTCAGGTCACGCACGAGCTGCTGGTAGGCGCGGTTCGCCGGATCGTGCGTCACGCCCTTGCGGGCCCACTCGAGGGCGCGGCCGCGGTCGTCGAGCGCCGCGAAGGCGTTCGCGATCACGTACGCCGCGAACCCGCGGTCCTTCTCGGCGACCCCCGCCGCCTCGTAGACCTTGAGCGCCGAGTCGCGCACCAGCGCGGCCTGGAGCGAGTGGTCGTCCAGTCCGGTGAACAGCCCGTCGAGCGCGTCGGCCGCGCGGGCCGCGTCCACGTTCGACACCGGGGGCGTCGTGCGTTCGCCGCCGCCGGCGGGCGTGGCGGTTCCCCCGCCCGTGGGCCGGCCGCCGGGGGGCGTCGCGGTCCCCCCATTCACGAAGCGCTGCGTGTCGCTCGGGACGGCGGCCTGGCTGCCGTTCTGGGGCGCCGGCGGGGCGCCACCCGACAGCGCGGTGGAATCGGGCGTCACGGGTGGCGTGCGGTCGCCGCCCAGCAGCATCACTCCGGCACCCGCGCCCCCGAGCACCACCACGGCGCCGACGATCAGCGGCACGGGCGACCGCTTGCGGGGCCGGGCGTGGCGCGCGGCGGTCGAGGTCCGCGTGGCGGCGGCCGCCTTGGCCTCCGCCGCTCCCAGGACCTGGGTGCGCGCCTCCGTGTCCACCGGTCGCGTGGCGGGCGCGGCCACGGTGGCGCCGCGCGCGCGGCCCGTCACGGCGGCGACGTCCGCCGCGAACTTCGACACCTGCTGGTAGCGCTCGGCCGGCATGCGCGCCAGCCCCGTGTCGAGGGCCTGCTGCAGACCGCTGGGGAAGGAGAGATCGGGTCGCGTCACGGCGAGCGGGGCGGGCTCGTCGGTGAGCCGCTTGATCATGATCTCCTGCGCGCTGTCGGCCTTGAACGGCAGGGTCCCGGTGAGCATCTGGTAGTACACGAGCGCCAGCGAGTACAGGTCGCTGCGCCCGTCCACCTTGTCGCCCGAGAGCTGCTCGGGGCTCATGAATTCGGGCGTGCCCACCACCAGGCCCGTCTTCGTGACCTTCTGTCCCGCCTCGTCGCCCCCGATCGCCTTGGCGATGCCGAAGTCCACCACCTTCACCACGTCGCGCCCATCGCGCCCGCGCACCAGCATGATGTTGTCGGGCTTCAGGTCGCGGTGCGCGATGCCCAGATCGTGCGCGGCCTGCAGCGCCTCGGCCACCTGCAGGAAGATGTCCGTCGCGCGGGGGACGGCGAGCGCGTCGTCGCGCGCGATCAGCGACGTGAGCGACTCCCCCTCGATGAATTCCATCGCGAGGTAGATCACCCCGTCCGCCGTCTCGCCGAAGTCGTAGATCGCGCAGACGTTGGGGTGGGTGATGCGGCTCGCGTTCGAGGCCTCGCGGTTGAACCGCGCGACGGCGTCCGGGTCGTGCACCATCGACGGGTTCATCACCTTGATGGCGCTGCGCCGGCCCATCTTCACGTGCTCGGCCAGGTACACCTGGCCCATCCCGCCCTCGCCCAGCTTCTTCACGACGTGATAGCGGTCGGCGATCACCTGCCCCACGAGGTCGCTCTGCGGCGCGCCGGCGCGCAGGGTCTGCCCGTCGTTCGGGCAGAACCGGACGTCGTCGGCGTACGAGCTCGAGCAGACCGGACAGACCTTCACGGGATCTCGATCCGCATCAGCTTGTCGCCCACCAGGATCTTCGATCCGGTACGGAGCGCCATGTCGCCGCGCGCCGCGAGGGCGACGCCGTTGCGGCTCTGCTCGTCCACCAGCACGAAGTCCGCGTCCTCCGACCGGACCAAGGCGTGCTCGGCGCTCATCGACGGGTCGTACGGGAAGATCCAGTCCCCGCGCTCGCGTCCGATGCGCACGTCCCGCCCGGGCGACAGCTGGATCACGTCGCGGGGGCTGCCGTCCGAACGGAGCTGGGTGAGGCTGGCGATGTCGGCGCTCGGGATGAGGCTGCCCATGCGGCGCGTCGCATCGGCCTCCGGCGCGAACGGGCCGGGATAGCCGAGCCGGCGGAACCGCAGTACCTGCGACCCGATCAGCAGCACGTCCCCGTCCACCAGGCGGCGGGGCTCCTCGAGGAACACCCACGTGCCGTTGCGGCTCCCCAGGTCGCGCACCACCAGCTTGTTCGTCTCCCACGCGAGCTTGGCGTGGATCGGCGACATGAACGCATCATCGGGGAACCGCAGATCGCCTTCCTCGCGACCGATGGTGGTGACGACCGCTCTGCGGGCGAGCCGCTCGATCGGATTGCTCTGCTCGTCCAGCATCACCAGGGTGAAGGCGAAATCGACGTTGCGCTCCGGCGTCGAGCTGGGGCGGGACAGGCCGGGCTGCGTGTCGCCCAACGGCGCGCCGCAGGTGGCGCAGAACTTCGTCCCCGGGGTGACCGGCGAGGCGCAGCGGGCGCAGGCCGCCCCCGAACCCGGGGCGGTGAGCCGGCGCCCGCAATGCGGGCAGAATGGCAGGGCACTCTCGATCTTCCCTGCGCAGAACGGGCACGTCCCCGGCGCCTTGGCCGGCCCCTGGGCCCCCATCACCTCGGTGGCCGCAGTCGCGACGTGGCCGCCGCGCGACGGCGCGACCGTCCCGGCCCCGCTGGATGCCACCGGCGTGGCGGCCGCCCCGCTGGCGGCTCGTGCCGGGGCGGGCTTGCCCAGGGGTTTCCCGCAGTCCATGCAGAACTGCGAGCCGGGGTCATTGGCCCGGCCACAGAAGGCACAGGTCGTCACGGTTCGAGAGGGGTCACGAGCGATAAAGTACGGTCTGACAATCTATTGGGCAATCGCGCGGGGGGCAAATTGACGCCCCGGAAGGCCGCGTGCTACCTTCGCGCCGATGCGGTTCCGGTGGCATGGCGCGGTGGTGGTGCTCACGGCATGCGCGACGCCGCGCGGGCCGGCGCCCCCGGGCCCGGTCCCGCTTGCCACGCCCAGCGCCATCCGTCGGGACTCCCTGGCCATCCGCGTCGTGTACCCCCGGGCCGGCGACGTCGTGGCCGCCGGCGACTCCGTCTTCCTGTTTGGCGACGTCGGGCGCGGCGACGCCACGCTCGCCGTGAACGGCCAGCCTGTCCCCGTGCACCCGGGGGGCGGCTGGATCGCCTGGCTGCCCCTCCCGGACGACACCGTGGCGGCGTTCCACCTGCTCGCCACCGCGAGCGGCGTGACCCGCGAGACCCTGTACGTGGCCCGGGTGGCGCCGCGCTTCCACCCCCCGTCGGCGGCCGTCTGGATCGACACTACAAGCTTCGTGCCCTCCGGTCGCGTGACCCTCACGGCGGGGGAGGGAGTGCGGCTGGTGGTGCGGGCCGCGCCGGGGGCACGGCTCCTGCGGTGTTCAATGCCGCCAACGAGATCGCGGTCCAGGCATTCCTGGACAAGCGCATCGCGTTCGGCCGCATCCCCGAGGTCATCGAGCGCACGCTCCAGGCGCACGCGGTGCAGCGCGGAGATTCCCTGGACGTGTTGCTCGAAGCCGATCGGTGGGCCCGGGTGCAGGCGGAGGCCGCATGCTGCTGACCATCGGTTCGTTCTTCGTCGTACTCGGCGTGCTGGTGTTCGTGCACGAGCTGGGGCATTTCATGGCCGCCAAGGCGGTCGGTATCGGCGTGCCG
>Ga0210138_1000295_pt1 | contig 11536 bp, 13 predicted proteins | sample Browns_ThreeSqC__FD_184850 | JGI IMG/M metagenome (GOLD analysis project Ga0210138, IMG submission 184850) | Wetland microbial communities from the San Francisco Bay, California, USA, that impact long-term carbon sequestration -... | ecosystem: Environmental > Aquatic > Marine > Wetlands ... | reverse complement strand
CCATGGCGAGGTTCTGAGCATCGCCTTCGCCGGCGACGGCCAGCACCAGGACGCGGGCGGCAAAGTCATCCACGCCGCGCCCAACACGACGAGCCTGATCACCTCCAAGTCCATCAGCCAGGGCACTGGCCGCACGTCGTACCGCGGCCTGATCAAGGTGTACCCCGGCAGCAAGCACAGCAAGTCCACCGTCCGCTGCGACGCACTGATCCTGTCCGATGAGGCGCGCTCTGACACGTACCCCTACATGGAGATCGACGAGGACGACGTGACCATCGGTCACGAGGCCACCGTCTCCAAGGTCGGGTCGGAGCAGCTGTTCTACCTCATGAGCCGCGGCCTGACGGAGGCCGAGGCGGCAGCCATGATCGTGAACGGCTTCATCGAGCCCATCGTCAAGGAGCTGCCCATGGAGTACGCGGTCGAGATGAACCGGCTCATCCAGCTCCAGATGGAGGGTGCGGTCGGCTAGACGGCTGGACCGATGCCGACGCCCGCTCCATACCGATGACGGTCGACCGACTCCCTTCCACTGCCGCGGGCCTGACCCCGGCCTCGCTCGATCCGGCTGCGCTCGAGGCGTGGTCCGCCGAGCGGGGCGAACCCGACTGGTTGCGCGCGGAACGACGAACGCGGGCGGAACGGTATGCGGCCACTCCCTGGCCCACCGGGTCCGAGGAGGAGTGGCGGCGCACGTCTCTTGCCGGTCTTCCGCGTGACGCGTCTCTCGATGACAGCATCCTGACCGAGGTCTCCGGCCTCGACGACGAATCTGCCTCGCGCGGGGTCGTGTTCGCCCCCCTGGCCGAGGCCGTGGTGAGCCACCCCGACCTCGTCCGCGCATCCCTCGGCGACGTGACGCCCGGACCGGCGACCCACGCCGCGTTCTGGGAGCTGGCCCGCGCGGCCTGGACCGCCGGCACGTTCCTCTCCGTCCCGCCGGGCGTGACCCTGGACCTCGTCCTGCGGGCCCGAACGGTTCAGCAGCGCGCGGACGCCGCCGCGTTCCCCGTCACCCTGGTGGTCGCCGGGGAGGGCGCATCGGTCACCCTGCTCGAGGAGTTCTCCTCGCCGGATGGGGGAGCGGGCTGGTTTGGCGGGACGGTGGACGTCCGCGTCGACCGCGGGGCGCGGGTCCGATACGGAAGCCTCCAGCTCCTCGGCGACGGCGCCTGGCGCGTGTCCGCCCAGCGGGTCGTGGTCGGGGCGGACGCGCAGGTCACCACCCTCAACGCGGAGATCGGCTCGCGCATCACCAAGCTCGCGCTGGACGTCCAGATGGCGGGGGCCGGCGGCACCTCGCGGCTCCTCGGGGTGCTGGCCGCGGGCGACGACCAGAAGATCGACATCAACTCGCTCCAGGACCTGCAGGCCAGCCACACGACCTCCGACCTGCTGTACCTCTCCGCGCTCTACGACCGCGCCCACGCAGCCTTCTACGGCGTGACCCGGGTGCGGCCCCAGGCCAAGCAGACGAGCTCATACCAGGAGTGCCGCAACCTGCTCCTGTCGACCGGCGCGGGCGCGGAGCCCATCCCGGTCCTGGAGATCGAGACGAACGACATCCTGCGCTGCGGCCACGGGGCCACCGCCGGCGCCATCGACCCAACCCAGATGTTCTACGCCCAGACCCGTGGCCTCACCCCGGACGAGGCCGAGCGGATGATCGTCCGCGGATTCTTCGAGCGGGCCGTGGCGGACATCGGTTCGGAGCCCATTCGGGCCCGGGTGCTCTCCGCGCTCGCCGCCAGGATCGGTCAGGAAGCGGCATGACGACCAACGCGACCCGCGGCTTCACCACCGGGCTGCATGCCACTGACGTGGCCCCGGGAACCGTGGTCACGGTGACGGTCGCCGGTGTCCCCCTGTGCGTGGGGCAGACCACCGACGGGCGGTGGGGCGCCATCGATGACGTGTGCACCCACGACGGGGGCGACCTTGGCGATGGTGAGCTGGACGGGGATGCGGTCGAGTGCCCCCGTCACGGCGGGCGGTTTGACCTGTTCAATGGCCGCGTCCTTGCCCTGCCGCCGGTCATCCCGGTCCGGGCGTACGCTGTCAGGGTCGAGGGCGACGAGGTCGTGGTGGAGTTCCCATGAAGATCAGCACGCGCTCCGAGTACGGGATTCGAGTCCTCCTCGCGCTGACCCGAGCCGAGGGCGCGGAGCCGGTCTCGCTGGCGAGCATCGCGCGCAGCGAGCGGCTACCCCACGCGTACATCGAGCAGCTGGTTGCCGACCTGCGCCGTGCCGACCTCGTGACCGCGACGCGCGGCCAGGCGGGCGGCTACCGCCTCGCCCGTCCCCCGGAGCAGATCAGCCTCGCGACCGCCATTCGCGTTCTGGATGGCCCGCTGCTGGAGATGCCGTGCGCCGGGGTGGAGAGCGCCGAGCGCTGCGACCGTCCCGAGCCCTGCTCGGTGCACGAGGCGTACCAGAAGCTGTTCGAGTCCATCGATTCCACGCTGGGGCAGACCACGCTCGCCGACCTGGCCCACCAGGCCGCGGCCGCGGGCGGACCGCCCTACTCACCCGATGTCCGGCGCAAGATTCGCGCCGCCGCAGAGGCAGCCGCCTCCCACCAGTCCCTGAACGGAGCCCCATGACTGACCAGCTGATCATCTCCGACCTCGAGGTCAGTGCCGGGACCCGCAAGATCCTGCGCGGTGTCTCGCTGACCGTGTCCCAGGGCGAGGTCCACGCCCTGATGGGCCCCAACGGCTCGGGCAAGACGAGCCTGGCGTACGCCCTGCTGGGCCATCCCGACTACAAGGTCGATGCGGGCGACATCACCTGGCAGGGCCAGAGCCTGCTCAAGCTGTCGCCCGACAAGCGGGCGCGGGCCGGGATGTTCCTGGCCTTCCAGTACCCGAGCGCCATCCCGGGCGTCACGGTCGCCAGCTTCCTGCGCAACATCTACAACGCGGTGCATCACCCGCGCCAGCCCGACGCCGATGGCGACGGGGCCGCGGCGATCAAGTACACGGGCATTCCGCTCGCCAAGTTCCGGAAGCTGCTCGAGGAGAAGATGCGGCTCCTGAACATGGACCCCGCCTTCGCCACCCGCTACGTGAACGACGGCTTCTCTGGCGGCGAGAAGAAGCGGCTCGAGATGCTCCAGCTGGCCATCCAGTCACCGAAGATGGCCATCCTGGACGAGACCGATTCCGGGCTCGACATCGACGCCCTGCGCAACGTGGCCGAGGGAATTAATGCCACCCTCTCCCCCGACATGGGCGTGTTGATGATCACCCATTACCAGCGCATGCTGAACTACGTGAAGCCGCAGTTCGTCCACGTCCTCCTCGACGGGCGGATCGTGATGTCCGGTGGCGAGGAGCTGTCGCGCCAGCTCGAGGCCAATGGGTACGACTGGGTCCGCGAGCAGGTGGGCCTGCCCGGTGGGACGACCGACGAAGCGGCGCCCGAGCCGGTGGCCGAAGGGGCGCACTGAACCGATGAGCGTCGGCGCCGAGCCAGCGGTTATTCCCGGGGCGTTCAGCGGAACGGACAAGCGGGCTGACTTCCCGGTCTTCGAGCGACTGACCGGCACCGGCCAGCGTCTCGTGTACCTCGACGCGGCCGCCTCCGCGCCCAAGCCGCAGGTGGTCATCGACGCCATGGCCGACGCCTACGCCCATCACTACGCCAACGTCCACCGCGGCATCTACGAGCTGAGCGAGGACGCGACCCAGCGCTTCGAGGCCGCTCGACGCAAGGTCGCAGCCTTCCTCGGTGCTCCATCCGAGCGGGAGATCGTCTTCGTCCGCAACGCCACGGAGGCGATCAACCTCGTGGCGTACTCGTGGGGCCGGTCCAACCTCGCCGCCGGCGACGTGATGGTCACCACCCAGCTGGAGCACCACGCCAACATCGTTCCGTGGCAGCAGCTGACCCGCGAGGTCGGCGCCGAGCTGCGCTACGTCCTGATCACCGATGACGGCCTGCTCGACCTGGACGACCTGGACCGCCACCTGGCTGCCAAGCCCAAGCTCGTGGCCGTGTCGGCGGTCAGCAACGCGCTGGGCACCATCAACCCCATCGTCGAGATCACCCGCCGTGCGCACGCGGCCGGGGCCCTGGTCCTGATCGACGCCGCGCAGGCGGCCCCGCACATGCCCATCGACATCGGTGCCATCGGCTGTGACTTCCTCGTCGTCAGCGGGCACAAGATGCTCGGTCCTTCCGGGATCGGCGCCCTGTGGGCGCGCCGCGAGCTGCTGGAGGCCATGCCGCCATTCATGACCGGCGGCAACATGATCATCAAGGTCACCATGGACGGCGCCGAGTGGAACGAGGTGCCGCAGAAGTTCGAGGCGGGCACGCCGGCCATCGTGGAGGCCATTGGCCTGGGGGCGGCCATCGACTACCTGACCGGCCTGGGCATGGCAAACGTCCGCGAGCACGAGCGCTACCTGTTCGAGCACGCGTGGGCCGCCCTGGGCGAGATTCCCGGCGTCCGGCGCCTCGGCCCGGACGACCCGGAGATTCACGCCGGCGTGATCAGCTTCGTGCTCGACGCCGTGCACCCGCACGACATGGCCACCATCCTCGACCACCACGGGGTCGCCGTTCGGGCTGGGCACCACTGCGCCCAGCCCGTCATGCAGCGCTACGACATCCCCGCCACGACGCGCGCCAGCTTCTACGTCTACAACGACCTCGACGACGTGGCCGCCCTGGCCGACGCTGTGCGGGCCGCAGTCACTCTCTTCAGCTAGCGGCGGCCCATGGACAACCTGTACCGCGACTTCATCCTGGAGCACTACAAGAACCCCCATAACCAGGGGGTTCTCGATCCCCACGACCTCCACTACGCCGACTCCAACCCGACCTGTGGCGACGAGCTGTCCATGACCCTTCGCCTGACCGATGACCGGGCGGGGATCGCGGACGTGGCCTTCGAGGGGCGGGGATGCGCCATCAGTCAGGCCTCCGCCTCGATCCTGACCGACACCCTGCGCGGCATGTCGCTGGACGCCGTGCGGGCGATCGACCCCAAGGACGTGCTCGAGGAGCTGGGCGTGCCCATCGGCCCGGCCCGGCTCAAGTGCGCGCTGCTCGGCTACAAGGTCCTCCAGGGGGCGGTGGTCGGCGGCCCGGTCGACTGGCCGGCCGAGGCGGAAGCGGTCTGATGCCCGACCCGGGAACGTTCCTGGAAGTCTCGGTGGCCGATGCGCTGCGGCTTGCCGGGGAGCGCCAGATCATCGACGTCCGCGAACTGGTGGAGTGGAACGAAGGCCACATCCCGGCCGCCACCCTTGTCCCGCTGGCCGACATCCCCGCCACCTTCGAGGCGGTGGTGCCGGACAAAGGCACGCCGCTGCTCGTCCACTGTGCGGTCGGCGCCCGTTCCCGCCGCGCCTCGCAGTACCTGGCCCAGATCGGCTACACCGACGTCGTCAACCTCCAGGGCCGGATTGCGGAGTGGCGCGCGCTCGGCGGGCCCTGGGAGGTTCCCGCCCAGCTGCTGACCGATGCCGAGCGAGCCCGCTACTCGCGCCAGCTCCTCATCCCCGAGATCGGCCAGGAAGGGCAACGACGGCTCTTGGACGCGCGGGTCCTGCTCATCGGGGCGGGAGGTCTCGGCTCCCCGGCGGCCCTGTACCTGGCGGCAGCCGGGATCGGCGTGCTCGGGATCGTGGACGACGACGTCGTGGACGAGTCGAACCTCCAGCGCCAGGTCCTCCACACCGCCGATCGGGTGGGTATGGCCAAGACCGAGAGCGCCGAGATGACGCTCAACGCGCTCAACCCGGACGTGGCTGTCATCCGCCACCCGGTCCGCCTGGACGAGCGCAATGTCGCGGAGCTGGTCTCCGCCTACGACGTGATCGTGGACGGGACCGACAACTTCGAGACGCGCTACCTGCTCAACGACGCGTCGGTCGCGCACCGCAAGCCGGTCGTCCACGGCTCCATCTACCGATGGGATGGCCAGGTCACCACCTTCGTCCCATACGAGGGGCCGTGCTACCGGTGCCTGTACCCCACCCAGCCCCCTGACGAGCTGGCGCCCGCCTGCGCGGTGGCCGGGGTGCTGGGCGTGCTGCCGGGGATCATCGGCCTCCTCCAGGCCAACGAGGTCATCAAGCTCGTCCTGGGCGTGGGGGAGACGCTCGCCGGTCGGATGCTGCTGTTCGACGCCATGACGACGTCCTTCGACGAGATACGCCTGTGGCGCGATCCGGCCTGCCCCGCCTGCGGCGACGAAGTGGCCGAGGCACGGCCGATGGTCGCCGCCGCTTCGTGAGCCAGGTTCGGATCCCGCCGGTCCTGCGCGAGACGGTGGGCGGGGAGCGGAACCTCGATGCCGCCGGCAATACCGTGGGCGAGGTCCTGGCGGACCTCTTCCTGCGCTATCCCGCGCTTCGCGAGCGGGTGACCGTCGATGGCGTGCTGTCGCCGTTCGTGAACGTGTACGTCAACGGCCGCGACGTCCGCTATGGCGAGGGCCTCGAGACCGCGGTTGGGCCTGCCGACCAGGTCATCCTGCTGCCGGCCATGGCCGGCGGAGGGTTGGACTGATCCCATGATCCGCGGCGACCTGGTCGCCGCCATCGGTCACACGCCGATGGTCGAGCTGCGACGACTGTCGCCGCACCCTCGCGTCCGTCTGCTCGCCAAGATCGAGGGCGCGAATCCCACCGGATCGGTCAAGGACCGGATCGCACGATCGATGCTGGCCGAGGCCACGGCCTCCGGGGCGCTCCGCGCGGGCCAGACGATCCTGGAGCCGTCGAGCGGGAACACCGGGATCAGCCTGGCCATGGTGGGCGGGCTGATGGGCCACCCGGTGCGGATCGTGATGCCGGACAACACGACGCCCGAGCGCGAGAAGCTCTTACGGTTGTACGGCGCCGAGATCGTGTTCTCGCCGGGGGCCGAGGGCTCGAACGGAGCGATCCGGATGGCGGAGGCAATGGCCGCGGCCGACCCCGACGTCTTCATGCCATTCCAGTACGCCAACCCCGCGAACCCGCGCGCCCACGAGGAAGGGACGGGCCCCGAGATCCTGGCCGCGGCGCCGGAAGTGGACGTCTTCGTGGCAGGCCTGGGCACCGGCGGGACCCTGACCGGGGTCGGCCGCGCCCTGAAGGCCGTTCGCCCCGGCGTCCGGGTGGTGGCCGCGGAGCCGCTCCCCGGGGAGCAGGTCCAGGGCCTGCGCTCGCTGGAGGAGGGCTACGTCCCGCCGGTGCTCGACGCGGGCGTCCTCGACGATCGGTATCTCGTGAGCAACCGCGAGGCGGTCATCGGCGTGCGTCGCCTGATGGCCGAGGAAGGGATCTTCGCGGGGCTCTCCTCCGGGGCCGCGCTAACCGTCGCGCTGCGGGTCGCCGCCGAGATGGACGGCGGCTCGGTGGTCGTCCTCCTTGCCGATGGCGGCTGGAAGTACCTCTCCGCCGGCCTGTGGGACCGCGACCTCGACGAGCTCGAGGCCGACATGGAGGGCCAGGTCCTGTGGTGAGCGGCCCGGGCGGTCTCGTCCTCAGCGCCGCGCTCGCGGACGAGCTGCTTGCTCATGCCCGGTCGGAGGTTCCGAACGAAGCCTGCGGCATCCTCTCCGGCTCGGCCGCCGAGGGCCGGGCGACCGGCTACCACCCCGCCCGCAACGCGGACGCGTCTCCCTACGTCTACACCGTTCACCCCGAGGACCTGGTCCGGATCGTGATCGGGATCGAGGACGCCGGGGAGGACCTGGTCGCGATCTTCCACTCGCACACCCACACCCCGGCCGAGCCCTCGCCCACCGATCGGCGCCAGGCCATGTACCCCGACGCGGTCTACCTGCTGGCGTCCCTGGCCAACCCGGACGCCGAACCGATGCAGGCGCTCCTCGCCTGGCGGATCCGTGACGGCGAGGCGACCGAGGTTCCGCTCACGATCGGCTAGGCACACCGGTCGGCTAGGCTTGGCATCGATGCAGCCGTTTCCCGAATCGGTCCATCGCGCGCGACTCGAGGCCGCAGCCTCCGAAGCGGCGGGTCGGGGCGTTGATGCCGTCCTCGTCACCCCGTCGTCGGACTACCTGTACCTCCTTGGGTACAACGCACCGCCCCTCGAGCGGCTGACCTGCCTCATTGTTCACCCCGGCGCGCCGCCGACCCTGGTCCTGCCCCATCTCGAGGTCCCGCTCGCCCGGCACGAGCTCGGTGCGTTGGCCGATGGCATCGAGCTGCGCCCCTGGGAGGAGACCGATGATCCGTTCGGGGTGGTGGGTGAGCTCCTCGGAAAGGGCCGCCGCGTCGCGGTCCAGGACCAGATGTGGGCGCGGTTCGTCCTTCGCCTGCGCGCTGCCATGGACGGCGTGGACCTGGTCGAGGCCGGACCGATGCTCAACGCGCTGCGGCGGACCAAAAGCCCCGAGGAATTCGACCGTCTCCGAGCCGCAGCCCGCGCCGCCGACCAGGCCATGGACGCCATCACGGCCGGGCACCTGAGCGGCCGGACGGAGACCGATGTCGCGGCCCAGGTCCGCGATCTCCTGCGCGAGACCGGCCACGACTCCGCGGATTGGGCGATCGTGGCATCGGGGCCCAACGCAGCCAGCCCGCACCACACCCCCGGGGAGCGGGTGATCCTCGATGGCGATGCCATCGTGCTGGATATCGGGGGCACGGCCAACGGGTATGCCAGTGACACGACGCGCACCGCGTTCGTGGGCCTGCCGCCCGAGGAGTTCCAGGACCTGTACGCCGTGCTCCAGCAGGCGCAGGCCGCCGCCTGCGACGCCATCCGGCCCGGCATCGCGGCCCGGGACGTGGACCGCGTCGCGCGCGAGATCATCACCGACGCCGGCTACGGCCCGCTGTTCACCCATCGCACCGGCCACGGCATCGGTCTGGAAACCCACGAGGAGCCGTACCTGGTCGAATCCAACCCCGACCCGCTGCGCGAGGGCGACGCGTTCAGCATCGAGCCGGGGATCTACGTCGAGGGCCGCTGGGGGGCGCGGATCGAGGACATCGTGATCTGCACCGCCGACGGTGGGGAGCGGCTCAACCGCTCGAGTCGCGACCTGCGGATCGTGGCCTAGGGCCGGTTCCTCAGCCCTCGCCGCGCATCTCGGCGGCGGTCATGCGGCCCATCTCGTCCCACAGGTGGACGATAGCGTCCATTCCGCCGCGGTAGTTGGCGAGGGGCATCCACTCGTTGGGCGCGTGAAAATTCCCGTTGGGCGACGCCCACCCCACCATCACGCTCTTGATCCCGGTGACCTGCTCCAGCGCAGGCACGTACGGGATGCTGCCCCCGGACCGATGGAAGATTGGCGCCTTCCCGAAAGCCTTCTCCGAGGCGCGGGCGGCTGCCCCCACGGCCGGATGGTCGAGGGGCGTCATGGCCGGCCACCCGTTGGACAGGCTCCGCACCGTGACCGTGACCGTGGGTGGGGCGATGGCCTGCAGGTGCTCCATCATCAGCCGCTCGATCTCGCGCGGATCCTGGTCCGGAACGAGGCGGGTGCTGAGCTTGGCCGCCGCGAAGCCGGGAATGATCGTCTTGGAGCCCTCGCCCTGGTACCCACCCCAGATCCCGTTGATGTCGAACGTCGGCCGCCCGGACAGGCGCTCGGCCAGGGTCCAGCCCCGTTCACCCTCCATGGGTTCGGACACACCCGTCGCCGCCAGGAACTCGTCCATGGCGAATGGCTCGGCCGCGTATGCGGCGCGTTCGTCATCGGTCAGGTCGCGAACGCGGTCGTAGAAGCCGGGGAGAGTCACCCGTCCGTCCTCGTCTACGAGCGAGGCGAGCATCCTGATGAGGACGTTGGCCGGGTTGTCCACTCCGCCCCCGTACGAGCCGGAGTGGACGTCCTGGAACGGCCCCCGGACCTTGACCTCCCAGTACGCGATCCCCCGCAGGCCGTAGGTGATGGCCGGGGTCCCGTGATCGTCCTGCATGTCCGAGTCGGACACGATGCAGACGTCGGCGGTGAGCAGATCCGGGTGCGCCTCGATGAACTCGGCCACCGGCTCGCTGATGTGCTCCTCGTCCCCTTCGAACACCACGCGGAGGTTGAGGGGCAGGTGCCCGACGCCCTTCAGCCACGCCTCGGCCGCGCGGAGGTGCATGTACAGCTGCCCCTTGTCGTCGCCGCAGCCGCGGGCGTAGAGGATGTCGTTCTCGTAGCGCGGCTCGAACGGCGGCCGAACCCATTCCTCGAGCGGGTCCACCGGCTGGACGTCGTAGTGGCAGTAGACCAGGGCCGTGGGCTTGTCCGGGCCGGCGTGGAGCCAGTCGGCGGTGACCACCGGGTGGCTGCGGGTCTCGGTCAGCCGCGCGTGCTCGAAGCCGATGGCCGTGAATGCGTCCGCGATCCACTGCGCGGTCCGGACCATCTCGTCGTTCTTCAGGGGATCGGCGCTGATGGACTCCATGCGCAGGAACGTATCGAGGCCGGCCAGGTGCTCCTCGGCGTGCGCTCGGAGATAGGCGAGCGCGCGTTCTGTCTCAGGGCTGGTGTCGGACATGCCCGCGCATGATAGGGGCGCGGGCGGCTACAGGACGCCGAAGACGAAGAGCAGGAAGAGGACGAGGGCAAGCGCCGGCACGAAGGCGCCGATCTTCAGAAGGGGTGGCCAGCCGGGCCCGCCCACGAGGGCGTAGATCGGGATGGAGACCGGGAAGACGAGCACCGCTGCGGACCACCCCATCCGTGCCCTGGGCGTGAGGTCCGGCCGATCCTGCACGTCGAGCCAGTAGGCCACGATCATCACGAACCCCCCGACGACGGCAAGGACCATGACGGCCCACACGAACGGGAGCATGGACCGATCCTAGTCTGGGACCGGGTTGCCCTTCTCGGCCATGTACGTCCGCCAACGCTTCCGTTCGCCCTGTCCGTTAAAGACGTCGGTCAGGAAGGTCCCCGCCGGCCGTCGTTGCGGGTAGACGGGCTCTTCGGCCGGGAGGACGGCGCGCATCGCGTCGCGGACCTTCCCGGCGAGCGTGGCGCGCGCCGCGCGGTCATCGGTCCTGGTCACAGCAATGGGCTCGCCAAAGCGGACGGTGATGCGCTTGCGGAACCAGAGGGTCGAGCTGCCGACCACCGCGCACGGAAGGATCGGGACCCCGGATACAGCCGCGAAGAGCGTCGCCCCGTCCTGGAGCGGGAGCAGCTCCGACTCGCGAAATCCAAGCGTTCCCTCCGGGGTGATGCCAAGCACGCCGCCGGCCTCGAACACGCGCTGGGTGGCGCGCAGCGCGGTCCGCAGGTTCGTCTTGCGCGGGTTGAACGGGATGGCGCCACCGAACCACCCGATGATTCGGTTCTTCGTCCCCCTCGTGAAGTCCACTTCCTTGGGCCCGAACCAGGTGATCCGCGGCCGCAGGGGGCTGACCGCCCCGATGAACATCGGATCCCAGCCCGAATGGTGGTTGGACACCAGCTGGAACGGAACCGTGGGCCACTTCTCCAGCCCCTCGCCGCGAACGCTGAACAGGGCGTGCACGGTGATTCGGACCAGCACCCACTGCAGCCGGTATCGCCACGTGATCGTGCCGCCGATCAGGTGCGGGCTGAGCTCCACGCTCTC
>Ga0210138_1000290_pt1 | contig 11672 bp, 9 predicted proteins | sample Browns_ThreeSqC__FD_184850 | JGI IMG/M metagenome (GOLD analysis project Ga0210138, IMG submission 184850) | Wetland microbial communities from the San Francisco Bay, California, USA, that impact long-term carbon sequestration -... | ecosystem: Environmental > Aquatic > Marine > Wetlands ... | reverse complement strand
CGCTGTTGATCCTGTTCGCCACGTGTCTGTTCATGGTGCAGGAGCCGGTGCAGCGCCTGTTCCTGCGCGCCACGCCCGAACATCTCGGCGTTCGCTGGCTTGCCTTCGGCATCCTGTTCCAGTTCCTGGTCGAGGCCCTGGTGCTGTGCCTCGCGGGCGGCGCGCTGGGCGTGCTGGTCGGCTCGGCCGGCGCCGTCGGGCTCGCGAAACTGGCGCACTGGAACACGTCGATCTCGCCCTTCTCCATCCTGCTGGCGTTCGTCTTCAGCTCGATCGTGGGGCTGTTCTTCGGGATCTGGCCCGCGCGGCGAGCGGCGCGGCTCGATCCGATCGTGGCGCTGCGATACGAATGACGGGACGGGGCCCCACCGGTTAGTTTGTCGACGTGCTCCCATTGATTCTCGCCGCCCTCCAGACCCCCGTCCCGGGGCTGGTGTACCACGGTCGCTCCGGCCAGATCGACGTCCGCGCCCCGCGCATCGAGGCGGGCGCCGTGGTGGACGGCCGGCTCGACGAGCCGGTGTGGCGGCAAGCGGCGCTCCTGACCGGATTCTCGCAGTACCGGCCCGTCGACGGCCGCCCGGCCGAGGACTCGACCGAGGTGCGCGTGTGGTACGCGCCCGACGCGATCTGGTTCGGCATCCGCGCCTTCGAGGCGCACGGCGACCAGATCCGCGCGACGCTCGCCGACCGCGACGCCATCGACGCCGACGACCAGGTGCAGATCCTGCTCGACACGTTCAATGACCGGCGCCGCGCGCTGATGTTCGCGGTCAACCCGCTCGGCGTGCAGTCGGACGGCGTGCGCAGCGAGGGGCAGGAGGCCTCGGCGGGAGGCGTCGGCGCGGGGTTCCGCTTCGACGGCATCGTGGACCGCAACCCGGACTTCGCGTTCCAGTCCAAGGGACACGTGCTCCCCGACGGGTACGAGGTCGAGGTCCGGATCCCGTTCAAGAGTCTGCGCTATCAGGGGAGCGAACCGCAGGCGTGGGGCCTCCAGGTCATCCGCATGACCCAGCACTCGCGCTACGAGGACACGTGGACGCCGGTACTGCGCGCCAATGCCAGCTTCCTCGTCCAGGCCGGCCGCCTCACCGACCTCACGGGGCTGCGGCGCGGCCTCGTGCTCGACGTCACCCCGGAGTTCACCACACGGCTCGACGGGGCGCCCGCGACGGCGGGGTACGAGTACACCACGACGCCCGCCCTGGGCGGCACTGCGCGCTGGGGCATCACCCAGAATCTCACCCTGGGCGCCACCGCGAACCCCGACTTCTCCCAGGTCGAGGCCGACGTGGGCCAGGTGACCCTGAACGAGCGGTTCGAGCTGTTCTACCCCGAGAAGCGCCCGTTCTTTCTCGAGGGACTCGAGCAGTTCGACACGCCCGGCCGGCTGATCTATACGCGACGGATCGTCGACCCCGTCGGGGGCGCGAAGGTCACGGGCAAGGTCGGGGCGACGGGCATCGGTTACCTCCTCGCCGCGGACGACGACGCGCGCTCGGCCACGGGCGACACTCCCCTGTTCAACCTGCTGCGGGTGCGCCGCGATCTCGGCACCAGCTCGACCGTCGGCTTCGCGTTCACCGACCGCAGCGACGGATCGGCCTACAACCGGGTGGCCGGCGCCGACGTGCGGCTGGTGTGGCGCAAGATCTGGTTCTCGGACGCCCAGATCGCCGCCTCGTGGACCAACGACGGCGCCGGAGTGCAGCGCGGGCTCGCCTGGAGCACCACCCTCTACGACCGCACCGGCCGCTCCTACGGGAACCACTTCGAGATCGCCGGCGTGCACCCGGCCTTTCGGGCGGATGCGGGGTTCGTCAACCGCACCGACGTCGTCGATGGTCGCTTCTTCAATCGCTTCAGCTTCTACGGAAGTCCCGGCGCCTTCATCGAGCAGGCCACGACCTTCGTCGGCGTCAACCCCTTGTGGCGCTACGACGACTTGTTCCCGGATGCCGATCCCACGCGCGGACCGGCGTCGGCCTCGCTGTCGACCATCGAGGGGTCGATCTCGGACAGCTGGACATTCGCGCTGCGCGGCGGCTGGGAGGCGGGCGCCAACGTCCAGGTCCGGCATCAGCGCTTCCAGGACGAGGACTATGCGGGCTATCAGGTCGACAGCGCCGGCACGGCCGTGCCGTTCGCGGTGCCGGGCGGCCTGTACGGCCTGTGGAGCGGCGACCTGAGTCTCAACACTCCCAACCGCGCCGTCACGTTCAACGCCTCGATCGGCGCGGGAGAGCTGCCGATCTTCGCCGAGGCCGCCGCCGGGCGGGGCGTGGACGGCCTGCTCACGGCGACGTGGAAACCGACCGCCGCGCTGCGCGTCGAGGGCCGCTGGGCCCATCGCCGCCTGACCCGCGCCGCGGACGGCAGCTGGTTCTCGACCGCTAACATCCCGCGCCTCAAGGTCGAGTACCAGCTGACGCGCGACATCTTCGTGCGCTACGTCGGTCAGTACGAGGCGCAGGAGCAGGACGGCCTCCGCGATCCGATCAGCGGGAACCCGCTGATCGTCGACTCGCTCCCCGCGGGGCCGGAGACGTCCACCGAGTTCCGCAACGACGTGCTGTTCAGCTACAAGCCCACCCCCGGCACGGTGCTGTTCCTCGGCTACGGCGCCTCGCTCGCCGACAGCAATCCGTTCGCGTTCGACCAGCTCGAGCGCACGTCGGACGGATTCTTCCTCAAGATCAGCTACCAGTTCCGGCTCTAGCATGTCCGCGTCGCGCGAGCTCGCCCAGCTGCTCGCCGACGAGGCGACCGCCCGGCGCCGCGCGTACGTTCTGCGGAGTACACGCGCTCGTTGGACGCTCGTCGCCCTGGGCACGCTGCTCCTGTCGGGCGTGCGACTCGCCGGCATCGTGCCGATCCCGTGGGCGTTCATCGTCGTCGCGATGTCCGGCTTCTCGCTCGCCAACGCCGCGATGGCATACCGCGCCCGCACGGCGTACCAGCGCTGGCATCCGGCGGCGAACCTCGCGCTCGGCGTCGCCGTGATCTCGGCCGTCCTCTACGGGATCGGCCCGACGGCGTATCTCCTGCCGGCCGCATACCTGATCGCCCCGGTCCAGGCGGCCCTGTACCTCGGCCGGCGCGACGCCTGGGGCGCCCTCGGGCTCAACCTCGCCGGCTTCGCCGCCGTCACCGCCCTGCCGCACACTCCGGCCGCCTGGACCTGGAGCATCTTCCTGCAGGAGGCCCTCGTGCTGCTGCTCGTCAGCGCGGCGGCGATCCCGCTCGTCACCGGCGTGGTGGACCGCCTCCGCGCGACACGCACCCTGCTCGCGCGGCTCGAAGCCGGCGACCTGACGGTGCGCGCGGCCGACGCCGAACTGGACGAGATCGGGTTCCTCGGGGTCAGCGTGAACCGGACGGCCGTCGGCATCGCGGCGATCGTGCGGGCCGTGCAGTCGCAGGCGCACGACCTCGCAGCGATGGCGCAGCAGCTCGCGGCCTCGTCCCAGCAGCTGCAGGCGTCGGCACAGGAGATCGCCGCCCAGGCACAGGAGCTCGCCGGCGGGACGGAGCGCCAGCGCGGCCTGATCGCGTTCGGCCGTGAGCAGGCGGCCACGGCGGAGACCGTGGCGTCATCGCTGCACGAGTCCGCCCGCGTGGCGGAGCACGACATCAGCGGCATCGCGCGCGCGGCGGGGGAGCACGGCGAGACGATCGGGCGCGCGAACGCCCTGCTCGTCGACATCGTCGGGCACATGGACCGCGTGGCCGGCGCCGTCGGGACGCTGGAACAGGGAGCGCGCGAGGTGGGCAAACTGGTGGATGGGATCACGCGCATCGCGAGCCAGACGGACCTGCTCGCGCTCAACGCCGCCATCGAAGCCGCCCGGGCGGGAGAGCGTGGGCTCGGGTTCCGGGTGGTGGCGAGCGAAGTGCGCAAGCTCGCGGAGCAGGCGGGCCGCGCCGCCGACGAGGTGCGGGTGCGCACCGCCGCCACGCAGGGATCGATCGCCGGCGTGCTCGAGGCGATGCAGGAAGGCCGGACGGCGGCCCACGGCGTGGAGACCGCCTCCGCCTCCGTGCGCGCCGCCCTCGAGGCCATCCAGGGTCATCTCGAGACGACCGTCAGCTTCGCGACCGCCTTCGCCGCCGCCACGGAAGCGCAGGCGCACCGCACGCGCGAGATCGCCGCCCGCCTCGCGGGCGCGAGCGAGATCGCCGACGCGGCCACCGCCGGCGCGCGCCAGACATCGGCGGCCGTCGCGCAGCAGATCGCCTCGCTCGAGGAACTGACCGGCACCACCCAGCACCTGTCGGAGGCCGCCGCGCGGCTGGCCGCGACCGTGCAGCGATTCCGCCTGCCCGACCCGTCGAGCCCGACCGCCGATTGACCCCTCAGCGGCGCCGTCAGCGGAGATAGATCCGCGGATTCCCCAGCACCACGGCCACGTCGCCGGACGTGACCTCCACGGCGAAGCGCCGCGCCGAGTGAACGTCGAGGATGACGCGCCGAGGCGGCGCGCCGCCGGTCATCGTGTGGAGGGCGACCGGCCTGCCGTCGAGCGTGAACCGCACGACGGCGGTCCCCGCCCCGCCCCGCCGCACCCCGAGATCGAGGGCGACGAGCGTCGCGTTCACGGGTACCGCGTACTCGGCCCTGGCGCCCTGTCCCTCGAGCACCACGGCCCACGGGAAGCCGGTCCCGCCGCCGCGGCCGTCCACCCACGTCAGGCTGTCGCCCGCCTCGAGCCGGGCGCGCCGCCAACGGATCGCCGACGCGGCCGGCACATCGGTCAACCGTGTGAATGCCAGCGCGGTGTCAGACGCGAAGAACGACAGGCTGCGGAGGTGGGTGACCTCGTAGTCGAACAGCCGCTCGCGCGCATACTCCCAGTGGCACTGCATCTGGCTGTAGGCGGTGGAATCCGCGCAGCGGAACCCCGGCCGGAACAGGTCGGGATGCGGCAGGCCGAAGGTGTGCCCCAGCTCGTGCGCCAGCGTGCCCCGATAGGTGGTCCCCGAGCACCACCACGCCGTGCCGCCGCCGCGCCCGCGGTCCCCGGTCCCGGGGATGGCGTGCTCGGGGCACACTCCCGCGAACACGCCGCCGGCGCTCGAATCGCCGATCACGGCGAGGCCGCCCCAATCCCCGTCATCGGTGTGCCCCGCCGCGCCGATCGAATCGATGCCGCCGTTCTCGGAGTCCGCACCCGCCCACGCCCCGGCCCCGTTCGTGAGGAACACGAGCTTGATCTTCGACCGCCGATTCCACGGGAGGCCGTAGTCGGCGAACTCCCGCTGCAGCAGCGGCCACCACGCCTGGAAGCTGTCCGCGGCCAGCTCGGCGAACGTGTGGCGGCTCACCTGCACGATCAGCGGCTCGGCCGTGAAGGTCCGCCCGCCCGTCGCGCGGCCATACCAGCGGCGCACGTCGTCCACCACGTCCACGTGATAGGGCACCCGATCGAGCGGGACCGCGTAGTCGCGCGGCACGAGATACACCGGCACGACACGCGGTGGCTCCTGTGGCGACTGCGCCGGAGCGACCGCAGGCGCGATGATCGAAATCGCGATCCCGACAGCGAGGACGCGCATCAGGCAGGCGAGCCTAACTCCACGGCCACGGCGGCGCCAGTCAGCCAGGACCTCGCGTGACGGCCGGACCCGCCCCTATTCTTGACCGATGCCGACCCCGCCAGACCTCTCGCTCGACGACGCGCGGCGGATGGCGCTCGCCGCCCAAGGGTTCGACCGCCCGCGCCCTCGCCGGGTGACCGGCCGCCATCTCGCGCGGGTGATCCAGCGGCTGGGGCTGATCCAGCTCGATTTCGTCAACGTCCTCGTTCCCGCCCACTATCAGGTCCTGTTCTCGCGCCTGGGCCCGTATCGGCGCGACCTGCTGCACGACACCGTCTATCGGCGGGGCATGTTCACCGAGCAATGGGCGCACGAAGCGTCCATCGTGCCAATGGACACGTGGCCCCTGCTGCGACACCGGCGGGAGACACACCGGGTGCGGCCGTGGGGATTCGAGCGGTTCCTGGCGGAGGATCCGGGCTACGTGCGCCGCGTCCTCGCCGCCGTGCGGCGGCGTGGCGCGCTGACCGCCGCCGACCTCCCGCCGCCGACCGGCGTAGCACGCCGCCTCCAGGGGGACGCATGGGTCGGAACGGTGCCGCGCGCGACGCTCGAGGCCCTGTTCGGCCGTGGCACGCTCGCCGTGGCGGACCGCCGGCCCAACTTCGCCCGGGTCTACGACCTGGCCCAGCGGGTGATCGCCCCCGCGCAGTGGGGGCGGCGTGAAGATCGGGAGGACGCTCAGCGCGAGCTGCTGCGGCGCGCCGCCCGCGCGCAAGGCGTCGCCACGGCGACGGACCTCGCCGACTATTTCCGCATGTCCCCCCGCGAGGCACGTCCCCGGATCGCCGAGCTCGTGGAGGAGGGAACCTTCGAAGAGGTCCGCGTCGCGGGGTGGCGCGAGCCGGCGTATCTCACCGTGGGAAGGCGCACGCCACGCGCCGTCGCGGCGCGCGCGCTCCTCTCGCCGTTCGATCCCGTCATCTGGCACCGGCCGCGTGCCGAGCGATTGTTCAGCTTCGACTACCGGCTCGAGATCTACACCCCGGGTCAGCGGCGGCGGTGGGGGTACTACGTGCTGCCGTTCCTGCTGGGCGACCGGATCGTCGCCCGCGTGGACCTGAAAGCCGACCGGACGGCCGGCCACCTGCTCGTGCCCGCCGCGTACCGCGAGCGCCACGCGGATCCGGGCATCATCGTCCCGGCGCTCACGGCCGAGCTGCGGACCCTGGCCCGCTGGCTCGGCCTCCCAGAGATCGCCGTGGGGCGCCGGGGCGACCTGGCCCGTGCCCTCGCGGCCGCGCTCTAGCTGGTCCGTTTCCCCGTCATCCAGGTCTTGTTCTCGGTCGCATCGATGATGCGGAAGCCCGTCGCCCGGCCGCCCTCCATGACGAACTCGAACGGCGCCTGGTCCTCGACGTCGTACAGCTCGCCCTTCTGCAGGAAGGCCGTCACGAAGTGATGCGGCTCGGCGGTCGGGATCAGCTCCATGGCGAAGTCCCCCCAGCCGTCCACCACCAGGCGGATCGCGCGGCCCGACGAGAGGACTTCGACCTTGTGCTCGGTCGTATCCCCTTCCATGCGCAGGGTGTAACTGCCGAGGTAGGGCGCCATCTGCTCGGCGGTCATGTTGGTCGGCGGGCGGCTCGGCGGTACCGCCACGTCGATGTCGACCGCAGTCGTCGCCCAGTGCATGCGCAGCGTGGTGCCGGTGTGCGTCACCTGCGGGAACGAGAACAACAGCACGTCCTCGGCGTGCGTCATCGTCTGCGGCGGCACCTTGAAGGTGAGCACGAACTCGCTGTCCTTCGGCGGCTGGGTATGGAAGCGCCGCGGGTTGGCGTGCAGCGCGATCGTCCATTCGGTCGCCTGGGGGATGTACCAGATCGAGTACTTCCCCGCCGCGACGTCGTGGCCGTTGAGCTTCACCGGCTTGGAGAACTCGAACGTCGTCGCCCAGTTGGCCCCCGGGGTCCACACCTCACCCCAGTAGACGACGCCCTTGCCTTTCGACGCGAACACGGAGTCGCGGCTGCGTATCTGCGGACGCGAGTAGTCGACCGTGATCACCGTGCCGTCCACGGTCTGCGAGACGGTGCCGCGCTCGCTGGCGCGGACCTGTGCCGCGACAGAGCTGGTGGCGGCGCCGAGAGTGAGGGCGGCGGCGAGCGCGGCCGCGAGACGAGCACGCACGGAATCCTCCGGGGAACGTGGGTCGGGGGTCAGCAGGAACCGGACGGTCGGGCGTCGCCGAACGCGGCATCGACCGCGACGCGGATGCCGGCGAGCGACCAGCCTTGACCGTGGAGCCGATGGACGAGCTTCGCCTGGCCCTGGCAGATCTCGCAATGCTGCGCCATGCCGGGCGCTTCGTAGCAGGAAAGCAGCGAATAATAGCCGGGTGCCTCGGCACAGCCGCAGTTGCAGCGGATCCCGTCCGCCACCTGCGGCACCTCGCGCACCAGGTCGAAGACCGGCGCGGCGTCGGGCGTTCCGAGCTGGTCCGCCCGGAGCACCTTGGACGCGTCGATGCCGGGACGCGGTGTGGGATGATCACCGCCCGGCACGGCGCGCACGAGCGCCGCCCGCGCGTTCCGCGGCACGGCCACGACCCAGGCCGCCACGGAAGCCAGCGCGAGCACTTGCCTGCGGGTGTACGATGCTCCGGACATGGACCCTAGAATGACCATCCCCGGCCCAAAACGGAAGCCCCGCCCTCAGGTCCGCGCGGCGCGGCGCAGCCGCCCGGCGTGCACGTTCGCCTCGCGACGGATCTCCTCCACCTTCGCCGTGCGCAGGCGCCCGTCTTTCACCACGACCCTCCCGTCCACGACCACGTGCCGCACGTCGGCGGCCCGGGCGCTGTACACGATGCGCGACACGAGATCGGCCCCGTCCGGCTGGGCGTGGGGGCCCGACAGGTCCAGCACGACGAGGTCGGCGCGTTTCCCCCGCTCGATCGAGCCGATGTCGCGCTCGAGGCCGAGCACCCGCGCGCCCCCGAGCGTGGCCAGCTCGAGCACCTGGGCGGCGGGCAGCGCCTCGGGACCGAGCCGGGGCTTCTGGATGAGCGCCGCGAGGCGCATCTCGGCGAAGCCGTCGAGCCGGTTGTTGCAGGCCGCGCCGTCCGCACCGATCGCCACGCGGCACCCCGCCGCGAGCATCTCCGGCACCGGCGCGATGCCCGAGCCGAGCTTGAGGTTCGACGAAGGACAGTGCACCACGCCGGTACGCTGGCGCGCCAGCCGGCCGATGCCGTCGCCGTCCACCCAGACGCAGTGGGCCAGCGCGGCGCGCTCGCCCGCGATGCCGACCGAGTCGAGATAGGCCAGCTCGTCGAGTCCGGTCTCCCGCTTCACCAGCTCCAGCTCCACCGGCGTCTCGGCCGCGTGCGTGTGCACCATGGTCCCGGTCCGCTCGGCCAGGTCGCTCACGGCGCGCAGCAGGATGCCCGTGCACGACGGCGCAAACCGGGGAGCGAAGCACCAGCGCAGCCGGCCGTCGGCGCGGCCGTGCCAGCGGGCGCACAGGTCCGTCGCCTCGGCCAGCGCCCGATCGGTCGTCTCGCGCAGCCCCGCGGGGGACGACTGGGCGTCCATCAGGCACTTCCCCGCCGTGGCGCGGATGCCGATCGTCTCGAGCGCGCGGAACGCGGCGTCGGTGTGCCGCACGGTTTCCATGTCGAGGATGGTGGTCGTGCCGCCGAGCAGCAGCTCCGCGGCGCCGAGCATGGCGGACCAGTAGACGGACTCCTCGGTGTGCGCCGCCTCGAGCGGCCAGATGCGCTTCGCCAGCCAGTCCTCGAGCGCGAGGTCATCGGCGAGCCCGCGGAACAGCGTCTGACAGAGATGGACGTGCGCCTGGACCAGGCCGGGGATGATCACGAGGCCCGTGCAATCGAGCACCGTCCCCCGCGCGTCCATCCCCGTCCGCCTCTGTCCGCCTCGGTCCGCCCGTTGGACCGCCCTGATTCGGCCATCCTCGACGACCACGTCCGCATCGATGATGCGTCGCTTCGCGTCCATCGTGAGGACGCGGGCGCCGGTCAGGCGGAGCGTTGCGGGGGGCGACGGCACGAGGCCCTACGGCCGCCGCGGCCGGGCGAACGCGCTGTCCCACACCGCCAGCGCGGGCTTCGGTGCGAGCGCCGTGTCCACGAGCCCCAGCGTCGCGAACAGGGGCAGGATCGATCCCGGCGGGAAGATCGACGGATGGAGATCGGCGTAGGTCAGCTGGAACACGCCTTTCGCTCCGGCCGCATCGAGCAGCTCCAGCTGCCGCGCGATGTAGCGCGCCTGCATCGCGGGCGTCGAAGACCCTCCGCCGACCGACGTCGACGGCCAGCCACCTTCGACGACCAGCACCGGCAACCCCGCGTCGGTCGCCAACCGCGAGTAGTAATCGAGCGGCAGATCCTCGGGCTGCGCGAAGCCGCCGAGGTAGGGATAGGACGACAGCCCGAGCGCCTCGATGAACGGGAAGTCGGTGAGGTCGGTGGCCACGCCGGCATAGGTCGCGACGCCTCCCAGCCGGCCCCACGCCACCTCGACCTGTACGCTGACGGAGAGCGTGCTCGTGACACCGAGGATCCCCAGCTCGGCGGCGGCGGCGTTGGCCATCGTCACGAGCGCGTCGTACACCGAATCGGGCGCCGCCGCCCGGATGAGATTCGTCTCGGCGACGAGGCCGAGGTAGTCGGGCGCGACGAGCGTCGCCACCGACCGGACGTACGCACGGTACAGCGCCTGGATCTCGGGCTCCGTGACGCTGCGGCCCGCCGCGATCAGCTCGGGGGCTTCCCGGTCGCGCGCCAGGCCGTCGGTGGGATCGACCATGACGACGACTCGCAGACCGTAGGTCCGGAACAGGTTCGCGAGTCCCAGCTCATTCGACCCCACCACGCTCTCGGGCGGGATCCCGGCGAGCAGGGCGTCCCACGGGACGGACTGGTGCAGGATCGCCGCGTCGGCCCGCCGCCGGAACGAATCGACGCCGGCAAGCAGCAGACCGATCTCGGGCTTCGGGGGAATGGGCGAGAACCCCATCAGGAACGTGCGCGCCGGTCTGCCCGGTCCGGCGCCGTCGCCGCACGCGAGCACCAGCGCCGCGACGGCGGCAACCCCGCGAGCACGACGACGCGGTGGTCGCACGCCTAGTCGGTGATCACCTTCGGCTCGGGCGACACCGTCGTGTCGTCCTCGAGATCGAAGTACACCTGCACTTCCTCGATCAGCTCCTCGGCGGCGTACACGCCCGGCAGAATACGCTCCACGCCCCCCGGCTCGGCGATCACGTACCCGAACGGCAGCTCGAGACCCGTCAGCAGCACCGCCCGGCGCTTGTCGTTGGGGAGCGCGATGTACAGGGTGTCGGCGTTGGTGGGCACCAGGGCGATGCCCCAGGCCGCGAGCCGCGGGCCGATCTGTTCCGTGTAATAGTTCAGGTCGTCGAGCGCCGCCGCCGCGTCGTCCGGATGCAGGGTGTCGGCACCGGCGAGCCAGAACACGACGAGCGTGGGACCCGTGACGAGGCGCGGTGCCACGAGCGCGCTGTCCTTCGGACCGGAATCCGCCAGTTCTTCGATGATCTGGTCCACCCCGGCCCCGTCCGCGGTCTGGGCCCGGTCGGCTCGGCGGCCGCACCCGGCGACGAGGACCAGCACAAACAGGATGGCGGTGCGCATGAGGGGTAATATATTCGCCGCGTGACCCCCGATTCCGATCCGCCGGCCCCCCCGGAGCCCGCCGTGGACCCACCGGCGGCTGCCGCACCGCCGGAGCGAACCATTCACCACGGACCACGGCTTCCGGTCAAACGCCACCACGGCCTCGTCCGCGCCACCCACTGGCTGGCGTTCGCGGTCATCGTCGGCATGGTCTCGAGCGGCCTCCAGATCTACGGCGCCTATGCGCGTTTCGGCGAGCGGGGCGGCCCGCACTACCAGCCCAACCCGTTCCAGGACACGACCTTCCCCGCGTGGGCCCGGCTGGGCGGCTGGCTCGCCGGGGCCCTCAACTGGCACTTCACGCTGATGTGGGTGCTGATCGCCGTCGGCCTGGTGTACGTATTGTACCTCGCGGGGTCGGGCGAGTGGCGCGCCCTCGTGTTCCGCCCGCGCGACCTGCCCGGTG